>Ga0207422_1003417_pt1 | contig 15988 bp, 13 predicted proteins | sample MarCyaLeptolynsp_FD_187757 | JGI IMG/M metagenome (GOLD analysis project Ga0207422, IMG submission 187757) | Marine cyanobacterial communities from Panama - species 1 Leptolyngbya sp. (SPAdes) | ecosystem: Environmental > Aquatic > Marine > Unclassified | place: Panama: Panama City | collected...
GTTCGGAAAGGCTGGTGACCCCGGCAGGATTCGAACCTGCGACCCTCAGATTAGGAATCTGATGCTCTATCCAACTGAGCTACGGGGCCATCGCTACGTTGCTACACCCAAGCCGGGTCTTGCGCCAGCATGCGGTGGGATATCGGACCGCGTGCCAATGCTACGGCCCGATACGAACTGGCAGGCCAATGGTCCTGTGTTCGATGAGAGAATCCGCTTTGCTCGTCCTTTAGACGCGCGGCGGCGCTCCTGCGGCACGCGGCAAGTCTCGGCAAAACCGGGTGCCATGGCCGGTATAAGCGACTGGATAGGCGTGGCGGCCGATCCTGCTCATTGGAGGCCGGACATGGTGGCGACGCCGGCTCGTCCGTTGGCCGGCACCAGCCCGGCACTTTGATAAGTCCCCCTCAAGGTGGGCGCGCGGCTGGGCTTTGTCAGGTGCTCAATGACGCTTCGGGAACATATCCAAATCCAGCGCCAGAACTTTGGTGCAAATTGATTGGACTATTCAACATTGGCGGCAGTTCTATTTGCAATAACAATCGAACTTCTTGCAGTATTTCTTGATCCGCCATCTGACAAACTATAGATGACGTCCGACTTTCGTACAGTTGATCTGATTTTGTACGCCTGCATAGCATCCTCCTGCGCCATTCGGTTTTCGACAACTGAGTGGCGGCGAAAAATGTTCTCACAAAAGAGCGTTTAAGAACGTTCGTTGCACAAGTCATTCGGGAGTATACGCATGCGAGGATGGAATAGTCTTCCAGCCAAATTACTGGTGGGTACATCAGTACTTATGTTTTCGGCCGCGGTTCCCGCGCTCGCCGAAGCCGCTGACAAATCCAGTAAGAAGGTCACTTGGGAGGACATCGTCAACGATCAGAAGACGACTGGCGATGTCGTGAGTTGGGGTATGGGGCCGCGTAACCATCGCTACAGCCCCCTTGAGCAGATCAACCGAGACACCGTCAAAGGCATGAAGGCCGTTTGGTCGTTCTCCTTTGGCGATGAGAAGCAGCGCGGGCAAGAGACCCAGGCCATCGTCCACGATGGCGTAATCTACGTCACGGCGTCTTATTCGCGCGTCTTCGCGCTGGATGCCAAGACCGGCAAGCGGCTGTGGAGCTACACCGCGCGTTTGCCTGAAGATATCCGCCCCTGCTGTGACGTCGTGAACCGCGGCGCCGCGATCTATGGCGACAAGATCTTCTTCGGTACGCTGGATGCCGCCATGGTCGCGCTGAACAAGGACACCGGTAAGGTCGTCTGGCGCAAGAAGTTCGGCGATCATACCGCCGGCTACACCATGACCGGCGCTCCGACGATCATCAAGGATCAGAAGACCGGCAAGGTCATGCTGATACACGGCAACTCTGGCGACGAGTTCGGTGTTATCGGCAAGTTCTACGCCCGCGATCCCGACACCGGCGAAGAGATTTGGATGCGTCCGATGGTCGAAGGCCATATGGGCCAGCTGCATGGCAAGGAGTCGACGCCGACGGGTGATCCCAAAGCGCCGTCTTGGCCGAACAACGATGATGGGACCAAGGTCGAGGCTTGGCACCACGGTGGTGGCGCCCCATGGCAGAGTGCGACCTTCGACGTGAAGTCGAACACGATCGTGGTCGGCACGGGCAACCCGGCGCCGTGGAACACCTGGTACCGCTCCGGCAAGGACGGGAACTGGCAGGACTACGACAGCCTCTACACGTCCGGTCAGATCTATCTTGAGCCGTCCACGGGTGAGCCGGTCGGCTTCTTCCAGCACACGCCGAACGACGCCTGGGATTATTCGGGCAACAACCCGATCACCCTGTTTGACATGGAGAAGGATGGAAAGGTCATTCGCGCCGGCGCCCACGCCGACCGCAACGGCTTCTTCTTCGTGACCGATCTCGATGAGCTGACCAAGCGGGACGGAAAGATTTCCAAGCAGGTCGGCGGCGCCATCGGCATCTATCCGTTTGTGCCCGACATCTCTTGGGCGACGGGTTGGGACGTGGCGACAGGCCGTCCGCACGAGGTCGAGGGCCAGCGTCCGCCTCCGCCGGAGCCGGGCGAGAAGAAGGGCAAGGTCATTCAGGTCACGCCCAACTTCCTTGGTGGCACCAACTGGATGCCGATGTCGTACAACCACGAGACGAAGTTGTTCTACATCCCATCCAACGACTGGACGGAGGACTACTGGACGGAGCCGGTCACCTATAAGAAGGGTGCCGCGTATCTCGGACAGGGTTTCCGCATCAAACGCCAGTTTGATACCCATGTCGGCGTGCTGCGGGCGATGGACCCGACAAACGGCAAGATCGTCTGGGAGCACAAGGAGCCCCTGCCGCTGTGGGCCGGAACGCTCACCACCAAGGGTGGCCTCGTCATCACGGGAACCAGCGACGGCTACGTCAAGGCGTTCAACACCGAGACTGGCGAGGAGCTCTGGAAGTTCCAGACTGGCTCCGGCATCGTCTCCCAGCCTGTGACCTGGGAAATCGATGGCGTCCAGTATATCGGTCTCGCCTCCGGTTATGGTGGAGCCGTCCCGCTTTGGGGTGGCGACATGGCTGACCTGACCAAGCAAGTCAGCCAAGGCGGATCGTTCTGGGTCTTTGCAGTCCCGAACGAGCTGGCCTCCGCGGAGCCGGCCAAGAACGACGAAACGTCAGCAGAATAAAGACGCTTGTTTCGGGGGAAGACACATCGTCTTCCCCCGAAATCTCCAGGCGCAACCCAATCCCATCTCTACCGTCAGTGCGACGCACGGCGTCGAGGCGCGTCTTGGTTGAGAGTTCGTCGTATCAAAGGGTGAGTCATGACGAAGCCTTGGTCTTCTTTCACAAAAATCCGTCCCGCTGGAACTCCTCGACAGTCGCTTCGCGGTGTCTTGGCGCTTGCTCTGGCGGGCCTTCTCAGCGTCGCGGCCGCCGACGCTCTCGCTTACAAAGAAATCAAGAACGAGGAGCCGCGCCCAGACCCGTGGATCATTGGGAGCTGCACCATCGCACCCAAAACGGTTTGCCGTGATGCGGATCTGCGCCATGCCGACTTGAAGCAGGCGGACCTTTCAGGCGCCGATCTCCGCGGGGCGAACTTGGCACGCGCAGATCTTCGTCATGCCAATCTGCGTGGCGCGAATCTCTCAGGCGCCAATCTCGATGGTGCGCGGCTGACGATCGCATTCCTACAGGGATCAAACTTCAGCAAGGCGACATTGCGCGGGGCCGACCTTTCGTTCTCGAGGGCCGTGGGCGCGGACTTCACCGATGCCGACCTTACGGCTGCCAACCTAGAGATGGCGCGCGCCAACAAGATCAATCTGGAAGGCGCCAATCTCACGAACGCGGACCTGCAAGAGGCGAAGCTCTACAACTCGAACCTTGCCAACGCCAAATTCGACGGTGCGAAGATCACGTACACGATCTTCCAGGACGCCGTCATGGATGGCTGCGAGGGCTGTCCGCACGAGTGGCAAACGGGCGAGAAGGCATGGGACAGCGAAGCCCTGGTCAAAACAAAGCGGCGCTGATCATGGCTTTTTCGGTCGCACTCGGCTTGGGCGTTGTCACCCCCGCTGGCGAGCTGGCGTGGTCGGAGACAGAGCGCGCGCTGGAGAAGACCGAAAGGCCGGTCGAGGTCATCGAGGCGCTTCAGGCGTGCCGTGAGGAAAGCGACGCGGACAAGAGGCTCCGGTGCTACGACGATGTCGCCGCGAAGAATGCACCGCCCGCCTACGCCGGCAAGCTCGGCTACACGACAGCGCCGTTTTCATTGGACCGTCCGCACGTGCTGCGCTTCCGCAGCCAGGGCGTGATCTTCGTTCTCTACCTGATAGATGAGGACGGTCAGGTGGTGCAGAACCTTCATATCGGCGGCGGCGGCGAAGACACCTATCTCATCGAAAAACCCGGAACCTATTCCTTGCAGATCGACGGGAGCTCGCGCTGGCAGATTTGGCTGGACCCGGCGTGAGGCCGGCCGTCGTGCTCAAGACATGAAAAACACCCAAAAGAAGAACGAGGATCCCAAGTGAAGACACCAGTTCGCATTGTCATGTGTTGCTTCCTCTTTGCCGCGTTCGCGCCGAGCCAAGATGCTCTGGCGCATGGAGACGGTGCGCCGCAGCCCGTGGACACCACCGGTCTAGATCCGCTTGGGGAGGAGTGGCTGACAACGAATCCTTATCGGGACAACGAGACGGCCATTTCCATTGGCGCATCCGGATATAATTCCAACTGCGCGCGCTGCCATGGGCTGGAAGCCAAGTCAGGCGGCCTTGCGCCGGATTTGAGGTACCTCGAAACCGACGAAGAAGGCGATGCGTGGTACATCAGCCGGGTGCGCAAGGGCGTGCACCAGAACGGGGTCACCAGGATGCCCAAGTTCGACGGGCTTATCAGCCAAGAGGCGATGTGGGCCATTCGTTCCTATATCGACGCGCAACCTGAGGACTAGCCGCGACGCGGCGGGCGTATGCCGGCTATGCCAAGAGCAGTTTGGATTGTGGTCGCTTGTTTGGCGACCTTGATGCCGACCGTCACGCAGGCGGAACTCAAGGACTACCAGATCGCCCGCCTGATCATTCTAAAGTCGGAGTGTCAGCTCAGCGTCCTGTCGCGAGACGTCAAGGCGGACGGCTCGGTGACCTTCACCGGGGAGTGCAAGAACGTGAGCCACTATCCGGACGGGATTGTCGTGTTCTGCCCCGATCTCGACAACAACGACGAGCGCAGCTGCAAAATCGAGACAAAGCAAAAGAGCTTCGATAACCTGCAGCTCCTGCAGGACCAGGAGGAGGACGGACAATGAGAGTGCCGTTTCAGACGCTGACCGGCTATGGCCGAGGCTGCCGACGGCCCTTGGCCGTCGTGGGGCTGGCCTGTGCGCTCCTCAGCCAGCCGGCTTCCGCCAGTCAAGAGCAGCTTCATGCGGAGATGATCGAGGTTCTTGAAGCTTACGCGGTCCACAAGATGGGGCAGTACGACAAGGCCTTCGCCCGCTGGATGGTCTTGGCCGAGAAGGGGAACGCCCAAGGCATCCTCAACGTGGCGAACTTCTATCAAGAGGGTACGGGCGTTGAAAAGGACCCGGCGGAGGCCGTGCGCTGGTACCGCAAGGGGGCCGAGCAGGGGGATCCGCATTGCCTCTTCAATCTTGGCCGCGCCTATGAGGCCGGTCTTGGCGTCCCTGCCGACAAGGAGACGTCGGATGCCTACTATGAGCGTGCCGCGGAGGTCGGTTCGACCGATGCTCAGCTCATCATCGCCCGGTCGCTTCTTGAGGCGAACAGCGAAGACGAGGCGCGCCGATGGCTGGAACGCGCCGCCGCCAGTGGGGATCAAGACGCGATTGCGCTCCTCGCCCGTCTGGCGCCGGCCGATGCAAATAGCGTGTCTGGGCTGGAAGCCGACCAGCAGCGCCGCATCAGAGAGCTGCTCGACGGTTTGGATGCGGCAGCCAATGCGCGCGACGTGGATTTGCTGACCCGGGCAATCGACGAGGAGGCGGAGATCTTGGTGCGCCTGCCGGGCCAGTCATCGCCGGAGAGAATGTCAAAGGACGCATATAAGGCGCTGTGGGCCGCAACCTTCGACAAGACGGAACGCTACCGGTTCGCCAGAACGCAATTCGACAGCGGCCATGCGGGCCCGGATGTGCGGGTGCGCAGTACCATTCGGGAGTATCTCACCTCCGACAACCGCACCCAGTTGCTCGTCTTGCGCGAGGACCTCACCGTGAGCCTGGCGGGAGACGCGCCCCGCGTGACCAGAGTCGTCTTGGCGGTCGAGAACGGATAGACGGCGGTCGCGTCCCTGGGTCCCGCAATTTCCGAGGCAGTCCGGTAGTTTGCACGCTACCCGGAAGGCGGTAGGTTAGCACTCGGCGCTATCCTCTGGAGGGTCCCGCGCATGCCAGCCTCTCGAGAGCAGGCGGAAAAGGTCGCCGGCCATATCTTGCGCCTGCTCGGGGCCGACTCCAAGGACGCGGAGCCGGTCATTGAGCTCCTCGAGCAGGCGATCGCCACGGCGGTTCAAGAGCAAGAAAAGCGCGACTTTGCGCGCATCGCCGAGGTGCAGGCCTCCGCCCACGCTCACCTTGAGCGGCTCCTCAACGCATCGCCCGCCGTGATCTACTGCCGGGCCGCGACCGGCGACTACGAGCCCACATTCGTCAGCGACAGCGTGACCACGATGTTCGGCTGCACGCCCCAGGAATACCTGGCGGACCCGTATTTCTGGCGCGGCCGGGTTCATCCTGACGATGTCGACCGCATCAACGCGTGGGTCGAGCAGATGCTGGCCGGCGATAGCCAATCCATTGAGTATCGCGTTCGCGGTGACGACGGGTCCTATTTTTGGCTTAACGACCGCCAGCGCGTCATCCGCGATGCCGACGGCAATCCCGTCGAGGTCGTCGGGTCCTGGACCGACATCACCGAGCGGAAGCGGGCGGAGACGGCACAACGTGCGGCGGCGGAGCGCCTTGAGGTGATTTTGAATGTAGCGCCCGTCGTCATCTACAGTTTTCTGGCCAACCAGGAGCACGAGCCGACCTTCGTGAGCTCGGCCGTCAAGCCGATCCTCGGCTATGAGCCGAGCGAGTATCTCACCAACGAGGAGTGGCGTAGCCGCGTTCACCCGGACGACATTGAAGAGGTCGACGCCAAGCAGGCCGAGCTGTTCACGACGGGCGTGAATTGGATGGAGTACCGCTTCCGCCGCAAGGACGGGAGCTATTGCTGGGTGAGCGATGCCCAGTATCTAACCAAGGACGAGAACGGCGAGCCGAAAGAGGTTGTGGGGTCGCTCTCCGATATCGATGACCGCAAGAAGGCGCAGCTGGAGTGCGAGGCAGCACAAATCGAATTAGAGAAGGCAAGCCGCGCGGCGCTTGAGGCCAATGAGGCCAAGAGCGTTTTTCTCGCCAATATGAGCCACGAAATAAGAACGCCGATGAACGCCATCATCGGTCTTTCCCATCTGGCCATGAAGACGGAACTGTCTCCGCGGCAGCGCGACTATGTGCGCAAGATCAAGAGCTCAGCGCAGCACCTGCTCGGCATCATCAACGACATTCTCGATTTTTCGAAGATCGAGGCCGGGAAGCTCAAGATTGAGTCGATCAATTTCGATCTGGACAAGGTGCTGGAGAACGTCGGCAACTTGATGTCGGAGAAGGCATCTGCCAAGGGGCTTGAGTTGATTTTCGACGTCGAGCCGCAAGTGTCCGCGCATTTCAAAGGCGACCCGCTACGGCTCGGGCAGATCCTCATCAACTTCTGCTCAAACGCGATCAAGTTCACCGAGACCGGTGAGATTTTGGTGAAGGTCAGTGTCCTTGAGGACAGCGCGGCCGATCAGCTCGTGGAGTTCTCTGTCGCCGACACTGGGATCGGCATGTCGCGTGAGGAGGTGGACCGGTTGTTCCAAGCCTTCGAGCAGGCCGATGCCTCGACCACGCGCCGCTATGGCGGGACGGGGCTGGGACTTGCGATCTCCAAGCAACTGACCGAGATCATGGGCGGTACCGTCTCTGTGGACAGCGAACTCGGCAAGGGCAGCGTGTTCCGGTTTTCGGCGCGCCTGGGTAAGGGGTCGGCCATCCATCGGCCTCAACTGCTGCAGTCGGATCTAATGGGCCGGCGTGTGCTTGTCGTCGACGACAATTCCCATGCGCGTGCGGTGCTTGCAAACCTGCTTACCAACATGGCGTTTACCGCCGACGAGGCTGCGTCTGGCGAGGAAGCCCTTGAAATGCTGCGGCAGGCCGAAGGCCGGGGCGAACCCTACGAGATCGCCTTCATCGACTGGCAGATGCCAGGCTTCGACGGAATCGAAACCGGCAAGCGCATCCTGTCTCAGTCCGACCGGAGCAAACCGCCGCATCTTGTGATGGTCACCGCCTATGGCCGCGAAGAGGTCATGAAGCAGGCGGAGGAAAGCGGCTTTGAGAACGTACTGATCAAGCCGGTCACCTCATCGATCTTGTTCGACACGGCGGTTGACGTCTTGGGCGGTGCGCGCGAAGGCGCCGCGACAGTGCAGGCTGCGCCCTTGATCGATGACGAACGGTTGCGTGGGGCACGAGTCCTCCTGGTGGAAGATAATGAGATAAATCAAGAGGTTGCCATCGGCCAGCTCGAGGATGCCGATGTTCTCGTTGACCTGGCCGAGAACGGCAAAGAAGCGATCACGCTCATCCAGCAGAACGACTATGACCTTGTCCTGATGGACATGCAGATGCCGGTCATGGACGGCGTGGCCGCGACAAGGCTCCTGCGGGCCGACCACCGCTTCCAAGACTTGCCGATCATCGCCATGACAGCGAATGCCATGGCCTCGGACCGGGAGGCCTGCCTCAAGTCCGGCATGAACGATCACATCGCCAAACCGATCGACCCGCATCAGCTCTTTGGGGTCCTATCGCAATGGATCAAACGCGACGAGGCTCAAATGCAACCTGACGCCTTGCACGCGGCATCCCCGGCACAGAACGGCCGTGGTATCGATGACCTTGACTTGACGGGAGTCGATGTCGAGGTGGGCCTTCGACTGACCGGCGGCAATCAGGCGCGTTACCTGTCATTGCTGGAGAAGTTCGCCGATCGGCAAGACGGTACGGTGGAGGCCATTCGGCTGGCGCTGGCCGGCGGCGATGCCACGACGGCGGAGCGGACCGCCCACTCTCTGAAGGGCACGGCGGCCACGCTCGGCATGGAGGCGCTGGCCAACGCTGCGGCACAGACGGAGACTGCCATCAAGATGGGTGGAGATGTGGAAGAGACGCTCGGTACGCTCTCCATGACGCTCGATCCCGTGATCAACTGCCTTGCGCGGACCCTCCCGCAGCCAGACGGAACGCCGGGCGCCTCGGGCGCCGGTGATCCGGCCCACCTGGCAGAGCCGCTTTCGCGCCTCAAGCAACTACTTGAGACCGATGATGGGGAAGCCGCGGACTACGTCATCGACATCACGGATCAGCTTTCTGGTGTCCTCACGCCCGAGGAGGTCAAAGTGCTGTCCGACCAGGTGTCGCAGTTTGAGTTCGATGCTGCGTTGAAATCCCTTCAAGGAATCGCATCGCGTCTTTCTCTCGACCTCGGGGGGAAAGAGTGCTGAGTGCGAACCGCAAACTCGTCCTAGTTGTCGACGACACACCAACCAATGTCACCGTGGTGTCCGGTGTCCTAAAAGATCGCTACCGCACCAAGGTGGCCACCAACGGCGAGAAAGCCCTTGCCATTGCCGGGGGCCCGGAGAAGCCGGACCTGATCCTGCTCGACGTCATGATGCCGGGTATGGATGGCTACGAGGTCTGCCGCCGGCTGAAGGAGAACCCGGAGACGGCGGACATCCCGGTGATCTTCCTCACCGCCAAGACCGAAGCGGGGGACGAAGAGAAGGGTTTCGAGGTCGGAGCCGTGGACTACATCCACAAGCCGTTCTCCGCGCCGATCGTGCTTGCGCGAGTTCGGACGCAACTGGACCTGCAGGATGCCTTGAGCGAGGCGCAGGAATCGCGGGAGAAGGCGGACCAGTTGCTGCATGCCCTGCTGCCGAAGAAGGCGGCCGACGAGATCCGCAATTTGGGTACGGTCATTCCGCGGCGCTATGAGAATGTCGCGGTGCTGTTCTGTGACGTGACCAACTTCACGGCCTATTGCGACAAGCATGAGCCGGAAGAGGTGATCTCGCGGCTCGATGCGCTGTTTGTGATTTTCGAGCGCGTTGCCGCCAAGCACGATCTTGAGAAGATCAAGACCATCGGCGACGGCTTTATGGCGGCAGCCGGTCTGTTGCAGGATGTCGACGATCCCGTCGGCGCGGCGGTGCGGTGTGGGCTAGAGATGGCGTCTACCGTGACCGACGCGCATCTGGGCTGGGACGTGCGTGTCGGCGTGCATGCCGGGCCGGTCGTCGCCGGTGTGGTCGGGCAGGAGCGCTACCAGTTCGACATTTGGGGCGACACGGTCAACCTGGCGGCTCGCGTGATGGGCATGGGTGTGCCCGGAACCGTCGTCACGACAGCGGATCTCTGGGATCAGCTTCGCGGAAGCTTCGACGGCGAGCCGCTCGGCACGCTTGAGGTCAAGGGCAAAGGCGCCATTGCGATCTATGGCATCCAGTCCCGATCGGGATAGCCGTGCCGTCAGCCAACCTGCGGCGCTTAGGAGGGATTGTGACCCGGCAGTCCGGTTCTCTTTGCGTGGGGCTGTTGGTCGGCCTCATCCTTCAGATTGGCCCGGCGGCGACTTGCGACTTGCCCGCAGGCGAGGTGGCCACAATCGCCACGGTCGCCGATGGCGAGACGGTGGAGCTCAGCGACGGGCGCAAGGTCCGGCTGGCCGGCATCAAGGCGCCCGCACCGCCACTCGGCTGGACGGGCGAGGCGCCGTGGCCGTTCGTGATGGAAGCCAAGGACCGTCTCGCCGCGCGCCTTCCTGCCGGCACCCCGGTCGAGCTGCGTTTCGATGAGCGGCGGCAGGACCGGTACGGCCACATCGTGGCGCAGCTCTACACGCTGCAAGGCGACACGCGGACATGGCTGCAAGAGGCCCTGGTCGCAGACGGCTCGGTGCGGGTCTATGTGCTGCCGGGCACGCGCGCCTGCGCGGCGGCGCCGCTCGTTCGGGAAGGGGAGGCGCGAGGCACGCGTCGCGGGCTTTGGCGGTCCTGGGCCTATCGCGTCCAGGATGCCGCCGACGCGGAGGGCTTGGGCCGTCTCACCACGACCTATCAGCTGGTCGAAGGGACCGTGCACGCGGTGGGAGAGGGCAAGAAGTACCTCTATGTGAATTTCGCCAACGATTGGCGCCGGGACTTCACCATCGTCATCGAGCGCAAGAACCTGGCCCGCTTCGAGGCGGCAGGTCTAGATTTCGGACGGCTTGCCGGCGCCCGCCTCCGGGTGCGCGGCTGGATGGAGTGGTGGAACGGGCCGATGATCGCCGCGAGCGACCCGGAGCAGATTGAGGTCTTGGGGCTCCCGCCGCCGTCGTGAGGTGCGGATAAAGAAATGGCCGGGCGGAAAGGCCCGGCCATCGGCAATCGATATCAATCAGAGCCTGGTGGTCTAAGCGGCCTTGCCGCGCGCCTCGGTCTCCGCCGCCATCTTGGCCGAGCGGGCCGACTTGGCGAGCACGTCGTCGATCTTGGAGACCGCGGTGGCCTCGTCCAGCTTCTCCACCGCTGCGAGCTCCCGCGCCATCCGGTCCAGGGCCGCTTCGTAGAGCTGCCGCTCAGAATAGGACTGCTCTGGCTGAGCCTCCGAGCGATAGAGATCGCGAACCACCTCGGCGATGGAGATCAAGTCGCCGGAGTTGATCTTGGCCTCGTACTCCTGCGCCCGGCGCGACCACATGGTCCGCTTGACGCGCGCCTTGCCCTTGAGCGTCGTCAGGGCCTTTTTGACAATCTTGTCCTCGGAGAGCTTCCGCATGCCCACGCTTTCCAGCTTCGAGGTCGGGACGCGGAGCGTCATCTTGTCCTTGTCGAAGTTGATGACAAACAATTCGAGCTTAGCGCCAGCAATTTCCTGCTCTTCGATACTCATGATACGGCCAACGCCGTGCGCCGGATACACGATATACTCGTTCGTCCGAAAGCCGTGTCTCTGCTGGGGTCTCTTCTTTTCGGCCATACGATTGCCTCTCTGTTCAAAATTACTTGTGGCGCAAGAGCCGCACGAACATGAAATCGCCAAATAGCTCTAGCTCAGCGGTTTTTCACTAGGGGCCACCTTGAAGCAGCCGTCAGTGGACACCGCCGCCAGAACAACAGCAATGGGCACGACGTCATTGGTCGATCAGAACGTCTGATCGCGCCAATCCTCCCAAGTCAGAAAAAAAACGCGCCCAAAAAGCGCTGCCTCTGCATGGTGCGTCGTGCGCCGTCAGTCTGCGCCAAGTCTAGAAGACCATAACACAAATTTAGCAATTTCGGAACCCGCCCCGTGGCGCAGCACTGGTGTTTCGGCGCTGCAACATGCGTCATTTTGGCTAAAGGGTTAACGGGCAAGCCCTCGAAGGCGCTAATCGCCTTCCCCTGGCTCCGCGGAAAAGTACTTATCGAACTTCCCGGGCTCGGAGGTAAAATCGTCTGCGTCGGGAGGTGATGGTTTCTTGGTCGTTATATTAGGCCACGTCTCCGAATACTGCCGGTTTACTTCAAGCCACTTGTCCAAGTCAGGCTCGGTATCCGGCTTGATGGCCTCAACCGGGCATTCCGGCTCGCAGACGCCGCAGTCGATGCACTCGTCTGGATGGATGACGAGCATATTCTCGCCCTCGTAGAAACAGTCCACGGGGCACACCTCAACACAGTCGGTGTACTTGCACTTGATGCAGACTTCAGTGACGACGTAGGTCATCGATCCCACATGTTTCGGGGCTTCGCCCAGGCCATTCTTTAAGGCCCCGAGGGGGCCGGCTTATAAAGCCTTGAGAGCGCCCTGCGTATAACAATCGCGCCAGCCGCACAAGGCGGCGGAATACCTGACAAAGCAAGATTTCTAGGATGGCATTGCGGCATCGCCGGCCGATTCTAGTTTGAATTTCCGATCGGTTACTAAGGCCCCGTCAATCATATTGTGGCACTGCTCTGGAGTTTGGCACGGGCGTCACGCCCTGCCTGGCACGCGCGGCATCCTAGGGCCAGCGAATGCAAGACTCTTCAGACCCGATGGGCCATCAGCCGGTACATCTAGAACCGGTGCGTCTTGCGCTGGCGTGGCCGCTACTCGCCGTGGGCGTCCTCGGGGCAGCGCTGGCGGCGGCCGCCTGGATTGCCGTGTCCCTCTGGGAAGACCGGCTCGCCCTGGCGAGGTTCAACGGCGTTTCCGGAGATTACGCGGCAGCCTTGCAGCATGGGCTCGATCACCATGTGGCAGATATCTCTAGGGTCCGCGCCTTCTACGACGCCTCCGACGCCGTCACCGCGGAAGAGTTTGGGCTCTTTACAGGGCGGCTCCTCAACGACCGCGCGCACCCAAAACGCGGCGATTACGGCAACCCGACCTCATTCATGCAGATCCAATGGAGCCCAAGCGTTCGGGGCGATCAGCGGGCCGCATTCGAGCAGGCGCAAAGGGAAGACGGGCGCAAGGACTTCAGCATCAAGCGATGGAGCCTGACGACGCGAACCATGCCCCGCGCACCGCGTGCTCAGTACTTCCCCGTGTTGTTTGCGAACGGCTTCGCTAGCGATGACTCGCTGATCGGCATGGACCTTACATCCGATCCTCTGCGCCGCGATACGATCCGCCGGGCGCTGGCGATCGGCGACTTGGCGGCGGCGCAGAACGTCTTGCTGCGCCGGCAGGACACGGATGCACGAGGGATCTTTGTGGCGCTGCCCGTCTACCGAGTCGATGCCTCGCAGGGAAATGGACCCCCGTCCCGCACGCTGCACGGCGTCTTGAGTGCAACGCTCAAGACCGTGCCCTTCTTCAATGCGATCGTGGACGAGGCGGTCCTGCCCAAGACGGTTGATCTCCATCTCTTCCCGGCGAATGCGGACGGCGACGCATCGTCCGTTTATGCGCGGACGGCTACGGGTCTGGGTCCGCCGGCACTCAGGGCCAATATCGAAATGAAGCCGCACCGGGCCGCGGGATTGATCTTGGGAGACGCCCGGTGGGACCTCCTCATCAGCCCAGCCGGGCGCGGTCCAGCTAGCTACTATTGGGCGTGGTTCGTCGCGGTGATCATCGGCCTCGCCTGCGCCGCGCTGCTCACCTATATGTGGGTGTCGTTGTGCCACCGGTTGCGGCTTGAGTCGGCAAACAAGAGAATCCTACAGCTCGCTCAGACCGACAATCTCACCGACTTGGCGAACCGGCGGGCTTTTCAAAAACGACTCAAGATGGCCTTCGCCGCAAGCTTGCGCGGGGCACCCCCCTTCGCGGTCCTCTATTTGGACATCGACAACTTCAAAGACGTGAACGACACGCTCGGTCACGGTATGGGCGACGAACTTCTGAAAGCGATCGTCGACCGTCTGAAACAAGTCGTGCGGGAGGACGACTTCGTCTCCCGGTTCGGCGGCGATGAGTTCGCGATTCTTGCCACCCGGATCAGTGAACCCACTGTGGCCGCCGGCCTTGCGTCGAGGATCGGCGATGCGCTGTCGGCGCCGATCTTCATCGACGGTCACAAGCTATCGGTCACTTCCAGCATCGGCATTGCGCTGTTCTCCCACGACGTCGCCAGCCCCGAGGCGATGATGATGCAAGCCGATCTCGCGCTCTACGGCGCAAAGGACTGGGGACGCAATTGCTATCGCTTCCACAGCGCCGAGCTCGACCGGCAAATCCATGAGCGCGTGCGGGTTTCCGAGGAGCTCAAGAGCGCCATCGAGGCTGGTGACATGGAGCTCTACTATCAGCCGCAAGTGAACCTCTCCTCCGGCCGGATCACGGGGCTTGAAGCTCTGGTTCGCTGGAACCATAAGACCCGCGGGCTCCTGACGCCCGCGTCCTTCATGTCTATCGCGGAGCGAACCGGCGCCGTCCTGCCTTTGGGGCGGTGGATCATGGACGAGGCCTGCCGCCAGATGAAGGCGTGGCAGGACGAGGGCATCGCGCCGGATGTGCTTGCGATCAATGTCTCGGGGGTTCAGCTCAAGGACTCGCCCGATATCGAACGCGAGATCGCAGCGAGTCTTGCCGAATGGAGCATCGACCCCCGGCACATCGAGCTGGAGCTGACGGAGTCCGTCCTTATGGAGGCAAGCCAAAGGCACGGCGAAACTCTGGAGAATCTACGCCGGCTTGGTTTGAGGATCGCCATTGACGATTTCGGAACCGGGTACTCCTCGCTCAAATACCTGACGGCGTACCCGGTGAACCGGCTGAAGCTGGCCCAGGAGTTCGTGTTCCGCGTGACTGTCGATTACCGGAATGCTGCCGTGGTGCGCGCCGCCGTTCGGCTCGCCCGCGAGCTCGGTCTTGACGTCATCGCCGAAGGCGTCGAGACGGAAGCGCAGAAACGCTTTCTCATCGGCGCAGGCTGCGAGGAGGCGCAAGGCTACTATTTCAGTCGACCGGTTCGAGCCTGCCACGCGACGGGGCTGTTGCGGGCCGGGCATATTGGGTCCGGCGCCGTGCTGCCGGAACCTCCTTTCACCTCGGCGGCGTAAGCGCCTCAGCTCAAAAGAGTGGGTTTGTGCGAAACGCCTCCAATCTGCGGCGATCGCGTTTCGTGGGACGCTTGCCGGCGCGGGCCGAGCGGGCAGGCGCGCCCGGGTCCGGCGTGTTCTGGGGCGTCAGGTCCTCGTAGAGCGCTTGTGCGACACTGGCGGGTCCGCGCCGCTCCGCAATCCCGACAACGCGCACGATCGTAAGACGTCCCGAATGGACCGAGGTGATGACGTCGTCGGCACGCACCAGGCGGCTCGGCTTAACGACCCGATCCCCGTTGATGCGAACCTTGCCGTCGGCGATCAAACGGGCCGCGCTTGAGCGGGTCTTGGTCACCCTGGCGCACCACAGCCACTTATCGAGACGCTGCTCGGTCATGATCGTGCGGCGTCAGTTCCTCTCGGGCCGTTCGCGCGCCGCCAGGCTGTCGCGCAGTCCTTTGAGCGCAGCGAAGGGCGAGTGCTCCGGATTCATTGGCTCCCGCTTCGGACGCTTCGATTGCTGCGAGCCCTGTCCTTTGGCCCGCCTGCGGTCTTGGCTGCGATGCTGGCCCTGCTGCTGACCTTTTTGTTGCTCTTGGCCTTTGTCTCTTCGCTTGCCCTTGCCCTTGCCCTTGGCTTGGTGCGCTGGGCGCTTCGCCCGACCCCCGGGTTTGCGGTCTTTCGACGTCCGCCCGCCATGTTGGTGGCGGTGGCTATCCTTGCGTCTTCCAGGGCGCCAAATCTCGTCGAACACGGGTTCGGCGGTTTCTGCCGTGTCGGGCCCATTCGGGGAGACCTCCTGCGGCGGCTCTGGCTCCTGAAGCGATGCTTGCTCTTGCCTCGGGGTCTGGCCTTCTGCCTTGGCGGGTTCGACG
>Ga0207422_1003425_pt1 | contig 15944 bp, 11 predicted proteins | sample MarCyaLeptolynsp_FD_187757 | JGI IMG/M metagenome (GOLD analysis project Ga0207422, IMG submission 187757) | Marine cyanobacterial communities from Panama - species 1 Leptolyngbya sp. (SPAdes) | ecosystem: Environmental > Aquatic > Marine > Unclassified | place: Panama: Panama City | collected...
ATATCCGTGACAAACCTGAAATAGGCATCGTTCACGGTCGTCGGCCCTTGTCCCTTCGGCACCTCGATCACGACCGGCCCGTCTCTTTCAAGATCCAGGATTGACGAGCCATAGACCGTATCGGTGTTGCCCGTCAGGAAAAGCGGATTTGAATCCATCAATTCCTCGAAGATCGCGAACTTGTTGACCGCATCGATGCCCACTTCTTCCATTCCGCGGCGAATGCCTTCGATCGACGTGGCCGGAATGAAGTTCAGGAAAACCTCCACGCCGCGCATGAAGTCGAGCGTGTCAAACATGAGCGCACTTGTTTCCGGTGTAGGTCGCCCGTCGATGAACTTGAGCGTCCCAAAACGTGTCTCCACCTCGTCCGGCGTCAGGATGTCTTCCGGTATCGGAGTGTTGTAGCCGGGAAGATCAACGCGTTTTTCCGAGGCCAGGCCCGCAGAACACTGAATGGCAAGACAGGCAGCCAGCGACAATCCAATCCGATACATGAAACCCTCCCGGAAAATGCACCGTGCAAGCCACACGAGCGCAGGGAGAATTATTCGGCCGTCAGAACGCCCTCCACAACCTGACAGAACTGCCATTGGCGGGAAACACGAGTATGAATGGTGGCCGGATCGACCTGATGAGTGCTGCTCCCAGAGCTCTTATGCCGAGGTCGTCTCACTTCTTGGCTCGCTCAAAATCCGGTCAATCAGGCCCCAGTCCAGGGCTTCTTCTGCGGTCATGAAACGATCTCGGTCCATCGCCTGCTCAAATTCCTCGTACGAGCGTCCGCAATGCTCCGAATAGAGCCGCGTCATCCGGTGTTTGGTCCGCTGAATTTCTTCCGAATGAATGAAAATGTCAGAGGCCTGACCCTGAAAACCCCCGGACGGCTGATGAACGAGAATGTTTGCATTGGGCAACGCCGCGCGTTTTCCCGGTTCGCCTGCCATCAGAAGAAAAGACCCCATTGAGCGCGCAGTGCCCATGCAAAGGGTTTCCACCGGCGCCCGGATGAAGCGCATTGTGTCGTACATCGCGAACCCGCTCGTCACCACACCACCAGGAGAATTGATGTAAAGGCTGATTGGCTTTTCAGGATTTTCCGCCTCCAGAAAAAGCAGCTGTGCGCAGACGAGCGCCGACACCGCGTCATTCACTTCCCCGTTCAGAAAAATGATTCGCTCCCTCAATAGGCGGGAGTAGATGTCAAAGGACCTTTCTCCTGTGTTGGTCTGCTCAACGACCATAGGGACGAGCTGCATCGCTTCGCGCATCGGCGAACTCCAGACATTTCAATTTGGTTCAGGTTTCCGCCGCTTCAGGCAGACATCTTGAGCGGAAGGGTGTTCGTGTTGGCCGCAGCCATGGACAAAGACGCCGCCTTCGCATCATTCAGTCGGTGAATAATGCGCAATCTGGTTCCACCCGACGGACCCGGTGAGATCCGGAACGTTACCGTGCTTTCCAGAAACGGTGGCGTGTCCTCCCGCAGTTGGTAACAAAGCTCCCGGCCGGGCACCACGCGGCTGGCCGCAGTCTCTGCAAGACTTTCTGCCGGAAGCCATTTTTCCCGAAACTCCGGAATGCTGAGCGCTCTCCAGACCTTGTGCGGAGGTTCGCTGATTTCGAAGTCGAGTTCGATTCCATCTGCGTCGTTGCCACTTTCAACGCCGGTCATTGGTCCATTTCCTTTAGCAAATCCTTGAGCGCCTCCACCCGTGCTGGCCAGAAGGCTCGATATTTCGCAAACCATTGCGCAATATGCGTCACACCCTTGGGATCAACTGAGTAATTCACAAACCGACCCTGACGCTCCTCTCTTACAAGCTGCGCTTTTCGAAGAATGGCGAGGTGCTGGGACATTGCGGGTTGGCTGATTTCCATACCTTGCCGCAGTTCACTTGCGTTCTTGCCGCCGTTCGCAAGTTTCTCAAAAATACTCCGCCGTGTCGGATCGGCGAGCGCACGGAAAATGTGGTTCTCAATCATGACAATATATAAGCATTCACTTATGTATTATGCAAGCCCGAATCTTTATCGGCAGAATGAGCCGGTAAAACCTTCCTCCCGGCACATCAAAGCAACCGGGAAACGGCCGCGAGGCGTCTCCGCGAACTGCCGTTCCCCAGTTCAGGGTTTTAAAGACAAGACTATTTGATCCGGGCGTCTTCGACCGGATACCCGAGCCCGCCCTGCTCACCGAAATTCCCCTGGTGGCATTCGCTACAGGCCGTGATGACGTTGACCGCCTGCGGTGATCCGTTGGGTGCGACCATCATGTAGTACCAGTCATCTGTTTCCGGCGATTTGCCGGCTGCAACCTTTTCCATCAGGAACAACGGGCCCTTTGTGACCTTGCCATCATCGTCAATCGCAAAAGATTCCTTTGCGATCTGTGTTCCCGCCGGAACAACGACGTTTTCAGGCTTGTATTTCAGGTATTCGTCGGCGCCGATGGAATTCACGTAGGTCACCAGGAAGCGGCCGCCATGAAACCCGGGCGCAGCCGGAAACGCGCTCGCTTTGGTCCAATCCGGGTAGTCCTTGACAAAGGCTTCCGGGATCCACCGTTTGGGACCTTTCTGATAACCGGCCTGCAAATCGGTCTTGAGACAGTCATAAACGGCCTCTGTTTCGTCGCCGGTCAACTCGTAACCCGGCTTTTGAACATCACATGCTGCATGTGCGGATGTCGTGAAAACAAGGGATGCGATTGCACCGCCCAGCCAAACTGATAGCTTCCTCATTGTGCTCTCCCTAAGCTAACGCCTTTTTTCAAAGGCCTGGCAGCAAGAGTTTCCGGCTTAAGAGAGGCTATTTACAATTCACATAAGGCGTGATGTGACGTGAATTCACGTGAACGATTAGTATTTGATTTGAAAATACAAATTAATAGCAAGCAGATCGCATGAAAGTGCGATCTGCTCACCTTTTCTCGATCAGCTATCGAAGACCACAAGCAGGTCTTTTGCATCAATTTGCGCACCAGGCGTGACCAGTACTTCTTTAACTTTGCCATCCCGCTCCGCGTGAAGCGCGGTTTCCATTTTCATGGCCTCGATGGAAACAAGCACGTCGCCCGCCGTCACGTCCTGACCGGCAGCGATGGCGACCGTAGAAATGACGCCAGGCATCGGTGCACCGACATGCGCCGCGTTACCGTCTTCTGCCTTGCGCATGGCCGCGGCGCCGGTCGCACCGTGGGCGCGGTCCGGAACCTTGACGTTGCGCGGCTGGCCGTTGAGCTCGAAGAAAACCTTCTTCTCGCCCTTCTCATCGGTTTCGCCGACCGCCTGACAGCGCACGACAAGTGTTTTGCCGGGCTCCAGTTCAACAAAGATCTCTTCGCCTGATTCCAGTCCGTAAAAATAGACCGGTGTCGGTAGAACCGAGGTCGGCCCGTATTGCTGCTGTGCCTTGTCGAAATCAGTGAAAACCTTCGGGTACATCAGGTAAGAGGCAAGTTCGATATCATCGATATCGTGCCCCGTCGCGGCTGCCGCCGTTTCCCGTTCCGCTTCAAGATCCGCGTCTTCCAGCAGCGATCCCGGCCGCACCGTGATCGGCTCTTCGCCCTTCAGCACCTTGGACTGCAACGCGCCGGGCCAGCCACCGGGTGACTGCCCGAGGTCACCGTGAAGCATCTTCACGACGCTGTCCGGGAACGCGACGTCCTTGCCCGGATCCTCGACCTCTTCAACCGAAAGCCCCTGGCTGACCATCATCAGGGCCATGTCACCGACAACTTTCGAAGACGGTGTCACCTTCACGATGTCTCCGAACATCATGTTGACGTCGGCATAGGCCTGGGCAACCTCGTGCCAGCGGGTCTCAAGGCCGAGAGACCGCGCCTGTTCTTTCAGGTTGGTGAACTGGCCGCCGGGCATTTCGTGCAGGTAAACCTCGGATGCACCGAAGCGCAGGTCGCTTTCAAAAGCCCGGTACTGGGTGCGCACGGCTTCCCAGTAGAAGGAAATCTGGCGAATGGTTTTCGCATCGAGCCCCGTGTCACGCTCGCTGCCGCGCAGGGCTTCGACGATCGAGCCAAGACATGGCTGCGACGTCAGGCCGGACAGGGCGTCCATTGCGGCGTCGACCGCATCGGCCCCTGCATCTACGGCTGCAAGAACGGTTGCCGCTGCGATGCCGGACGTATCGTGCGTGTGGAAATGGATCGGCAGATCGATTTCCTGCTTCAGGGTCTTGATCAGTACCTTGGCCGCCTCGGGCTTGAGCAGGCCGGCCATATCCTTGATGCCGAGAATATGAGCGCCTGCCGCCTCCAGCTCCTTCGCCAGCCCGACATAGTACTTCAGATCGTATTTCGGCCGGGCGCTGTCCAGCATGTCGCCGGTGTAGCAAAGAACGCCCTCGCAAAGCTTATTTGCCTCCTGCACGGCATCCATGGAAACGCGCATGTTCTCAACCCAGTTGAGACAATCGAACACGCGGAAGAGGTCTATGCCGTTTTCTGCGGCCTGCTTCACGAAGAACCTGACGACATTGTCCGGATAATTGGTGTAACCGACCCCGTTTGAGCCGCGCAGCAACATTTGCAAGAGGATGTTCGGCGCTTTCTCGCGGATGAGGTGCAATCTTTCCCAGGGACTTTCGGTCAGGAAACGCATGGCAACGTCGAACGTTGCTCCGCCCCAGCATTCGAGTGAAAACAGGCTTGGAAGGCCAACCGCGTAGGCGTCCGCGATGTTGACGATGTCATGGGTGCGCATGCGGGTCGCCAGGAGTGACTGGTGACCGTCACGCATCGTCGTGTCGGTGATCAGCGCGCGTTCTTGGCCTTTCATCCAGTCTGCAAAACCTTTTGGCCCGAGTTCGTCGAGCAACTGGCGTGTCCCGGCAGGCTTGTCGTCGCCGAAATCGGGAATGATCGGGGCCGCGACATCCTTCGGCGGCCGCGCCCGGTTTTTCGTTTCCGGGTGCCCGTTCACGGACACATCGGCGATATAGGTCAACAGCTTGGTGGCGCGGTCCTGGCGCTTGGTCTGTTCAAACAGCGCCGGCGTCTCGTCGATGAACCGCGTCGTGTAATTGTTGGCCCTGAAGTCCGCGTGGTCGATGATGTTTTCCAGAAAGACGAGGTTGGTCGCCACGCCGCGGATCCGGAATTCGCGCAGCGCGCGGTCCATGCGCTTGCGGGCGTCTTCCGCCGTCGGCGCCCAGGCCGTGACCTTTTCAAGAAGCGGATCGTAAAAGCGGGTAATTACCGCCCCGGAATAAGCTGTTCCGCCATCCAGTCGAATGCCGAAGCCGGTCGCGCCGCGATAGGCGGTGATACGGCCATAGTCCGGAATGAAGTTCTGTTCCGGATCTTCCGTGGTGATGCGGCACTGAAGGGCATTGCCGTTGAGCCGGATGTTCTCCTGTGCAGGAACACCGCTTTCCGGCGTTCCGATCTTGGCGCCTTCAGCAATGTGGATCTGGGCCTGCACAATATCGATGCCGGTGACTTCTTCGGTCACCGTATGCTCCACCTGCACGCGCGGATTGACTTCGATGAAGTAAATGGAGCCCGTGTCGGCATCCATCAGGAACTCCACCGTGCCCGCACCCCGATAGTTCACCGCGCGGCCGATCTTCAGTCCGTATTCGCACAGTTCCTGCCGCTTGGCTTCGTCCAGATAAGGCGCCGGTGCGCGCTCGACCACCTTCTGGTGGCGGCGCTGAATGGAGCAGTCGCGCTCGAAAAGATGCACGACATTCTCGCCGTCGCCGAGGATCTGCACCTCGACATGGCGCGCGCGCTGCACAAGCTTTTCAAGATAAATCTCGTCTTTGCCGAAAGCGGCCTTGGCCTCACGCTTTGCGGCCAGCACTTCCTTTTCGAGCGTTGCCTGATCCGGGATGACCCGCATGCCGCGGCCTCCGCCGCCCCAGGAGGCTTTGAGCATCACCGGATAACCGATGTCCTGGGCCTGGCTTTTGATCTCTTCCATGTCGTCCGGAAGCGGATCGGTCGCCGGCATCACCGGAACACCGGCTTCGATCGCAAGGTTCCGTGCCGCGACCTTGTTCCCAAGTCGGCGCATTGTCTCCGATCTCGGGCCAATGAACGTAATCCCTGCCGTCTCGCAGGCATCTACGAATTCCGGGCTTTCCGACAACAGGCCGTAACCCGGGTGAATCGCATCGGCTCCGGCGTGCTTGGCAACACGAATGATCTCGTCGATGGACAGGTAGGCTTCGATCGGACCGAGACCCTTGCCGACCTGATAGGCCTCATCCGCCTTGAAGCGATGCAGCGCAAGCTTGTCCTGTTCGGCGTAGATCGCAACGGTCTTCAGACCGAGTTCATTGGCCGCCCGAAAGACACGGATCGCTATCTCGGACCGGTTCGCAACGAGAATTTTTGTTATCGCCAAACGCCCTCTCCCCTAATTTTACGCAAATGCAAGGCCGGATTTGGAACGTTTTCTACTTTGGTCGAAAGCAGATGGAAAGGGGCAGAAAGAGTGTCCTTTTTTTTAACTTGGAAAATATTTTGCGCGTGCACGGGTAACCCCCGGAAAATGCGGGCGAAATTGCCGAAAGTTACGAATGTAACCAGACTTACAAAAAATTTGCACTGCAGCAAAACGGGTCGAACTTGCGTTTGAACCGCCGACAAAACAGCGTAAACAACGTGCACCGGATTGGGACGCCCGGACACGAATTTCCACACGCAAACCCCGTCGTGACGAATTCGCTTGTGGCGAGAGCTCTCCTGATTGAAGCACGGACGCCCTGACCCACTAGATGTAGAGTGAACAAACCCGATACATTCCAGAGTCAGCGATTCGTCCGGGATTCGTTCACGTCATGTCCTGAGGTAAACGCAGGCCTGAACCCGGCCGGTTCGGCAATTAACGCCAAATTAAGGCTTGACAGCCTTTTCGCAAAAATCGGGACTGATTTGAAGGGACGACTCAAACTGTTGAGCAGATTCACGATTTTGTACCATGGCGCAGCAGACAGACCACATATCGTAGGGAACAAATCCTGAATCACCGAGAGTCAGCGATTCGGTTTCGGTTTGTTCCAGAGTCGTTCTCCACAGGAAAATTACCCCGCCGTTTTATGCCGCGTTTCGGCAAAAGAAATGGCGACATCGCCGGTCAGCCTATGCTAGATACGCGGCACTAGATCTAGGCGCAGAGCCCGAAGAAAGCCGAATACAATCAATTCCATGCCCCGTCCTCAAACGATGCCGCTGCCACCGTCAGCCAGGTCCCGCACCGTGACGGCAGTTCTTGGTCCCACCAACACCGGAAAGACTCACCTGGCCATCGAGCGCATGCTGGCGCAGCAATCCGGTCTGATCGGTTTGCCGCTGCGCCTTCTGGCGCGTGAGGTTTACGGACGCGTCGCCGAACGGGCCGGCCCGGACGCGGTCGCGCTGATCACCGGCGAGGAAAAAATCATCCCGGAGAACCCGCGCTTCTGGGTCTCCACCGTTGAGGCCATGCCGCTTGATCTGGAGACAGAATTTGTCGCGATCGACGAAGTGCAGCTGGCCGGCAATCTTGACCGGGGCCATGTCTTTACGGACAGGATCCTCAACCTGCGCGGCAGGTCGGAAACTCTGCTGCTCGGCGCCGCAACAGTGCGTCCGCTGCTTGAGAAACTGCTTCCCGGGCTCAACGTGGTCACCCGCCCGCGCATGTCGATCCTGGAATATGCCGGCTCGAAAAAGGTGTCGCGCCTTCCGGCCCGGTCTGCGGTTGTCGCCTTCTCGTCAGACGAAGTCTATTCGATTGCCGAACTCATCCGGCGCCAGCGCGGCGGCGCGGCGGTCGTCCTCGGCTCGCTCAGCCCGCGCACCAGAAATGCGCAGGTGGAACTGTTTCAGAACGGCGATGTCGATCACCTGGTGGCGACCGATGCCATCGGCATGGGCCTCAACCTCGACGTCAACCACATCGCCTTTGCCGGCAACCGGAAATATGACGGCTATCAGTACCGGCAACTGACACCTTCGGAAATGGGACAGATAGCCGGACGTGCCGGGCGCCACACCCAGGACGGCACCTTTGGCGTTACCGGGCGGGTCGATCCTTTGGACGACAACCTGATCGAACAGATTGAAAGTCATCACTTCGACACCTTGAAAGTGCTGCAATGGCGCAACAGTTCGCTGGATTTTTCGTCCAAGGACACGCTCCGGCAGAGCCTCGATTTGGTCCCTCGCGAGGACGGTCTTACCAGGGCACCGGTTGGTGTCGACATCGTTGCTCTTGAACATTTGTTGCGCGATCCCGCAATTTCTGACAAGGCAAAGGGTGCAAAAGCGGTCGAATTGTTATGGGATGTCTGTCAGGTCCCCGACTATCGCAAGATTGCCCCGGCGAACCATGCAGAGTTGCTGAACACCATTTACACCCATCTCATCGACGACAATCGGATTGCGGATGACTGGTTCGCCCGTCAATTGGCCTTCGCAGACCGCACAGATGGTGATATCGACACACTTGCAAACCGGATCGCACATATCCGGACCTGGACATATGTCGCCAATCGTCCCGACTGGCTGGCCGATCCGGCCCACTGGCAGGGTGAAACCCGCGACATTGAAGACAAGTTATCGGACGCCCTTCACGAGCGCTTGACCCAGCGCTTTGTGGACCGGCGGACGAGCGTATTGATGCGACGTTTGAGAGAGAACGCAATGCTGGAAGCAGAAATTACATCGAGCGGCGATGTGCTCGTGGAAGGTCAGCACATCGGGAACCTGCTTGGCTTCCGGTTCGCTCCCGACGCCGCGGCAGAAGGGCCCGACGGCAAAACCGTTCGCGCTGCTGCACAAAAGGCGCTGACGACTGAAATCGAATCCCGCGCCGAAAAACTCGGTAAGTCGGAAAACAGCGACTTCGTGCTGACGTCCGAAGGCGCAATCCGCTGGCGCGGTGAACCGGTTGCCAAGCTTGTTGCCGGCGAGGAGGTCCTTGCTCCCACCGTTCTGCTGCTTGCCGACGAGCACCTGACCGGTCCGGTGCGCGACACCGTGCAGAACCGGCTGGATCTTTGGGTCAAGGCGCAGGTCGATACGTTGCTGAAGCCGCTTGTTGACCTCAAGACCGGTGAGGGTCTGGAAGGTCTGGCACGCGGGATTGCATTTCGCATCGTTGAAGGTCTCGGCATTCTCGAGCGTCAGGACGCTGCCGACGAAATCCGCCAGCTGGATCAGGACATGCGCGCATCGCTGAGAAAGCACGGCGTGCGCTTCGGTGCCTATACTGTCTTTGTCCCCGCGCTTCTGAAACCGGCACCGAGCCAGCTGCTTGCCCAGCTCTGGGCGCTCAAGCACGGTTCGCTGGATATGAACGGCATGACGGACCTGCCGCAGCTTTCCGCGTCCGGGCGAACCTCCATCCCGGTCGATGAGACCGTCGACAAAGCCCTTTACAAGGTCGTCGGCTTCCGGGTCTGCGGCCCGAGGGCCGTCCGCGTCGATATTCTGGAACGCCTGGCCGACCTGATCCGGCCGCTGATCGCCTGGAAACCGCTCGACGCGGAGGTCGGCCCGCCTGAAGGCGCGATCGAACAAGGCGGTGGCTTCATGGTGACCGTTGCCATGACCTCGCTGCTTGGGTGCGCCGGGGAAGATTTTTCAGCCGTGCTGAAATCGCTCGGCTATCGTGTCGAGACAAAGGAAGTTCAGCGTCCGGTTACGGTGAAGCCGGCCACGGAGCCATCTGCCGAAGACCAGCCGTCCGGTGAGGAAAACACCAGCGCGTCGTCGACGGATGCCGGCTCAGAAACGCCGGAGGCGGTTGAAGCTGCTGCACCGGAAGCGTCATCGGATGCTCCGGAAGCAGACGCACCGGTGTCCGAAACGATTGCCGTCGAAACTCCGGCTGAAGACACCCAGGTTGCGGAACCGGCGGCCGCCGTTGAAGAGCCGGCGCTGCAAGACCAGAGCGACGCAACGCCATCATCCGAAACCGCACCCGCTGAGGAAAACGCACCCGTCTCCGAGAGCAACGAGCCGCAGGAACAGGCCGCCGAAGAAGACAAGCCTGATGAGAAAGTCGCGGAAGAAACCGGCGATGTCACGGAAGCGGCGGATGCCGGTGCGTCCGATACTGTCGAAATGGAAACCGTGACCATCGAGATCTGGCGCCCGGGCCGTCACGACCGGCGCCCGCGCGGCCGCCAGGACCAGCGGCGCGGCGACAACCGCAAGGGACACGGACAGGGCCCGAAAGGCGGACACGGCGAAAAACGTCATGGCAAGGGCGGCGGCAAAGGCGGCCCGAACCGCAATCGCGGCGGTCAGCAGGGCGGCAACAGGGGATTTGACGGCGGCAACCGCCGCAGCGCCCCGCCAAAGGACAAACCGATCGATCCGAATTCTCCGTTCGCGGCGCTGATGGCGCTCAAGGCGGATATGGACAACAAGGACAAGAAGTAATTTCGGCAGACGGCACACACCCCGCCACCGACACGAGCGGCGGCAGCCTGCGCATCGACAAGTGGCTCTGGTACGCCAGGGTCACCAAGTCCCGCTCTCTTGCCCAAAAACTCGCAACAGCAGGTCATGTCCGCATCAACAAGGACAAGATTTCGTCCGCCAGCAAGACAATTAAGGTCGGCGACGTTCTCACGATCGTGCTTGAACGCAAGGTGCTCGTTCTGAAGATCGTGGCGCTTGGATCCCGGCGCGGCCCGTTTGTGGAGGCCCGCAAGCTCTACGAGGATCTGTCCCCCCCGCCGCCACCGAAAAAGGACCCGCCGCCGCCACCGCCTGGGCAGCGCGAAGCGGGTGCGGGACGACCGACAAAACGGGACCGGCGCAAGCTGGATGCGTTTCGGAGTGAAAACTAAACCGAATTCCGGCTTCGAACGCCAAAACGGAATAACTTTCTCTTTCCGGCACTGATTGCGTCATCCTGGGCGCTTGCGCGTTCCAGCCAAAAACGATACGCAACACCGATCAGAGATTTAACCGTGCGCCCCATATCGGGCTGAGACGCACGACAACGACTGCCGGGTGAACAGGGATTACGCGTCCCAAACGGTTCGCGACGGCGCGCAGCGAGGAACCCGATGACCTACGTCGTCACAGACAATTGCATCAAGTGCAAATATACCGATTGTGTCGAAGTCTGCCCCGTTGATTGTTTTTATGAAGGCAAGAACATGCTCGTCATCAACCCGGACGAATGCATCGATTGTGGTGTTTGCGAACCGGAATGTCCGGCCGAGGCAATTTTGCCGGATACGGAGCCGGGGCTTGAAAAATGGATCGAGCTGAACGCCGAATACTCCGAGAAGTGGCCGAACATTACAGAGAAGAAAGATCCGCTTCCCGAGGCTGAAGAATTCGACGGTAAAGAAAACAAGCTTGCGGAGCATTTTTCTCCAAATCCGCCGGCTTGATTCGCTCGAAGTTACGTATGCGGCAGTCTGCCGCATGCGGAAACTTGCGACCTGCAACCTGAATTCTATTAGAAATTTCAATGATCTATATTTGTGCAGAATGCCTGATTCTAGGGCTATTGTGCACCACGGAAGCGCAGTGCTTTAATTTTCCACAAAAGTATGTTATATCTAAACGATAGTCGCCAACCACGAGAACAACCCCCAAAACGGAGTTTTGAAAACGTGTTCCGGATCCTTGGAAACCGGAAACGTCGGCTCCCGGCAGCTTTTATGACTGATCAAGGTTCTATAGTGGAAATCGACGACTGACCAGCCCTGACACGCCGCATATCAACAGGCGTTCCACATCGGATCGCTCGGCGGGGTTCGTGTCGCATAAAAACAGGTGGCCGTATCACGGCCCAACACCGGTTCGAATGGACCGATTACTGCGCAGGAGAGAATACGAGCATGGCAACGAACACCAAAAAGACCGCGCAGCGTCAAGGTTTCAAAACGGGCGAGTACATCGTTTATCCGGCGCACGGCGTCGGCCAGATTACCGCTATAGAAGAGCAGAACGTTGCGGGTCACTCTTTGGAGTTGCTCGTCATTGTTTTTGAACAGGACAAGATGACCCTTCGCGTCCCGGTTGCAAAGATCGCATCTGTTGGGATGCGCAAGCTCGGCGACCCGGCAGCGGTCAAGAAAGCCCTGGAGACGGTCCGCGGCCGCCCGCGTGTGAAGCGGACGATGTGGAGCCGTCGCGCTCAGGAATATGAAGCAAAGATCAATTCCGGCGATCTGATCGCGATTTCCGAGGTTGTCCGCGACCTCTACCGGTCCGAAAGCCAGCCGGAACAGTCTTATTCCGAACGGCAGCTTTACGAAGCAGCCCTCGACCGCATGGCGCGTGAAATTGCAGCCGTGAACAAGTGTTCGGAAACCGAAGCTGTCAAGCAGATCGAACAGAACCTTGCAAAGTCTCCGAGCCGCCTGAAGGCAGCCGCTGAAGCAGAGGCTGACGAAGACGAAGACAAGGAAGAAGCTGCCTGAGAGTGAAAGATCTTTCTTTCGAATAGCACATTAAGGGCCCGGCGATTGCCGGGCCTTTTTTCTTTCTAGGCAATATTCGCGGCTCAACAGCACGCATTTGGTGCACCAATTCGCTCGCGCGCTGATCACGTTAAAGTGCAAAAATTCTGCCCCATAGCGGCCGTCAAGTGATCTAACCTACGTTTCAATACGTATTTACCCCGATAACACATCGGAGCGTCACTCATGTCCGGAAGCGAAAAGCGGCAATTGGTCCAGGCGGCAATGAAGGCACCTTATCTCTCGCGAGAAGAGGAACAGCAACTTGCCATCCGTTGGCGGGAAGAGCGGGACAAAAAGGCGCTGGAAAAACTTTCGCTTTCGCATATGCGCCTCGTGATCGCGGTCGCCTCGCGGTTTCGCAATTTCGGTCTGTCGCTGGGGGACCTGATCCAGGAAGGCCATGTCGGCCTGCTGGAAGCTGCGGCCCGTTTCGAGCCTGCTCGCGAAGTGCGCTTCTCAACCTACGCAACATGGTGGATCAGGGCGTCCATTCAGGACTATATCCTGCGCAACTGGTCGATCGTGCGTGGCGGTACATCGTCTTCCCAGAAGGCTCTGTTCTTTAACCTGCGCAGATTGCGCGCGAAACTGTCCAACAACCAGACACCACTGACGGACAGCGAACTGCACCAGAAAATTGCAGACGCCATTGGCGTGAAGCAGTCGGACGTCGCGTTGATGACCGCACGTTTGTCGGGGCCGGACACATCGCTGAACGCTCCAGTCACCGACAACGAAGGCTCCAGCGCCGATCGCCAGGATTTTCTAGTATCGGACGCACCGCTGCCGGATGAGATCGTAACCGTCAACATCGATGCCGAGCGCCGCAGCAAATGGCTGAGATCCGCGCTCAAGGTGCTGAGCGAACGCGAACTCAGGATCGTGAAGGAACGCCGGCTGTCCGAAGACGGGGCGACACTTGAATCGCTCGGCGCAAAGCTTGGCATTTCCAAGGAACGCGTGCGCCAGATCGAAAGCCGCGCCATGGAGAAGCTGAAATCAGCCCTTCTGGCAGAGCAGCCGGACAAGGCCGTCTACAGCACTTAATCAGTCCCTATCCGGCGCCATGCCGCAGCTGCTTATTTGAGCTGCAACACGAATTCGCTCATGGCGTCAGCGATCTTTTCGTGAATGTCGGCCCTGTCTGTTCCTTCGGGATCATCACAGACCGGGTCGTCCTGTTCCTCTTCAAGCAACATGGCGCCTCGCTCCGTGCATTCGGGCAGGAAGGTAAAATGGTGCGCGGGATACAAAGTGACGTGGCTCGCGCTCTTGAGTTTGCCGATCAGATTGCTGCCTGTCTCGCTGACATTCGTCGCCGGCCAAAGGTTCTCCCGGCCCAGGCTGATCAGTTGTATGGGGATTGAAACCTCTGCCAGGCCGTCTTCGTCGACCGCGTATGTGAAACCGGGATCGATCGCAATTGCGCCTGCGACACGGCCGTCCAACCCACTCTCTTCCAGGCCATCCGCCATTGTTTTGAGGTCCACGTCCCCTTTGGCAAAAAACAGGCAGTCCTGGGCTTTGCCGTCAAGACGTTCGCAATAACCGGCATAAGCCTTCGCATCAAAGGGGACACCGGCCAGGGACAGGGCTGTCGCGCCTCCAAGCGAGAAACCTGCCGCGACGATCCGGTCCTGATCGACGAATCGCGAAAAATACGGATCGGCCAGCAGATGATCGAGAGCAGCGCTGAGGTCGGCCGCCCGCTCGGCAGGCTGCAGGGACCGGCGCGGTGAAGAATCCCCGGAGGTCGACCCGGGATGATTGACGCCAACAACGATGATGCCACGCTTTGCCAGCGCCGACGACATCCACGACAAGACATCCATATTGCCGCCCGACCCATGCGAAAACAGCAAGACGGGATACCGGCCGCTTTTCACACCGGCACCCACCATCGCCTTGACGCCCTTGAAAACCGGGTTTTTGCCGACAAACCCGGCGTAGGTTCTGGTGCCTGCGGGATACCAGATCGATCCCTGCATCAGCGACGGCCTGTGTGTGGCCGAGACCGCAAACCGATCAAAACCGGCCAACTCGCCATCGTCGGCTCTGGCATCTGCAGTGGTCAAGATTAGCGACACTACGGACAGGGCTAACAGAAAACGCTTCATGATCGGGCATCCTTTTCAGAGTGTGCATTTGAGGATTGGATGATCGTTCTCTCGCACCACCGTCCTGACCTGGCGTCCTAAATCCGGATTTAGGTCGCCTTGAACCGGTATTTGTCCTATCGCGTTGTCTTGTCGTTGTTTTATCCGAGACGAAAATGATTGCTTTGCCCCTGCCGTTGATCGTTGCTCTTGTGCTTGGCTTTCTGTTCGTCCAGGCAATGCTCGCAGGAAACCGGCCGGTGCTGTTCTCTGCGCTTTTGCTGGTATGCGCCCTGCAGAACCTTGTGGTCGCTCTCGGCCAGTATTACGGCCTGTCTGCCGCCTTCAAGCTGCAGCCGGTCCTGGCATCAACAATCCCGCCCCTTGCTTACGTCGCCTTTGTCACCGCTTCCGTTCGCCCGATCGCGCTGAGCCGCGACTGGCTGCATTTGCTGGGCCCCGCGTTCGTCTTCTTTTGCGCTCTCTTTGCGCCGGTAACCCTCGATACGGTCATTGTCGCGACCTTCCTGGGCTACGGTTTGGCCTTGCTTGTCAGCCTTCAGGTCCATAAAGACGCGCTCCCGCTGGTCAGTCTTGGATCCGGCGCAATCCCCCAGCGGATCTGGGCAGCCATTGCCATTGCATTGCTGTTCTCCGCCCTGACAGACGTCATAATTGCCTTCGCCGTTCAAGGCGGCAGCCCGGGCTGGCCCCCCAAGATCATCAGTGCCGGATCGGTCGCCTCGCTGCTTGCGATCGGACTGCTCAGCCTGTCACCGGACTTGAGAAGACCACAGGCCAGCCCGGACCCGGCGGGTGAGGCCGGGACACAGGCTCTCAGCGAACCTGTCACGGAGCTTGAAATCAGCCTTGTCGAGCGCCTCGACGCGTTGCTCGTTGCAAGACATCTCTATCTTGATCCAGGGCTGACCCTCGCTGCGCTGGCGCATCGCCTCAGGGTTCCCGCCAAGCAACTGTCAACGGCGATCAACAAGGCAACCGGCGAGAATGTGTCCCGCTACATCAACAAGTACCGGATCCAGCACGCCTGCAAACGCCTTCAGGACGGCGCGACGGTCACGACCGCGATGCTGGAAAGCGGATTTAACACCAAGTCGAATTTCAATCGGGAGTTTTCGCGCGTCACAGGCAAAACACCGAGCGGCTGGATGCTACATGACGCCCGAAGCGGATCTCCACAACCCGCCCGGCTGCAATCGCAGGATCGCGACCGCTAAGTCACGGGTTCAGACCCTAGGGTACGGACTCATAAATGAAGTCAATTTGGTTTGGATCGTTTTGACCAGCGGCAAGGAGCGAAAGCGCAGGAAATGTGGTTCATTTTCAAGCCTTTCGCGACGAAGCAGATGGCCAAAACGGCCAAATCCGAAGGAC
>Ga0207422_1003428_pt1 | contig 15925 bp, 13 predicted proteins | sample MarCyaLeptolynsp_FD_187757 | JGI IMG/M metagenome (GOLD analysis project Ga0207422, IMG submission 187757) | Marine cyanobacterial communities from Panama - species 1 Leptolyngbya sp. (SPAdes) | ecosystem: Environmental > Aquatic > Marine > Unclassified | place: Panama: Panama City | collected...
GCTTAGATAGTATCGAAGAAGGTTCAACAGAATGGTATGCAGGCAATAGTTTATTGCAATCATTTACTTTACGTTCCGCCCTGGAAAGCGGTGATCAGGCAACAACTATTTTACTTGGCTTCTTGCTCGCTGATTTCCGCTGGCAAGGTCATTTTGCAGAAGATCGTGAACAGCTATTAAAAGATCAAAAATCAGTAGAAGAGATCCTCAATAATTCTAATAGCGAAGACCTAGAAATTGAGAGTTATAACGCCGCAATGAATGCACTTAGCAAAAAATATCCTCATTGCACTATTAATGCATTGCGTTTACTGCTCTCTAATAAACTCAACGTTAGCAAGCAACGACTTGATGAACTTGATATACGTCCGCAATAACACATAGCTATGGAAAACAATACTAATATGGAAACCAGCCCATTAACTCAGGAACTATATTCTATTGATTGGGCCGTACGTTTTGATGAATTTCGCAAGTACGACCAAAGCAGTTATACAGACCTACACCAACTGCTTGCCAAAATTGAAGGACTGGTTGAAAGTGAAGTTGCAAATAATTCAGGCGACTTGAATGACATTAAAATATTAACTGGAAGATTTAATAAAGCAAAATCAGGGTCCCAAGAATGGCATCGCCTTTCCATGTTAATTCATTTAAAAATAATTCTTGCTGCAATACCTAAGGGCTTAACAGCCACGGCAACACTCAGTGCCATACAAATCATGGAACACATGTGGAAGGTCGTGGAGCACTCTGGAGAAACGACCACCTCCACTCGCACTAGTCCTTCTCCTGCTAAACCCAAAACAAAGGCAGCGAACAAGAAACCAGTTGTAAAAGCAGCCCCGGAACCTGTGCCGCAGAAAAAGCCCAAAACAACGAAGCCTACTAGTACCAATAAAACAACAAAAACAGCTAACAAACCTGCTGCGAACAATAAGAAAGTAGAAGCTAAAACAGAAAATGTTGTAATTAAAAAACTTGCTGCCGAAGCTGGTTTGGATGACGATAAGGTATTAGAGGCGCGCTGCTATGAAGTGGCTAGCTCACTTGCTGAAGAGTATCCAGAGTACACGCTCACGGCAATTCGAGTAATGACAGCAGAAAAGTTAGGCGTGACTCGTCAATTCGTAGAAAATCTGGACATTAAGCCCGCCCGCTTCAAAAATGGCTGATATCTCATATGCTTACACGACCATGCGCGGTCCAGGCATAACTATTGTACGGATCTAGATAAGTCAATATAATCTGTCCCACATAATAATATAAAGCTGTAATCTACTACTTACTCTGGAGTTCCCATGAACTATGACGTTCCTGCATTAATCGTTGGCGTTGCTGTTGTGATTATCGCACTAGTAATGGCAATTGCATTTTAAGCCAATTGCCAAGCCTTAAATAAAAAAAGCCCCGTTTAAATAGCGGGGCTTTTTTTATCTGAAATATTTGAGAAAGAATATCAAGCTTTACTTTCAAATTCTTCTAACGCTTGTTTAAAGCTTGTATGACGCACGTCTTTACCCTCAACGGTAAAGATCACATACTCACAAATATTCTTAGCGTGATCACCAATACGCTCAAGTGCTCGCGCGCACCACATTACTTTCAGACCTCTCTCAACAGACTCGCGGTCTTCTGTCATAGACTTAATAAGCTTGCGTGTGATGGTGTCATATTCCTTATTAATTTGCTTATCTCGTGCCGCGGTTTCAAATGCATTGGCAACATCCATACGCGCAAATGCGTCGAGCGAATCACGCAAAATTCTCTTTACCTGATCACCAAGTGACTTAAGCTCTGCAAAGTACAACTCATTACGCTCCTCCGAAGCTAGATCCACCGCATAACGGCCAATTTTTTCGGCCTCGTCACCAATTCTTTCTAAATCAGTAATGGTTTTAATAATAGCGACGACTAAACGCAAATCACTTGCGGCAGGTTGACGCAGTGCAATGATATGATTGCATTCTTCATCAATCGCAACTTCCATTGCGTTGACTTGATAGTCGTTTGTTGCAACTTGCTCAGCCAGATTACTATCTGAGTTAACCAGCGCTACTAGACTATTTTCGACTTGCTTCTCAACAAGTCCTCCCATATTTAGCACCTTGTTACGAGTTGACTCTAAGTCATCATCAAACTGATGCAGTATATGTTGTCCGGCATTTTGAATAGCCATAGCATTATTCCTCTAGTTCGATTTACTGTATTGTATATACATTTGCATGCTTTGTATATACGTTTGGTAAAATCATTTCCGCCATTTATCCGTATCGACCTGTGATGTAGTCCTCAGTTTTCTTCTCTTTTGGATTGGTAAACAGGCGATCAGTTGCATCAAATTCAATTAATTCACCTAAATACATAAAAGCAGTGTAATCAGAAACACGCGCTGCTTGCTGCATATTATGAGTCACAATCGCCACTGTGTATTGAGACTTAAGCTCAAAAATAAGCTCTTCTATCTTTAATGTTGAGATAGGATCCAGTGCGGAAGCAGGTTCATCAAGCAATAATACCTCAGGCTGAATGGCAATAGCTCTTGCGATAACTAGACGCTGTTGTTGGCCACCGGAAAGAGAAAAAGCATTCTCCTGTAAACGTGACCCAACCTCATCCCATAATGCAGCGCGTTTGAGGGACCACTCAACTCGATCCTCGATTTCACGCTTATTAGATATGCCTTGAAGACGCAAGCCATAAGCGACATTTTCAAAAATTGACTTAGGGAATGGATTAGGTTTTTGAAACACCATACCAACGCGTCGACGCAGGTCAGTTACATTAACACTGCGATCATAGACATCTTCACCTCTAAGCAATAGTTGCCCTTCTAGGCGTACACCGTCAACAAGATCGTTCATACGATTCATACAACGCAGTAACGTTGATTTACCACAGCCACTAGGACCAATAAATGCTGTCACACGTTTAGAAGGTACGCGCATGTTAATTTTAAACAATGCCTGCTTCTCACTATAGTAAAGCGAGAAGTCATGGCATTCCATGCAGATGTCTTCCTCGTCTAATATCTTAGGCTCTTTACCTGACAGTACTTCTTCAGACAGGGCTGGGGTATCAATACTCATAATGAATTACTCTAAAATTTAATCATTATTGTTCTAGCATGCGATATTTCTCTCGTAGGTGATTACGAATATAAATCGCCGATAAATTCAATAAAATAATAACCGCCACCAAAATTAATGCAGTGGCATAAACAAGCGGGCGCGCCGCTTCCACATTAGGACTTTGAAAACCTACATCGTAGATATGAAAACCGAGATGCATAAACTTTCTTTCCAAGTGAATGAAAGGTGCATTTAAATCTACAGGTAAAGAAGGCGCTAATTTCACCGCTCCCACCAACATGAGCGGCGCAACTTCTCCTGCTGCACGTGCAACAGCTAAAATTAAACCCGTCATCATGGCCGGGCTCGCCATCGGTATCACTGTTCGCCATAAGGTTTCAGCTTTAGTTGCCCCCAACGCCAAAGACCCTTCCCTGACTGCACTTGGAATACGCGCAAGCCCTTCTTCAGTGGCCACAATCACTACCGGAACAGTCAACAACGCCAGGGTCAAAGAAGCCCACAATAAACCACCTGAACCAAATGTCGGTGAAGGTAACGCTTCAGGGAAAAACAATTGATCTATATTGCCACCTACGAAATATACAAAGAAACCCAGGCCAAACACACCATAAACAATTGAGGGTACACCAGCTAAATTATTAACTGATATTCTAACCAGGCGAGTAATAAAACCTTGCTTTGCATACTCACGCAAATAAATTGCCGCAATTACACCAAATGGTGTCACTATCACTGACATCAATAACACCATCATTACCGTACCAAAGATAGCTGGAAAAATACCTCCCTCGGTATTCGCCTCACGTGGATCATCAGTCAAAAAATCTTTTAGATTAACAAAGTAATGCATGAGTTTTGTACCAATGCCCATAGCATTAGGTTTACTAGCCTTAACCACGTCTGCCAACCTGATATATTTTTGCTGTCCATCAGCGACACGCATTAAAACTCGGTCGCGCGCGATAGACACATAAAGTTGGTCTAATTCATTTTTTAAAACTTCGTAATCCAGGCTGAGCTGATCACGGCGCTGTGAAATGTCAGCCTCAGTTTTTTCGTCATTAATACCTTCTAATTCTAATTTTCGTTTTTGTAAGCGTAGTTTCTCAAGTTGGTAATTAATTCTACCTATATCAAATTTTTCAATCTGATGAATCTGATCTCTTAATTCATCAACTCTGGACATACGTGTTTGGAGTTCTTGCCAGAGCTTATCTGCGTCTACTGGTATTTGAGTTTCACCCTCTTCAATACCTTCAAGAAAACCATAGAAATTACCCCATTGGGTTCTTTCAAAAAGAATCGCATCTTTGGGCTTTCTAACTTCTACCTCTCCCGGTTTCGTGATTAGCTTAAAATCAACACCATAAATATCCCTATTGCCGATTTTAAGCAAAGTTCTTTCTACAAACTCGTCTTCGAATTGATAACCTGCACCTGAAGCATTGAGTTGTTTGGCAGAAACAGTTTCAACTATAGAACGCTCACCAAGTAACAGGACCAGATTACCTCGATCGTTATAATCAATTTCCCAAATTGTTTTTGGCCAAAAATGGCCAAGCCCACGAACTGCAATCAGAACAACAAGTCCAATAACCATAATCATGCTGATAGATACTGCGCCAGCATTTAACCACACCCACGGAGTACCACTTTTTATAAAACCTAATTTTTCAGTATTCATGATTACTATAAGTTACTGTATTTTTTTCTTAAGCGTTGGCGCACTATTTCTGCCACCGTGTTAAAGAAAAAGGTAAAGATAAACAAGACAAACGCTGCTAAAAAAAGAATTCTATAATGCGTACTATCGACTGCAGATTCAGGCAACTCTACCGCAATGTTGGCCGATAGCGTGCGCATACCTTGGAAAATACTAAAGTCCATCACCGGGGTATTACCTGTCGCCATCAGTACGATCATTGTTTCCCCAACCGCTCGACCAAAACCGATCATGACGGCTGAAAATATTCCTGGGGATGCTGATAACAAAACAACTCTAAGCAGGGTTTGCCAGGGAGTTGCCCCTAATGCCAGTGAGCCTGCGGTTAAATGCTTAGGTACACTGAATATGGCATCTTCCGCGATAGAAAAGATTGTTGGAATCACTGCGAAGCCCATTGCAATACCAATTATTAGTGCATTTCTTTGGTCGAAACCAATGCCTAATTCTTCACTCATCCAGATACGGATGTTTCCATCAAACAGCCAGTTCTCCAAATAAGGCGATACTTGAATGCACACAATTACAATAATAATAACCGGTACTGTCAAAGCCGCCGCTTGCCAACCTTCTGGAATCAGGCGGCGAATTTTTGTAGGCATCTTCCACCATACTAAAGCACACAGCACTATGCCTATTGGCATTAATACAAAAATGCTAAACACTCCTGGCATATGCTTTTCTACAAAAGGCGCTAGCCACAAACCTGCTAAGAAACCCAGAATAACTGTTGGCAACGCCTCCATAATTTCGATACTGGGCTTGACGATCCTGCGCATAGAGGGCGCCATGAAATACGCAGTGAATATAGCTCCGCAAATTGCCAGCGGCATAGCAAATAGCATTGCGTAAAATGCGGCCTTCAGAGTACCAAAGGTTAACGGGACTAAACTGAACTTTGGCTCGAAGTCACTACTTGCCGATGATGACTGCCATACAAAATCAGGTTCAATATAATCTTCGTACCACACTTTACCCCATAAAGATTTACCTGATGACTCCGGATGATGGTTATCAATGTGCCACGCTTTTATAGTGTTATGCTTATCTTCAGCGATAAAAATATCTGCACGAGGAGCAACAGCTAAATTATGAATAGCACCATCACTAGCTGATAATGAAAGCAAATCACGCTCACTTGTGGTGTATAGCATCTTAATTACACCAGCCTGGCTAGTAGCAATCACTCCTTTGCGTAATTGCTCTGTTACTAAACTAACTACAGGCGAATTATCTATTTGTGTTTCACGTATTTTAGTTAAACGAAATGGAAGTTCCCCTTCGCTGCGCACCTGGAACCATTGAGCTAACTTGCCTTGAGTATCACCAATTAAAAGTGAAATACCACCCGTTAAAAACTCTATAACTGTAGGTTTGACTTCAGTCTCTGTGACCTGAACTTTTTCTCTTAAGTCTAAACTCTGCTGACGGATATCAAAAACTGACAGGTTGCCGTCCTTATTTAGTAAGTATGCCCACTCTTGTTCCGGGTCCACTAACAGACCTAATATCGGATCAACTACCGGGTGCTCGGCACGCTCGCCTGCTTCTAGCGTGACTGTCTCATCAAGAAAAGAAGACTCCTTAACAAATGACTGCAGGATAACGCTGTTATCCGCATTACTAAATAGTATTGCTAATGACTCTTCATTTTCACCAATCGCATACTCAAGTAATGGTTCATTACTGACTTGGAAAATTTCTTCACCGTAAGGATAAATTACCTGCGGGTGAATAATGCGCTGCGTTTCTGTGAACTCTAATTTATACTGGTGTTGAAAAAATAAGATCCCGCCGGACTGCAAACCTACAGAGAGAATTCCGAAATGTTCATTGACAACTTCAAATGAAGTGATTTGATCATTCTGCGCAATAGGTAAGTTATTTTCTAATACGATTTCACCATTCTCGACATTAAAAAATACCAACTTTCCTGATTGGGTAACACGAAATGCAACTTCTGCCTGCTCTTCTATGGCTAGATAGAGTGTATCAGTACTATCTCCGGGGACACTATATTCACTAGCATGCTCAACCGAAGGTGAGCCAAATAATGGATATATAACACTGAGTAAAAATATGAATATCAATGCAATAGCGGCAATGACACTGATGCCCCCAAACTGGACAATGCGGCGCGCGAACGTATCCACGGCCTTACGCATCTTCCACCTGCGCTGATTATGTGATGATTCTCGGGACAGATTAGTAGAGTTCATTTCCTAACAGTGAGGTGAAATTTTTGTCAGTGGATTATACAAGAACAATATGGATATTAAGATAAAAAAAGAAAGCCCTATAAAAAATTACAGGGCTTTCTAGCTACAGTAATACTGATAGTGTAATCAGTTACATTCCAAGTGATTTAAGTGTCTTTTCTGCCACTTTTGCTGGCAGAGGAATGTATCCGTCTTTTACGACTACTTTTTGGCCTACTTTTGAAAGGACCATCTTTATAAACTCACCTTCTAATGGCGAAAGTGGCTTGTTCGGATGCTTGTTCACGTAGACATATAGGAACCGCGCTAATGGGTATTTACCAGAAATCGCAGTTTCAGATGTCGCAGCCACAAAGTCAGTGGAATTGCCTTTAGCTAGTGGTAATGCACGAACACCTGTTGTGACATAACCAATACCTGAATAACCAATACCATTAAGAGACTGAGTGATAGACTGAACAACAGACGCTGAACCCGGCTGTTCATTTACATTTGACTTAAAGTCGCCTTTACACAGTGCTTTTTTCTTGAAATAACCATAAGTGCCAGATACTGAGTTACGGCCGAATAACTGGATATCCTTACGTGCCCACTCGCCAGTTAAACCCAGGTCACCCCATGTATTGATACTATCTTTACCACCACATTTACGGTTACTAGAGAAAATCGCATCTACTTGTTCAATAGTTAAACCCTGGATCGGGTTATCTTTATGTGCAAAAACAGCCAGTGCATCAATTGCTACTGGCACTGCTGTTGGCTTGTAGCCATACTTTTCTTCGAAGGCGGCAATTTCTTTGTCTTTCATCTTACGGCTCATTGGGCCTATATTAGACGTTCCTTCAGTCAACCCAGGAGGTGCTGTTGAAGAGCCAGCAGCTTGAATTTGAATATTCACATTAGGGTAAAAACGTTTGTAATCTTCAGCCCAAAGCGTCATTAAGTTAGCCAACGTATCTGAGCCCACACTTGAAAGATTGCCCGAGACACCACTCGCAACTGAATAATCTTTTAACCCCTCGTCAACTTTTGCTTCAGCAAATACGACATTGGTCGAAACTGCTACCAATGCTGTTAAAGCTGCGGTCATGTGTTTAAAGTTCATTTATTCTCCTAAGAATCGCCGCGATAACGGCCTGTTTAATTGGAGGCTGCACTTTATTCCTTATTTGTTACATATATATTACAAGTACTCAGATTACGCGCTAACCTGTTGTTCAGCATAATCATTACCCTTAGCAGGGAAATATAGCTGCACTTTGGTACCTACTCCTCTTTGACTGCTGATACGCAATTCGCCCCCGTGTCGCTCCATAACATGCTTCACTATAGAAAGCCCCAAGCCGGTACCTCCCATATCACGCGAACGACCATTATCAATGCGATAAAACCTCTCTGTCAGACGTGGAATATGAACTTCCTCAATCCCTTCTCCGCTATCCAGCACGCTAAGAATAGAATCACCATCGCTTAAGCGCACCCAACTGACTTCAATTTGAGTCTTTGCCGGTGAATATTTCACCGCATTATCCAAAATATTTTGCACCGCACTTTGCAGTTCACGATAGTCTCCACTGACTTGAAGCTCATCATCTAAGCGCACATTAAATTGTTGTTGTTTATAAATATCTGAAGATTTCACTAACTCAATGCCCTCACGCACCAGCATAGTGACATCAATATTTTCCATGGCTTTCTTATTTAGTGGCAAACTTTCCAGGCGTGATAATGATAATAGATCTTCGATTAACTGCTTTAAGCGTTGCGCTTGCTCTAATGCACCCTCTACTCCTCTGCGGGTAATTTCTGTCATTTCTTCACGCAGTGAGAGGGTCTCCAGATAACCAATAATGACGGTTAGTGGAGTACGCATTTCATGTGATGCATTGGAAACAAATGCCTTGCGAATATTTTGCAGTCTTAATAGATCACCATGGTCATGTACGATTAATAGTTTCTTACCATCAGCGTAAGTCACTACTCTCAACGTGAGATCATTACCGGTACTCTCTGAAGACGAAAATTCAAGTGGCTCAACAAAGTTTTTACTTTGCAGATAGTTAGTAATATCCGGATCACGCACAATATTATCGATACGCTGGCCAATATCTCTTAGCGGGTCGATACTCAATAAAGTCTTTGCAGCTGGGTTTGCCCATTCAATTATCTGGCTCTGATCAACAATCAGCATGGCATCCGGCATCGCTTTCGTGGCAGCATCAAATCGAGCCAGTAAACGTTCTAAATTATTTTGTTCATTTGTATTAAGTCTTTTGATATCGCATATCTGCGTGATAATTTGGTAAGCGGAACCATATAGATTGGGTACATTATTGAGATCTGCCCCTGTATTTAGCCATCGACGCAAGTGCATAATCTGACGCGACTGCCAAATAATAAATGCAAATAAACCCACGGAAATAGAAATTGCCCAATGGCCAGTCAAGAAGCCAAAAACCAGGCTAATTAGAAATACAAATAAGGCTAACCGAAGTTCAACCCAAAATGAGGCGATACGCATTACTTCTCAACGACAAAGCGGTACCCATAACCCCGTACTGTTTGAACCATGTTTTGGCAATCGTAAGGCTTCAATAATTTTCTCAAACGTAATATGTGTACATCTACAGTGCGTTCTTCCACAAATTTGCTACGTCCCCAAACGAAATCAAGTAATTGGGCACGACTGTAGACTTTATCAGGATGTGTCATAAAAAACTCTAGCAACCTAAATTCAGTCGGACCTACTTCAATTTGGGTGTCGTCAATGATTACATGATGAGCATCCAGGTCAAGCACTAACTTACCATAACTGAGCTTATTATCACCCTCCGTACCTTCTATGCGCCGCATTACAGCACGTATGCGCGCAGACAATTCCCTGACTGAAAATGGCTTAGTGATATAGTCATCTGCACCTGAATCTAGACCTTCGATTTTATCGCGTTCTTCAGTTTTAGCCGTGAGCATAATAATGGGGATATCACGTGTCACTTCGTCACGTTTGATACGCCTTACCAGCTCTAGCCCAGAAACATCAGGTAACATCCAATCCATTAAAATCAGACTGGGTAAATCATGGGCCAGCTTTTCTGTGGCTTGTTTGCCGTCTACCGCCTCAAGAAGCTCATAACCATCGCTATCAAGTGCAAAGTAGACCATGTCACGAATGGGTTTTTCATCCTCAACAATTAATATGCGGTGCTTTTTCATAGACTGATTTGAGAATTTAGCGGGCCGTAGTTCTGATTGTAAATCCATAACGAGTTTAATGAATAGATAAAAACTTACATAAATGGGGATTATTCATGATTCACATTAAAAGTTTGTTACAACCCTGAATAATCCTGGACAAAAAAAGGGCGGTGAGATCACCGCCCTTTTTATTACAGTGCCGTTCAAGGTTAGAACTTGAATAGAATGTCAGTTTGTAACAACTTCTCTTCATCATCATCTAAACCTGGTACGTCCTGTTCTGAGTCGTAGTAGTCAAGCGCAAGAATAATATTCTTGGCGATTGCGTACTGGAATACGATCTCATTAGATTTCACACCTGTGTTACCACCAAGTCGGTCAGAATCAGGAAGAAAGTCTGGGAATGCATCTGCTTCTAGATCAGCATTGATGAACTTCAACTGCCATGTGTGCTGTTCTTTAACTTTCTTATCCCCAAACTTGAAACCAATTGCGCGTCCAGTGTCTTCATCGCTATCATCATTCTTGATGTAGTCTCCAAACACGGCAAAGATTTTACCCGGCATGAACACGTCCTTAACACCCACTTCAGCTGACAAACCGATAGAGTCATAGTCAAACACATAGTTGCCACCCACTAGAGTGTTACTACCGCCACGATCACCAATTACCGCAGCATCTTCTAGGCCATCAAATGAATAGTAAGTACCTGCAACATTACCGAAGAAATTACCTGACTTAAACTTATGACCGACTTGTGCATAAGTTAATGTTGGGTCATCACTGACAGAACTGAACTCTTCCAGAATCCAGTGACCTGCGTTTCCATAGGCGGTGCCAAAAGAATTATCAGTTTGTAAATGCACTGAAACACCCTCTGGGTTAACATCGCCATCCCATAGTAAATCAGTTGGTGCCCACAGATATGGCTTGCGCTTGAATTTACCACCTACTACGCTAACCCAGTCTGCTGGTTTCCACTCCGCAAATGCATAATCTAGGCGTGCATCTTTAGTTGAGAAGCCGTCATCTAACGTTTCGTTAGTAGACCTTCCATCATCACCACCACTAGCAAAACCCAAACCAACTTTAACTTCATCAGTAACTGCCGCTTCAGCACCTAAACGTAAACGATAACGGTAACGCTCACGGCTCTCCTTTTCACCATTTTCAGGATCCGCTTCCTCATACTGGCGGCGCAGGCGTAAGTCACCTTTAAGCTTAATTTTCTCGGCCCACTTAAGCTTGTCTGAAATCTTGTTCACGGCTGCTAATTTTTCTTCAGCAGTTTCTTCAATTTTCGCATCTGTTCGCTCTGCGTCCGCTTGCGCAGAATTTTTCAAAAGATTATAGGCTTCATCACTAATCGTGCCGTTATCGCGTAACACTTTTAGTAACTCCATCATTGCGTCATTAGCGGCAACTGCAGGCGTTGATACAGCGACACCTGTAGCAACCAATGCGGCCAGTGATGCTGCACGGAAATGTTTTAATTTCATATTTAACTCTCTGTAATTAAAGAAATTTTTCAAGAATTCACCTAGCAGTTCAGTGCCAAGTTACGATCCTAATGTGTAGAAGTGCGCGATCATATTTGACGAAAATTACAGTTTCATGACAAAAGAGTCAGATTGTCATGATAGGTATGCCATAGGCGCCATGGCTCACTAGTGAGGTGTAATCAATAACCTCTTTGAAGGTTTATTAATCTCTAAACTTTATGTACTAAAAGATAGGAAATATAAACAAACTAAGCAGCGCCATACTTGCACCTAATAGAGCACCTGCTCCCACATCGGTGGGATAGTGTAGTCCTAGTATTACGCGCGATATTGCAACCAAACATGCAAAGCCCCATACCAGTGCAACTACTTGTGGTAGGTAATAGCTGAACATAATGGCAAACGCTAAAGCATGCATAGTATGCCCTGAAGGAAAACTATAACGGTCTAATGCAGGGGCAGCTTGTTGTATATTCTCAAAACTAATAAACGGTCGCTCACGTATTAATGTTTTTTTAAGGTACTTATACGCAGCTAAGACTAACAATGCTGTAAGTAAAATATGCAATGCTTGATAGTATCCATGTTTACCATTAATGAAGGGTAAAAAAAGTAATAAGCAGTACCAAAAAACGCCATCACCAAGACGACTAATCGCACGAAAAAATAAGCGGATATAGGCTTGCTGGCTACTATTGTTCATCAGCCTACACAAACGAATTTCTACCTGATCTATACGTTCAAATAGATTACTTGTTCCGGTTTCCGACATAACTTTCTTTCCATCCATGAATCTGTAATGGCTGATCGTAATAAATTGTTATGCCAACTCTGAAATACACAGATGAAATTATTATGACATTACTTATACTTTCATCAGGTTAAATTGCATTTTTAATAAATACTTCACAAAAACATAATAAATTTGTCATTAAGGCACTATATTTTGTGCGGCCAATGATGAATCAGTCAAAAAACGGACTTTAAATTTGAGCACCTCAACACTCCTGCGTGTACGAAGTGTATGGATCTCAGATGTTCACTTAGGCTTTCGCGGTTGCCAAGCAGAAAAGTTACTCGACTTTTTACATAGCGTAGAAACCGAGTACTTATATTTAGTTGGCGACATTGTTGATTTTTGGAGTTTGCGAAAATCATCTTTTTGGCCACAGCAACACACCAATGTAGTTCGCTCAATTCTGGGTAAAGCTAAGCACGGTACAAAGGTCATTTATGTCCCCGGCAATCATGATGAAGTGATGCGTGAATACGCCGGCTATTCATTCGGAAATGTTGAAATCCATCTCAACTATGAGCATCAAACTGCCAGCGGTAAGAACTTATTAATCTTACATGGTGATGAATTCGATACTATTGTTAAACACAGCCAAATGATTGCCAAACTCGGCAGTTGGGCATATGACTGCCTGTTACAACTTAATCAATACGTTAATATTTATCGTAGATGGTTCAAGCAAGATTATTGGTCATTGGCGAAATATTTAAAACTAAAAGTAAAAAATGCAGTCAATTATATTGGTAGTTTTGAAACTGCTTTAGCGCATTTGGCCAAAGACAAACAAGTTGATGGTGTCGTATGTGGACACATCCATCATGCTGAAATTCGTCATATTAACGATGTTTTATACTGCAACGATGGTGACTGGGTAGAAAGCTGTTCAAGCATGATTGAGCATGTCGATGGAGATTTGGAACTGATTTATTGGAATGAAGAATATAAACGTACTCTCATGCCGATATCAGAACAAACTGTCGAAGAAAAACGTGATGCGGCATAAACTTTAAATGCTGATTGACTTCATACGCTGATTTTACTTAAGCGCAACAATACAAATACTCCTCTAAGCTAACACTTATGTCTACATCTAATGATGAATGTATGCGTTTAGTTGTTGTTACTGATGCGTGGAAGCCACAGGTCAATGGTGTCGTTACCACTTTAGGTAAAACCACTGATACGATTAAATCATTCGGACACGAAGTATTAGTTATAAATCCCAGTGAATGCAGGACCATTCCATGCCCAACTTACCCGGAAATTCGTTTAGCTTTAAAGCCTGGAAGTTACGTTAAAAAACGTATCAAAGAATTTCAACCCACACATATTCACATCGCTACCGAAGGGCCACTGGGCTTAGCCGCAAGAAGATTCTGTATTAAAAATAAATTAGCGTTTACTACTTCATATCACACCCAGTTCCCTGAATATATTAAAGAGCGCTTTCCTATTCCTCTAAGCGTATCTTATTTTTTCTTTAGACGTTTTCACAATAAAGCCACTCGCACAATGGTTGGCACTCCTCATCAAAGAAAAATTTTGCAGGATAGAAACTTTAATAACCTAGCCCTATGGACGCGTGGCGTTGATACGCAAATATTCAAACCACGTGATAAAGATTTTCTAACTTACGCACGCCCAATCTGGGCATATGTCGGACGTGTTGCTGTAGAAAAAAATATAGAAGCATTTCTATCATTGAACCTACCAGGCACCAAAGTAGTTATTGGTGATGGACCTGCGGCTGAAGAACTTAAACAAAAGTACCCTAACGTAAAATTTGAAGGCTATAAATTTGGCGCGGAGCTAGCAAGCTATGTTGCCAGCAGTGATGTATTTGTATTCCCCAGCTTAACTGATACATTTGGTGTAGTAATGTTGGAAGCCATGGCATGCGGATTACCGGTTGCCGCCTTCCCTGTTACCGGTCCATATGATGTTGTTCGTGACGGCAAAACTGGCATATTAAATGAAAACCTGGAAGTCGCTGCGCTTGAAGCTATAAAACTAAATCCGCAGGATTGCATCAAGCAAGCACTTGAGTACACCTGGGAACAGGCCACGCGACAGTTTATAAATAACCTAACCCTAACTAAGCCAGCTTAATTATTGGCCCTTACTTAACCTTCGTAGCAATTTATTAATCTCCATTATAGCGATAGCAATTAATGAATATTTTAATGATTTCTGACGTGTACTTTCCACGCATTAATGGCGTTTCGACTTCTATTCAAACATTTAAGGATGAATTTGAACGCGCAAACCATAAAGTTATATTAATCGCTCCAGAATACACTGGCAGCGATGAAAAACATGACAGCATTATTCGTATCGAGTCACGTGGCATTCCGTATGACCCAGAAGACCGGATGATGAAATCGTCACACATCAGACGGCTTACCCCTGAATTGAAAAAATATAATTTTGACCTTATACATATTCAAACACCTTTCGTTGCACATTATTCCGGTATAAAAATAGCTAAGGCACTAGACATCCCCTGCATCATTACTTATCACACTTTATTTGAGGAATACCTTTATCATTATATTCCTATTATCCCTAAGCAAATTTTACGTTTATTTGCTCGGCGTTTCTCATCAAGCCAATGCAATCAAGTACAAGGAGTGATTGCGCCTTCAACAGTGATTGTCGAATTACTAAAAACTTATGGAGTAAAAAATAGTATTAAAATTATTCCCACTGGCATTAACAGTCAAAAATTTAAAGTCGGTGATGGTAATAAATTCAAATCCAAATTTAATATTCCTAAGAATAAAAAAATCCTCCTTAATGTCAGTCGCGTTGCCTTTGAAAAAAACATTGGCTTGTTACTAAAGTTAGTCAATCAAGTTAAGCAGTATATTCCTGAGGTTATGCTGATAATTGCTGGGGAAGGACCTGCAAAAAATGCCTACACCGAACAAGCCAAACAACTAAATTTAGATAATCACATTGCTTTTGTTGGGTATTTAGATCGAGACAGTGAATTAATTGATTGTTACCAGAGTGCCGACTTGTTCGTGTTCAGCTCAGTGACTGAGACTCAAGGCTTAGTATTGCTCGAAGCAATGGCAGCAGGCACACCGGTGGTCTCCCTTGCGGCGATGGGAACAAAAGATATTTTGCTAGGCTGCAAAGGAGCACGCATCACTGATGGTGAGATAGACGATTTTTGCAATAAAGTAGTATCATTATTGAATAATCAAAAAATATATAATGACACCAAGCAAGCCGCAATTGATTATGCGCAAGAGTGGGACTCAACCACCCTGGCTAATAAAATGGTCTCATTTTACCAACAACTCATAACAAGCAAGAGTATCTCCGCAGACTATGCCGACACTTAAAAATAATGAAGCACTAAATTCAATTGATGTCAGCAAGCCTGA
>Ga0207422_1003434_pt1 | contig 15897 bp, 10 predicted proteins | sample MarCyaLeptolynsp_FD_187757 | JGI IMG/M metagenome (GOLD analysis project Ga0207422, IMG submission 187757) | Marine cyanobacterial communities from Panama - species 1 Leptolyngbya sp. (SPAdes) | ecosystem: Environmental > Aquatic > Marine > Unclassified | place: Panama: Panama City | collected...
ATGGAAGGCTTCTTCTGCGCCCATTGGTTTTATGTAACCATTCTGAATGTCCTGGATTTTATTGTCTTTAATGAAAATGGTTTTTTGTTCCTGATAGTCACCCGTTTCAGGATTAAATAATTTTCCTGCCCATATGATTGTATCTGAATAGGTTGAGGCTTTTGCGTGTCCGGCGTGAAAGACGGCCATACACCACAGCGCAGTAAGCAACAGCCAATAGTATTTTGTTTTCAGAGCGGACATAGGAAACTTTCTTTTTGATATATTATATACGATATATCATATATGAAGAAAGTGAATCAAGGTATTTTCCAGCCGACCGCTGAATAGGTGAAGAGGATGTAGAGGACAAAAACGGCTGATAACGCCACAAGGACGTTGTGGACATTAAGAAGGATATGAATGACCTGGTGATTGTGCTTAAATTCGGAACGGTTTTTCAGCATATCGAATAGTAAAAGCAGACAGAAAATGAACACCAGATTTGTGGCAAAAGCCAGCTGGTACCAGGTTGACTGCACATTGGCGAGAATGATGGTCAGCAGATTCGTATCGGATGTAATATGGTCAATCATAAGAACCAGTGCCGCGCAGGAAACAGAAACACCACTACGAGCAATGAGACTTAGTTTTCTTTTGGGTTTGCGGATTAAAACCGTGAGAATACTGCTGCATAAAATAAAGAGGCAAACATATAGTAAACTCCTGATGAATTGAGGTGTTTGCCACCAGGAAACTTTTAGCCTGGTATCGCTTTGGAAATATCCTGTCAGACGGTTTACATCGTTTGAGTTTTTATCGCGAGAGAAGGCATAAAAGGTACCCTCCATACCCGGGAAGAAGTTTTCAGAATAAAACAGATCTTTGCCTATAGGTTTGAAATCTGCTTTGCCATTAATCACCAGGTCCTGGTTTTCGCCAACATTAACTCGGGTGGTTTTTGCGGAGAATAAAGATAAGAAAGCATCGATTTTAGAATGGCTTTGCTGAATAGATAAATAGTCGCCGACATATTCTGACAGATCATATTTTTTCGGGGTTGCGAATGTATTTTCCCGGAAGGCGCCGTACATTTCCCGCATGATATATTTCCACAGCTCAGCTGGTTTTAAGGCATTTTTTGCAGCACCTGTTACGCCAATATATCCCCCGATATTCAGTTCAGGTAAAAACCACATCATTGAATAATTTGGGGGCCATGATCCTGTATGCCAGATGACCGTCTGATCCCGCCATTTTCCATGATTAAACAACATGCTAAATTGTTTTGTATCTTCATGATTTCCGGCAATGGGGCGATGCATTTGTTTGATCATCTCAGCACTTAAAACGCCGGGGGACTGGCCTTGATACGCATTCAGATGAAAAGAGATATATTTAACCATGTCCGCAGGAGTGGCACTGACGCCACCGATAGGCCCTGTAAGGGGATGAAATGGCAACCAGGGGATTTCCTGCGGTTGCTCGGTATTGCTCATGCGATAGGCAATAACTTGATCATCTGGCCGGACGGGATTTGTCAGCATTTCAGTGGAGGTCATTCCAAGAGGCTGAAATATATTTTTCCTGAAATATTCGGCCACAGATATGCCGGAGATATCTTCGATCACAAGACCCAGGATACCAATACCATAATTGGAGTAAGCCATATACTTTCCGGGTTCGCGAACGATATCGGCTTTATAAAATTTTAGATCCTCTGCAGTCAGGGGCAGAGTGAAGTTTTCATATGAAGCAAGTCCTGTGTTTTTTGCCTCGAAACCTGCAGTGTGACTCAAAAGATGATTAAACGTAACTCTATCGCCCCATTTGCCTTCCAATTTCAGACGTTTCAGATAAGGATTTACGGGGTCTTCAAGGCTCTTAATCTTTCCCTGTTCTAGTAATTGCGCGATGGCAACGCCGGTCATGGTTTTGCTGATAGAACCAATTAAGAAACGGCTTGTATCCTTAGTGATAGGGGTTTTATCGGTATAATTCTGGTAACCCTCTTGTCGCTGATAAATGATATCTTGATCATGGATAATCGTAATGGACAGCCCGGAAAAACGCTTTTGCGCCTCTGCGTCAGTTATATATTCATTCAGGGATTCAAGTTGTGTGGCAAGTTTCTGTTCGGCGATTTCTTCTGCTGCGGAAGTATGAAAATAACAAAAGAAAATCGATACAATCAGGCCCAGTTTTTTAAGACGGTTCTTTTTCTTTATGGGCGTCATCATAAACTTGGCCAAATGCATATCATTTACTGTTCAGATCTATCGATAGGCTGATATGCGAGCGTGTTGTGTCCCCTGAAAAGACGCTGACAACAGGAGGTGTTGCATAGGGAATTGTGAGGTTTGTGTGGGCATCGGCCCCTGTAATCACAACGCGAATTCTGTTGCCCTGGTTAAACACGTTTGATGTCGGTTGCAAAGCAAGGACAATTTTGGCGGTTTCTGTATTCAGGGCAGGGGTCTGATCAACAATTTCTTTTCTGGAATCAGAAGAAGGCAAGCCTATGTCATCATATTTTACATTTCCCAAAACACGATGCGAGGCTCTGATGACACCTTCAGTGATATATTCAACAGTGCCATCCGCATGCACTTCCTGAAGATACACATTAAAATCACCATCCGGCGCGGAAGATGTTGCATAAAGTGTGATCGTTGGATGCCCCGTTGTTTTCACATCCTCTGTTAATGGCGGGGTTGTGAAAGTGAGGGCCTTTTCGGCGTGCTTATCCAGGTCAGGGTAATTTTTAGGACCCATACCTATTGAATCATGGTAGCGTGTTGCAAAGCCGACAGTGCTTTTGTAATCCACCTGATATTGATGTTGGGCAGAAGCCTCAGGTATTCCTGTGGTCATCAAGCCATCATTGACTGAATTGACGGAGCCTGATGGGCCTTGGTCAAAATAGTAATTTTGTGACCTTGAGTTGGCGATTGGCCATTGGGTCGCTGTTTGCCATGAAAATTCGGAAGGTGTGTTCATCAGTGTATAATGAATTTCTGCTTCTTCCATAATGCCATTGTCTATATCTTTTAACCAGTAATCGTACCAGCGTAGCGTTTCTAAAACCCAGAGGCGCATGGATTCATATTCCCGGTTGTCGCCGGGTTCGTCAGGGTCATGTGTCCAGGGGCCCATAATCAACTTTTTCGGGGTCGATAGATTGGCATGCCAAAGCACGGTATCCAGGGCACCGAAATCATACCATCCGCCCCAGTTATAAACGGCAATATTGCTGTTGTTAATTTCCGGCAGCAGCATCGCCAGATTATTGGCGCCTATGGGCTGTTTTTCCAATAACATGCTGGACGCGTCACGGTAAAAATGTAAACCCAGAAGGGTTTCTCTTAACTCAGGATTTTGATCCAGCAACTGAGCCATTTTATCCGTGTCATAGATTACTTCCATAACCTGCTCAGGTGAATTGGTGTCCATCGCTTTATATAAAGCTTCGATCATGATTTTGGCATCGTCAGACTGTCTGGTGAAATAATTTGTCGGGTCGGTGCCTTCCGGGTTTTTTAGACGTTCTTTACGTGCGGCGTCTCTTTGAGCGCCATCACTATCGGTATCAACACGGGAAACCTGGGTGCCGCTGTTGTCGACAGGATTAATTTCAGAATCTTCGATGCCTTCGGCAACACCATCCCGTTTGGCTTCACGGACCAGCCAGGCCAGGCCATATTTCCGCAAAACACCGCCACCGGCCCAGGATGTAAAATATTCATCAAACGGGGCAACCTGCGGCATAATGGCCTTGAGAGAAGGAGGATTTGCACTGGCCGTCAGAAACTGTGTTAAGCCGTTATATGATCCCCCGATCATGCCAACCTTATCAGTGCTCCAGGATTGTTTGGCCAGCCATTCAACCACATCGTGACCATCGTTGGCTTCCACAGTGGACATGTCACCATGCCAAAGACCATAAGATGCCCCGGTTCCCCTGGCATCAGCGCGGGCAACGATGTAGCCATGTTTCAGGAACATCTGATAAGAAAGTTCCGGTTTATCGTGTTCATACGTCGGAACCAAAACTGAATTATCAAAAGAAAAAGGAATGGTGTTTCGGCCTTTAGGGAAAATGCCAACCAAGGTCCGCACATCACCATTTGCCATTTCGGTTGAACGCCAGTACCGGGCATATTGGAATAAAACGGGCAGGGCCTCTTCTGTGGGTTTGCCGTTTATGGTTGGCCGGTAAATATCCACGGCGACCTTTACGCCATCGCGCATGGGGACATAAACAGCTGTTCTCTGGACACCGTCATAGATTTTTCGGTCGCTGATTTTTTCAAAATATGCTTCATCACCAAAAGCGGTTATCTGACCTTTGGCGGTATCTTCACTTTGTTGTTGTGGGTTTTCACGCTGATCACAGCCAGCCAAAGTGAACAGAGAGCAAATAGCGATAATTTTAGCGAAAGAATGAAGCATATTTCTCATTTCTTTTATAGTGTAAGTAGATACAGGGGTCAGTTTATTAAAAACCGACCTGGTCACCACCTTTTAAATTTAACATATTTCTGGCTTCTTCGGGGGTTGCGATTTCCATGCCCAATTCGTCTAGAATGCGTCGAATTTTTCTCACCTGGTCCGCGTTGCTTTTGGCCAGTTCACCTTTAGAAATATAAAGATTATCTTCCAGACCACAGCGTACATTGCCACCCATGCTGGCACAGGCTGTCAGGAAATTCATTTGAGGACGGCCAACCGCGAAACATGACAGAAAATAATCGTCTCCGAACAACCTGTCTGCTGTGTTCTTCATATGGGTCAGGTGATCAAGATCAGCACCAATGCCCCCAAGAATACCAAAAATACATTGAATAAAGAATGGGGGCTTAACCAGACCCTGATTAGCAAAATATGCGAGATTATAAAGATGGCCTACGTCATAACACTCATATTCGAAACGGGTGCCATGTCCGTGATGAAGCTGTCTTATAATTTCTTCGATCTGGCTGAAGGTATTGCTCTGGAAACCTGCCTTGGTACTTTCTAGGAATGGCTTTTCCCAATCATATTTCCAGTTTTCATATCGATCAGCCAGACCGAAAACTCCAAAATTCAAAGTGCCCATATTCAAAGATGTCAATTCCGGCTTCGCGAGATTAGGGCCTTCCAGGCGTTCGGCAATGGACATTCCCGGTGCACCACCGGTTGTCAAATTGATCACCGCATCACAGTTTTGTTTGATGCGTGGCAGAAATTGCATAAAGACATCTGCTTTGGCAGTGGGGGCGCCATTTTCCGGATCCCGTGCATGCAAGTGCAGGATAGAGGCACCAGCTTCTGCTGCATCAATGGCTTCTTTTGCTATTTCATCGGGCGTAATGGGCAGATATTCGGACATTGTTGGTGTGTGGATAGACCCGGTCACTGCACAGGTAACAATAACTTTCGAACTGCGTCGCATGCTATTTCCTTATTGGCTTGATTTATTTTGATATCACATATAATATATATCTTACATTAAATTTCAATTTAAAATTAAAATCTGCTGCTCAGGTAATAAATAAAAGGCAAATAGTATGGATCAGGCTGTAGCAATCATCGGGACGGGTGTTATTGGTTCCGGTTGGGCGGTTGCGTTTCTTTCCGCAGGTATTTCAGTAAAATTATTTGATCTTGATCACGGGCGGGCAACAATTGCTTCGGATCAGGTAATTGATAAAACTTTGGAACTGGCCTCTGGTGCTTTCAGCCGAGAAGAATTGCAAAATAAAGTTCAGGTGGCCAACAGCTTGCAAGATGCTTTGGATGGAGTTGTCTATGCCCAGGAAAGCGTCGCAGAAAACCAGGAGATCAAGCAGAATTTATTTAGTGAACTGGACAAGATTGCCGCGCCCGAAATTATATTAGCCAGTTCGTCATCTGCCTTACTGCCGTCTGATTTCCTAAACGATTTACCGGGGGCGGGCAGATGTTTGGTTGCCCATCCTTTTAATCCGCCTTATCTGATGCCGTTGGTTGAAATCGTACCCAGCAAATCGACTTCCCAGACGATCGTGCAAACATGCAAGAAAATGTTTGATGATTTGGGCTTCTCGCCAATCGTCATTGAAAAAGAAGTCAGAGGATATGTGGCTAACCGCTTGCAGGCAGCAGTTATCAATGAAGCAATGAATCTGGTTAATCAGAACGTGATTTCACCCCAAGACCTGGATAAATGTCTTTCGGAGGGTTTGGGGCTACGTTGGGCGTTTGTTGGGCCGTTTGAGACGATGGCATTGAACGCAGAAAATGGTTTTACCGAATATGCGACCAAATTCGGGAAAAGTTATCAGCAACTGGGCGCGGACCTCAATGTTGCATGTGAATGGCAGGAAGACACCATTAGCCGTATTGAAAACAGCCTGTCCCACCTGGAAAGCAAAGCAGACATTAAAAAGCGTTGTGAATGGCGGGATTCTGCAATTGTGAACCTGTTGGAGTCTAAACACAAACTGGCCAGCAAAGAAGGATAGAGCCATGACGCATGATCATTTTAGTCGCAGAAGTTTAATGATCATGGCCGGTGTGGGCACAGCTGGCTTGGCTTTGGGTACATCCATGATCAAACCCCGAGATAATGGCGGCAATCATGATGACTATTTTCTCAAGCTGCAGGTAGCCCTGAAAAATACTGGTCTGGCAAAGCCAACATTAATCATTGATCGTGGTCGTCTGGTTGAAAATATTCAAAATGTTCAGCAATATCTGCCCTCGGATATGGGGTTTCGAATTGTTACCAAATCCCTGCCGAGTATTGATCTGATTGATTTTATTCTGTCGAAGAGTAACACGCGCAAATTGATGGTTTTTCATCAGCCGTTTTTAAATCAGCTGGTCAAAAAGATTGCGATTGAGGATGCCGTTCTGGGTAAACCGATGCCGGTGTTGGCTGTTGCAAGGTTTTATCAGAAACTTCAGGCTGACGAATTAAATGTGGCTTCCAACATACAATGGTTGGTGGACAGTTTAGATCGCCTGAAAGAATATTCATCGTTAGCAGAACAATTACGTATCAAAATGAAGATCAACCTGGAACTTGATGTCGGGTTTCATCGTGGCGGTTTTCCGGATACTGAACAGGTCATCACAGCCCTTAAGATCATAGATACCAATGAATATCTGCAATTTGCCGGATATATGGGATATGACGGGCATATATCCATTTTCGGAAAATATGTTGGTGAAGCGGACAAGGCGTTGGCCGATACATCGGAAAAATACGGTAAATTCATCACAACAGCTCAGGAATATTATGGCGACCGTTGGGTGAAGGATGACCTTACGTTCAACACGGGCGGTAGTACGACTATCAAAATATATAAAGAAGGTCAGAATGTAACACCGGCGAATGATTTGGCCATGGGATCAGGATTTATTAAACCGCGTTTTTGTGATGCCACAATGAAGGACTTCCAACCGGCGGTTTTTATCGCGTCTCCTGTTTTAAAGGTTTCCGAAGGCATCAAGATTCCCGGGCGGGCATATCGTGCGTCATGGTATAAAATGTGGAATCCAAATCAGGCAAAATCGTTCTTCATTTATGGTGGTCGCTGGATGGCAGAACCTGTTTCACCAACCGGGCTGATTAATAATTCAGTCTATGGTCGTTCCAGCAATCAGGACCTGTTTAATGGATCAGAGTCCATTAACTTAAAAGCCGAAGATTATATTTTCTTCCGTCCAAATCAGACAGAGGGCGTGTTGCTGCAATTTGGGGACATCGCTGTATATGAAGATGGCCAGATTGTTGATTTCTGGCCAGTCTTACAAGATACAGGATATGAGGTCTGATAAATCAGACCTCATTCAACATATTTTTCTCTTAAAACAAGCTTATGGACTTTGCCTGTGGCCGTATGGGGTAGTTCATCTGTAAATTCAATTGTTTCCGGAATTTGCCATTTTGAAAAATGATCCGCCAGGTGCGTCCGGATCTGATCAGCTGTGATATCCACATTATCGTGTTTAACTACAATCAGCATGGGGCGTTCATCCCATTTTTTATCAGGCACGGCGATCACAGCAGCTTCCATAATTTCTGGTAGATTAAGAACAATATTTTCCATATCCACGGAACTGATCCATTCGCCGCCGGATTTAATCAGGTCCTTGCTGCGGTCGACAATTTTCAGGTATCCGTCCGGATCAATCGTGGCCACATCGCCAGTGTCAAACCATCCGCTATCAAGGATGTTTTTGTCTTCCTGATTGAAATAGCTTTTCGCGACCCAGGGACCACGTACCATTAACCGGCCGGGTGTTTTTCCATCCCATGTGATGGGTTGATCATCTTCATCCAGGATTTGCCGTTCCACCATAAAGACTGATCTGCCTTGTTTGATTTTCAATTGCAGGCGTTCATCAATAGAGAGGCTTTCGTCTTTGGCTTTTAGGCAGCCAGACCCCCCAAGTGGGCTGGTTTCAGTCATACCCCAGCCATGGAACACTGAAAGCCCCATATTTTTCTCAAAATATTCCAGCAATTTGAGAGAGGGGGCAGAACCGCCAATACCAATACGCTGGAGTTTTTCGAAGGAAAGATTGTTTTCCTCGATATGATGGACCAGATTGTTCCATATCGTTGGCACGCCACAGGCAAAGGAAACGCCTTCATCCTTGATCATTTCACAAAGCGAATGGGCATCCATGTTGCGATGGGGGAATACAAGTTTTGCCCCTGTCAAAGCGGCGGCATAAGGCATACCCCAGGCATTGGCATGAAACATCGGGACAACGGGTAGCAACACATCGGCATTGGAAAAAGCCAGTGAATCCACTGTGCAGCTGCCAATGGTATGCAACATAGTGGAACGGTGGGAATAGAGAACACCTTTGGGATTTCCCGTTGTGCCGGATGTGTAACACAAGCCGGAAGCCATATTTTCATCAAAGGTTGGCCATTCTATCTGATCCGAAGCCCCAGAAATAAAGCTGTCATAAGCAGTGCAGGCAACAGGAAAGTCTTTGGGGACAGTTTCTTCAGGTCCCATTACAATGATCTTTTCCAGGGAAGGTAAATCAGAGAGAAGGTTTGCGACAATTGGTAAAAAGTCAGGATCAATGAACAACAACCGGTCCTGGGCGTCATTGACGATGAAGATAATATTGTCGGGGCTGAGCCTTGGGTTGATGGTATGTAAAACAGATCCAATCCCCGGTACGGCAAAATATAATTCCAGATGCCGGTAATCATTCCAGGCCAGACTTGCGATGCGATCTCCTTGACCGATGCCATAGTCTTTAAGGGCATTGGCCAGTTGTTTTGTCCTTGTCGCGCAATCTTTGTAGGTATAGCGATGAAGTGAACCGTCATGGGTTTTTGAGACGATTTCATCCTGTGGATGATTTTTTTCGGCAAAATCCAGAATGGATGAAACTAAAAGGGGGTGATCCTGCATCAATCCCAGCATGATTTATTCCTCACGATGAATATTTGTTAAATAACTGGCTGAACGAGATGCGTTCACCAGCAACGTTGTCTTTTAAGCTGACCGCTTCCAGACTGCCCGCAGTGGGGAACAGAGAAGCAAATCTGAAAAACTGACTTGGGTCTATTGCCTCGGGGGCATGGCAACCTGCACTAAGGTTATTTTCCGTCAGCAAATAAATAATACCCGCAGCCATTGGCACGACAGTTGATTCTTCCATTGACTGATCTGTGACGCTTTGCAGTCTGATACCGTTACCATTCGATGTCACATCAATCATCATGCCGCTAAATTGATTTGGCAGATAAATATTCTGAAGCGTTTTGACAAAGTGATAAGTGGAGCCTCTTGACTGGATGCGGTCTTTTTGCAGATCAGTATATTTGGCATAAGCCCAACATAATTTCAGAGCGCCATTTGGCGTCATGCCGCCTTTTAAGGTGGTTTTACAGCCAAGGGTTTTTGGCAATGTAAGGGGTTCTGGATGTCCGAAGTCAATCACTTCAACAGGCCCTAAGGGTTCCGGGAAAGGGGCCAGTTTAGGGTTCAGGTCATCATATTCCGGCACATCAATTTCTGTGCCTGTTGTGGTTTTCAGGCAATGGGAAAAATGATCCATAATGGCAACAGACACCTGATCAACCGGTGATGTCCAGGCAATATCAATCTGTGTCTCAGAGGGTTCAAAGCCCGTATATTCAAACGCCAGTCTGGCCAGGATATTTGTTGTGCCAGGTGCGGCCCCAAGCCCGATAACAGCGGTAACGTTATGTTCCTGTGCAAGCTTGTCAAAAGTGAACATTATTTGTGTGCCATCAATATCGTCACAAATATCAATGTAATTTATGCCAGATGATAAAGCCGCTTTTAGCACCGCAGGGCCGAGTTTATAAAAGGGACCGGCCAGGTTTGCGATAATATCTGCATCAGACAGTTTTTCAGCGACTATGTTATTATCGGATAGCACATCAAGTTTTTCACATTTGATATTTTCAGAGGCATAAAGCTCTTCGTCAGACTTTGAAAATGTACGGTCAAAGGCGTTTATCTTTAACTCAGGGAATTTTTCTGACAGTATCTTAATGAGCATTTTGCCCTGATTGCCAGACGCACCGATGACAGCAACAGTTTTATTCGACAAGTCCATTGCGTTATCCCTGCAGGATCAGTTTAGTACGTGTTTCATCTGAGATAGAATTTCGTACGGATTGTGAAAGAGCCCAAACAACCACCCCAAGGATGATCCAGCAAAGCATAACGATATATTCCGGATTCCACAGTGAACCCGAAGACATCGTCGGCTGGGCAATGGAAATAATCAGCAGACCAAGTGTGATAACAGACGCAAAGATACAACGCTGGATAATGGTTTTGTTATTGGACGGGGCGCTGTCCAAGGGCAGCGCTTTGAAGTATTTTGTCGCGCCAGCACAAGTGATCATGAAGACAAAAGACACGCATATCCCACCAACAGAGACCAGCAAGAGCAAAGCTGAACGCCCGAAGAAAAGACCAATGATGCTGAAGACGGAGACAAAAAGCACGGCAAAGATAGGCGCTGATCCGTTTTCATTCACTTCCCCAAATCTTTGACTGATCAGTTTGGCATTGCCAAGGCAATAAAGAACCCTTGTGGCGGCGAAGAAAGTAGCATTCCAGGTGGTAATCAGACCAAGCAAACCGGCAAACAATACGGCTTTGGCCATCAAAGAAGATGAAAATGCGATTTCAAAAGCCTTTGCTGCGGGCAAACCTTCATTCATCAAATCGGCAACTGGTGTTAGGAAAGCGGCCGCAAAAATAATGCCGCAATAGAAAATAATGGCTGCGGCGATGACCATCAGCATCAGGTTTTTCAATGTGTTTTCGCCAGACAATTTGCTTTCCCCTAAGGCCTGGGGGATTGCGCCAAAGCCTGCAAAAAATAACGGTGTTGTAACCAAAACAGCACTAAAGCCGAGGAGGTTTGAGCCCAGGTTCTGGCCATCAGAAAAATAAGGAATGAGGTTTTCAGCTTTGCCTTGCCAGAGGCCTGCCAGGATAAAAAGAATACTCATAAACAGCAGAAGATATGTCGAGATTTCCTGAAAAGACGATGCAGATTTTGCGCCCCGATAATTAATGAAACCAATGAAGACGATCCCAACCAGACCGATAATGATATCCGACAGGCGAATGTCACTGCCCGCAATCTGATAGAGGATGGGGCTTTCGTTCAGGCTGGGAAAGATGGTTGATAATACCCAGGATACAGAAACGGCTTCAAAAACCGTGAGGGAAGCATATAAAAAAAGCAAAACCCATCCAACAGCGAAGGACATGGTTTTATTATAGTTTTTATAGGCATAAACAACTTCCCCACCTGTTACGGGAAAAGCTTTGCCGATATCTGCATAACTGAAGGCCACGACCAGCATGACCATACCACCGGCTACGAATGCTAAAATGGCCCCGATGGAGCCTGCCTGCCATATCCATATTGCAACAAGCATAATCCAGCTGACGCCGATGATCGCTCCAAAAGCGATCGAAAATAACTGACTGGTGGTAATCTCAGATTTTAACATTCATTTCTTCTAACAAATTATGTTTATCTGCCTTTCCAGACGGGTTTTCTTTTCTCTGCAAACGCCCGCGGACCTTCAATATGGTCTTCGGAATGCAGCATTTTTTCGTAAATCGGGAATTGCTTATTCCGCACAGCTTTGAAAGCTTCTTCCAGGCTCATATCTTCGATGCCGCGGACCACTTCCTTGATCGCCTGAACTGACAAGGGTGCACCATCGGCGATGACCTGTGCAATTTCCCTGGCGACAGTCATTAAATCCTCCATCGGCACAACATAATTTACCAGGCCATAATGGGCGGCTTCTTCAGCCTTCATTGGGCGGCCTGTTAACAACATGTCCATGGCGATATGGTAAGGCACCTGTCTGGGTAAACGTTGCACGCCCCCGGCGTCGGCCATCACACCGACGGATGTTTCTGGCAAAAGAAATTTCGCATGATCGGCCGCAACGATGATATCGCAGGCCAGGGCGATTTCAAAACCGCCGCCAACGGCCGTACCATTCACTGCTGCAATCACAGGCTTGTTCAGGTCGAAAACTTCGGTCAGACCGGCAAAACCGCCGACGCCATAGTCCATGTCTTCGTTTTCGCCATCAGTCGCCGCTGCTTTTAAATCCCAACCGCCTGAGAAAATACGATCCCCGGCGGCGGTAATAATGGCAACACGTAAATTGTCATCATTTTTGAAAGAGGCGAATACATCACCAAGTTCGCGGCTGGTTTTGGCATCAATGGCATTGGCCTTGGGGCGGTCCAGCGTGATTTCCAGAATATGACCGTTAATGGTGGTTTTAACTGCTTCGGACACAAATATTCTCCGTGATAAATTCAAATATATTCAGATTTTAAAAATAAGCTTCTGGTATTTCCATCATGCTGGACCCGCCAGCACGAACGACCGAGGCCAGACCGTCAATCTGGGGCAACATACGATCAAAGAAATATCGGGCGATGCGTACCTTCGCATCATAGAAAGCATCATCGGTTTTATCGATGCTGATGGCTGTAATTTCTGCCCACATCCATCCCAAACTGACCAGACCAAATATTCTTTGATAATCGACACCCGCAGCGCCCATTTCATTGATATCGTCCTGAATGCTGGATAACACTAAATCAGTCAGGTCTTGCAGTTTACCAAGAGATTCCTTTAAGGGTGCCACAAAAGGCTGAAGGTCAGCATCGTTTTCGTGTTTCAAGATGAAATCGTTTATTTTGCTGATGAATAATTGATAGGCCCGCCCGTTGTTCATGGTCAGTTTACGCCCGATCAGGTCCAATGCCTGAATGCCGTTGGCACCTTCCTGGATTTGAGCAATCCGGCAATCCCGGACAAGCTGTTCAACGCCATAGTCCTCAATATAACCATGCCCCCCAAATATCTGCATGCAGTTATTGCAGCTTTCAAAACCCATATCACTGAAGCAGGCTTTGACAACCGGGGTTAACAATCCAACGATATCATTTGCCTTTTCCCGTTTATCTTCATCCGGGTGATGGCCGCTAATATCCAATTGCAAGGCAAGCCAAAGGGCAAGCGCACGGCCCCCTTCGTTAAAGGCACGGCTTGAGAGCAACATACGCCGGACATCAGGATGAACGATGAGGGGGTCTGCCGATTTTTCAGGATAGGCGGGGCCAGTTAAACTGCGTCCCTGCAAACGGTCTTTTGCGTAATGTGATGCCGCCTGATAAGCGGTTTCAGAAGTGCCCAGGCCTTGCAGGCCCGTCAGAATGCGTGTGGCATTCACCATGGTAAACATCAGGCGCAAACCTTTATCCACTTCCCCGACCAGCCAGCCTTTGGCACCTTCAAAGCTCATTTGGCAGGTTGCTGAGGCCGCATAGCCCATTTTATGTTCCAGGGATGTGGCGTGGACCGGATTGCGTTCTCCGTTACTTCCCTGGTCATCCGGAATAAATTTCGGCACAACAAAAAGGCTGATACCTCTCACCCCAGGAGGGGAGTTTGTTGTTCTGGCCAGCACCAGGTGGATGATATTATCGGTCAGGTCGTGATCGCCGCCGGAAATGAATATCTTCGTGCCGCTTATGGTGTAAGAACCATCTGCATTTTCTTCGGCTTTTGTGCGTAAAAGCCCCACATCGGTTCCACAATGGGGTTCGGTCATGCACATGGTGGCACACCATTCGCCTGAAATTAATTTCGGTAAATATGTGTCTTTGATAACATCATCCGCGAAGTTATCCAGAACGGTGATCACCCCCTGGGGCAGGCCGATATAATCCCCGAACGACATGTTTGTCGACATGATCATTTCATGAACAAGGATATTCAACAGTTCCGGTAAGCCCTGACCGCCATATTCCGGGTTGGCAGATAGGCCGATCCATCCAGATTGTGAGAAGATATCATATGCTTCTTTAAAACCTTGAGGCGTAGTGACATTGCCGTTTTCAAGGTGGCAACCTTGTTGATCGCCAATTTGATTAAGCGGTAACAGGCTTTTCTCGCAAACCTTTCCAGCCTCTGCGGCGACGGCATCGATGAGTTCCTCGTTGACCTCAGCATAACGTTCTATTTCTGCATAAGTGTCTGAAACTTTGAGCAATTCATGAAGTACGAATTGATAATCGCGCAAGGGGGCCTGGTATTCCAGCATGAAACATTCCTAGCATAGTCTATGAGGGTCATTATATCGCGATTTAATATATTCGTATATTGGTCATTTTTCAATAGATATTTTATTTTTTATCACATATATTTATAGAGTAGTTAACGTCAGACTTGTGACATGGTCACTATTGATGGAAAATGAATATTCAAGAAAGGGAAAGTCATGAGCGATATCGAACAGTTAATTGACAAAGATGGAAAGCACTTGCTGCATTTCTATACAAATTTGCGAAAGCGCAGAGGCGGTGCCGTAGATATTATCACTCATGGTGAGCGGGTCTTTATTTATGACAGTACCGGCCGCGATTATATTGATGCGTCATCGGCCATGTGGGCAGCGTCTTTGGGTTTTAGTGAAAGACGTCCAATCGAGGCCGCTTTTGAACAGGCCCAGAAACTACCCTTTTATTCCTACGGATTGCATAAGAACTTTGAAGCCAACATTGAATTGGCGGAAAAGATAGCCGGCATGGTGCCGATTAATAATGCACGTATCCATTTTGCCACCACCGGTTCAGAAGCAAATGATTTTTTGATCAAGTTCATTTGGTACGCTAATAACGCCAATGGCAGGCCCGATAAGAAAAAAATCATTTCCCGCAACAACTCATGGCATGGTGCCACCATTGCCAGCGGCAGTATGAGCGGCATTAAACGTTCTCAAATGGGCTTTGATCTGCCCCTGGACCGTTTTTTACATACGGATGAGCCCCATTATTTCAGGAATGCTTTGCCGGGTGAAAGTGAAGAAGAATTCACAACTCGACTGGCAAAAAATCTGGAAGATATGATTTTGCAGGAAGGGCCGGAGACTGTCGCGGCCTTCATCGCAGAGCCGATCACGGGTGCATCCGGGGTGGTTGTGCCACCCGCGAGTTATTATCCAAAAATCCAACAGGTTCTGAAAAAATATGATGTGTATTTTCTGGCGGATGAAGTGATCACCGGCTTTGGCCGTACGGGTAATATGTTTGGCTGTGAAACGTGTAATATTCAACCAGACACGATGACATTTGCCAAAGGATTTTCCGGCGCTTATTTCCCGATTTCTGCCTTTGCCATCAATGAAGAAATTGATGCCGGGATCTTGAAAGGTAGTGATGATCTTGGGTTCTTTGCCCATGGATCGACCTTTGCGGGTCATCCTGTTTCATGTGCAGCCGCTTTGAAGGTTCTGGAAATATACCAGGAAGAAGACATCACCGGTCAGGTAAGAAAAAATGGCGCATACTTCGAGAAGAAAATCCGTCAATATCAGGATCATCCCAT
>Ga0207422_1003435_pt1 | contig 15889 bp, 15 predicted proteins | sample MarCyaLeptolynsp_FD_187757 | JGI IMG/M metagenome (GOLD analysis project Ga0207422, IMG submission 187757) | Marine cyanobacterial communities from Panama - species 1 Leptolyngbya sp. (SPAdes) | ecosystem: Environmental > Aquatic > Marine > Unclassified | place: Panama: Panama City | collected...
GCCAGTCCGGGATCAGCTCATCCAGCGCTTTCGGGTCGAGCACCAGCCCAGACAGGATGTGTGCGCCAATCTCGCCGCCCTTCTCCAGGACCACGACTTCCAGCTCTTCCCCGGCCTCGTTGGCCAACTGTTTCGCCCGGATCGCCGCTGCCAGGCCCGCTGGTCCGCCGCCGACGATGACCAGGTCAAATTCCATGGACTCGCGTTCGCTCATCAATTCTCTCCCAAAAGCTGGCAGCACGACTTGCGCGCCAATTAGGTATCATCCACTATTCGGTCACCTGTTTAGCCAAAGTTTACAAGGTCACAATGCCCCAAAATGCCTCTGCCGCAGCGTTAAAGGCGCTCACCGCGTGGTGGGAGGATATGGGAGTCGCCATTGATCAGGCCGAGATCGACGCCGTGATGCGGGCGCAGCAGGCCGCGAATACAGGCGCCTCCGCCCCTCGCGCTGGCCCGGCTGAGGCCGCTCAAGCTGAGACACCAGGAGAAGTCCGAAACGGGCGCAAATCGCGCCGAAAAGCGATGAAAACCGATCTGGAGTGGATCAAAGACGCTGAAACACTGGCCAATGGTGCTGATTCGCTCGAAGCGCTGAAATCCGCCATCGAGAGCTTTGACGGCTGTCCGCTGAAACAGCTCTGCGAAAAAACTGTGGTCTATGATGGCACGCTCGGCGCGCCGGTCATGGTGCTTGGCGAAGGGCCGGGCGGACAGGAAGATCGCATCGGCCTGCCCTTTGTCGGCAAGGCCGGGCAATTGCTCGACAAGATGCTGGCGGCGATAGGGCTCGACCGCAAGACCAATACATTCATATCCAATGTCAATTATTGGCGCCCGCCCGGAAATCGCAATCCGGAGGCGGATGAGCTCGCCGTCTGTCGTCCCTTCGTGAACCGGATGGTCGATCTCGCCCAGCCAAAGATCATCATTGCCACGGGCGGCGTCGCGGCCAAGACCCTGCTCGACACCAAGACCGGGATCATGCGCCTGCGCGGCTCGGAACGACCGTTCGAGACGCCGGCGGGGACACAGGTGCCGCTGGTGCCAATGTTCCACCCGGCTTACCTGCTCCGCCGGCCACAGGACAAGAGCCGGGCGTGGCGCGACTTATTGCTGGTTCAGGCGCGATTGGAAGAGATGGGGGTTGAGGTTTGATCGGGGACGAACAAACCAGCATGAAACGAGTGGCGCGAGTGTGGGTGGCGTTCACCCTGTTTGGCGGGCTGATCGGACTTGGCTGCTTTCTCTCGCTGGTTTTCGGCGTTGGAGTTTCAGAACCGGTGGCCGCAGCCATTTCTGTCCCGCTGGGTGTGACAATTGGTTATGGCTTAGCGCGACTTGTCATCGCGCGCAGACTGGCGGCACGTCTGCTCGCCGTTTTGTATGAAATCGGCTGGCTGACGAGTTAACATGCCCGCCCCGCTCTCGATCATCATTCCGGCTTATAATGCCGAGCGGGTCTTGCCGCTTTGCCTCAGCTCGCTGATGCCGGGCCTCGAGGTTGGGCTGATCCGCGAAGTCGTCCTGGTCGATGGCGGCAGCGAGGATCAGACCCGTCGCCTCGCCGAAGGCTCCGGCGCCACCGTGCTGACCGCGCCGGAAAAAGGCCGCGCCGCGCAGCTGCGCCACGGCGCCAGCGAAGCCCGTGGCGACTGGCTGCTTTTCCTGCATGCCGATACAGCCCTATCGCGCGACTGGGCCGAGCGGGCCAAGGACCATATTGCAGCGCGCGCCGACAAGGCGGCGGCTTTTACGCTCGCCTATCGATCCGATCATCCAATGGCGAAAGTCGTGGCGCGGCGGGCAAACTGGCGGGCGCGGACGCTCGGCCTGCCTTATGGCGATCAAGGCCTGATGCTGTCGCGCAAGCTCTACGGCGACGTCGGCGGCTATCCCGACACGCCGTTCATGGAGGATGTCAAAATCGTGCGCGCCCTGGGCAAAAAACGCCTGACGCTGCTCTCGGCCGAGGCCCGCACGGACGCGTCAAAATATGACCGCGATGGCTGGCGCAAGCGGGCCTGGCGCAATGCCTTCCTGGTCACGCGATATTTTCTTGGCGCAAGCCCGGAAAAATTGGCAAAATCCTATTCCTGAAGTCGCGATTCGAGGGAGTGCCATGACGCTGGAGGCAAGCTGGGACGAGGAATTGGAGGCAGGCTATGTGTACCTGCCGGATCATCCCGGCGCTGGCACGCCGGGCTGTGTCGCCCGCTGTATCGACGTCTTCGCGCTGGACGAGAGCCTGCGCGGCTTGCAGATCATTCTCGACGTGGATGAGCGCAATCGCGTGATCGGGATCGAGATCCTTCGCTGATGCGCCGCGCTCACCTGCTCATCTATGCCAAGCCGCCGCGCATGGGCCTGGCCAAGACGCGGCTGGCGCGCAGCCTCGGCTCGCCGACCGAGGCGCGCCGGATCGCGATGATGACTCTGGCAAGGACGATGCGCGCGGCGCAGGGCGGGCGCTGGACGCCGGTGCTCTACACCGCGCCGGACAGCGCCCTCACCGAAAGCCTGGGCGGGATCTGGCCAGCGCAGATCGAACGCCGCTCGCAAGGGCGCGGAGATCTGACAGACCGGCTCAACAAGGGCCTCGCCGAAGCCCCGCCGGGGCCGGTCCTGTTCATTGGCGCGGATGCGCCAGACCTCACCCCGGCCCTGCTCCGCCGCGCCATCCGGGCGCTCATGACCCATGACGCCGTCTTCGGCCCGGCCAGCGATGGCGGCTTCTGGCTGTTCGGCCTGAACAAAACGGCCCGCACCCGCAGCCCGTTCGACCCGGTGCGATGGTCCGGACCGCATGCCATGACAGATGTACGGGCGAACCTGCCGAGCACCGCACGCGTGGCTGAGCTGCCGACTTTGATTGACCTGGACGAGGCGGAAGATTGGAAGGCGTGGCGAGGAGGTTAGCGTTTGCTATGGGTCGGGATCTCTCGCGTCGTCCCGATCCATGTGGCACGAGATCCCGGATCAAGTCCGGGAAAGTCGAGCTGGCGTGCATGTCCGCATTGACGCCGAAAGCGGACATACGGCTCACGTTCGTTGTTGCTCGCTTAACAACTCGCCACAGCGCCCCGGTTTTCGCTAAGCGATGAGTAAATCCGCTGCGCGACGACCATCGCTCCAGGCTGAATCCACGTAGCCAAAGTCTTCTGCAAGTGCCTCACCCGCGAGCAAAATGCGATCAGCGATCGGAGCCCGAAGGCGCAAGTTATCTCCCGCCCGGTATCTCGTATTCGGATACATATAAGCCCCCTCGAAGAGCGGGTCTTCACTCCAGCGATTCTTGGTAAAACCTGTCGGTTCTGGTAGCGCGATGCCAAGTTGTGTTCTCAAGGTTTCGTGCAAGAGAGCTTGCGCCTCTTGATCCGACATGGCTTCCAATACGCGCCCTTGATCCCCGGCAGCATAAGCTAAGATCACGGGATGTCCGTGCGACTTAGAAAAATCGAAAATGCCGTGAATCTCATCAGTATCGCACATCGCCATAACGTCCGTTTCGAATGACCAGATGGCTTCGGGATAACGAATCCAAAGCTTTGCAAAGCTTCCCATATCCATCGCATCCAGCACTTCGCTATGTCGTTTGGGCAAACCAGGCTCAAACAAAATCCCTTGCCGTTTTAAGACCCCGATAGAAACAGTTACGATAACAGCGTCAGCGGCGATCGTTCGCCGATTGGTCGTGACGGAAACACCAGTCTCGGTCCGCGCAATCCGTTGAGCCTCTTCGCCGAAGACAGGCCTTAGCGGCTTCGCGACAGCCTCTGCCAAAGCTTGCATGCCACCTATGACGGTGGGCTCTATGAGTTCATCCGCAGATGGCCCAGCTTCCGAGCCAGCGCCGATCAAGACATCACCCGACAAGTCTTTTAAATCCGCGGCATAGACCGCGCTTATCAGTCGCGCTCCGGCGCACTCAAAATCAGGATCTGCCTCCAGTGCAGGGGCGAGCAGCTCCTGCGCGCTACGCGCCCGAGGGCGACGACCAAATATTTTTGCGGATTGATATTGAACGTAGGGGGCGGTCAATGCCGGTTCAATTGCCGCTTCAACTTCTGAAGCATCCCGGATTTCGATTTCGCCTCGCTTAAGCAAAGCGCTTCTTCTGAGATTGGAGCGCGCGCTGACAAGACCCATCTTCTCGGCGATGGGCATCAGTTCATTATTGGTCACTTTCAGCCAATTCGCTCCGAGATCTGCGGGAAAATCCCCAATCGGAACGCTCAGTGCGCGACCACCGATCCGATCGCTCGCTTCTATCAGCTCCACTTGATAACCGGCATCAAGCAATCGACCTGCCGCGCCAATTCCGGCGAAGCCTGCTCCGATCACCACGACTCGTCCGCCAGGCGCTATGGGTTTTGTTGTGCCCGCACAGGACGTCAAACTCAGCGACGTCGCCGCCGCAGATCCAGCAAGCAGGAAATCGCGTCTAGTCGTCATACTGTCCTCCATCGATTACTATCTGTCATATGACAGGTTGATTTATATGTCAAATGACAGGTAAGCTTCGATCAAGACTGCATTTGGAACACATGGCTACGACGGTAAAGAAATCGGCCAAGGATCGACGCGCGGAAATCATCAGCGCGGCTCAGTCCTTGTTGGCGAACGAAGGGGCGGGCGCGCTGACGCTCCGGGCCATAGCAAACGAAGTCGGAATCAAACTCGCGTCACTGCAATACTATTTCCCGACCTATGCCGCATTGGTTGAGGCAATGGCGGACAAGACGGTTGAGACATATTCCGATGGTCTGCTTCTCGAAGCCCACGCGGATGCATCGCCAGAGATAAGGCTTGCCCAGGCCTTAAATTGGTTCGCTAGCCCGGCTGATCCGGATAGCGATTTGTCAAAGCTGGAGCTCCAGTTTTGGGCGCTGGCCCAAACCAACAATGACGCAAAGGCGGCTCTGCGACGCTATCACGACACTTATATTGGTTTTTTCGAGGATCTGATTGCGGAGGCTCGCCCAAACTACATCTCCGCTCAGGTCAGAGCCAAGGCCATTTCGATCGTCGCGCTATTTGAAGGCTCTGTTCTCTTTGTGGATTTGGAGGATGACCCACAAAAGCGTGCGTTCCGGTCGCGTGCTATACTGCGAACTGCGAGAGCCATTTTGGATTTTGAATGATCATTTTGTCCTAATGTCCGCTTTAAAACCGAAAGCAGACATGCTCCCAGACCCCAAGCACTGGCCCTTACGGAAACAGCGCCTGTAGCCCCGCCAGGCCCAGTGTCTCGTCCCAATCCATCATCAGATTGAGGTTCTGGATCGCCTGGCCGCTGGAGCCTTTGACCAGGTTGTCGATCACCGCGATCACAACGACCCGGCCTTTGACCCGGTCGGGATAGACCGCGATGCGGCAATGATTGGTGCCGCGGACATGCCGCGTGTCCGGCGTCGGCGCGCCGAGCGGTAGGACGGAGACGAAAGGCGCATCGGCATATTTCGCCACCAGCGCCGCGTGGATCTGATCGACATCGCCGCGGACATGACAGGTGACCAGCTCGCCGCGGGTCATCGGGATCAGGTGCGGCGTGAAGGTGACGCCGATATCGCTGCGCCCGGCTTGCAGGTTCAGTTCCTGCTCAATCTCCGGTGCGTGGCGGTGCGTGCCGACGCCATAGGCGTGGACGCCCTCGGCGGCTTCAGAGAACAGATTGCCCTCTTTCAGGCCACGACCGGCGCCCGAGACGCCAGACTTGGCGTCGATGATGACGCTGTCCGGATCAATGGTGTTCACGATCGGCAGCAAGGCGAGCAGGCTGGCAGTCGGATAGCAGCCGGGGCAAGCGACCAGGGTCTCGCCCGACAGCTCCGCGCCGCGCCATTCAGGCAGGCCATACTTCACTTGCGCCGTCCGCGCTGGATTGAGGTGCGTCCGGCCATAGGTCTCGGCATAAAGATCCGCATCGCGCAGGCGATAGTCGGCCGAGAGATCGACCACGCGGACATGATCCGGCAGGGTCTCGATCAGGTCCTGGCTGGTGCCGTGCGGCAGACAGCCAAAGGCGACATCGATTGCTGACCAGTCGACATCTTCAGCCTTGACCACAGGCAGGTCCACGCTGGCGAGATGCGGGAAGATCTCCGACAGCTGTTTTCCCGCCAGGCTGTGCCCGGTGGCGGCGACGGCTTCGACGCGCGGATGACCGGCCAGCAGGCGGACCGTCTCGGCGCCTGTATATCCGGACGCGCCGAGCACGGCGGCTTTCAGTCTTGTCTTATCACTCATGGCCAAACTCTTGTTTCAGATACGAAAAAGGCGCCCCGCTGGAGCGCCTTTATCACGTGTTCAAATAAACCGTAACGCTTAGCGCTTGGAGAACTGGAAGCTACGACGGGCTTTCGCACGGCCATATTTCTTCCGCTCGACAACGCGCGGGTCACGAGTCAGGAAGCCGAATGGCTTCAGGGTGCGGCGCAGTTCTGGCTCAAAATTGACCAGGGCGCGGGCAATGCCGTGACGGACAGCGCCAGCCTGACCGGACAGGCCAGAGCCTTTGACGGTGGCGACGACATCATACTGGGTGCGACGGTCAGCTTCGACCAGCGGCTGTTCCAGAACCATGCGAAGAACCGGGCGAGCGAAATACTCTTCCTGGTCCTTGCCATTGATGGTGATCTTGCCAGAGCCAGGCTTCAGCCAGACGCGGGCGGTCGCAGACTTGCGGCGTCCAGTGCCGTAAGAGCGGCCATGCTCGTCAATCTTAGGCTCGGCCGTGATCGGAGCCAGCTCCGCAACAGCGCCTTCGCCTTCGGTGACGTCTTTCAGGTCTTCGAGGGATTGTGCAGTTTCAGCCATCTTTAAGAGACCTTCGTGTTCTTGGTGTTCATCGCCGCAAAGTCGATCGCTTCCGGGCCCTGGGCCTCGTGCGGGTGCTCTGTGCCAGCATAGACACGCAGTTTCGAGAACTGCTTGCGGGCCAGAGTGCTTTCTTTCGGCATCATGCGCTTCACGGCCATTTCGATGGCGCGCTCAGGGAAACGACCCGACATGATCTTGCCGGCTGTGGTCTCTTTAATGCCGCCCGGGTGACCGGTGTGACGATAGTAGACTTTATCCGCCAGCTTGTTGCCAGTGAATTTCGCTTTCTCAGCATTGATCACAACGACATGATCGCCAGTGTCAATGTGAGGCGTGAAGTCAGCGCGGTGCTTGCCACGCAGACGTTTGGCGACGTAGGAAGCAAGACGACCCACCACGACATCGGTCGCGTCGATGACGATCCATTTGTTCTCAACGTCGGCAGGTGCGTTATAAGTTTTCATTGCTCCGCCGGAGCCTCTCATTCGGAGTTATTGGATAATGTTCAAGCGCCCGCATCTACGCGCCGCGAAACGCCTTGTCAACGCGCCTTCGGCGCTCGCCCTGCTTTTCCTTGCAACCGCCTGTAGCCCGGGGCAAGAGCCGGTTGCGAGCGATCCTGCCGAAGCGCCCGTGGAGTCTGCGGATTCCGCCGCACCGGAAGGGCTGATCCTGCCCGCTGTGTGGCAGACAAAAGACCTTGAATTTCCGATCACCAGCGTTGCGGTTGCCGGGGCGCTCGGTTCAACCGTTGCCATTACCTATGAAGATGGCGGTCTGCAATTTGTCGACCTGGACGGCGAGCGGGTCACCGACAAGGCCGATATTGGGGTCGCGGAGGTCGCCAATGGCCGCTATTTCCTGCTCCAGGACACCCCGGTCACGGTCTATCCGGGGATTACCAGCGCGGGCGACCTGTCGCTCTATATTCATGGCGGGGAGCTGACCGAACCGCTGCCCTACCCGCTCGATGCTGGCACCGATGACCTGATCGAGGGCCTGTGCAGCGCCGATCCGGTGCTCGACAGTGATGGCGTCATGCGCATCGGCTTCTGGACCCAGGGCGAAAGGCGGCAGCTGCGTACTGGCCGAATTGTCGAGGTTGGCGCGGATCTCGTCCTGTTGCTGAACGAGCCAATTCCGGCTGCCCGCGATATCACCGCCTGCGTCATGTCTGAGGGCGATGCGCTGGTCTATACTGATCCGGTCGTGGCCGCGGCTGAAGTGACCAACCGGTCCAAGACCTATCGCTTCCTGGTCGATGATCTGGGGGCCTATTCCCTCACCAATGAAGCCGGAGAGGTCCAGACCTTCACGGTCAGCGATGGGATCACCGTGCGCCCGCCAGCGCGTCCTGTTGATATGGCGGCGACCGGCGATGCCCGTAATGGCGGCTATCCGGGCGGCGTGATCGTGGTCGGCGGCGAGACCGCCAATGGCGCGCACATGGTCACCTTCATCGATCCGAGCCAGGTGACGATGGAGCCGTTTGGATATTCTCCGACCGAGTGAGCCAGACCAGCCATACCGTCGCCAGAAGCACGACGACGCCCAGGCCCTGATGTATGAGAGCCACCGGCAATGGCGCCGCGTTGACGAGGGTGATGATGCCCCACACAGCCTGCGCGGTGACCAGAGCGGCGACCATGTTGAAGCCTTTGGAAACGACAGATCCACGGGCCAGCCAGGCGCCGACAAGGGCCAGCGCCCATAAGGTATAGGCGAAGAAACGATGATTGAACTGCGTCGCCGCGCGGCCCTCAAACAGGCTGCGCGCGCCGAGTTGCTGATCGAGATAATGCGACGGAATCAGCTCGCCCGCCATAAGCGGCCAGTCCGTATAGCTGCGGCCTGCATCAAGGCCTGCGACGAGCGCGCCGCTGAGCATTTGAATGCTGGTCAGGATCAGCAAGGCCAGCGCCACCACGCGCAGTCTTTGCCCTGCGTCGCGTCGGGGTTCTTCGCCGAGATCGAGCCAGTACCAGGCCGTGATCGCAATGATCAGCAAGGCCAGGCCAAAATGGGTCATGAGGCGATAGGGGGCGACGTCCAGGCGATCGGTGTCGCCAATCCCGCTCGCCACCATCCACCAGCCGATAAAGCCCTGCAGACCGCCGAGCGCGATCAGCACAGCAAGACGCACCAGCCACTTGCGCGACATCCAGCGTTTGGCCGCGAACCAGATGAAACCGGCAATCGCGACCAGGCCGATCAGACGCCCGAACAGACGATGCCCCCATTCCCACCAATAGATGTACTGGAACTCGGACAGGCTCATATTGTAGTTCTGCTGCTGAAACTCGGCCGTCTGCTTGTATTTTTCAAACTCAGCCAGCCAGGCCGCTTCGCCAAATGGTGGCAGAGCGCCCTTGATCGGCTCCCATTCGGTGATGGACAGGCCAGAGTCCGTCAGACGGGTGGCCCCGCCGATCAGGATCATGGCATAGACCATGAGACCGATCAGGATCAGCCAGCGCCGCATCCAGCGTGCGGCATCGGGAGAAGTTGCGTCAGGCATAATGCGCTCTATTTGTCGCTCTAGCCCCGAACAGCAAGCGGCCACACGGTCGCAGGAACAAGGAAAAAGCAGTTCATGCCAAGATCACAGCGCAGACTCATTGCCAGTGTCATTATCATGGCGTTTCTCGTTTTCTGGATCTGGGGCGCAGCCACGATCGGGTCGCAGCTCGCCACGGCACCAAAATGGGCCAGCCTGCTCTTCTATATCGTGGCGGGCATTGGCTGGGCCGTGCCGCTGAAACCCGTCTTCACCTGGATGAATTCCGGGCCAGAAGAGCCGAGCGACTAGGCGTTCGCCTTCTCGCGATCGCGCTGACGCTGATTCTTCCCAGGGCGCTTGCGTGAGCGCATCTTGGATTTCGACACGCCGTCCGGGCGATTGCGCCGCGAGCCGCGCTGCGGGGGCTTGCCGGAACGCCGCGACGGGCCTTTCGGTTTGCGCACGCGGACCGACGGATCCGGCGTCGGCAGCATGAAATCCTCGCACCCTTCCGGGGTGGGCAGGACTTCGACTTCCATACGCGTAATCTTCTCGACTTCGCGCAGATAATAGAGCTCATCCTCGGCCACCAGCGAGATCGAGATGCCATCCTTGCCGGCGCGCGCGGTGCGGCCGATGCGGTGGACATATTGTTCGGCGACATTGGGCATCTCGAAATTGATGACATGGCTGATGCCGTCAATATCGATCCCGCGCGCCGCGATGTCAGTCGCGATCAGGATGCGGCAATCGCCGGATTTGAACGCCGCCAGCGCTTTCAGACGCTGGGATTGAGACTTGTTGCCATGAATGGCGAGCGCCTTGTGGCCCTTCGCCATCAGTTTGCGGACGACCTTGTCCGCGCCGTGCTTGGTGCGGGTGAAGACCAGGGCGCGGTCAATGCTCGGATCATCGAGCAATTTGCCGAGCACAGGCAGCTTGTGATTGTTCGGCACGTGCAGGACGCCCTGGGTCACACGCTCTGCTGTGGTGCTTTCAGGCGCCACCGAGACGCGGACCGGATCGTCGAGATATTTGCCGGCCAGATCCTCAATCAGTTTCGGCATGGTCGCGGAAAAGAGCAGCGTCTGGCGATCTTCCGGTACCTCGGCGATGATCTTTCTGAGATCGTGGATAAAGCCCATGTCCAGCATCTGGTCGGCTTCATCCAGAATCAGCACGTCAACATCGCGCAGTCGCACCGCGTCCTGATTCATCAGGTCGAGCAGCCGCCCCGGCGTCGCCACCAGGACATGACAGCCCTTTTGCAGGTCGCGGATCTGGCGGTTGATCTTGACCCCGCCAAACACGGTATGGGTGACGCAGTCCATATATTTGGAATAGGTGCGGAAACTGTCGGCAATCTGACCGGCCAGCTCGCGCGTCGGCGCCAGGACCAGGACTCGCGTATGTTTCGGTTTGCGGTTTTCCGGCTCCTCGAGCAGGAAATCGAGCGTCGGCAGCGCAAAGGCGGCCGTCTTGCCGGTGCCGGTCTGGGCGATGCCCAGCATGTCGCGACCGTCCAGCAAGTGCGGGATGGCCTGCGCCTGGATTGGCGTCGGCGTATCATATCCTTCGGCTGTGACAGCTTTCAGGACCTGCTTGTGCAGGTCCATTTCGGTAAATGTGGTCACAAGAAATCTTTCTTCGTACGAGCGCGGGTAAGCTTCGGCTCCGCGCGCTCAATCCCCTTATCGGGGCGTGATCGGGAACGGCCTGCGTGAAAGAGGGCGTTTGGGAATTTTTTGGTCTGAAGAGACGGGCTCAAGCTGGCCATCGGCCAGGCTGCGATTCACGCTGCCGGTCTCATGCGCGGATATTCGCGCTGCGACGCGGGCCACATGCAGGGGAAAGCCTTAAAGGTCAATGAACGCAGCGCAGTCAGCTGCGCCTACTCATCATCCTGAATTTTCTTGGCTTCCTTGCGCAAGCGGGCGAACATTTCCGAGACATCTTCATCCTCGTCTGTCTCGGTCGTGTCGTCTTCACCGGCCAGTTCCTCAAGGGTCAGCTCGTCTTCCTCGTCAATGACCAGCTCGGCTTCGACGGGTTCAGGCTCGGGTGCTTCGTCTTCAACGGCGGGAGCGGGCTCATCCGCCGTCTCGTCCGCTTCGAACAGATCGGCGGCAGCGCTGCCGAAACGCCCAATCACGGTTTCTGAGCAGATCAGCGTCTGGCCCGGGCTGGGCAAGACCTGGACGCTTGCCGGGACATAGAGGTCGCACCAGCCGCCGAGTCGTAGCGTCCCGATATTGCGACCCAGACGGACCGCATCGCCAGCCTCGTTGGCAATCTCGAGCCGTGGCCCTAGTCCGCCGGTGGCGAGACGCATGCCGACAGACCGCGAACCGCTTTCCAGAGATACATAGGCCACCGCCAGTCCCGGCCTGTCGGGTTTCATCGCCGCAAACGCGGCCGGGTCGCCGCTCTCGAGAATGACATGATCGATCGCGCCATCCATCGGGGCGTGAATGCCATTGGTCTTGGTGGGGCCGACAGAGATGCGGACGCGGGTCCAGCCGGCTCCATCCAGGCGAAGTTCATCGGGCGGCGTTGCCCCACCGACTGAAACGACAAGCCCGTCTGTTGGCGCCGTGATCAGGTTTTCCGCTTCTGGCGGCGTCCGCTCAGCGGTGCGGGTTGCGAACAGGATGATGATGGCAGCAATGAAACCGATCCAGAACAGCGGCCCCCAGACGATGCCGAGCAGGATCCCCACCAGCCAGGCGGCGAGCGCCCCAACATAGCCTTCCAGGTCAAACCCGGCCCTGAGCCATGGGAAACTCTTGCGGCTGAAGTCTTCGTCTGACATGGGCGTGCGCCTCCTATTCGGCAGCTGCGACTGTGAGTGCGTCCCGCTTGGCTTGTCGCGCCCACATATCGGCATATTCGCCCTCGGCTGCCAAGAGCGCTTCATGCGTTCCGCGTTCGATGACTTGTCCGGCCTTGAGCACGACAATCTCATCCGCATTCTGCACAGTCGACAGGCGGTGGGCGACCATCAGCGTCGTCCGGCCCTTAGACGCCTCGTCCAGCGCGTCCTGCACGGCGGCTTCAGTGGCGCTGTCCAGCGCCGAGGTGGCTTCGTCGAGAACCAGGATCGCCGGGTCTGCCAGGATCACACGAGCGATGCCGACGCGCTGCTTCTCGCCGCCGGAGAGTTTCAGACCGCGCTCGCCCACACGCGTGTCCCAGCCTTCCGGCAGGTCTTCGATAAAGTCGAGCAATTGCGCGCGCCGCGCTGCCTCGCGCAGCTCGTCCAGGCTGGCATCGGGCTTGGCGTAACCGATATTCGATTTGATCGTCTCGTTGAACAGGACCACGTCCTGCGGCACCAGACCGAGCGATTGGCGCAGGCTTTCCTGAGTGACATCGCGGACATCCTTGCCATCGACCAGCACCCGTCCGCCCAGCACGTCATAGAACCGGAAGAGCAGTTTCAACAAAGTCGACTTGCCCGCGCCCGAGGTGCCGACAAAGGCAATCTTTTTGCCTGCCGGGAGGCTGAAATCCACGCCCTTCACGCCAACCGCGCGGGCGTCATGGGTAAAGCTGACATCCTCAAACACGACATCGCCCTTGATCTTGCTGAGCACTTCAGCGCCGTCCTTGTCAGCGACCTCGGGTTTCATCTCGAGCAAGCCATACAGCTTCTCCAGATCAACCGCGCCTTGCTTGATCTCGCGCCAGGCCCAACCGAGAATGTTGAGCGGCGCATAGAGTGAGACGAACAGCATCTGCACAGCAATGATACCGCCAATCTCCATTCGTCCCTGTGTGACGTTCCAGGCTGACAGGATCAGCGCCACCGCCATGCCGAACATCATCACGAAAGCCTGCGTCGCGTTCAGCACATACATGCTGCGAACGGTCTCGACATAGTGATGGTTGTAATTCTTCATCGCCCCATCAAACCGGTCGGTTTCGCGGCGCTCGGCGGCGAAGGATTTGACGGTTTCGAAATTGGTCAGGATGTCGACCGCGATGCCGCGAAAGCGTGTGTCTGCGACATTCATCCGGCGACGCTGGCGCACCCGCCATTCCGTAATCAGGATGGTCGCGATGGCATAGATGACCACAGTGACAATCGCGATCAGGCCGAGCCATGGATCATAGGCAACCGCCAGCGCAATGGCTGCCAGGATCAGGCGGACAAAGGTCGGCCCGATATTGAAGGCGAGAAACCGGATCAGATAGTCAATTGCGCCTGCCCCGCGTTCGATCACGCGGTTCAGAGCTCCGGTCCGGCGAGTCTGATGGAAGCCGAGCGACAGGCTTTGCGCGTGCCCAAAGGCGTCAACGCAGGCAATGCGCTGCGCGTCCTGGCTGACGGGCGAGAACAGCCAGTCCCGAAGCTGTGGCATGGCGCGGGCCGTGAACTGCACCGCCAGTGCGGCACCGATCCACGTCGCCGCTGGGCCAAAGCCCGCAACGATGCCCTGATCATTGGCGACCAGTTTGTTGACGCCAATCCCGACCAGGATGGGGGCGATGACTTCCAGTACCGCCGCCCCCAGGGTCAGCAGAATGGCTAGCACCATGATCGGGCGCCACTTGCTGAGTTCGGGCCGCGCCAGAAGCTTCAGGATTCGGCCAATGGAAACGCCTAGGCCACCATCAGCGCTTTCAATCTTGTCGGGATCCGCAGTTTGTATCTCGTCACTCATAGCCCGCCATATGGGGCGAGCTGTGAGGTCTGCATAGTTTTTTTGTGAAAGAAGCCGCTGATCCAGGACCAGCGGCTTCCTCTATTTGGTGTGTTTGAGTCGCCTAGAACCGCCCGCTGAGCGTGATCTTTGCGTTCAGCGGCGCGCCGACCGTGGCCTGGTGCGTGCTGTGCGAGGTTGGGAAGTAAAGCTCATCGGTGAGGTTTTCGACGTTCAGCTGAATGCGCAGATCATCGGAAATGTCGTAATAAGCCGCCGCATCGATGCGGGTATAGGATGGCAGGGTCGGATGCGGGCCTGTCGTACCGATATCGCGATCGGTGATGAAGGACTCATCCTGATAAGTCGCGCCGAGACCGAAGCCGAGCTTGTCGGTGGCCTGATACGCGCCCCAGACAGAGAAGGTGTTCTCTGGCAGTTCACGCGGGATTTCGGCGCCATCATCGGTTTCGCCATCGAGATAGCTGTATCCTGCAGTGATGAAGAGCTGTTCGGTGACATTGCCCTGCAGCTGGACTTCGAAGCCGTCAATCTCAAGACCGCGCACTTCGAAATTCTCGCCGGTGACATCATCACGATCGGCGCGGGTCTGCTCGTTCTGGAAATAGGCAGCCGTCAGGCTCATGCCCGGAACGAAGTCCCACTTCACACCGATCTCAGCGGTTTCGAAAATATCGGGGTCGAACGGATCGCCGCCGCTAATCGTGGCAAATTGCTCGCCCGAGCGCGGCAGGAAGCTTTCGCTATAGCTTGCATAAAGCGAAACGTTTTCTTGTGGCTTGAACACCAGGCCCGCACGCGGAGACACGCGGTCATCCGTGCTGGACCGGTTTTCAATCGAAACGGTGCCCGCGTCGAACAGAACCGGGTCGACCACGTCGACCGCAAAGTCGAAGCTGTCAAAGCGCAGTCCGACGACAATATCGAGATACTGGTTCACTTCGATCTGGTCATTCACATAGACCGATACGACTTCAACTTCTGCTTCCGAGCGGTCATTGAGGTCGGCGGTGAAATCATTCGTGGTCGCCAGACCGTCAAAGTTCACGCCCATGCCACCGCGGAAATCCAGCGGGCGCTGGACCACGAAGAATTCGACATCGTCGGACGAACCGGACCAAAACGCGTTGAAACGGTCATTGTCGTTCGACGTATCGATATATTCAGCCCCCACCACGAATGTGTGGCCGATCGAGCCGGTGTCGAACTCACCGATCAGGTCGCCGGTCAGCGTGAAGCTCTGACGCTGAGTCGTGTCGAGATAACCGTCAATGCCGACGCGGGTTGCGTCTGCGGCCTGATCAAATGAAGAGGCGTAGAAGTTCTGATAGAGCTTGTCATAATCGCTGTAGGAGGCGGACACACGGCCCTTCAGCGTGTCGCTGAACTGATGCTGCAGGACGCCGCGCAGGAGGTGGGCTTCCAGCTCAGTCGTGTTCAGATCTGCATCGCCAAAGACAATGTCTTCGAACGCCTCAACCGGCTCACCATTGGCGCCGGTCGGAATGCCGCGATCGATGAAGCGCTCATGATCAATATACTCATAGGACAGGTCCAGCGTGGTGTCCGGGGTCAGCGAGATCTTGGCGGTCGGGTTGATGCCGAATCGGTCGCCATCATAGAAGTCGCGATGGTTTTCGAGGCTTTCATACATCGCATTGATACGGATAGCAGCGGTATCGCTGACAGCGAAATTGCTGTCCAGCTGCGCGCCGAATGCGCCGAAACTGTCGATCGAGGCCTGATAGCCGTTAAATTGCTCGCCAAGCTCAGCCTTCTTGGTGACCCGATTGATCAGGCCGCCCGTGCCGCCGCGCCCGAACAGCAGGGCATTGGCGCCGCGAAGCACTTCAATCTGCTCAAGATTGTAGAGCGGGCGGTAATACTGAACATCGTCGCG
>Ga0207422_1003436_pt1 | contig 15889 bp, 14 predicted proteins | sample MarCyaLeptolynsp_FD_187757 | JGI IMG/M metagenome (GOLD analysis project Ga0207422, IMG submission 187757) | Marine cyanobacterial communities from Panama - species 1 Leptolyngbya sp. (SPAdes) | ecosystem: Environmental > Aquatic > Marine > Unclassified | place: Panama: Panama City | collected...
TGGTCGAGCACCTTTGCGGACGACAGCACCCCCGGCACGCCCGCGCCCGGGTGGGTCCCCGCGCCGACGAGATAGAGGCCGTCGATGTCCTCCGCCTGGTTGTGCGGTCGAAAGTACGCGCTCTGGGTCAGGACCGGCTCCATGCCGAACGCCGCGCCCTTGATCGAGTTGAGATCGCGCTGAAATCCGATTGGGGTCAGCATCCGCGAGGTCACCAGCGACTCGGACAGACCGGGCATGATCGTGCGCCCCAAGAACTCCTCGATCTTCTTGCGGTAGGGCTCGGCCTGCTGCTCCCAGTCCACGCCGCTGTCGAGGTGCGGAACCGGCGACAGCACGTAAAAGCCGTCGTGCCCCTCGGGCGCCAGGCTCGGATCGGTCGCCGTCGGCCGGTGCAGGTACAGGCTGAAGTCGTCCGCAAGGTGCTGTTTGTGAAAGATGTCGTCCAGCAGGCCCTTGTAGCGGGGTCCGAGCAGGATCGTGTGGTGGGCGACGTCGTCGTACTTGCGGTTGGTGCCGAAGTACCAGACAAACAGGCTCATCGAGTATCGCGCCTTGTCGACCTTCTTGTCGGTCCAGCGCTTGCGGTGCTCGGGCGCGATCAACTTCTTGTAGGTGAACGCCGAGTCGGCGTTGGACACCACGATGTCCGCCGCGAGCGTCCGCCCGTCTTCGAGCAGCACGCCGGTCGCTTTGCCGTCCTGCACGAGGATCTGCTGCACGCCAACGTTGCAGTGCACGGAGTTGCCCTGCCCTTCGATGAGGTCGACCAGGCCGCGCACGAGCGAGCCGGTGCCGCCCATCGGAAACCACACGCCCCACTTGCGCTCGAGCCAGCAGATGAGCGAGTAGATCGACGTCGTGTCGAACGGGTTGCCGCCGACGAGCAGCGGGTGGAACGACAGCACCTGGCGCAGCTTGTCGTTCTTGATGAACGACGAGACCAGGCCGTAGACCGTGCGATAGCTCCGCAGCTTGATCATGTCCGGCACGATCTTCGCCATGTCCGTCCATTTGCCGAACGGCGTGAACGAGAGCCGCTCAAAGCCGGTCTCGAAGATCCGGCGGCTCATGTTCATCAGCTTTTCGTAGCCCGCCACGTCGCGCGGCTCGAGCTTTTCGATCTGCTCCTTCATCGCCTCGGCGTCGCCCGTGTAGTCGAACGAATCGCCGTCGCTGAACCGGATCCGATAGAAGGGAGTGACCGAGCGCAGGTCGATGTCGTCCTCGAGCTTGCGCCCGCACATCTCCCACAGCTCTTCGAACAAGAACGGCGCGGTGATCACCGTCGGGCCGCCGTCGAACACGAAGCCGTCCTGCTCGTAGACGTACGCCCGGCCGCCGGGGCGGTCGCGCTTCTCGAGCACGGTCACCCGATAGCCGCGGGCACCGAGACGGACGGCTGCCGCCAGTCCACCGAAGCCGCTGCCGACCACGACCGCGTGGGGCCGACGATCTGCGCTGTTTCCGCCGTTCAATGTTTGCACAGGTATAACCTGAAGCCTGAACGAACATTTGACAACTAAAAATCTGGCGCCACGCTCCAGACAGCCATGACCTTTCTCGCCTCAATCGCTGGCCCGATGTTCGCCGCCGCGGCGGCGTCCGCTGCTTCCCCCATCGCCGCGCCGCTCGCTGCGGACGTTGTCCGGGTGGCCGCAACCGCGGAAGTCCCGCAGGTGTGGGCCGGTCACCAAGTCGCACTGGGGACCAAGAAGGTCCCTGTCCTGGGCACCCTCGAGACGCGCACCGACACCTTCGTCCTGGCGCGGCTGCAAAAAACCAGCGTCGGCTGGCAGCTCGTCCAAGAGGCCTGCCGGCTCGACTTCGCGCCGGTCGGCGGGGTGACCATCTCGATGGACACCGACTCGCTCCCCAAGACCACGATGAAGCTGCGCGAGCGCCAAGACGGCACGTTTGCCGCCAGCTCGGTGGTCCGTTGGGGCTCGGAAGATCTGGATGACGACGGCAATCCGGGGATGACGGTGGACGTCGATGCCACCCTGTGCGCCGGCTCGCTCTACGTCTCGAGCACCTCGACCTCGGACGGAAGCGCCCGGGTGGCACCGCGGTTCATCGGAGGCCACGTGGACACCAACGTTCGCCAGAGCATTCTCGGAGCCGAGGGCGCTTGCCTGAGCCGAATGGCAGAGGACACTAATGATGACGTGGCGGGTCCCTTCGCCTACGTGCCGGTCGCCTCGGATGCGACCTGCGGCAGCCTCGCTGGCGACTGGCCGGTGACCGCGATGCCGTGAACCGGACCCACCTCGCCCGGAGCCCCCAAATGAACGACCAGAGCGCACATCCTTTCAACCCCGATTGGCCCGACGGCACGCGGGCTGAGGACTACGACCTGCCCCGGGCCCATGCGTTTTGCGCCGCCCTGCGCGACGAGTGGTCCGACGTCGACACGATCGCCGCTGCCGTCAATGCGCCGGCCTGGCGTGAGGCCGCGGCTCCCGTCTACGCATTCTCGCGGCTGGCCAACAGCTTTGCCGACGAGCCCGCGTACGAGGGTCACCGTGCCGAAGCGCTCGCCGCCTGGGAGCACCAGCTCGAGCGCGCCTACCACGGCGAGGCGTGGCACCCGGTCTTCATCGCACTCGCCGACGTCGTGCGTCGCGCCGACGTCCCGATCACGCCGCTGCGCGACCTGCTGTCGTCGTTCCGCCTCGACCTGGCCGGACAGGCCCCGGGCACGTTCGAGACACTCCTGCAGCACTGTCGGCTGGCGGCGGGTTCGGTCGGTCGTCTCGTGATGCACGTGGCGGGACAAACCGACCCCCGCGTGCTCGAGCGCGCGGACGACCTCGGGGTGGGCCTGCGCCTGGTCGGCATCGTGGTCGACCTGGCCTCGGACATCCGTCGCGGTCGCCACTACATTCCGCTCGAGGACTTCACCGCCTTTGGAATCGAGCGCGAGGATCTGCTCGACCCCGCTCCGAACGCCGACGCGATCGCCGAGCTCTTGGCCTTCCAGGTCGCGCGTGCGCGTACTTGGCTGGCCCGCGGCCGCCCTCTGCTGCGGCTGGTCGATCCCCAGACCAAGGCGATGATCGCGATGCTGTTCACGCACGCCACCAACCGACTCGACAAGATCGAACGCGGCGAGCTCGACCCGCTCGCCCAAACCCACTGAGCGCGCCCGCGCGGCGGCGGAGCCAAACCGGCAGTAACAAGGCGAACACGCCTGCGGTTGGGATGGTCCCGCCGCTGCGACATCCTTCGGCCGCGGGAGTGCCACTGGAACCCCCGGTGCCGTCACCGTCGGCCCCCGGCTCACCTTCGGCGGTGGCGTCGAACTGCCCCGCGTCGTCGTCGGCCGCCGTCGTGCCCGACCCCGTACCATCTGCGTCGCCAGCGGCGTCGCCGGTCGTGTCGCCCTCGGTCACGCACATCGGCGTCCCGTCCAGCTCGAGACACTCCTGCCCCTGCGCCCAGCAGTCCTGCAGCACGTCCCAGCCGCCGCCGTTGTCCTGACACTGGGCAAGGCGACCCGCGAAGCGACAGTCGACCTCGCCCGGTGAGCAGTCGGCCACACGGCACGTCCCGTGAGCACAGTGCTCGGCCGCGACACACCCGTCGTCGCTCAAACACATCACGCAGTGCCCCTCACCGATGTCGCAGATCGGCTCGTCCGCCGAACAATCGAGGTCTTCGGCGCAGGGCCGCACGCACGCCCCACTCTCGCAGACCTCGTCTTCGTCGGCACACTGCGCGCTGTCGCTGCAGGTCCAGCAGATCCCCGACTCCGGGTTGCACCACGGAGTGTCGGGATACGGGGCGCAGGCGGCATCGCTCTGACAATGCACCCCGAGGTCGAGCGTCGACGCTTCCGCCGACGTCGGGATCAACCCGACGAGCAGCACCCATCCCCCAAGCCATCGTTTCATCCGACCCATGAGAGGCGCGATGGCCCCTCGATCGGCTCAAGCGAATGGGACACGAATCGCTACGCAGCCGGGCGCCGCGACTCGCCGCGCATCCACCAGGTCCCGGCGGACAGCTCGGCCCGGGCCCCCTGCTCGACCACGTTCCCGTGCGCCATCACGAGACGCTCGAACGGCAGGCTGAGCAAGGTGTCCACGCTCTTGCCCGCGGCCGCGCGATCCTTGGTCATCCACCGCAGCAGGCGGCTCTGCTCCACCCGGCCGAGCGCACGCGACATCATCGAGAGCACCAATCCGGACATGCCTTTGGCCCCGTGAATGTTGAACACGAGGTCGGTGACCACCAGCGTCTTGCTGGGGCGATGAAAAAAGACCACCTCGGCAAGCTTGTCGGCTCCACGAACGAAGTGGCTCTCGATCTCCGGGGTCACCTCGCCGTCGCCGAGCTCGCCGTCGAAGCGCAGATCGCCACGCTTGGCGGCCAGGCCGGGAGCACCGAGGACCTTGGCGTCCGGGTAGCGCTCCGCCGCCTGTGCAACGTACATGTGATGCAAGAGATTGGGCGCAAGGATGTAGCGCACCGGACCCAGCGCATCGACGGCGTTCCCCAGGGCGTCGTCCATCTCGATCGGGGAAACGATCGCCACCCCGCCTTCGCACGCCAGCACCGTCATGCGCAGGGGCAGAGACACCCCGAGCCCGATGCCCACCTTCGTCATGCTCTCGTAGACGCCCGGTGCAATCTCGACCAGTTCGCTCATGGAAATAGGAAAGCACCCTTGACCATTTTCGTCAAGTATACTTTTCTATATCCGGATGGGTTTCGAAGACGACCTCGAACAGGCCAAGCGCGCCAGTACGGCGCACCTGTTGTTTCGCTGTGCCCGGTTGCTCAACGAGCAGGCGATCGCCTCGATGCCCGTCGACCCCGACGTCGAGCGCCCCCGCGCGGCCCACCTTGCTTTGTTCCCGCACATCGAGCTCCACGGAGGCACGCGCGTCACGGAGCTGGCGAGCAAGCTCGGCATCACCAAGCAGGCGGTCGGCCAGCTCGTCGACGACCTCGAGGGGATGGGCATGGTGCAGCGACGCCCGGATCCCGAGGACGGTCGGGCCAAGCGGGTGTGCTTCACCGAGCAAGGCAGGACGGGCATGCTGCAAGGACTCGCCCACCTCGGTCGCGTCGACGATCAGCTCGTCGAGATCCTCGGGCCCCGCGCGATGGCCGGCCTCCGCCGCGCACTGCTCCTGCTCTATGACCACTTCGAGCCGTGATCGACGCGATCGACGTGCTCGGCGTGCGATGATGAAGGGCGATCGTGACCGCATCCGCGACCGACCCCGGCGAAGTCACCCGCCTGTTGGCATCGCTCACCGACGGTGAGCGACACGCGGGCGATCGTCTGCTCGAGTTGGTCTACGCCCAGCTTCGCGGCATCGCGGGCAAGCAGATGGCGGCCGAACGACCCGGTCACACCCTCGGGGCGACCGCGCTCGCCCACGAGGCCTACCTCAAGCTCGTCGGACAGGAGCAGACGGACTGGCGCTCCCGCGCGCACTTCATGCGCCCGAGCAGTCCGCGAATCTCCTGCACCGTGGCTTTTTCGTCCCACTGGTACAGCCAGTCGTAAGCGCTGCGCTGCTCGCTCTTGTCGATCGCCTCTTCGTGCTGCTGCGGCAGGTACCCCACCGACACCTCGTGCCCGTAGCTGACCTTGCCGCGGTCGGGCTCGAGCTGCTGCGACAGAATCTTGCACAGCGTGGTCTTGCCGATGCCGTTGGGGCCAACGATCGCGAGCTTGTCGCCGCGCGTGAGCGTAAAGCCGACGTTGTCGAGCACCGTCTCGCCCTCAAACGCCTTGCTGACCTTGTCGACCTCGAGGACGAGCTTGCCGCTGGGGCGCTTGAGCTCGAAGCGAATGAACGGCGCCTGAATGTTGCTGCGCTTGAGATCGACCATGTCGATCTTGTCGATCGCGCGTCGCCGTGACTGCGCCTGGCTGGCCTTCTTGGCGTTGGCGCCAAAGCGCCGAATGAAGTCCTGCAGCTCGAGGATCTTCTTCTTCTTGGCGTCGTTTTGCTTTACCGCCTGCACGCGGTAGGCGACCTTCTGCTTGAGCATCTGGTCGTAGCCGCCCGGGTACAAGATGATGTTTTCGTAGTCGACGTCGGCGGTGTGGGTGCACACCTCGTTGAGGAAGCGACGATCGTGGGAGATGACCACGAGCACGCCGCGGTACTCCATCAAGAAGTTGGACAGCCACTCGATCGACTCGAGGTCGAGGTGGTTGGTGGGCTCGTCGAGCAGCAGGATGTCGGGCGTTCCGAACAGGGCCTGGGCCAGCAACACCCGCAGACGCATGCCGCCGGTGAGCACCGCGAGCTTTTCCTGCTGCACGTCGGCGGGAATGCCCAGGCCGACGAGCAGGCGCTCGGCCTCGTTCTCGGCGTCGTACCCGTCTTCCTCGGCGATGGTCACCTCGAGCTCGGCGAGCTTCATGCCGATCTCGTCGTTCATCTCGCCGGTGGCGAGCAGCTTTTCCTTCTCCTGCATCGCGGTCCACAGGCGCGGGTTGCCCATGATCACGATGTCGGCAATCTTGTCGTCCTGGTGCTTGTAGTGATCCTGGTGCAGCACCGACATGCGGGCCTTGGGCGGGATCGAGACCGCGCCGGTGTCGGGCTCGAGGTCTCGCGACAGGATCTTCATGAACGTCGACTTGCCGGCACCGTTGGCCCCGGTCAGGCCGTAGCGGTTGCCGGGCTCGAACGAGGTGGTCACGTCGTCGAACAAAACGCGGCCGCCATACGCCTTCCGGACCTCCGAAACGGTGAGCATGAGGCGGGGTTTAAGAGAGATGGCCGGGTTTTTCCAGGACCTCGCTCGCATTTGCCGCAGCCGGTCACTGCCCTGGCGCCGCGGGAGGTTTTGCGGACGATCTGGGGTACGGTGAGCGGGTGACCGCGCGTTTTGCCGCGAATGCCCGCGTCTCGGCGCTCCGGTGCGCCGCAGGGGGCGCGCTCGCAACGCTGGTCGCGGCGGCCACCCTGGTCGCGGGGCAGGACGCCAGGGCGTGCTCGTGTGTCACGCCCAAGCCGCTTCCGCTCGACGCCAAGCGCAAGGCCGATGCGGTGTTCGAAGGCCGGGCCTACGGGCAGACGATCATCGGCAACACCACCCGCTACAGCTTCGACGTCGATCGCTACTGGAAGGGCGACTTGCCCGAGCGGATCGAGATCGAAACACGAACACAGTCGGCCGCGTGCGGGCGGACCTACGAGCTCGGTCGCTCGTACGTGATCTACGCCCGCAAGAACAAGGGCCGCTGGACCGACGGGCTGTGCTCACGCACGCGACCCACCGTCGCCGCCGCCCAGGACCTCGCCATGCTCGGCGAGGGCGCCGTGCCCAACAAGGCGGAGCCGGACGAGATCGAGTCCTTTTCCCCCGAGGGCGACGCGCCGGTCGAGCCGCCCCGCATCGATGTTCCGATCGGAGATCCGAGCGGGGCACCGCCGGCCGCCGCCCCGAGCAAGCGCGGGTGCACGACGGCGGGCGGTCCGTCGTCGGAGCACTTCGGCGCGGGGCTGCTGACGCTGATGCTCGTCTGCGGAGCGGTCCGTCGCCGACGGCGGTGAGGGACCCAAGCCCTCGATGTGCTCGTTGCCCGGCGGCGGTGAAGGTTCCGGCGGCGACGAAAATTGATCGAAGCGCACGTCGAAGGACCACGCCCCTTCGCACCATGGACTCGTCGTACCGCCTCGCACCTGCCGGCACCTGCCTCCGCCGACGGTGAGCGAGCGCGACAACGGAAGGGACACGTATGGAACGCAGTAGGGTCCGCGCGCTCGCGGGTTGGTTCGTCTTCGCCTTGGCAACGCCTGGTTGCATTGCCGACGCCACGCCGGACGACATGAAAACGCCGACCGCCGGTCAGGACGACGAGACCGACGGGATGAACGCCGATGATGATGACGACGACGATCGTCCGATTCCCGACGACGACGATGACGACGATGACGACGACGACGTCGATCCCGATGGTGACGACGATGACGACGACGATGACGATGCGCAGCCCACCGACTGCTGCTCGGCCTCGCCCGATGCGGGGTGCGTCGTGCCGAGCGTGGCCGAGTGCGTCTGCGAAGCTTCGGCCTTTTGCTGCACGATCGCGTGGGACCAAGAGTGTGTCGACATCGCGAACGAGGACTGCGGGGGATGTGCCGGGGACGGGACGACCCCGGGCGACGACGACGATGACGACGATGACGACACACCGGGCACCGACGATGGCGGCCCGGTCGGCGACGGTGATTGCTGTGTCGAGGCGCCCACCCCGGGCTGCAACGACGAGGAGATCCAAAGCTGCGTCTGCGACTTCGACGACTTCTGCTGTCTCAGCGAGTGGGACAACTACTGCGTCGCGGGTGCAGCGGAGTGCGGAGCGGGCTGCGACGTCGGCCCCGGACCCGATGAGCCGGGACCCGAAGTCGCGCCTTGCTGTGCCGCCGGCGACGTCGGCCAGTGCGACGACGAGACCGTGACCGCGTGCGTCTGCGAGATCGACGCGGCCTGCTGCGACGAGGCGTGGGATGCCAGCTGCGTCGTCACTAGCATCGAGTCGTGCAGCAACGCCTGCCCCGAGTACGACGTCATGGGCGACGGCGACTGCTGTGAAGCCAACGCAACCCCCGGCTGCAGCGACGCCGCGATCCAGCTGTGCACCTGCGCCCAAGACCCGTTCTGCTGCACCAACGAATGGGACGCCTACTGCGTCGAGGGCAGCGCGCTCGCGTGCGAGTCGGGCTGCGACATTCCCGACGAGGGCGGCGAGGGCGGCGAGGGCGGCGGCACCGGAGCGTGAGCCGACCCGCCATCGGGCGGACCCCGGCGCGCCTCCAGCCCAGCGTCGAGTTGCGTTAGGGTCCGCCCATGGCCATCGGGACCTTTGCCGCGCCCTCCCCTGTCAACGAACCGGTCAAGAGCTACGCACCGGGAAGTCCCGAGCGCGCGAGCCTCAAGGCCGAGCTGCAGCGACAGGCGGGCACCACAGTCGAGGTCCCGCTGCGAATCGGCGGCAAGTCGATCGCCACCGGTGACACCGGATCGATGGTCATGCCGCACGACCACGGCCACCAGCTCGGCACCTTTCACAAGGCGGGCGCCGATCAGGTGGCCGCGGCGATCGAGGCGGCCGAGGCGGCGCGACCGGCCTGGGCCGCCCTGCCCTGGGAAGAGCGCGCCGGCGTTTTTCTGCGCGCGTCCCAGCTGCTCACCGGGCGCTGGCGCGACCGCCTCAACGCCGCCACGATGCTGGGGCAGTCCAAGACCGCCCACCAGGCCGAGATCGACTCCGCGTGCGAGCTGATCGACTTCTGGCGGTTCAACTGCCGCTACTACGGCGAGCTGCTCGAGGGCCAGCCCTACTCCCCGACCGGGATCTGGAACCGCGTGGAGTACCGACCGCTCGACGGCTTCGTGTTCGCGGTCACCCCGTTCAACTTCACCGCGATCGCGGGCAACCTGCCCACCGCCGCCGCACTCACCGGCAACACCGTGGTGTGGAAGCCGGCCTCGACCGCGGTCCACTCCGGCAACCTGCTGATGGAGCTGCTCGAGGAGGCCGGCCTGCCGCCGGGCGTGATCAACTTCGTGCCGGGCTCGGGCAGCAAGGTCGGCGACCCGGTGCTCGCCGATCGCCGCCTGGGCGGGCTGCACTTCACCGGCAGCACCGAGGTCTTTCAGGGCATCTGGAAGACGGTCGGAACCAACATCGCCAGCTACGGCCAGTACCCGCGGCTGGTCGGCGAGACCGGCGGCAAGGACTTCGTCTTCGTGCACGAGAGCGCGGACATCGACGCGGTCGCCACCGGCCTGCTGCGCGGCGCGTTCGAGTACCAGGGCCAGAAGTGCTCGGCGGCCTCGCGCGCGTACATTCCCGACACGATGTGGCCCAAGCTCCGCGACATGCTCGTGGCCGGTATGGGCGAGATCAGCGTCGGGGACGTGCGTGACTTCCGGAACTTCATGGGTGCGGTGATCGACGCCAGGTCCTACGCCAAGCTGTCCGAGGCGATCGACGAAGCCAAGGGCCTGGCCGGCGGCAGCGACGTCGCCGAGGTCCTCGGCGGCGAGCACAGCGACGACAAGGGATGGTTCGTGCACCCGACGATCATCGTGGCGAACAACCCCAAGTACCGCACGATGTGCGAGGAGCTGTTCGGGCCGGTGCTCACGATCCACGTCTACCCGGCCGGGCAGTATGCCGAGACGCTCGCGCTGTGCGACGCCACCAGCGAGTACGCACTGACGGGCGGGGTGTTCGCCACCGATCGCCACGCGATCCGCCAGGCCGTCGACGCGCTGCGCTACGCGGCGGGCAACTTCTACGTGAACGACAAGCCCACCGGCGCCGTGGTCGGCCAGCAGCCGTTCGGCGGCTCGCGGGCGTCGGGCACCAACGACAAGGCAGGCTCGGCCCAGAACCTGCTGCGCTGGATGAGCACGCGGACGATCAAGGAGAACTTCGATCCGCCGCACGACTTCCGGTATCCCTCCATGGCCGACGAGTAGTGGGCCTGTTCAAGACGCCGCCGCGGGTCGCGATCCGCGCCCCGACGGTCGTCGCTGGCGTTCCGTTTCGCATCGAGGTCGACCTCGAGTGCACCGACGTCCTGCCCGTGGAGTACGTCTCGGTGCTCGTGCGGGGGCGGTTCGTCTTTTTCGCGGAGGCGAGCGCGGCCACCCCACCCACCATCGCGCTGCGCAGCGTCGTCCTCGTCCGCGGCGGTGCCCGACTGGGCGTGGGCACCCATCGCTACGTCGCAGATTTCGTGCTGCCTGCGGATGTCCCCGGCAGCCACGCCGGCGCGCGCTTCGGGGTCGACTGGAAGGCCACCGTGCACGTCAGCATCCCGTGGTGGCCCGACACCCGCTACTCCCAGCCACTGGTCGTCATCCAGCCCCCGCGCCCCGGGACCGGTCCGGCGCCGCCGAGCGTGTACCCGAGCCACCCCAACGGCCCAATGGGTCGACTTCCGTACGCGGAGGTCTCCCTGGCCAGCACCGCCGTGCGTCGCGGGGACGTCATTCAAGGGTTCGTCAGCCTGGCCAACACGCGGCAGGTCCGCTACCGGCGTGTCCAGCTGCGTCTAACGCAGTCGGTCTGGGCACCGATGCTCTCCCTCGTGGGGGATGCCGTCAGCGCGACCGTCCTGCACATCGACCCGAGGGTCCGAGACAACCAGCCCATGCCGTTCGCGGTCCGGGTGCCGATGGGTGCCATTCCGGCGTTTCGCTTCCGTGACTTGAGCATGCGCTGGCAGTTCGAGTGTCAGGTCCAGACCGATTCGATGGCCGAGCTTCGGCTCGCCTTCGACGTCGACGTCCTGCCCCGCACCGTCGCGGCAAGCGAGACCGCGGCGCCATCGCTGGCGGCAATCGGGGCAGAACGGCTGCACAACACCTGGCTGCAGGCCTCGACCGACACGGGATGGTCGTTCGAGTCGGGCACGCTCGTCCGGCGCTTCGACGACGCGACCTTGACCCTGGCGCTCGAGCAGTCCTCCGACGGCACGGAGCTCGTGGCCGATGCGCGCTTCTCCGAGGTCGATATCGGCGTGCACGAGGACGATGGACGGCTGCGATGCCGGGACGCCGCCCACACCCAAGCGATCGCCGACGCCACGGACGTGCTCGCGAAGAAGTACCGGGTGCACAGCGCGGACGACCGCCACCTGCAGTACCGATTTCGCGATGGCGGCCGACGTCGCGACGCACTGGTCGTGCTCGCACGCTGGTTCGAGACCCTCGTCCGTACGCTGCTCGATACGCGCAGGGAGCTGCCCGCCCCCGCGTCGGTGGCCCACCTGACCGATCGGTGGACCCGGGCGGCTCGCATGCTCGACGGGCGTCTCGTCGCCGCGGGCATGGACGTCTGGGGCAACCGTGACGGACTAGCGTTTGGGCTGGAGACCCGCTGGGACGGCAAGGGCGAGCTCGCCACCACGACGCTTGCGGTGGGCACGACGATCGACATCGACGCGCGCTACCGCGGCAGCTTCGTGCCCGAAGCCTGGCCCGAGGCGCGGCCCGAGGGTCTGGAGGCGCTACTCGACGGGGCCATTGGGCTGACCGTCGTCCCGCGGGGGATCGAGCTGCACCTGCCGCCGAGCCCCGAGGACATCGTCCCCGTCGTCGAGCGGCTCGAGGCTCTGATCGCAATCGCGCGGCGGCTGTCGATGCTCGATCGGCTGTATCGCTAGAAAGACTCGACGGGGTCGATGTCGACGCGCGCGTTGAGCTCGCCATCGATCGGTCCGTCGAGCAACATCTCGAGGGTTGCCTCCCAGGCGATGTTCACGACGACGGGGTCTTCGCCCTCGCGCAGCGGGGCGCTCGGCGCCTGCAGCTCGAGCCGGCAGCGAATGTCGAACGGCACGAAGGCGTCCTCGACCTCGAGCGTCGCGAGACCGTCGCGCGAGGACTGTGCACTCCCCGTCCACGTCTGCTCGGCACCATACGGGGCGCATTCGGTGACCCCGACGACCTCGGTCTCGCTGGGCGCCTCCACCTCGAACACGAGCATCTCCATCACGGCGTGCTGCTCCCCGCGCATGCCTGTGCCGACGAAGCGAATCTCGTAGCGCGCCGAGTCGCCAATCTCGAAACTCGTCACCTCGGACGCAGTGCCGAACACTTCGGGGCCGAACGGCAGCCGCTGAGGGTCCTCCACGCACCCACCGAGCACGCAAGCTCCAGCCACGTACGCCAACCACCGAATCACCACGCAACCAAGACTAGCGCGCCGGGGCGCGAGTTCCAGGACGACTCGCCTCAACCCCCCGCGGCGGCGTCGAGCAGCGCGGGGTTGAAGCCCTTGACCACCTTGACCACGCGTCCCTTGGGCAGGACCTGCTCGGCGGTCACGTGGTTGATTCGCGCCAGCGTTTCCACGTCCACCACCGCTCCGGTCCGTTCCGCGACCTGGGCGATGGTCGCGTCCTCCGGCAGCGTGACGAGACGGATGCGCATCGGCTCGACCTCCCGCATCTGCTTGGAGCGGATCTTGGCCAGGCTGGCGAACGTGGTCGCGACCGAGTCCACGCGCTCGTTCCAGACGTCCGCGTCGCCGATGGCCAGCATCGCGATGACACCACCGGGGTAGTCGACGAAGCCAACCAGCCCCGCGAGCGCTTGCTCGCCCGAACCGGTGGAAAACGCCGACGACTCGACGTGCAGCCCGCTCACGTCGCCCTTCCACTCTTCGCCCTTGGTCAGGCTCCCGTCCGCGAAGAACTCCTGCAGCGCGGCCGCGGCCGTCTCGGCGTCCGAGGGCCCCAGCGCAAAGATCGACTTCTCGTCCTCGGCGAAGGCAAACACGCGATCGTCGGCGTGCTGCGCCTGCCATCCCTCGGGCAGGTCGATCTGAAATCCGCGGCGCGGGTGCACGAACGTCTGGCCGACGACGAACCCCGACCGCGGGTCGGAGCCGAACACCAAGCCGTCGAGGAGCGCGAGAAACTCGGGGTCGGGGTCGATCCGTGCCGCCTCGACCCCTTGCTCGGACAAATGATCGGCGATGCGGTCGCGTCGCAGATCCGGATCGGGATGCGTCGACAGCCACGCGGGGACATCATCACCGCCCTCGGCCGCGCTGACGTCCGACAGCACGCCAAACATCTCCGTGATCGCGTTGGGGTCGTAGCCGCCACGCCGGACGTAGCGAAGCCCCAGGTCGTCGGCCTCGTACTCGTCGGTGCGACTGTGCTTGAGCAGCGCCAAACCGGCCGTGCGCGCCGCGACGCCCCCCACGTGCCGCAGGTTCGGGTCGACGATGCGGAACAGACCGACGCTGCGCTGCGCCGTCCGTTGCTTGCGCAGCTGAACCACGCCGTGACGCGCAGTGACGTGCCCGGCCTCGTGCCCGAGCACCGCAGCGAGCTCGTCTTCGCTGATCAGGTGCGCCAGCAGCCCGCGCGTCACGTAGACCCACCCGCCGGGCAGCGCGAACGCATTGACGGCGGGCTCGTCGAGCACGACAAAGGTCCACGGCAGCTCCGGCCGCTCGGACTGCTTGGCCAGCTTGGCTCCGACTTCGCCGACGTGCTTGGACAGCTCGGGGTCGTCGTAGACGCCGAGTGCCTCGCGGACCTCCTCGTCAGCGTCCCGGCCCAGCGCCACCTCGTCGTCCTCGGACACGAGCCCGAACTGCAGCCGACCCGTGGCCGGATTGCGCGAGCAGCTGAGCGCGCTCACCGACATCGCGCCGGCGAGCACCGCTATCGAAAGCCCGCGGCGCAATGGCCCCTACCCTCGCTTGCGACGACGCTTGCGGAAGTTGGAGAGGAAGCCGGTCTTGGGGGTGCCAAACGTCTCCCCGCGCGATTCGGCCATGCCCTGCAGCGCCTCGACCTCTTCGGCGGTGAGGTCGCCCGGCACGGAGACCTCGAGGTGGACGTGATGGTCGCCCCGACGTCCCCGCGAGCCACGTCCGAGCGCGGGAAGCCCTTCGCCGCGCAGCAGGATCGTATCTCCGGGCTGCACGCCGGCGTCGATCTCGATCTCGTGGGTGCCTTCGACCGTCTCGACGGTTGCCGTGCAGCCGAGCGCCGCCTGAAACATCGAGATGGGGAGCTTGCTGTGCAGGTCGGTCTCGTCGCGAACGAAACGAGGGTCGGCCTCGACCGAGAGCACGACGTAGAGGTTGCCCGCCGGTCCGCCCTGACTGCCCGGCTGACCGCGGCCCTGGATCCGCAGGGTCTGCCCATCGTCGACGCCCGGCGGGACGTTGACGCTCAGCGTGGTCTCGCGCTGGACGGCTCCGGTGCCGCTGCAGGTGCCGCACGGGTGCGTGATGAGACGTCCGTCGCCGCGGCAAACCGGACACGTGGTCTGCAGCGTGAAAAACCCTTGGCGGTGAATCACCTGGCCCGACCCGCCGCACTGCTGGCACTGCTGCGGCGGATGCCCGGGCTCGGCGCCCGATCCGGTGCACGTCTCGCAGCTCTCCCGGCGGGGCACGACGACGTCTTTTTCGACGCCCTGCAAAACCTCGCTGAGGGTCAGCGTGAGATCGACCTTGATGTCGGCTCCGCGCTGCGGCCCACCGGATCGGCGGCCGCCGAAACCCAGGTTGCCGAACAGGTCGGAGAACAGATCGCCGAAGTGACTGAAGATCTCGTCCGAGCCCGAGAAGCCGGAGAAACCAGCACGGCTCGGGCCGTCGTGCCCGAACTGATCGTACAGACGCCGCTTCTCGGGGTCGTTGAGAACCTCGAAGGCCTCGGCGGCCTCCTTGAACTTCTCCTCGGCCTCCGAATCACCCGGGTTGCGATCCGGGTGATGCTTCATCGCCGCCTTGCGGTAGGCCCGCTTGATCTGGCTGGGCTCGGAATCTCGGCCGACCCCGAGGACCTCGTAATAGTCTCGCTTTGCGGACACCGCGCGGCGGAAGCTAAGCACCGGGTAGGTGCCTGTCAACGGGTGTGATAGGGTCCTTCTTCGGGTCGCGCGTTTTCGCCAGCCCTGATGAGAGCCATGTCCCACGGAACGTCTGATCGCTCGATCCGCGGCACAGCCGCACTCCTCGTGTTCGGCATGTCCCTGGTCGCCTCAGGGTGCAAGGAAGAGGAGCCGACTCCCAAGCTCTTCGAAGAAGACGGCGTCTGGGCGCTGATCAACTTCGATGCCGAAGGCGATGGCAACGCGGAGGACTTGTCGGGCAACCGCGTCGATATCGGCGGCGGTACCGCCGCCTTCATGCTCAAATTCACGACCGCCATGTCCGTGGTGCAGACCGCGGCGTGTGTGTTTCCAGGGACTTCGGCCGATCCCGAACCGCTGATCACGCCGGGAAACACGCCGTGCGGCATGTTCGACGACGACACGGAGTGGCAGTGCCGGTGCTTCGGCTACGCGTTCGAGCGCGAGGAGATGAAGTGGGTGGAGTTCACGGCCGGGGACACGCCTCCGATGGTCACCCTGGAGGACT
>Ga0207422_1003437_pt1 | contig 15885 bp, 15 predicted proteins | sample MarCyaLeptolynsp_FD_187757 | JGI IMG/M metagenome (GOLD analysis project Ga0207422, IMG submission 187757) | Marine cyanobacterial communities from Panama - species 1 Leptolyngbya sp. (SPAdes) | ecosystem: Environmental > Aquatic > Marine > Unclassified | place: Panama: Panama City | collected...
AGTTGAACGACACCAGTATGGCGCAGACCGCCACCGTATCCACCCGCGCGCCGTCTTCGATCAGCGCGGGATAGTCGGCATGGGTCAAGGTGGCGGGGTAGTACTCGCTCTCAAGCCCGCGGCTGTAGGGGAGGCCGAGGAGCTTCAGCCCGCTGTCGCGGCCGAGATGCGCCAGCAAAGGCGCAGGCTTGCCGGCGATCACCACCGTGGCGTCGATCTCGCCAGCCTTGAGCTTGGCCACCGCGTCGGTGGTCTCGAGATGAACCTCGCGCACGCTAACGCCGAGCGCGGCGAACACCGCGCGCACCGTGAGGTCGTGGCCGCTGCCCTCCGGCCCGATATTGACGACCTTGCCGTCCAAGGCCTTGAGGTCCGCGATGCCGGAATGGGCTAGGACATGCATCTCCTCGTTGAACAGCTTCGCGACATAGACGATCTGCTCCTTGAGCGGTCCCAGCTCACCGGTCTTGGCGAAGTGGTTCAGGATGTTTGCCTGGGTGATGCCCATGTCGACGCCGCGCATGAACATCACGTCTTTCAGTGTCTGCGCCGGACCTTTGCCGATCATGGGGACCACGCGCATCGTCGCCCCCTCGTCAAGCACCGCGGCGATGTCTTGCACCACGGCGGTATCGGTGCCGGAGGCGCTGCCGCCCATGATGGTCACGGTGTTGTCGTTGAGCTCGGCGCGGTAGCGCCCGCGAATGGCGCTCCGCGACGCCCGAGTCTTGGCTTGGCTTTCTTGCTGCGCTCTCGCCTGGGCGCGGTCCTGGGCACTTGCTTCGTCGGTGCCCGCCAGGCCCGCCGCCGTCAACGGCAGAAGAGCCAATCCAATCACGAGGGCGAAACGCATCATGATCCCTCTTGCGGCGCTTCACCCCGACACGGGCCCTCTCGCTCGAAGCGCTGGAAGACGAGACGGCCTGGCGCGGCCCGCATATGGCGCCGCTTGCACCGTGGGCTGCTATCCCTGTGGGCCGAATGGAAAGTGATAATTTGGCACCTGTCAAGGACAGAGCGTGTCATGCCACAATAAAATCAAGCTCTTGTCTGAAATGAGGCAAGTCGTAGTCGAAAAAGACAAGATAGAGGCAAGTCTTTGTTGTGACATTAACCATGAACAACTGTTCGCCTCGCCGCGAAGACGTGACGCGTATTTCGGCGCAACACTGGGGGCGGGCCGCGCAGGGAGCGGCCGCTAGACCCATAACGCCGATGATCGTGATTGGTTGCGTGCGAGGCGGCGCTAATCCGCGTCCATCTTGAGGGCGGCGATGAAGGCGTCCTGGGGAATGTCGACCTTGCCGAAGCTGCGCATCTTCTTCTTACCCGCCTTCTGCTTCTCTAGAAGCTTGCGTTTGCGCGTGATGTCGCCGCCATAGCACTTGGCGGTCACGTCCTTGCGCAGCGCGCTGATGGTCTCTCGGGCGATGACCTTGCCGCCAATGGCCGCCTGGATCGGGATCTTGAACATGTGCCGGGGGATCAGGTCCTTCAGCTTCTCCACCATGGCGCGGCCTCGCGACTCGGCGCGCGAGCGGTTGACGATCACCGAGAGCGCGTCGACCGGCTCGGCATTCACCAGAAGCGCCATCTTTACCAGGTCGCCGTCCTCGTATCCGGTGATGTGATAGTCAAACGAGGCATAGCCGCGGGAGACCGACTTCAGCCGGTCGTAGAAGTCGAACACCACCTCGTTCAACGGCAACTCGTAGACCACCATGGCGCGCGCGCCGGCATAGCTCAGGGTCTTCTGGCGTCCGCGCCGGTCCTCGCAGAGTTTCAGCACCGCGCCAAGGTGCTCGTCGGGAACGAGGATGGTCGCTTCGATCCACGGCTCCTCGATGCGTTCGATCTTCTGGGGCTCGGGCATGTCGGCCGGATTGTGCAGCTCGATCATGCTCCCATCGGTCAAGAACACGCGGTAGATGACCGACGGCGCCGTGGCGATGAGATCGATGTTGAACTCGCGCTCCAGCCGCTCGCGTACAATCTCCAAATGTAAGAGTCCAAGGAAGCCGCACCGGAAGCCGAAGCCCAGAGCTGCGGACGTCTCCATCTCATAGTCGAAGCTCGCATCGTTGAGGCGGAGCTTGCCGACGGCCTCACGCAGATCCTCAAAGTCTCCGGAATCGACGGGGAATAGCCCGCAGAACACCACGGGCTGCGCTGGCTGAAAGCCGGACAGCGCTTCTGCCGTCGGCCGCTTCTCGTCGGTGACGGTGTCGCCCACGCGCGTATCCGCGACCTCTTTGATCGCCGCGGTGAAGAAACCGATCTCGCCGGGCCCCAGCGCCTCGCGCATCTCTTGTTTGGGCCGGAAGATGCCGACGCGATCGACCTGATAGCCGGCGCCGGTGGACATCAGCCGGATGCGCTGTCCCTTTTTGAGCGTCCCATCGATGATGCGGACGAGCACCACGACGCCGAGATAGGCGTCGTACCAACTGTCCACCAGCATGGCCTTTAAGGGCGCCGTCTGGTCGCCCGTCGGCGCCGGCAGCCGGTGAACGATCGCCTCCAGAACGTCGTCCACGCCCTTGCCGGTCTTGGCGGAGATCTCAATGGCGTCGTGGGCGTCGAGCCCGATGACCTCCTCGATCTGCGCCCGGACCCGCTCGGGCTCCGCGGCGGGGAGGTCGATCTTGTTCAGCACCGGAACGATCTCGTGATTGTTCTCAAGCGCCTGGTAGACATTGGCGAGCGTCTGCGCCTCCACCCCTTGAGTGGCGTCGACCACGAGCAGCGAACCTTCGCACGCAGCGAGCGACCGATTCACCTCATAGGCGAAGTCGACATGCCCCGGCGTGTCGATGAGGTTCAGTTCGTAGACCTTCCCGTCCTTGGCCTTGTAGTCGAGGCGGACGGTCTGGGCCTTGATGGTGATGCCGCGCTCGCGCTCGATCTCCATGGAATCGAGCACCTGTTCCTTCATTTCCCGCTCCGAGAGGCCCCCGCACAGCTGGATCAGCCGGTCGGCAAGCGTCGATTTGCCGTGGTCGATATGGGCGATGATGGAGAAGTTGCGGATTTGGGAAAGGGGCTTGGCGTCGCGTGCACTCATAGGCGGTTTGGTAGGGAGCAAGCAGGCGGTGGTCAAGCCGGGGCGGTTGGTAATTAAGGCGAAACCATGTGGACGCCGCCTTAAATTCGCGTCTGTCAGACCCTAAGTCCAGTCTGCTAGGACGGTTCGTCCAACCCCGATTGGAGACACGACTATGACCAAGAAACTGATCCTCGCGGCGTTTGCGGCGGGTCTTTTCACGACCGCGACTCTTCCCCTGCAGCTTGCCCCGGCGGTGGCTGGTGATGAACCCGGCCATGGGTTGGTCGGCATGTCCTGTAAGGACGCTGCCAAGATGGCCTATCCGGACGACCGCAAGATGCGCCGCGATTGGAGGAAGGCTTGCAAGGACGCGTGGAAGGCCACCCAGGGCAGCTAGTCCTGAAGGACCTCACGAAACCATGCGCATGTTTCAGGGATGCGAAGGGCTATCGCCCCAGCCGTTCTTTGCAACTTCGTGTGAGAGTTTGTTGAACGGCGGCGCCTTTACCGCTAGGGGACTGCCATAGCGGGACGAAGGCGCTCCGTTCAAGGCCGGTGCAAGGCCTAAAGGCGCCGTCCAATGCTCTGCTGTAGCTTCATCTGCCTAAATCTTCGAAGGAGTGATCTGATGATTAAGACTGTTTCTCTCGCTGCTGCCGCCTTCGCGCTCGTTCTCGGCGTTGCCGTCACTGCGCCTGTCACCGCGCAAGCGGCGATCACGTGCGATGAGGCTGCGAAGATGAAGTACCCCAACAGCATCGTGGACCGCATGAAGTGGAAGCGCGAGTGCCGGAAGGCGTATAGGGCGTCGCAGGACAGGCAAGGTCCGCTGGCGAAAATGCGCGCGCGCATCAGCAGCTAAGGGCGCTGCATTGCAGGTTTGATTGGGAAGGGGCCGTTAGGCCCCTTTCTTTTTTGCAGCGGGGTTCGTCTTCGGCTAGCTGCTCGTGTCGCCCCAAATCTCGGCGAGGCGTTTGTCGCGGCCACAATTCCATTTGTAGTACTTGTAGCTGACCGGATTCTTCCGGTGATAGTCCTGGTGGTACTCCTCGGCCGCATAGAAGGTCGTTGTGGGCCGGACTTCGGTGACCACGTCCTTCTTGAACCGGTCGGAGATCTCTTGCTTCGTCTTCTCCGCGAGCGACCGCTCGTCGTCGTTGGAGGTGAAGACGACAGTGCGGTAGGCCGGGCCCTTGTCGCAGAACTGACCTGAGGCGTCGAACGGATCGATGTTGCGCCAGAAGTGGTCCAGCAATTGCGCGTAGGTCACCTTTGATGGGTCGTAGGTGACCTTCAGCGCCTCCACGTAGCCTTTGTGGCTGCCATAGGTCGGATCCGGCGTCGTCCCGCCTGCATAACCGGAGACGGTCTCGCTCACGCCGTCGACTTTGTCGAACGCATCTTCAACGCACCAAAAGCAGCCGCCGGCGAAGATCGCGGTCTTGCTCTCGCCCGCATGGGTTGCGTGGGGGGTGGCTGCGATCATGAACGCGGCGAGAAAGGCCGCCATCAGCGCCGCGCAAATACAACGCGCAATCATGGGACGATCTCCACATTGTTGTCTGTCTCTGACGATAAAGACCGATCGCGCATGCGCCTAGGCGCTCTCGCGGACCCGTGATCCGAAGTGATGCGTGTGAGGGGTTCGATAACCGCTTGGGGCGTCTTGGCGATTTGAGCTATTGAGGGATCATGCAAACGACGTTGTCTTCTCCGCCTGAGGCCATGCAGCCTGCCTATGACGTTGTGGTGGTCGGCTCCGGTTATGGCGGCGGGGTCTCCGCCTCCAGGCTGTCCCGCGCCGGCCAGCGCGTCTGCGTCATCGAGCGCGGCCGCGAGGTGCCAACCGGTGCGTTTCCGAGCCGCCTGCCGGAGCTCCGGCGTGAGCTGCAATTGAACGGCGGCACCATGCGCTCCGGCTCCAAGACCGGGCTTTACGACTTCCGGCTCGGGGCCGACATCCATGTGCTCGTGGGGTGCGGGCTTGGCGGCGGTTCGCTGGTGAATGCGGGCGTGGCGCTCCGCCCCGATGCGCGGGTCTTTGCCGATGGTGCATGGCCCGAGGCGATCGGTGGCGACGGGCTGCTTGATCTCGGCTATGAGCGCGCCCAAGCCATGCTGCGGCCTGCGCGCCATGGCGATGCCGCCACGCTGACCAAGTACCGCGCACTCGAGACGGCAAGCGGCGCCTTCGGTCAGCCTCCGGTCGCCGCGCCTGTGGTGGTGAGTTTCGAAGAGACCGTGAACCCCGCAGGGGTGACGCAGCCTGCCTGCACGCTATGCGGCGATTGCTGCTCCGGCTGCAATGTCGGCGCCAAGAACACCGTCGCCGTGACCTATCTTCCGGACGCCAAGGCCCACGGGGCGGAGATCTTCACCGAACTCACCGTCAGCCATCTGGAAAAACGCGGGCGTGGGTGGCGCGTGCACTTCGCACCGTCCGAAGCAAAGGCTGACGAAGAGCGGTTCGTCGACGCTAAGACTGTGGTGCTGTCGGCGGGAACGCTCGGCTCCACGGAGATCTTGCTGCGCTCCCGCGACCGCGGCCTCAAATGCTCCGATCGGCTCGGGTCGCGCTTCTCCGCCAATGGCGACATCATCGCCTTTGCCCTTGGCGGCCGCGAGAAGGTCAACGCCGTGGGCGTCGGCGAGCCCCCGAAATATGACGGCGACACCGTGGGCGCCTGCGTGGCCGGCCAGATCGAGCTGCCCGATGGAGACGATATCGACCGCAGCATGATCATCCAGGAAGGCGTGCTGCCGTCCGCGCTGGCGCCGCTGCTGCCGGTGTTCTTTGTCTCCGGAGGCCGCCTTCTCAGTGCCGCACAGAGCCTCATCAAAGGCGTCTACCAAGGCCCACTGTCCCATCTGCACACCTTCTTCGTGGTGTCCCACGACGACGCAAACGGCCAGCTCACGCTGAACAACGGCAGCCTCAAGGTCGAGTGGCCGAATGTCGCCGATCAGCCGGTCTATGCACGCGTCGACGAGGCGCTGACCAAGGCGGCGGACGCCGTGGGCGCGCGTTACATCAAGAGCCCGCTCGCCACCACCAGCATGGGCGTGAAGCCTGCGACGGCGCATCCGCTCGGCGGGTGCGGCATGGGCGAGGATGCTCAAAGCGGCGTGGTCAATCACAAATGTCAGGTCTTCGCCGGTCCCGACGGCGAGGACGTACATGGCGGTCTTTACGTGTGCGACGGCGCGGTGATCCCGCGGTCGATCGGCTGCAACCCGCTGCTCACCATCACCGCTCTGACCGAACGCGCCATGGTGCACTTCGCCCGCGATCACAATCTGGGATTCGGCACGGAGTCGATCCGGGCCGCATCGTAAGAGTCTGGCTGCTCTTGCCTAGCGCAACACGCCGCCCGTGGCTTTGGTCACGGCGGCAACGACCCTCTCGGCCACCGCGTCGATCTCCGCGTCGGTCAGCGTCTTGTCGCGCGGTTGCAAAGTGACCTCGATGGCAAGCGACTTCTTGCCCTCCGGTACGCCCTGCCCGGTGAACACGTCGAACACGTTGACATCGGCGATGAGCGCACGGTCAGCGCTTCCTGCGGCGCGTACAACCGCGCCTGCGGCAACATCCTTGTCCACAACGAACGCGAAGTCGCGCCGCACGGCTTGAAGGTCAGACGCATCGAGCGCCGGCTTGGCCGTGCTCTTGCGCCTCTGGGGCGGCAGGGTGTCGAGATAGAGTTCGAACGCGGCCATCGGCCCATCGGCATCGAGCGCCTGTAGGGTGTCGGGATGGATCTCGCCGAAGACGCCAAGCGTCGTCTTGGGTCCGAGCTTCAACGCGCCCGACCGTCCGGGATGGAACCAGGCCGGTGCGTCGCGAGCCACTTGTATGGTGGCCTGGTCAAGCCCGAGCGTGGTGAGTGCCGCAATGGCGTCGGCCTTCACCGTGGCCCAACCCACCTCCGGCGCTTCGCCCGACCAATGCCGGCCGGACCCGCCAAGGCTTGAGCGTCCGAAGCGCACGCCGCTGGCGGCGTGATACTGATCCTCCGGGGCGAGGCCGCGATAAGCCTGTCCCAGCTCGAACAGCGCGCCATCCGAAAAGCCACGATCGCGATTGCGCTTGGCCGCGGCGATCAGACCGGGCAGCAAGCTCGGGCGCATCTGCGCGAGCTCCGTGGAGATCGGGTTCTCCAGGGCAAGCGCCGGGTCCCCACCACCGAACTGCTTGGCCTCGTCGGGCGGAATGAACGACCACGTCACGGCCTCGACAAAGCCGCGCGCGGCAAGAAGCCGCCGCGTCCGCCTGGCCCGCGCCTGCGCATCCGTGAGCACAGGTCTGGCAACACCGGAAAGCTGCTTCAGCGGTGTGACCGGAATCTGGTCGACACCGGTGAGCCGTACGACCTCCTCGACGAGGTCGACAGGTGCTGAAATGTCCGGCCGCCAAGATGGAGGCCCGGCCTTCAACGCCTTGGCCTTGCCCTCGAGCTTGATGCCAAGCGCGGACAGCTTGCGCCGAACATCCACTGGTTTCAGCGACAGTCCGCTCAAACGTCCGATCAGCGCCATGTCGAAGCGGAAGGGCGGCGTCGGCTTCGGCGTCCGGCCCGCGGCGGTAACCGCACTCGGCTCCCCGCCGCAGAGGTCGAGCACCATGTGCGTGGCTAGCTCCAGGCCCGGAACCACGAAGGCCGGATCGACGCCACGTTCGAACCGGAACCGAGCGTCCGACTGAATGTTCAGCCTGCGTCCGGTGCGTGCCGTGCGCTTGGGATCGAAATAGGCGGACTCGATGAAGACGGTGGTCGTTTCCTCGGTGCAGCCCGTGTCGTCGCCGCCGATCACGCCGCCAAGGCCCAAGACGCGCGCGTCGTCGGCGATAACACACATCTCCGCGTCCACGGCATAGGTCTTGCCGTCGAGCGCCAGGAATTGTTCGCCCTTTCGCCCAAGCCGGGCGCGGATCGCGCCGGAAAGCTTGTCCGCGTCATAGACGTGCAAAGGGCGTCCACGATCGTAGGAGATGTAGTTGGTGATATCGACCAGCGCATTGATGGGCCGCAGGCCGATCGCCCTCAGGCGGGCTTGCAGCCAATCGGGACTCGGTCCGTTGGTCACGCCGCGCACCAGCCGCCCGGCAAAGATCGGACAGGCGCTCTTCGTTTCCTTCGCGAACTCAAGCTTGATGGGAACTGGATTGCGGAAACGGCCCTTGACCGGCTTGATCGTGTCCGTCTTGAGCGTGCCGAGCCCCGCCGCGGCGAGATCGCGGGCCACGCCGCGCACGCCAAGGCAGTCCGGCCGGTTCGGCGTGACCGCGATGTGGATCATCACGTCGTCGAGTCCAAGCGCCTTCGCCGCGGAGCTGCCGACGCGGGCTCTCCGGGGCAGCTCGATAATGCCGGTGTGCTCGTCCGAGAGCTCAAGCTCCTTCTCGGAGACCATCATGCCGTTGGACTCAACGCCGCGGATCTTGGCCTTGGTCAGCGTGAAATCGAGCCCTGGCACGTAAGCGCCCACGGGCGCGAACACACCTTTCATGCCGGCCCGCGCGTTCGGCGCGCCGCACACGACCTGGAGCCGCTCCTTGCCAGTATTGACCTGAAGCACTTGCAGCTTGTCGGCGTCGGGGTGCTTGTCGGCCGCCACCACCTCGGCGACGCGATAGTCTTTCAGGGCCGCCGCCGGGTTGTGGATCTCCTCGACCTCGAATCCGATGAGGGTGAGCGTGTCGGCGATCTCGTCCACCGAGGCGTCCGTATCGAGATGCTCCTTCAGCCATGACAGGGTGAACTTCATTGGCTCACCCCGGTCAGTGTCCGCTCGATAAACTGCGTCTTTGCCTTCCTATATGTATCCATGTCCGAGCCGACGAACGACCGCTTCAGCGCATTGTAGGACGCACGGAGCTCCTCGGAATGGCGAAGGAGATCAGAGAACCTCTGAAAACTGTCGAACTCCGAGCCGCGCACAACGAGTTGGATGCCGAGTGGAAACGTGCCTGTCTCGTCAACGAAGCTCGAGAAGTGGTTTTCCCTCGGAGACCCAATGTTCTTCTCGAAGTGGTTGTCCAGAACGGCACGCGCATCTTCGAATGAAGCGAGCTCGACGCGCACGACAAGATCCACGTCACCCTTGGTCACGCAACCCGGGATGGCAGTTGCTCCGACATGAGCAATCTCTGTGTCCGGTCCGAGCAGTGATCGAAGACGCGCAATGGTCGAATCGGCAAAGGCGTTCGCTCGTTCGAACAGGTCGGGCTGTTCGGCAAGCTTGAGTTTCGGCTCTGCACTCACGCGGATAGCCCCGCGGCGAGGGTGGGCACGGCAAGCGGCGCGAAGCCGTAGTGGGAGAGCCATCGCAAGTCGCCGGCGAAGAACGCGCGCAAGTCCGGCATGCCGTACTTGAGCATGGCGAGACGATCGATGCCGATGCCGAAGGCGAAGCCTTGGTGCCGTTTCGGGTCCAGATCGACAGCCTTCAGCACGTTGGGGTGCACCATGCCGCAGCCGAGGATCTCTAGCCACTCATCGCCCTCGCCGATGCGGATCTCGTCTCCCACCTTGGCGTAACCGATATCCACCTCCATGGAGGGTTCGGTGAAGGGGAAGTGGCTCGCACGGAAGCGCATGGTGACATCAGGCACTTCGAAGAACGCTTTGCAGAATTCCTCCAGCACCCATTTCAGGTGGCCGAGATGGGTTTCTTCATCGATCACCAGCCCTTCGAACTGGTGGAACATCGGCGTGTGGGTCTGATCGGAGTCGCAACGATAGACGCGCCCCGGTGCGATGACGCGCAACGGCGGCTTTTGCGCCAGCATGGCCCGGACCTGCACCGGGCTCGTATGGGTCCGCAGGAGCGGCCGCGTGCCGTCGGGCGCCTCAGCGAAATAGAACGTGTCGTGGTCTTGCCGTGCCGGATGCTCCGGCGGGATGTTGAGCGCCGTGAAGTTGTTGAAATCCGTCTCGATGTCGGGGCCTTCGGCGATCGAGAAGCCCATATCGGCGAAGATCTCGGTGATCTCGTCGGTGACTTGGCTCACCGGATGGATGCGCCCTTGGGCTTGCGGACCCTCATGGACCGGCAGGGTGACGTCGGCTTGCTCCTGCGCAAGCCTGGCCGCGGTCGCGGCGCTGGCGAGGTCCTCGCGCTTGGCCTCAAGGGCCTCGGCGACGGCGGTCTTGACCCGGTTCACCGCTTGACCGAAGTCGCGGCGCTCCTCCGGCGGCATGGAGCCGAGCCGCTGCATCAGCGTCGACACCCGGCCCTTCTTGCCGAGCGCGCCCACGCGCACCTCTTCAAGCGATGCCAGGTCGCCGGCGCGGGCGACCGCATCAAGCAGCTCGGTCTTGAGGCTATCGAGCTCGGCTGTGCTCATGGCGGGGCTCAGCCCCGCGCAGCAGTGGCAGCCTCGACCAGACCCTGGAAGGTTTGCGGTTCGCGTACGGCGATGTCGGCCAGCACCTTGCGGTCGAGATCGATCCCGGCCTTCTTCAGGCCGTCGATCAACTGGCCGTAGGTGGTGCCGTTGGCGCGCGCAGCCGCGTTGATCCGCTGAATCCAAAGGCTGCGGAACGTACGCTTCTTCACCTTGCGGTCGCGATAGGCGTACTGGCCCGCCTTCTCGACGGCCTGCTTGGCGACGCGAATGGTATTCTTGCGGCGCCCGTAATAGCCCTTGGCCTTGGTCAGCACCTTGCGGTGGCGGGCATGGGCGGTAACGCCGCGTTTCACACGGGACATTGCAGTGCTCCTTAAGCTGGTCTGCCCTTGGCCCTATCGGGCGTAAGGGAGGAAATTCTTCTTCACGATCTTGGCGTCTTCGTCGGCGAGGACCATCGTTCCCCGGGCATTGCGGATGAACTTGTTGGTCCGCTTGATCATGCCGTGACGCTTGCCGGCAGCGAGGCATTTCACCTTGCCGGTGGCCGTGACCTTGAATCGCTTCTTGGCACCGCTCTTGGTCTTGAGCTTGGGCATTTGGCTTCCTTTTTGGGCCGGCGCTGGCTGAAAAGCCCGCCCGGCGTTCTTGAATTCGAAGATGGAAAGCACGCGAGCCGCCACGGCATGCCCTGCCGGGCGGCTCCTTGAACGGCGGGTTATAGAGGGATTTCAGCCCCTCTGGCAAGCGCTAGGGCCGCAAGGGGGCCAGAACCATCACCATCTGGCGGCCTTCCAGACGGGGCTCGGATTCCACCTTGGCGATCTCCGAGGTGTCCTCCTTCACCTTGTTCAGCAGCTGGACGCCGAGGTCCTGGTGGGCCATCTCGCGGCCCCGGAAGCGCAACGTCACCTTGACCTTATCGCCCTCCTCGAAGAAGCGGTTCATGGAGCGCATCTTCACGTCGTAGTCGTGCGTGTCGATGTTGGGCCGCATCTTGATCTCTTTGATCTCGACAGTGCGCTGCTTCTTGCGGGCCTCAGCGGCCTTTTTCTGCGCCTGATACTTGTACTTGCCGTAGTCCAGGATCTTGCAGACCGGCGGCTGGGAATTGGGCGCGATCTCCACCAGATCGAGGCCGGCGTCCAAGGCTTGCGCCAGGGCGTCCTCGATAGCGACCTCGCCGACATTGTTGCCGGTGGCGTCGATGAGCTGAATTTTGGGAGTGTCGATTCCCTCGTTTACACGGGGACCGCCCCTGTTCGGGGCAAGCTTCATGGGCCGTCTTACGATGTTTTGTCTCCTCGATGGCAAAGGCGACCACGCCGCGGCGAGGCACGGGGCGCCGAAAAACAAGTACCGGAACCGAGAGTTCTACAGGATGGCAAACGGGCCTGACAAGTCGCCCAAGGGCATCGAGACCAGAAGAAATAACACGAAACAGGCCGGATCGTACTAAGCAGGGGTCGCTGGATCCCCTTGCGCGACCGGGATGGGCGCCTCGAATGTGCCCCAGCGCCGCTGCACGCGGCGCACGATCTGGTTCACGAAGCGAACGGCCTCGCCGCTGACGAAGCTCGATGTGTTGCTCCCGAGCGCGGCAGGACGCACCGAGCCGGTCTCGCGCCGCGCGTCGTGCCAGGTCTCCCAGAGCTTCTGGTCGATCATGTTCTCCGACACGATCTTGTCGACCGTCTTGCGCGGCAACAGATCAAGGGTCAACGGCGTCCATCCGGCGCCGCGCGCAAGCTCCATCAGCGTATTGTGCGGGCGTGCGTCCGCGGAGATACCGAGCTCCTCGCCAAGCGTACCGACAAATTCATCGCAGAGACGGTAATCGCCGACGAACCAGAAGCTCGCCAGATAGGCATTCACCAGGTCGTACTTCTCTTGGTCCGACAAGCTCGCGATTTGTGTCCACGTCAGCTCAAGGAAGTTCTTGAGGATGTAGTGCGCAATGAAGTTGCGCTGCATCGCGCCGTAAGCGACATCGGCGCTGTAGGGCTGGAGACCCTCGGAGATGTAACGCGTCATCCGATAGTTGTAGTAGGAGACGAAGTGGCTCGCGGGATCGCGCAGCAGCAGGCTGCGCTTGATCAACCGCCGCTCGAAAAACGGGTCGACCGAAGTCCCGAGATAGTGTCCGCTGACGACCCGGATGGACCCCGGATCGGAGATATCCGCCCCGTCGTATCGCTTAACGAAACGCCCGAGGCCGCGCCGCCGCCGCAATCGGTGATAGTCAGATTTCGGCAAAGAGCGAGCGAGATGGCGGTCGATGGTACGGCCAGCGCATTTCGGTACGTGGTACACGAAGTGCACCGGCGCGGTTTGGACCCCGCGGTGCGAATGAGCTGGCATGTGTGACACTACCCCCGAAGACATACGTGAAAGCTTGGCATCGCCATGTTTAACAAAACCTTTAGGGATTGGTTCCAGACGGATGCGGTGCGCCTTGGCGGGGCGCGTTAACCCTATATATGCAGACCAGACGCGGCGGCAACGGGGCGAAAACTGGGCAAGCGGACAAAAAACGCGTTCTAACGAAACTGTGACCGAAGATCGGTGCCCAGGAGTTCGTCATAGACGGCAAGCGTCCCTTGCTGCATGGCCTGAAGCGTAAACTGGCAAGCGACATGGTCCCGCGCCCTTCGACCGATTGTCGCACGCGCCTCAGCCGGCAGCGCCAACGCCTCGGCGATGCAGGTCGCCAACGCTCTGGAATCGGCCGGTGGCACAACCCAACCGGTGAAATCGCCCCTGTCCGGTGCAGCGATTACGTTTTCGGGAGCGGCTCCGACGTCGGTGACGATGACAGGGCAGCCCGCCGCTTGCGATTCGATGCTGGCGCGCCCGAAGGTCTCGGCGCGTACCGACACAAGCAGGCCCACCGTGGCCAAGGCGAAAGCTGCCGGGATGTCGTCGCAATGACCGACGAGCCGCACGCAGTCGGCAAGGTCGGCGTCGCGAATCCGCTTCTGGAGCTCATCGCGGTAACCGTCGCGGCCATCTGCGCCGCCTGCGAAGATGAAGACGGCATCTCCCAGCCGGTTCGAGGCGCGCAAGCGCTGAGCCGCCTCGATCGTGTGGGTGTGACCCTTCAGACGGGTGAGCCGAGCGACCTGTAGGACGATGGGGCGCCCGGCCTCGACGCCCCAGGCCGCCCGCAGGCGCTCAAGACGGCTCGGGTCGATGGCTGCGGGTTCGAACAGCGATAGGTCCAGGCCACGATAGATCACACGCAGGCGCTCCGGCGGTACCCGATGACGCGCCGCGATGATCTCGGCCGTGTAGCGGGAGTTGGCAATGACACGGTCTCCGCGCGCCATCACGCTGTTGTAGAGCTGCTTCAGCGGAAGCTGCCGGCGATAGGCGCCGTGATACGTGGTGACGAACGGTCGCCGCATCCGGCGCGCGGCGAGGAACGCGCTCCAGGCCGGAGCCCGGCTCCGCGCATGAAGCAAAGAGGCGTTGCGCGCCTCCACGATCTCCGCCAGCCGCCGCGCGTTCGATAGAATGGTGAGCGGGTTCTTGCTTGCCAGAGGCATAGGAACGAGCTCCCCGCCCGCTTGCTCAAGCGCTGCTGCCATGCGCCCGCCTTCGGACGCAACCAGCGCCGTCGCGCCCGCGCGCGTGAGCGCCGCGGCGATCTCGATGGTCGACTGTTCGCTGCCCCCGGTGTCGAGGCGCGGCACGACCTGCAAAATGGTGACCTTGGACATTGCCTTGGCTTTGGCCTTTGCCTTGCGCGAAGAGCCTTGGATGGGCTAGCGCTCGTTCTCATGCAGCATGAACCACAATTCCTCGAGATTGGCCAAGGCCCGCGGCGCAGGCGCATCGCCTATCGGCTCCAGGATGGGTCCGCGCCGTCGAGCCCCGCGGTGTTCTGGCTCTCGGGCTTTCTGTCCGACATGTCGAGCACCAAGGTTTCGGCCTTGAGCGAGTGGGCGGAGGCGCAAGGTCATGCCATGCTCTGCTTCGACTATTCGGGCCACGGCATCTCCGGTGGAGACATCTTGCGGGGCTCGATCGGCGATTGGCTGGAAGAAGCCGCCACCATGGTCGAGCTGCTGGGCTCCAGGCCGGTGATCGTGGTGGGATCTTCGATGGGCGGGTGGATCGGCCTGTTGCTGGCTCGTGCGCTTGCCAAGTCGGAACACGCGCGCCTCGGCGGCCTTGTGCTGATCGCGCCGGCTTGGGACATGACCGAGACGCTCATGTGGGACAAGATGTCGGAGAAGACGCGCGCCATCGTCGAGACTGAAGGTGTGTACTACGCGCCCTCGAACTACGACGATCCCTATCCCCTCACCAAGGTGCTCATCGAGGAGGGCCGCAAGCACCTCCTTGCCGGTCAGACTGTCGAGGTGGACGTGCCCATACGCATCCTTCAAGGCATGCGCGATGAGGACGTCCCATGGCAGCATGCGTTGGCGCTTGTCGAGCGCATCGCAGGCGACGATGTGGAAATCACGCTGGTCAAAGATGGCGATCACCGCCTGTCGGATCCGGACGACTTGCGCCGTCTGACACGCACTGTCGGTGCGCTTATCGATCCGCTCTCGGCATGAGGGACGTCAGCCCCTCGCGGAACGTGGGGTAGCGGAGCGCGACGCCGAGCTCCGACTTGATCAGCGCGTTGCCGATTTTGCGGCTGCCCTGATAAAAGCTGCGCGCCATGGGCGACAGGTCGGCGTCTTCGAACGCGATCTCCGGGGGCGGCTCGACCCCGATCATCCTCGCCGCATGCGCCACCACGTCGCCGGGCGCTGCGGGCTCGTCATCGGCCACGTTGTAGATCGCGCCGCCACGCGGTTTGGCGATAGAGGCGTCCAATACGCCTGCAATGTCCTCCACATGGATGCGGCTGAAGACTTGACCGTCTTTGTTGATACGCCGGGCCGTTCCCGCCGCGAGCTTGTCGAACACGCTACGCCCGGGCCCGTAAATGCCGGCGAGACGGAACACCTGGACCGGCACGCCCGTCTCTTCGCCGAAATCGAGCCAAGCCTGCTCCGCGGCGACGCGGGCCTCGGTGCGCGCGCTGTTGGGGTTTGGCGGTGTGTCTTCGCTCACCCAGTTGCCTTGCTGATCGCCGTAGACGCCAACCGTGGAGAGGTAGCCGATCCATTGAAGCGTGCCGAGCGCGGCGATTTCATCCCGGTAGCAGGCGAGCACGGGATCACCCGCCTGACCCGGTGGAATGGAGTGGAGCAAATGAGTGGTGCCGCCAAGGAGCTCCACAAGCGCCGCATTGCTCGTGTCGCCGGCGAAGCGCGTCGCCTCGTAGCCCTTGCCGCGCAGGCGCGCGATCTTTGCGTCGTCGCGCGCCGTCCCCGCGACCTGCCACCCGCGCGCTGCAAGACGCGATCCAAGCGCCTGTGCGGAGAAGCCCAGGCCGAAGGCAAAGAGCCGGCTCATGCGGCCACCTCAAGCCACTCGCCGCGCACGGCCGCGTCGGTCTCGCCGGCGGCGAACGTTGCCCGCA
>Ga0207422_1003438_pt1 | contig 15884 bp, 10 predicted proteins | sample MarCyaLeptolynsp_FD_187757 | JGI IMG/M metagenome (GOLD analysis project Ga0207422, IMG submission 187757) | Marine cyanobacterial communities from Panama - species 1 Leptolyngbya sp. (SPAdes) | ecosystem: Environmental > Aquatic > Marine > Unclassified | place: Panama: Panama City | collected...
CTCGCGGGCCCGCCCTGCGTCCGCGCATCGGCGCCCGCCCCTGCCATCGTGGATGCAAATCCGTCCGCGGGGCGTTCGTCGCCCGGTAGCGTCGGATCATCTGAACCGCCAACCACGGCGACGGTCAGAGTACCGCGATACTCTTGGCACCGGCGGTGTCGAAATCGATTCCCGATACCTATCGCGTCGTACGGCGCACGCTTCGGGTGATCGTCGATGCGTTCTTTCGCGAGGTGCAGGTCACCGGGCGCGAGGTGCTCCCAGATGGGAACCCCTGCGGCATCATCGTGTCCTGGCACCCCAACGGCCTGGTCGATCCCGTCCTGATCGTGACCCAGTTCCCGTACCACGTGGTTTTCGGAGCGCGGCACGGCCTGCTCAAGTACCCGGTGATCGGCCGCATCATGAAGCGGATGGGCACGGTACCGATCTACCGCGCCATCGACTCGAAGCGTCGTAAGCCGGGTGCACGCCGGAAGGCCAACGCCAAGAGTCTCGAGGCGCTCGCGAAGCGCGTGTCGCAAGGCTCGTTCTCGGCCTTGTTTCCCGAGGGCATCTCCCACGACGAGCCGAGTCTTCAGGAGCTCAAGACGGGGGCGGCGCGGCTCTACTACCGAGCGCGCATGCTCGCGGCGAAGCACGGGAAGACGCCCGTCATCATCCCGGTCGGACTTCACTACGACAAGAAGCAGGCGTTTCGCTCGAACGTTCTGATCGCCTTTCACGAGCCGCTCGCACTGCCGGAAGCGCTCGACGTCACGCCGCCCGCGGACGAAGACGACGAGGCTGCCAATGCTCGCAACGCGGCGCTCACCAAACACATCGAGCACAACCTGCGCGACGTCGTGCACGCGACCGATGACTGGCCGCTTCATCATCTGCTGCAGCGGCTGCGACGGCTGATCCGTGCCGAGCGTGCGCGCCGAGCCGACGCCGATCCGGGCAAGACGACGATCGGAGAACGAGTGCTCGGCTTCGCACGAGTGCGCGCGGGCTACTACGCCGCGTTGGCGAGCAAGCCCGATGAGGTCGCCGCGCTCCGCACCCGGGTCGAAAACTACGACGCCGACCTTCGCTCGCTCGGCATCGAGGACTACGATCTGGACCGTAACCCCAAGCTCGGCACCCGTTGGCTCGCCGTCCTCACTGCGCTGCAGTTCCTCCTCGTGTTTCTGCTGCTGCCACCGATCGTCGTGGTCGGGTGGGTGGTGAATCTGCCGACGGCGCTGCTGCTGATCGGCATCGCCAAGATCGCGGCACGCAAAGAAAAAGACGAAGCCACCGTCAAGCTGCTGCTGGGAGCGATGCTCTATCCGCTGACGTGGATCATCGCGGGCGTGGCGGCGGGGCTGGGCCACATCGCTTGGCACGAGGCCTATCCGCGGATTCCCGACACGCCGATCACCGCCGGCGTCACCGTGGCCACGCTCGGTGCCCTCGGTGGCATGTTCGCCCTGCGTTACCTCAGGCTGGTCCGCGAGACGGTGCGCTCGCTTCGTGTTCGCCTGACGCGAAAGCAGCGGTGGCTGTCGGTTGCGCGGCTACGGGTCGAGCGCGGCAAGCTGCACGACGAAGCCCTCGCGCTCGTCGAGGGCGTCGAGCTCCCCGGCGACGTCCTCGACAACGGTCGCGTCGTCGAGCGTACCGACGATGAGTGACGCTCACGGCCGAGAGCCGGTGACCCGCTGGATGAACGCCAAGTCGGGCAGCGGCGGGTCGGTGTTGCAGTGATGCTTTGCAGTCTCGACGGCATGCGGGTCGGGCTCGGGCAGCGTTGCGCGGACCAGCGTCGAATGAACAAAGCAAGTACGTAGGCGTTCGACGCTTTGTCCGGCTTGGGCGGCGACTGCCTGCAATGCGACTTCTTCGGCGCGCGGCTGGTCTCCGAGCTCCAGCAGGTACCGCGCCCGAGCGGCGATGATCGGGGCGTCGTTGGCCAGCTTCCAGCGCGGCGCGACGTCGCGCAGGACGACCAACGCGGCTTGTGGACCCTTAGCAAGTGCGGCATGCCGAGCGCGTGCCCTCAATAGACGAGAAGTCGGGAGATGCTGCCCCTCGGGAGGATTGTCCGACATCGCTCCGGCCCGCGAGAGGAAATCGGCGGCATCATCGAGCTCGCCCGCTTCGAGGGCGGCTTCCGCTCTAATCACGTGGGCGCGGGCGATGTACAGCGGCAGTACGTGCGCGCCGTCGTCGACGGCATCCATTCCGAGCGCGAGATGACGAGCCATCGCCGCGCGGTCACCCAGTCGGCTCGCAAGGCGACCGATCTCGAGATGGCACGCAGCGGCAAAGCCAGGATCGGGCTCCGCGTGTCCCTCCAGGAACGATAGAGCATCCTGCGCGGCCTCCATCGCGTCGAGATATTCGCCGGCGAGCGCGAATAGGCCCGCCGCACTCAACGCCGTGCGACTCGCGATCACCGGCGAGCCTCGAACCAGCTGCTTTGCTGCGGCGTGGGCCCGCCGACGCGCCTGTGGCCCCCTCACTTCATCGCCACCCAGTGTGTGGAGACGGGCGAGGTTGACGATCGGATCGAGGCTGTCCGTCGACGATAGTTCTCGCACCGCGAGCGCCTCTTCCCACAGACGTGCGGCATCTTCGAGCTTGTGCTGCGACGCCGCGGTGGACCCCAAGTTGTTGAGTAGGATCGACTCCTGGCCGCGCAACGAACGGCCGGAGTTCCTCAAGAGCTCGAGCGCGGTCCGATAGTCGGACTCGGCCCCGGCGAAGTCGGCAGCACGAAACCTGGCCCCACCGAGATGGTTGTACAGCTGCGCGAGAACCCACTCGCTTCCGGCTGCGTGGGCCTCCGCGATGGTCTGGTACCGCAAGGCAGCCTCGGGCCGATTGCGGAGGCGGCTCTCGAGCTCGATCAGCCAGATCCACGCGAGCGCGGCTGGCTCGTGTGCATCGACAGCCGTGGCCCTCGCGGCTGATGCCCACAGGTCGCGTTCGGCTCGATCCACTTGCCCGAGGTCCATGAGGGACAATGCCCGGATCCTCAGCAAGTCCGCGACGACTCCACTGGCCGGCAAGCGCTCCAGGTCCAGCCCGTCGAGAGAATCCAAGGCCCGGCTTGGCTTGCTCGAAGTCTGTAGCGCCAGCGCCGTCGCGCGATGTCGGACCAGCTCGACGTGAAGCTCGCCTTCGACGTCGCTTTCCTCTCTCTGGCGCGTCTCGACGGGATCGCAGTCACGCCGGGCGACACTCTCCACCGCATGATTTGCGTGTGGCGCCGACTCGGCGTCTGCGGACTCCCAGACTGCGACCAGAGCGTCCCACTCGGCGTCCCGCGCATCGAGGCAGCGCAAGCGCCGGTAGAGAAGACTCGTCGACGACGCGCCGCGCTCGTGCTCGGTGCACGCTTCGAGCCGTTCCGCTGCGCTTGCTGACTCGGCCTGCCCGAGCCTCGCGTTGAGCTTCGCCCAGCTGGCAGACGACATCCCGTGCCCAACCAAGGCTTCACGGGCTCGCTCGCGGCGGTCGACGGCGATCACCAAGGACGAGCCGGGCTCACACCCTTTCGGGGTCGGTTCCGGTCCAACGACCAAGCCCCCGGCCCCCGCAAGCGCGACGAGTGCCACCGTGAGTACCCAGTTCCGGCGTCGGGTTCGGGGCACGAGCTCGGCGAGCAGCGCGTCCATCGACTCGAAGCGTTCGCTGGGCTCGATCGACAGGCCACGCTCGCACGCCAGACGAACACGCCGGGGGACATCCGGTCGCTCGGGCACCGAGCTGCGCTCTCCCTCGAGGACCGAAGCGGCAATCTCCGCGGGCGTCTTTCCGGGGAAGGGCGCCTCTCCGTACAATCCCTCGTACAACGCGACGCAGAAGCTGAACTGATCTGCGCGCGCCGAGATGGTCCCGTCGCCGAACTGTTCGGGCGCCATGTAACGCGGCGTTCCCACGAGCCCGTCATTCAAACTCCTCGACTGCGCCTCGCCGGTCGCCAGCTTCGTCGTCTTGGCCTGGGCCAGGCCGAAGTCGCCGACGCGAACGCGGCCCAGCTCGCCGCTGTCCTCGTCGACCTCGACCAGGACGTTGGCTGGCTTGAAATCGCGATGCACGATGCCCGCTTCGTGAGCGGCGGCGAGGCCCCGCCCGGCGGCGACGAACGCGTCGATCACCTTCGTCACGGGAGGCTTGGTCGCCAGCCATGCAGCGAGCGTCGTCCCGTCCACCAGCTCCATCGCGATCAGGGCGTGGCCGCGCACCTCACTGATGTCGTGAATCCCCACCACGTTCGGGTGAGACAGCCGGGCCATCGCTCGTGCCTCGGCGCTGAGTCGCTGTCCATCGCGACCGATGACCTTGAGCGCGATCCGACGGTCGAGCTCGGGGTCGTACGCGGCGAAGACCTCTCCCATGGCGCCGCGACCAACCCCGCGTAGAACGACGTAGCGGCCGATTTTGTCGCCGGGCGCTAGCGGCGCGGCGCGCTCGGTCGGAGGTGCCAGCGTTCCGGCGATCGTCTCGTCGCCAGACTCGCCCGCGACCGGCCCCGAGCTCGACGATGTCACCGCAACCCCACTTGAATCGCATTGTGAGTACCACGCGATGCCCAGTCCTTGCGCAACGGCGTGACCGGCGGCATCCCACCCTCATGGGCGAGCGTGTCGTGTCCTTGGCGGTCCTCTTGGTGCTTGGTGCATGTGGCACGGACACCGACCCCGAGACCGCCGGCGACACGACAACCACGGGTACGTCGGAGACGACGAGCGCGTCGTCGACCGTGGCCGCAGACTCGACCGGTGGCGACGAGAGCTCGGGCGGAAGTACCGGTGCCCTCGGGGCCGTCGGATGCGACGACGTCCCGCTGCTTGCAAATCCCGAGGACCCGGCGGCGACGGGACCGTGGCCGGTCGGGGTGCGCACCGCGACGCTGGGCGAGCTCACCGCCGAGATTTGGTACCCCGCCGCGCCGGGAAGCGAGGCAGGCGTCGAGACCGAGGAGTACGACATTCGGCTGGCGCTTCCCGACCGCGAGCAGAGCAAGATCAGCGACGAAGACAACCCGTGGCAGCCCTGCGACTGCTACCGAGACCTGCCGATCGACGACACACACGGCCCCTACCCCACCGTGTTCTTCATTCACGGAACAGCGGGCTTTCGCACCCAGTCGCTGCCGCAGATGACCCACTGGGCGAGCCGAGGCTTCATCGTCATCGCGATGGACCACCCAGGACTGTGGCTCAAGGACCTGATCGGCTCGGTGTGTGGTGGTGGGTCGCCCACGCAGGCCATTGGCGACGACATCGCGACCGCCATGTCGGCAGCCCGTGGCGCGATGCCCGGACTCGACGACTTCGTACCCCACATCGATGATCAACGATTCGCGGTGTCCGGACATTCTGCCGGCGGTAGCCAAACTGCGGGGTGGGGGGACGACGCACAGGTACTCATGCCGATGGCGGCCGGTGGCGTCGAGGACGGCTCGGCGCTCGCTTCCACGCTGGTGTTGGGCGCGCTCGACGACTCGGTCGTTGCCTACAGCGCACAAACCGACGGCTACGACTCCAGCCCAACGCCGAAGCGCTTGGTGGGCATCGGCAACCAGGGCCACCTGGCGTTCTCGGGGCTGTGCTCGCTCGAAAACGAGGCGGGCGACGACCTACTGACCATCGCCGTCGACGCCGGCGTATGCGGTGCCAATCTCGCCGGGGCGCTTTTTCAGTGTGACGACTCGTTCCTCCCCGACCCGGAGGCGTGGGAGATCATCAACTACGCAACCGCCGCGGTCCTCGAGGAAACCTTGCACTGCTCGGAGATCGGCGCGCAGCTCGAAAACATCGAAGCCAGCTACGAAGGCGTGGCGGAGTATCGCCACGATCCTGGGTGACGCGTGCGATGATGGGTCGCGGTGGACGCGACAATCGGCAGCACGACGGTGCCCGGCCGAGCGGCGTCCGAGCGATGGCGGCGCCTTGCCCCGGGAGATCGGCTCGGCCGTTACACGATCGTCAACGAGCTTGGTCGAGGCGCCACCGGGATCGTGTACACCGCCCACGATCCGACTCTCGATCGTCATGTCGCGATCAAGATGCTGATCGCCCCCGATGATCCGCGGCAACGGGAAGCGCTCCTCAAGGAAGCGCGAACACTGGCGCAGATCTCATCTCCTCACGTCATCGCCGCCTACGACGTCGTTGTTCCCGATGACGGGCCGCCCTTCGTCACGATGGAGCTCGTCGAGGGCAACACTCTCGCGGAGTGGCTCGAGGCACCGAGCCGTCGCCGCACGGAGCTGCTGTCGGCCTTTGCCGACGCGGCGCGAGGCCTCATCGCCATCCACGACGCCGGATTGGTGCATCAGGACTTCAAGCCCGCGAACGTCATCGTCGGCCAGGACGATCGCATTCGTGTCGCGGACTTCGGGCTCGCCCGCGGCGCCACCGGGCTCACTCGAGTCGCGTCCAGTGCCGCCACCTCGACCGACGGGGAGCACGAAGAGCAGCCGTCCGCGGGCCGCTCCATGAAAGCTCGGGGAACGCCCGCGTACATGGCTCCCGAGTTGTGGGCTCTGGAACGTGCCTCGCCAGCCTCGGACCAGTATGCATTCTTCGTGTCTCTGTTCGAGGGGTTGCTGGGAAGGCGTCCGTATCGTGGTCGCACAGCTCACCAGATCGTTGCCGAGCAGGCCCGCGGAGACCTCGGCGACCTCTCCTCGCTCAGTCCTCCCCTCCGCGCGATGCTTCGGCGCGGACTCTCGGCGGCGCCCGCCGACCGCTATCACGACATGCGGGCCGTCCTTGCCGCGCTCGAGCGGGGTCGCGGAGGGTGGTGGCGATGGGGAATCGCGGGGCTGCTTGGAGCCTCGCTCGGCATCGTTGCGTGGACAGCGACAATACGCGACGAGCCCTGTCGACACGCCGGCTCCGCAGCGCGCGATGACTGGCAGGCACAACGCCCGGAGCTGGTCGAACGGCTACGAGGAGCCGGACCGACCGGACCCGCGACAGCACAGCGTGTCGTCGCCCAGCTCGACGGTTACAGTGACGAGCTCGCGAAGCACTACGCTGCGACGTGCAAGGCGGCGACCGTCGACGACGTCCTCTCGGCGGAGGACTTCGATACTCGCGTCGCCTGCCTCGACCGCTCGCGCACGCAGCGGGACGCGCTCGTTGCCGCGCTCATCGAAGCCGATCCGCAACAGGTCGACCATGTGGTGACCGCCACGCACGCACTTGCGCCGCCGAAGCGCTGCACCGCTGTCGGCGATGTGACGAAGGACGCAACCGACGCCGCGCTAAACCGCCGCCTCGACCAGCTGCAAGCGCGGGCTTGGCTTCGCGAACCGAGGACCATCGCGGACGCCTCGGCCATCGTCGACGAAGCCGCAGCGACGGCACACGTTGCGACACAGGTGCGGGCCAACCTCGTCTTGTCTCAGATCGCCGTGCACTCCGGGGACTCGGTGCGCTCACTCGAAGCGTGCGAAGCGGCATTCGAGCTCGCGTCGGGCGGAGGGGTGGACAGCCTCGCGGCGGAGGCTGCCGTCCAGATCGCTACGATCGCGGGGCTCGAGCAGCGCGACCTCGACCGCGGAGAACAGTTCGCTACGCTCGCGATACGACTCGGGCGCGGGGCGCGTCCCGATGTCATCGCACGAGCCCAGCGCACGCTGTCGGGGATTCACCGGCGCCGGGGCGAATACGAAGACGCGGTGGACTACGCCGAGCTCGCGTTGGCCAACCTCGAAACGCGAATGCCGTCGCAGACCCCCGAGATTGCGGTCGGCCACGCGGAGCTTGCAATCGCGTACTGGGAGACAGGCAAGCTCGAAGACGCACGCCAGGAGATCGAGCTGGCGCATGCGGGTGCGGTCGAAGCCCTGGGCGAGCTCCATCCCACCACGCTACGGGTGCTCAACGTCTTGTCGCGGATTCAGGAAGCAGCGGGAGACTTGGAAGGCTCCCTCGCCACGACGCGCCGGGTGCTCACGTTCCGGAGCGAAGCCCTCGGCGACGACCACGTCGAGGTTGCACGAGCATGGGAGCGGCTCGCCGTCGCGCACACCCGACTTCAAAACCACGAGCTGGCTCTCGCCGCTGGCGACCGGGCATCCGAGGTCTTCAGCACCGCGCTCGGTGCGGACAATGTCGAAGCGATCGAGGCCCGAATGTGGACGGCGGGCGCCCTGCTCGAGCTTGGGCGTTCCAACGAAGCTCTAGAGATCGTTGTCGACGGCTACGACGCCATGCTTCGCGTTGCGCCTGAGGACGACGTCAGGGTCCTCGCCACCGCGGTTCGCCTGACCGACTACCTGACGCAAGCCCGCCGCGATGACGAGGCGCTGCCCGTCGCCGATGTGGCGGTCGAACGCGCGAGGCGGCAACCCAAGAACGGAAATGCTGCGCTCGCCTACTACTTGCGCGCCCGTCTGCGCCTCGCCACGGGTGACACCGAGGGCGCGCTGGAGGACGCTCTGGTGTTGCGCGAGCGGCTGAGCAACCCGCTCACGCCGGTCGCTCTCGTCGGTGCGGCGGAGCGTTGGCTCGAGACAGTCGGTATTCCGCCGCTTGCGCGCCAATAAAAAAGGGCGCCGCCCCGGACCGGGCGACGCCACTGTGGTGCTTTGGAGGGCTGCCCCCCTTGCCTTTTCAGCCCTCGATGCAGGCGACCTGCGAGGTCCCGGCCCAGCACGCGTCGGAACCCTTGACGTCGAGCTCCTCGGTCTCGCCCGAGAGCTCGCAGCAGACGGCCTTCACGAACTGGCCGTTGCCGGGGTTGTGGCAGTAGCCACCGGAGTTCGGGGTGGCGTCGCCCGGGCAGTCGTCGGCGACGAGCGCGTCCAGGTTGCACGCCTCGGGGACCGTCGCGGTGAGCGAGATGGTCGCGGCGCACTGGTCGACGCAGCAGGCGTCGAAGGTGAACTGACCGTTCTCGGCACGGCAGGCGTAGTCACGCGAGCCGCCGTCGATCTGCTCCCACTGCGCGCCGTGGCAGTTGGCCTCGGTGAGCTTGAAGTTGCGGTGGCAGCAGATTTCCTCCTCGAAGGTTCCGTTGCCGTTGCGGCAGTAGCCGTAGTCGTCGAACTGGGCGCTCGAGTCACACAGCGCGGCGCAGCAGGCCGTGGGCACGAACTCGCCGAAGCCGTCGTGACCGCCGACGTCGTTCATGCAGCGCTTGGCGCCGCCGCTGGCGCTGGTGAAGCGAACCTGCGAGGGGCAGCCGGAGACGTCCTCGATGAAGTCCATCTCCTCTTCGCAGCACGCCTTGGCGGCGAACTTGCCGCTGTCGGCGTTGTGGCAGTTGGAGTAGACGTGGTCGTTGACGTCGTTGGCGGCTTTGGTGACGTAGACGTCCGCGGGGCAGGACAGGGCGTCGCCGTCGGCGTCGACCGTGTCCGCCTTGCCGGCGGCGCTGTCGCCATCGCGACCCACGGAGCCGTCGATCCCCTCGTCGCAGGCGGGAACGAGGAAGAGGACGATGGCGGGGAGGAGGCGCTTGAACATGGCTAGGGAATCCTGATGGTGGGGATTTGGGCGATAGTTGGTCACCTGTGTGTGCAACACCGAGGCCGAGTTGGAACACCTGTAAAACATCGGAATTACTTGGTGAGCGCTCTTGGCACATGCATCAGACGCAGAGTTTTTTGCTTTTTTGCAACTTTTGATGCACACAGTTGATCCATGGATCACATCTGCCTCTGATACGCCTCCTTGGGCATGAAGCCGGACCTTCCCGAGACGGGTGACTTCGAAGAGCGCGACCCTGACTCCGAGACCATCAGGATGCAGGTCCGCTTCGAAGAAGGTCTCCCCCAGGGAACGTGGAAACACTTCCGCCGGGATGGAAGCCAAACCTGGGAAGAGGACCGAGTGGACGGGGTCGAAGATGGCCCTGCCCGCGGCTTTCACCCCGACGGGAGCGTGTCGCAACAAGGCGCGTACTCAGACGGCAAATGGCACGGACCCAAGCAGTGGTTCCGCCCCGATGGGTCGGTCAAGACCGAGGGAACCTACGAGCACGGAGTTCGCCACGGCACGTGGCGGTGGCTCGGGCCCAATGGAAACCCCACGACGGTGATTCGCTTCGTTGCCAACGCTCGCGAAGGTGAGGAACGCCCCCACGAGCGCATCGTCTACCTGCGGTGCCATCCCAACGGCAACAAGAAGCTCGAGCGGATCGATCGGGAAGACGGCGGCTGGATCAAGAAAACGTACTACGAGGACGGCACCCTCGAATCCGAGATGCCCTACGCACCTGGGGGTTCCATCTTCGGCTACCAAGACATGACGTTCGCGTGGGCGGGCATTCGACACGGGCTCGCGCGCGAGTTCCATCCCGACGGCTCGCCGAAAACCGAAGAGACCTTCGAGCGACACATCCGAGTCGGAGAGCGCGTCACCTGGTCGGAGGATGGCAAGAAATCGGTCACCACCTACGAGAGCGGCGCCGCCGTGATGCCGGAAGAGAAGCTGAAGAAGCTCGCCGCCAAGCTGCTCAAGAAGAAGGACTCGTACGGCATGCGCGACGCTCTGGAGCGCGCCAAGATCGAGTGGGGCGAGCACAGTGGAGTCGTCTGGCAGATGTTTCGGCGTGGGCTGCTCACCGCCAACGACGCCGACATCTGGCGGCTCGTCGAAGCGGATGGCGGCACCGCCGAGGACGGGGTTCGCCTCGTCTCGCAGCTCCCCGATTCGCGCAAGCCATTTTCGGACGCGTGGGGCGACGAGCTCGACACGCTGATTCTCGACCTTGCTTCCCAAGACCCGGAGCTGTTCGACAAAGCGCTGCCTGACCTGTCTCGCCGGGCGCAGCGCGGCGTGAAGCTGGTGCTTGCCCGCCTGGGCCGCAAGATCGACGGCAAGGACAACCGCTACTTTCTCGGGCAGTTCGCCACGCGCGAAGTCGATGGCGAGTTCGACTGCCTTCCAATGCCGTGCGACGACTTCATCGACCAGCACGCGGACCTTCGTGACAACAACGGTCGCCCCACGCCGCTGCTGTACAAAGTGATCGAGACGTTCACGACGCACGCCAAATGGGCTGCCGCGGTCCGAAAAGCGCGAGCGAAGGCCGAGTACCCCGGCAGCGCGCGAATCGATCACTTCGAGGGGATCACTGCGCGAGATGAGCTCCGCGACTGGCTGGACTTTCTCGACCCGTCACACATCGGAGCCGATGCGCTGACGGTGCTCGAGTCGCGAGACGATGGGGTCGACGACCTGCTGTGGCTCGCCGACAACTGCGAGACCCCGGCTGCGTGCGCGGCGGCCAGCGTGATCGCCATCTCCCGCGGCGCGGGTTCCTGGCCGTCGGTGGAACCGGCCGGTTTCGCGGCACTTCCCGCCGAGCCGCTCGCGGCCGCCCTGAAGCACAAGCCCAACGACGAGCTCGCGAAGCAACTGATCGCAACCGACACTCCGAACGCAGTCGCCGCTGTGTGCTCACTGCCCGGGCAGCCCACGTTGTGGCGTGCAGCGCTCGAGCAAGTTGCCCAACGCTCTGGCATCGACGCCGCCATGGCCAGCGCCGCCGCGACGGTCGGAGCCGAAGGACTCGAGCTTTTCGCCGAGATCTTGGATGCCAACCCCGGCGCGCAGACGCTCCGTCTCGCCGCGCTGAAGACGATGGCCTCGATGGTCGAGGCTGGTACCGACTGGACCCCGCAACACGACACGCTCCTCGAGGGGATCGCAACGGAGGACGAAGCCCTGCGCAAGACGATCGACGCGTCGCTGCGTACGGCCGCCAGCGCGCTGCCTCGCGACCGACAGATCGCCGTGGCGCAGAGGGTGGTGACCGACGAGCGCGAGACCTGGTTTCACGGTCTGGCCGTGCTCGGGCGACGCCCCGCGGGAAATGTGCTCTCAGCCTTCTTCGAACGACTCGCCCGCACCGAGCTCGACGAGCCGATGAAACAAGCGGTGTCGGCCGCGCTCGGTGCGATGGACGATCGCTGGCAGCCCTTCGTCCGCTGGGCGCTCCGCAGCCAGCTCTCGGAGTCGTTCTTGGCGCTGCTGCGGGAGAGGTACGCCGAGAAGAACGAGCTTGCACAGGACTTCGAGGCCCTCGCCCCGCAAGCACCCACCGAAGAGTCGCAGGCCGAGCCCGAGCCCGAGGCCGAGCCCGACAAGATCGATCAGCTCATCGCTGCCCTCGCCAAGGACGACTCGACGGAGCGCACGCCCATCTTCGCGCCTCGTTTCGTCGACGAGCGGCCGCCAGCGGGCGAGCCGGGCTACTTCAACCAAGTCGGCGGGGTGCCGCCGGGCTTCACCGCGGAGAGCTGGCCGACCCTCCAGGACGATGACGACGACCCCGAGCCGATGGACTTCCTGTTCATGGTCGACCTCGCGGCCACCCCGGAGCTTGCGGCCCAGTACCCCGACAAGCGGGCCATGGCGATGTTCATCAGCTCGGCCGGGAACAACGAAGCCTACGAGCCCGACAACGGCGAGTGCGAGCTCGTGTTCCTGGACGAGTCCCAGCTCGCCCTCCCGCCGCTCGCCGAGGGTCCCGGCACCCCCATCGAAGCGCGCCACTATCAGCTCGTCCGCCTCGAGGTTCCGGTGTCCGCGTTCAGCGGCTCAGGCCCGATTCAAAGCCTCGTGTGGCAGCTTCCTGCGCGCGTCCTCGGGGAGCCGACCTGGATTCAGGACGAAGCGCACTGGGGCGAGCTCATCCTGCAGTTCGACGAGTCCTTTGTTCCGATGAACCTGGGCGACTGCGGGATCATGTACGTGTTCGACGACGCTCAGTTCTGGCAGTGCAGCTGAGCTGTCGCCTATCCTCCTGCGCGTGCCGTTCCAGACGATCCAGCCCGGCGACCTCGTTTGCGTGACCGGAGCTTCGGGCTACGTGGGCAGCCACGTCGTCGGGCAGCTGCTCGAGGCGGGCTACCGCGTTCGCGGCACGGTCCGCGATCCTTCCGCGAAGGAAAGAGTCGGCCACCTCGAGGCCCTCGCGACCAAGAACGGCGGCGACCTCGAGCTGGTCGCGGCGGATCTCGACGAGGCCGGGGCCTTCGACGAGGCCGTCGCGGACTGCCCGTACGTGTGCCACGTCGCGTCGAGCGTTCGCTTGCGTGCCAACGATCCGCAGCGTGAGATCGTGGACGTCGCGGTCAACGGCACGAAGAACGTGCTCGCCTCGATCGACAAGGCCGGCGTTGCTCGCCGTGTCGTCATCACGTCGTCCATCGCGGCGGTCGTCGACGAAACGCGTTCTCTCGAGCACGTGCACGACGAGTCGAACTGGAACGAGAGCGCGACACTCGAGGTCACGCCCTACCCGCTCTCCAAAGCGCTCGCCGAGCGTGCGGCGTACGACCACGTCGAGGCCAATCCCGACTCGACCTACGACGTGGTGACGATGAACCCGACCCTGGTGCTGGGTCCCGTGCTCGCCGAGGCCCACGTACGCTCGAGCCCCGCGATTCTCCGCGACTTGTTCACCGGCAAGTTCCCAATGGTCCCGGACTTTCGGTTCGGCGTCGTCGACGTTCGCGACGTTGCGCTCGCCCACGTCAGGGCGCTGCAGCGCGAGGACGTCTCGGGGCGCCACATCCTCAACAACCGCAACGCGCCGCTGACCGAGATGGCGAGCATCCTTCGCACCGCGTTCCCCAACCGCAAGCTTCCCAAGCGCAAGATGCCCAACGCGCTGATGTACGGGATCGCGTTGTTCGACAAGCGCCTCTCGTGGGGATTCTTGCGTCGCAACCTCGCCGTGCAGCGCCGGATCGACGCGCACAAGTCTCGAGACTCCCTGGGCCTCGAATATCGACCGCTGGAGGCCACCGTGCGCGATACCGGGCAGAGCTTCCTGGATACGGGTCTGGCCTGACGCAACATCCCGCGGGATGTACGTCGGACCGAGCGCATGTCTTCTCGTACGTCACGCGCTGTGGCCACCGTGGCCCTGGTCGGCGGAGCCCTTTCCCTCGTCCACGTCCTGCGGGTCTCGCCCGATCCGCTCTGGGCAGGGATGCATCTGCACGCGGCCCTCGCGTGTGCCCTGTTTCCGGCGGCGATCGCCGGTGCGTTGGCGGCCAGCAACACCGGCATCTCCCGGGTGCTCGCCGCCGTGGGCGCCGTCGTCGCGGGTCTCGGCTGGATCCTCAACCTGCTGCCGTCGTCGCTGACCTACGAGGGGACGATGGGTCTGATGAAGCTCGTTGGGCCCGAGCGCATGGACGGCATGTTCGACCTCGCCGCCATCATGGTCGGGCTCGGCCTGGCGCTGGCGCTCGGCGGCTCAGCCATTCCGGACCAGCCGGTCGTCAAGCGCGTGGGCGCGGGCATCGGGGCGGCACTCGCTCTGCTGGGTCCGATCCTGCTCGTATCGGCCGATCCCGTTCCATTCGACCCCGCGGCGGGACCGCCCGACCCGAACCTCGCCGTGCTGCTCATCCCGGCCGGCCTCGCGATCTTCGGAGTGACGGGTCTGATCGCAGGGTCGGCGTCCGAGACGCTGCCCGCGGACCCCGAGGCCTGGCTCACCGCCGCCGGTGGAGCCCGAACCTTTGGCGTCGCGCTGGCGCTGTTCATGATCGCCGGGATGCTTCTCGGGCGGCTCGCCGGGGTGGACGACCGCAAGGTGCAAGAGTTCGCCGGCCTGCTCGGGCAGGTTGCCACGGTCGCGCTGCTTGCCGTCGCCGCGTGGGGCCTGCGCGGCATGTGCAAGGCTCCGGATGCGGGCAGTCGCTCCCTCGCGGGCGTGGGCCTTGCGGGGGCGCTGGCGGCATCGATTGGTGCCGGCATCGTGGTGCTGCTCGTCGCGGCAGCGTTCGCCCGCGTGATCGAGGCACCGCCCGAGGCGATCGTCGGGGAGCGCTCCCCCATGGGAGCCGCCGCCTGGTTCATCGCACTGGTGGGGCTGTGCATCGCCTCGATCCGAATCGGCATCGTGCATCGTTGGGCGGGACTGGTGACACTCGCTTCGGTCACGCTCGTGTTCTTCACCATCGGTTCGTTTGCGCAAGCGATCCCACCCCAGGCCTTGGAGCACATGCTCGGCGGAGCCAACGAAGCCGCGCCGTTCATCGGTCCGGTGCTCGCGCTGCCCGGCCTCGTGCTCGGCCTCGTCCTGACCTCCAAGGTCGGCAACGCTCTGACCGAGGCCTACCGTAGCGTGCCGCAGCAGCCCACGGCACCGATGGCACCGCCGTACGCGGCCGGCTACCCGGCGGGTCGGTGAACGACCATCGCCCACCACGCCGCGACGTTGACGAGAGTGGTGACGATCAGGCCAACGAGCAGCACGCAGTCGAGCGGCACGTCGCGTGGCTCGACCAACCACGGGCTGGCATCAGCGAGCATCACGATCGTGACCGGTGTGGTGAGCAACCAAGAGCGAGCTGCATTGCTACCCCCGTTGCGCCGGTCGGCGATCGTCGCCAGACCAAAGGCTGCCAGCGCCACCGTGCCGAGAAACCCGATGGCGAGCCCTGGCAGCATCATCACGCCGAGGACCGAGAGGACGGGACTCGCCTGCCACTCCTTGACGGACTCGAGCAGAACGAGGCCCCCGTAAGTCGCCAGCCAGAGACTGAGCAAACCAGCGGCGACGCGCAGGATCGCGACCATAGGCTCAGCGTACGACTCCAATGATCCCGTCAACAGCGGGCTTCTCCGGCGCATCGCCGGAGTGGATCCCCTCGGCATCGGGAGGGGGTGCACTCAACTCCCGAGCGATCGCGAGCGTATCCGCGAGCTCGGAGCAGGTACGGGCGGTCTCCACCATCCCCGCTTGCTTGGCCCGCTGGTGGCAGCGCGTCGCCGCATCCAGTCCACGCATGCGGCCGCCGGTGCGTGTCTAGAAAAATGAGACGAAGTTGTTGGGAGTTTACGGAAGGCCGAGCTCGACCTCGGCGCGGTTTTCGGGTGGGTTGATCCAAACGGCTTTCGGCAAACCGTGCACCTTTGGGGCCC
>Ga0207422_1003439_pt1 | contig 15878 bp, 12 predicted proteins | sample MarCyaLeptolynsp_FD_187757 | JGI IMG/M metagenome (GOLD analysis project Ga0207422, IMG submission 187757) | Marine cyanobacterial communities from Panama - species 1 Leptolyngbya sp. (SPAdes) | ecosystem: Environmental > Aquatic > Marine > Unclassified | place: Panama: Panama City | collected...
TGCCGACCACAAAGCCGCTGTGCTGACCTGCAAGCCGGAACAGATAATCGGTGCGCAAGCCCGCCTGGACGTTCTCGAACGTCACATCATAAGCTGGCTCACCGTCTGCAAAGGGATGCTGCATATCTTCGAGCATGCGCGTGGCAGCGGGCTTGATGTCGATCTCTTCGGCGTGGATCTCCATCGCCTCCATCAGTTTCCACGCATTTGATTTGGTGTGATCGGAGGTTGCGAACCCAGGCATGGTGTAGCCGCGAATGGTCGTGCGCGGCAGGCCCAGGCGATCGCAAGCCTTGGCCGCGACAATCAGCGCATGGGTGGAATCGAGCCCGCCCGAAATGCCGATAATCAGGGACTTGGCGTGAGTGGCCGTGATCCGCCGCATCAGCGCGTCGACCTGGATGTTGAACGCTTCGTAACAATCCTCATCGAGCGTGTGCTGGTTGTTCGGGACGAAGGGGAAGCGGCGCACCGGCCGGATCAGCCCGACATCGCCCTCGTCCCAGGCATGTTCGAACACGACGCGGCGAAAGCTGTCTTCAGGCCGGTCATGCGCCTCGGCAGCGTCAGCGAAGGTCTGGTTGCGCATGCGTTCGGCCGAAATTCGCTGCGTGTCGATATCAACCACACACAATTCGGGCGCGAGATCGAAGCGCTCGCTCTCAGCCAGCAGATCACCCATCTCGTAAATGACGCCCTGCCCGTCCCAGGCCAGATCGGTCGTGCTCTCGCCGTGGCCACTGGCCGAATAGACATAGGCGCAGATCGAGCGCGCGGATGAGCTGCGGCAATGTAGGTGGCGATCATCGGCACGGCCAATAGTGATCGGCGAAGCTGAGAGATTGCAGAGGATCTGCGCTCCAGCCAGTGCGGCGAGCGTTCCAGGCGGATTGGGCGCCCAGAAATCCTCGCAAATCTCAACGCCGAATGTGAAGCCTGGCAGGTTTCCGGCGGCAAACACCAGATCGGTGCCAAATGGCACTTCCTCGCCGTCAATCGCGATCCACAGGTCCTGGCAATTGCGGCCATGCGCGAAATAGCGCTTCTCATAGAATTCGCGGTAATTGGGGAGGTAGGATTTGGGGATCACCCCCAAAATCTCACCGCCAGCGATCACCACCGCGCAATTGTAGATCTTGTCACCGCGGCGCAGTGGCGCGCCCACCACCAAGACCGGGTTGAGATTGGCGCTCGCTGCGACGAGATTGGCCAGCCCTGTCTCGACCGCTTCCAGCATCGCACGCTGCAAGTGCAGATCATCGATCGCGTAGGATGACAGCGCCAGCTCAGGAAAGACGACCAGGTCAACATTCTGCGCCTGCGCCTTCTCCGCTTCGGCGATCACGCCGGCTGTGTTGTACTCAACATCGCCCGTACGCGAAGCCGGCGTGGCAGTCGCCACGCGGACAAAGCCATGGCTGTGCATGTCGTAGAAAGGGTGAGCCTGTTTGGTCATACGGCGGACCTTATTCGCGCGTGAGGGAGGCGGATCAGATATGGGGTCACTTGGCGCATCTTCCAGCCAATCGCCGGGTTCGCAAATGCCAAGCTCATCCAAACGCTTCTGGACCTTTGGCCGTGCGACCTTGCCCTTGGCTTCCCAGCCATAGACGGTTCTGCTGGGCCAGGGTTTGCCGTCAGGATCGCAATATTGCGCACCAAATTCCTCCGCTGAAAGTGGCGGATCATGCGCTTCGCGCCAGAGACGAATCTTGTGGCCAGCCAGATGCATAGTCGCCCAAGTATCCCAAAAGGATACAACGCACAAGCTCAACTTTCGGCGCTCAAAGGAATTCCGCGAGCCTGTGTCGCAGACCAAGGCTTGCGCTCGTAACAACTATGCCCCACTTGCCGAACCTGACACAAACACGTGCATAGCAGGAGCCGCAAGACATGGCTGATCCCACCTACACCCCGCCCGAAGTCTGGACCTATGACGCCGAGAATGGCGGTCGCTTTGCCAGCATCAACCGGCCCACAGCCGGCGCTCGCGAAGAGAAGGACCTGCCGGTCGGCGAAAACCCGTTCCAGCTCTATTCGCTGGCGACGCCCAATGGCGTCAAAGTCACGATCATGCTCGAGGAACTGCTTGAGCTGGGTCACAGCGGCGCTGAATACGATGCCTATACGATCAATATTGGCGACGGGCAGCAATTCACCAGCGGCTTTGTTGCAGCCAACCCCAATTCGAAAATCCCGGCCCTGGTCGATCGCAGTGGCGATGAGCCGTTTCGCGTGTTCGAAAGCGGCGCGATCCTGGTCCATCTCGCTGAGAAATTCGGTGCGTTTCTGCCGACCGATCCCGCTGCCCGTGCGGAGGTGATGAGCTGGGTGTTCTGGCAAGTTGGAACCGGCCCGTTCATCGGCGGCGGCTTTGGCCATTTCTACGCCTATGCGCCCGAGAAATACGAATATCCGATCAATCGCTATGCGATGGAGACCAAGCGCATTTTCGACGTGGCCGACAAACGCCTGGGCGAAACGCGCTTCCTGGCTGGCGATGACTATACCATCGCCGACATGGCCAACTTCCCCTGGCTCGCGCCCTTCGTTGCCGGTCAGATCTACAACGAAGCCAAGACCTTCCTGTCGATCGATGAATACACAAATGTCGGTCGCTGGGCGCGTGAGATCGCAGCTCGCCCCGCAGTCCAGCGTGGCCGATTGGTGAACAAGGCCTGGGGCGATGAGGACGCGCAGGTTATCGAACGCCACTCGGCAGCCGATTTCGAAGGCAAAAAGCTCGACTATTCGTTCTAAGCCGACCGGCCCAAACCATCCGAGCGAACACTCACACCGTAGCTGGGCTGGAACCTCAACGGGTTCCGGCCCTTTACCTATGCATGAGAGGAAATTCGCTTGGCGGCTGATCCGCACGAAAAGATCACACTGCGCGAAAAGCTTGGCTATGGCGTCGGAGATTTGCCTTCGGGGCTCTATCTCAATTTCTTCGGCGCCTATCTGCTCTACTTCTTCGTCGATATAGGCGGTGTGGCTCCGGCAGCGATGGGCTTGATGTTGCTACTGTCGCGCGGGTTTGACGCCGTCACGGATCCACTGATGGGCGCATTGGCGGATCGCACGCGGACCCGCTGGGGCCGCTACCGTCCCTATCTGCTGTTTGGAGCCATTCCCTTTGGCGTCACCGGCTTCGCGGTGTTTGCTGCTCCCGACATGTCCGCCGGGTGGCTGCTGGTATGGGCCTATGTCGCCTACGGGATGGCCATGCTCGCTTACACCGCCGTCAACGTGCCCTATTCCGGGCTGCTTGGCGTCATATCTCCATCAGCCACGCAACGCGCCAGTGTAACGGCGTTTCGCATGTTCTTCTCCGGCCTGTCGGGGATTCTTGTCGGTGTGCTCGCCACCACTCTGATCCGCGAGCTTGGCGCAGGAGACGAAGCGCAGGGCATTATGCTGACGATGGGCGTGTTCGCGATCATCTCAGTGATCTGCATCTTCATCACCTTCGGGACGACCAAGGAACGCATTCCTGCCGCGCCCACCAACAGCGCCATCACTCGCGACCTCAAGACCCTGATCAGCACGCCTGCCTGGATCGTGGTCGCACTGTCAGCCATTATGGGTGTGCTGGCGATTTCCAGCCGCGCCGCCAGTGCGCGCTTCTTCTTCAAATATGTCGCCGGCGATGATGGCGCGCCGGTCTTCCTGTTCCTCGATCGCTTCGGCCTGTTTCTCACAGCGCTAGCGCTGGGCCAGGTCAGCGGTGTGATCCTCGGCTTCCTGCTGCAGCGCAAGTTTGAGAAATCGCACCTCTTGATCCTGGGCGGTACGCTCAAGGTCATTGGTATCTTGGCGTTCTACAACATGCCCGTCGATGCGATCTGGCCGCAGACTCTGGCGCAATATGTCGTCGGGATCGGCTTCGGCTTCTTGATGGTGCTGGCCTTCTCGATGTTCACCGACATTGCCGAATATATCGATTGGAAGACCGGCCAGCAGATGACAGCTTTGGTCGTCTCGGCTTCGATCTTTGCAGTGAAAATCGGCATGGGACTTGGCGGCGCAATGCCGGGCTTTGTGCTGGGAGCGACAGGCTTTGATCCCAGCGGCCCACAAAGCGCGGAAGCGCTGGCGGGAATCGAGTTCGCGTTTGCGATCCTGCCGGTCATGATCCTGCTGCCCGCAGGGGTGGCAATGGCGTTCTACCGGCTTGATCGCAAGCTGATTGCCAAGGTCGAGGATGAATTGGCGCAGCGGCGAGATTCTGGAGTTTGACCCCTTCACAACGCTGAATACGGCGCTATACAGCGCCGCTCCTGCTGGGGTGTAGCCAAGCGGTAAGGCACCGGTTTTTGGTACCGGCATGCGCAGGTTCGAATCCTGCCACCCCAGCCATATTTTCGCGCTAACGCATTGCTGCTTGGGCGCGTTGAATCCCAACTCCACAACCTTCACACACCGCCTGCTCGCCTACGCATTCCTGCGAGGGCGTTTGAAAACACGTGCCAAACACATCGATTTTAGCTTGCATCCGTCAACCAAACGGGACGAGAACTCATGCTTCTTCCAAGACTGCCAATGGCTTTGATTGCTGTAATAGCCCCCAGCTCCCTCGCAGCGCAAAGCTTTGCCAATCAAATCGAGGTGCAGAATTGCGGCCTCTACGAGATCACCCAAGCCAAGCTGCAAGGGCATAGGACGACTGGCAGTTGGACGACCGTAGAGTGCTGGGGCCAGTGTGGAGACGGCAATCTCAAAAAGCTCAAAGCCGGAGAAGCGTTGTGCTTTGATCTTACAGACAAGAGCACCGACTGGACCCGCTTTCGCCTGATCATGAATATCTCTGCTGGCGAATCCGATCTCAAGACCGACGACACCAATTTTGACCCCGATGCGGACCAACGAAGAGTGTTCCGGATGAAAGGCACCACGCAGAATAACAACGACCCGCGCAGTCGCGGTTACAAGGCAACCCTTGGGAGCTCGCAATGCGACAAAGACGGCAAACAGGATTTCCGCGTAAATTGCACAAATCTCGGGCAAGCGTCACCACCTGATCCCTCCAGCTGGCGGCGCACCCAATCACAACCAACAGCCTCGGGCTGACCTTGCCCCCAAGAGCACTGTCGGTCTCGGTGCTCTGAGCCAACACGCCCGTTCCACTATGAAGCGACCGGGCGGGCGTGTTGGCTCGTAGTTGGTTTGCGCTATCGCTGTGCTGCTTGAGCGTGTTTTGTCACACGCTATCGCGGTGCTGCTTGAGCGTAGGGGGGTCAGCTCCCGGCGGACGGTTTGCCTGACGCTTGGATACATTGTCCCGTCACCCAGGCCGATGCGGGCGCAACCAGATACAGCACCAGCGCGCCAATATCCTGCGGCGTCCCTAGGCGTCCGGCAGGCAGGGCCAGCTGTTCCAGCAGCGGGCCAAAATCCTCATCCGACATGTTCAGTGCTTTCTTGACCGTGTCGGTCGGCACAAAGCCCGGCAGGATTGAGTTGACGCGCGTCTTTGGACCCAATTCCATCGAAAGCGTCCTCGTGAGCATGTTCACGCCCGCTTTGGCCGCGCTGTAATGCGCGCTGCCCGGGAACGGTTCGACCGCAGCGAGCGAGGATATGTTTACCATCGCGCTGCCTTCGCCAAAATGCGGCACGGCGGCTTGGACGCTGTAGAAGATCGAGGAGAGATTGACCGCCAGCGTCTTGTCCCATTCGGCCGGATCAAGCTCTGCGAGCGGGGCAGAGACCAGCGATCCGCCGGCATTGTTGACCCAGATATCGAGCTGACCGAACTCATCAATGGCACGCTGGGCTAACGCGTTCATCGCTTCTGCTTGTGAAACGTCGGTGGCCTGAAACACGGCCCGTCCGCCAGCATTGCTGGCATTGATGGCTTTGGCGGTGTGCTCGATCTGATCGGTCGAACGCGCCGCGCAGACTACATTGGCGCCAGCCTCAGCCAGGATTGAGGCGATCCCTTCGCCAATGCCGCGACCGGCACCGGTGACAACCGCAGTCTTGCCAGTGAGATCAAACAACGCGCTCATGCCAACTCTCCTATCGCAATGGATGCAGCGTTGAGTTGGCCGATCAATCGGCAGCGGTCCACTAGCCCTATTGGCAATCAGCGCAGTTCGAGCGCTTCCTGAGGATGGTTGGGAACCAGGATCATTTCATTGGTCCCGTTGTCGACACGGTAGGATTCCAAACGCGACAGCAGGTTCATGCCAATGACATTGGTTTCACCCAGGCTCGGCGCGATCACCACGTCCAGTCCGCGCGCGGCGACATTGCCAAAGCGCAATTCCTCGACGCTTGAGAGCTCGGCAGATACTGGGCCGTTGGCGGTGCCAATCTGGATCGGCAAGCCGCCTTGCCGCGGCTCCAGACCCGCCTCGTCGGCCAGGCCTTGCGAAATCGCGGTCAGCGTCGCCCCGGTATCGATCAGGAAATTGGCGGGCACACCGTTGAGTTCGGCGCGGAGCCAGAAATGCCCGTCTTGCGCCATGGGTATGCGGGTTTCGCCACCTTCAACCACCTGTTCGGGCAGGCCAAGCTGCGGCACGGCCACTTCGATCCGCGGATCGAACCGCGACAATTGCAGGATCACCGCGATCAGAATGCCGACGAGAACCAAGGTGCTCGCGGTGCGGATAAGTTTGCCAAGTGGGATCTTGCGACGAACCAGCAGCGAGCCGACAAAGCCAGCCACCACCGCAGCGAGAGCGAGGATCAACAATTCGGACCGCGGCACAGCGGTGAACGCGCCAGAGATATTGGCAAAGAGATTCTCGAAGCTCACCCGCCCAATATAGGACGGTATCGCTGGCATTGCCATGAATGGCGGAGTTTAGAACGAAATCCTAAGGCGCGCTGCGATTGGGTTTGGCTTCGGCCAGCATCAGCGAGAAACGTCCCGCTTCGTCGAGCCAGCGCTTTTGCGGTTCCCACCCGCCGGCGAGCAGCAGCATGTTTGAGGTCCGACGGTTGAATTTGTGCGAGTTCTCGGTGTGGATCGTCTCGCCAGCTTCCATCGCAAATGCGCGATCCGACACAGTGAATGTGCAGGCCTGCTGCGCGACGAGATGCATCTCGATCCGCGCATAATCGTCGTTCCAGCGCGCCTCGTGCTCGAATTGCTCGATCGGGATATCGCCGTCGAGTTCGCGATTGATGCGCTTCATCAGGTTGCGATTGAATTCGGCGGTCACGCCCGCCGCATCATCATAGGCGGCAACCAGCACATCTTCGTCCTTGATCAAATCCATGCCGATCAACAATTGCGCGCCCTCGCCCAAGGTCTCACGCATCGACCGCAGCAGATCGACCGCCGTGCGCGCGACCATATTGCCAATGGTGGAGCCCGGAAAGAAGCCAAGCTTGGGCAGCGATTTGACGGCGTCGGGCAGGTCCACTTCGCGCATGAAGTCCGCTTCGACCGGATGCACCGGCAGTCCGGGAAATTTGGCTGACAGTTCATCGGCTGCTGCGCGAAGGAAATCGCCCGAAATATCGAGCGGGACATAGGCCGCCGGCTCGATAGCGGACAGCAGCAAGGGCGTTTTGACCGAACTGCCCGAACCGAACTCGACCACCGCCCGGCCTGCGCCGATCAGCTTCGCAAAGTCGCTCGCTGCTCCGGTCAGAATCTCGGTCTCGGCGCGGGTCGGATAATATTCGGGCAGCTGGGTGATGTCCTCGAACAGCTGCGATCCAGCATCGTCATACAGCCAGCGCGCGGGAATAGCCTTTTGCGCCTGCGACAGACCGGCCAGCACATCAGCACGGAAGGCATTGTCGATCCCGTCATCATCGCGATCGACCAGCGCAATGCCCTTTTCAGCACTCATCAAAGATCCTTTGACCCTAGAGGTCCTTGGCCAAGCGCAGCCCAGTGAATTGCCAACGCTGGTGGGGGTAGAAGAAGTTTCGATACGAGGCGCGCGAATGGCCTCTGACAGTGGCGCAGCTGGCGCCCCTGAGGACGAACTGACCGCTCATGAATTTGCCATTGTATTCGCCGACCGCCCCGTTCGCGGGTTTGAAGCGCGGATAGGGCAAATAGGCTGAGCGAGTGAACTGCCAGCAATCACCGAACAGACCGTCCGAGCCGAGCGGCATTGGCGCAAAGGCTCCGTCAAGCTGGTTGCCCAATGACGCGTCATGCGCCGGTTCGGCTGCGGTGGAATCCTGCCCGCGAGCGATCGCTTCCCATTCAAATTCGGTCGGCAGTCTAGCGCCCGCCCAGGTCGCGAATGCATCAGCCTCATAATAGGAAATATGGGTGACTGGCGCGTCGGGATCGCGATCCTCCCAACCCTGGTGCGTAAAACAGGCCGTGTCGCGCCAATAGAGCGGCGAGGACACGTGTTGCGCGTTGATCCAGGCCCAACCATCGGAAAGCCACAGAGATGGCTCCAGATAGCCTCTATCGGCAATGAACGCGTCCCATTCGCGATTGGTCACCAAGCGGTCTGAAAGCGCGAATGGCTCAAGCAGCACGCGATGCGCAGGGCCTTCATTGTCGAAAGCAAATCCAGTGCCGTCGTACCCGACACGCGCGACCCCGCCGGGATGTTCGGTCCAGGTCTCTTCCCGTGCAGAAGCCTTGGCTGGCGAGCCCCCCCACATGGCGGGGCCAAGTGGATTCTGGAACAGAGCGTGTTTGATATCGGTCAGCAGCAACTCAATATGTTGCTGCTCATGCGCGATGCCCAGCGCAATCAAGTCTGCATGGGCTGGATCTTCAAGCAAAGGCGCCATCGCAGCATCGATATGCGCGCGCCATTCGATCACCTGATCGAGCGTCGGCCGTGACAGCATCCCGCGCGAGAACCGGGCAATCCGCTCTCCCTCAGCCTCGTAATAGGAATTGAACAGATACGGCCATTCGGCGTCAAAGAGGCTGTATCCCGGCGCGTGTTCGCGCAGCAGGAATGTCTCCCAGAACCAAGTCGTATGCGCCAGATGCCACTTGGCGGGCGATGCGTCTTCCATCGATTGGATCGTCGCGTCGGCGTCAGACAACGGCTCAACCAAAGCTTCGCTTAGCGCTCGCGTGCGTTGATACGCACCAGCCAGATCACTCGCATGGGGCGCCGCGGCGAGCGGCGATTGCTGAGTCACAGGGGTCTTCCTCTCATCCGCTGTGGGACATGCCCGAAAGCGTCAGCGAAAGAAAGGCTTGGTCTGCGACTCTGCGACGAAGTTTGCGCCGAAATCAGGCCGCGTGCGCGGTGCGATCAGCCATTTCGTCGTTGAGCATTTCTGCAAGCAGGAAGGCCAGTTCGAGCGACTGCTCGGCGTTGAGCCGCGGATCACAATGGGTGTGATAGCGATCGCCTAGGCGTTCATCCGTGATCGCTACGGCGCCGCCGACACACTCGGTCACATCCTGGCCGGTCATCTCGATATGGATGCCGCCTGGATGCGTGCCTTCAGCACGGTGGACGGCAAAGAAGCCCTTCACCTCGCTCAGGATTCGATCAAACGGACGCGTCTTGAAGCCGCTTTCCGACTTGATGACATTGCCGTGCATCGGGTCGCAGCTCCACACGACCGGGTGGCCTTCTGCCTTCACGGCGCGAACCAGTTTGGGCAGGCCGTCTTCGACCTGATTGTGTCCAAAGCGGCTGATCAGCGTGATGCGACCCGGCTCGCGAGCCGGGTTGAGCACGTCGAGCAGCTCAAGCAGCGCGTCCGGCTCAAGACTTGGGCCGCATTTCATGCCAAGCGGATTGCCAATGCCGCGGGCGAACTCGATATGCGCGCTGCCCGTGAAACGCGTTCGATCGCCGATCCACAGCATGTGCGCGCTGGTGGCGTACCAATCACCGGTCAGCGAATCCTGCCGCGTCAGAGCCTGCTCATAGGGCAGCAAGAGCCCCTCATGACTGGTGTAGAAGCTGGTGCCCTGCAATTGCGGCACGGTGGCCGGATCAACGCCGCACGCTTCCATGAAGTCGAGCGCTTCGCCGATACGATCGGCGGTCTGCTTGAACTTGGCGGTCCACGGCGTGTTGCCCATGAAATCGAGCGTCCATTGATGGACCTGTCGCAGATTGGCGTAGCCGCCGCCGGCGAAGGCGCGCAGCAGGTTGAGCGTCGCAGCCGCTTGCGAATAGGCTTTGACCATCCGTCCCGGATCGTTGCGGCGCTGGGCCGGATCAAAATCGATCCCGTTGATGTTGTCGCCGAAATAGCTCGGCAAAGTCACCTCGCCCTTGGTCTCGGTCGGCGACGAGCGCGGCTTGGCAAACTGGCCTGCCATGCGACCAACCTTCACCACTGGCTGCTTGCTGGCAAAGGTCATGACGACCGCCATCTGCAGCAGCACGCGGAACGTGTCGCGAATATTGTTGGGATGGAACTCGGCAAAGCTCTCAGCGCAGTCCCCGCCCTGAAGCAGGAAGGCCTCGCCATTGGCGACCTGCGCCAGATCGTCCTTGAGCGCGCGCGCTTCGCCGGCAAACACCAGCGGCGGATAGGCGGTTAGGGTCGCCTCTGCATCAGCCAGCTCAGCCGCATCTTCATAATGCGGCAAATGCTTGGCTTCGTGTGCTTTCCAACTCTCTGGGTTCCAGTTCTGCGCCACAATCAACTCAATCTTGCTTCTTCATCATCAAAATCGGCCCTCAATGGACCGGCGGCGCCGGTTACAGGACCATGCTTACAAATGTAAAGCCGGAAGTGATTTTCCGATAACATTATTTCAGTCGCACTGTAATCGCCTAAGCCGATAACACCGCGCCGATAGGTCTAGCGCCCGACCACTTCTGGCTGCGGCCGTGGAGCGGCAGGCTCTGGTGAGGTCAACGGCAAAACCGGCGTTTCGGCCAATTCCTGTCCTTCAGGCAGGATCGCCAAGCGCCAGGCTGGACGACTGCCGAAATAGCGATTGGCGAGCAATTGCATGGTCGAGGGCGAAGTGAAGGAATAATCCTGAGCCACGCTGCGAACCAAGGCGATCCGGCGCGGATCGCGCGTCGCGCCTTCGAGCTGGAAGAGCCAGAAATTGTTGCCGGTTGAGGCGCGCCTCACCAATTGGCTGAGCGGCTCGGTTACCCGCTCCAACTCTTCGACATCGGGCGCTGTCTGCGACAGGTCGCGAGCGATCCTGTCAGCTTCGGCGAAGAAGACCGGCACATCCTCAGGCTGCAATTGCGCTAAGGCGGTGATCTTGCCACCCGACGCGAGATCGGTCGGCCAATCGGAGATCACTTGCGGCGCATAGCTCGCCCCTGCCCGCTCGCGCATCGCTTCCATCAACCGGTTGTTGAACAGTTGGACAAGGATTTCGAGCTGCCGCGATTCGCGCAGATTGGTCACGCCGCCGCCGCTCGGCCAGGCGATGACAGCCGCCGCCTGATTGTCGTCCCCACGATGTTCGAGCACACGCGGCTCGAGCTCGTCGACCGGGAAGGAGACCGTGCGCGCAGCAATCTGCGGCGGGATCGGATCGCGTTGCGGCAACGCGCCGAAAGTCGTGCGCAAGGCTTCGACCGTGGCATCGCGATCAAATTCACCGAACACCAGCACTTCGATCGGGCCCTGGCGCAAGAGCGGGTCCCACACTTCGCGGAAGCCTTCGGGAGTGACCTCCTCAAGCGCTTCGGGCGCAGGGGTGGCAAAGCGCGGATCGCTGTCCGTCACGAGATATTCAAGATCGCGGCTGAGCACGCCGCCCGGGCTGGTGGCAAAACTCTGATAAGTCAGTTTCGCCGCGGCAATCGCGCGATTGACCGGATCCTCATCCCAGCGCGGCATGCCCAGCTTGGCGGCGAAGAGATACAATTGATCGGCCAGGTCGGCCGAGCGCGTTTGTGCGGTGAATGTGAACACCGCGTCATCGATCGAGAAGTCAAAGCCCAGTTTGCGGCCGGTTGCCAGGACGTCGATTTCTTCCTGCCCCAGATCGCCCAGGCCTGAACTGACCAAAGCCATTTCGCCCAAAGCGGCGTAGGTCGCATTGTTCTCATCAAAGGCGCGATAGCCCGCGCCAAAACGAGTCCTAACAGTTACTCGGCCAGGCTCGGCAGAATTGGACCACAGCAGCACGCGCACGCCGTTGGAAAAGTTCACTTGCTCGATGTCGCCAAGCTCTTGCCGGAACAGGCCAATCGGCCCGGCCTGGGCCACCTCGCCCGCTTCGCCAATCGCTGGCAGCTCATCGAAGGAGATCGATTGCGCAGCCAGCCGGGCGCCATCATCCGCGACAACGGCTTCTGACAGCGCGACGCGAAACGCCTCTTCATCCGCTTCGCCGCTGCGCGATGTCACATAGATCCCGCGCACGACATCGCCTTCAAAAAGCTTTTGCGTACGAGCGAACACCTCTTCCGGGGTAAAGCGCTCAGTCATGCCGCGAAACACGCCGAGGACGGTTTCGGGCGATGCGACCGTCTCCCGAATATCGACGGCGGTGACGAGCGTGTCGGCAATCTCCGATCCAGCGATTACGGTGCGCTGTTCGACCTGATTGACAAAGGCGGTTTCGAACTGCGCCACTTCGCGGTCGATCTCTTCCTGGCTCGGCGGTGTCGTCAGCGCGTCTTCAACTACACTGCGAACATCGGTCAGCGCGGCTTCCCAATCGTCGGTCAGCGGCGCGAAGGAAACAAATGTCCCGTCCGTAGACCGCGAAACATCATCTTGTCTCACCTGGGCATAGAGGAAGCTGCCGCCTCCCCGTGCGCGCGATTCAAGGCGGCGGTTGATGATCGCTTGCGAGATCGCATCGAGCAGCAAGCCTTCATTGTAAACGATCGTGTCGTTGACCTTCCGCCACGGGCGCATGATGGCATAGGTCAGGCTGCGCGGAAGATCAGGCTCAACCGCAACCGACAATTCGCCAATCGGCCACGCCCCGGCCTGAACAGCATTTTCAGGCGCAACGGGATCACCGAAATCGGGTGCTTCGACCCCCTCACCAATGCCCTGCCAATCGCCAAACCACTTCTCGACCAATCCGGCGAGAATCTCTGGATCGGCATCGCCGACAACAACCACGACGGTGTTTTCGGGGCGATACCAGCGACGGTGAAATTCCTGCAGGCCAGCCCCGGTTGCGGCAGTCAGCGTCTCGACCGTTCCAATCGGCTGCCTTTCGGACAGCAATTGTCCAGCAAACAGAGTGCGCCGTGTGGCCATGCTCACGCGCTCGGCAGCACCACCACGCTCGCGCTTTTCTGCAAGGACAATCGGCAATTCGATATCGACATTTGACTGCGTCAGCACTGGCTCGCGGATCATCCCCGACAGCAGCTTAAACGCCTCATCCAGCTTGGCCCGATCGACATTGGGCAAATCGAGCTTGTAAGCCGTATGCGTCGGGCTGGTCTCGGCATTGGCGTCGCTGCCAAAGGTTGCACCCAGCCGCTGCCACGTTTCGATCGCCTTGGCCTGTCCCAGATATTTGCTTTCGCGGAACAGCAAATGTTCGAGCAGGTGCGCATAGCCTTGCTCATAATCGCGCTCATGCAGCGATCCGGCGTCAACTCGGACGCGGATCGACACCTGGCCCGGCGGGACACGGTTGTTGCGCACGGCATAGCGTAAGCCATTGTCGATCGCGCCGAACACCCATTCGCGATCGATCGGAACATTGCTACCTTCATAAAGCCATGGCGTTTCGTCGCCGAGCTGCAGCCCGGTCGGTTCCGGGATGGATGGCAAAGCCAGGGTAGGCTCAGGAGCGGGCGCTTCTGCCGCGTCCTGTGCAAAGGAGGGAAATGTCAGCGCTGCGGGGGCAGCAAGCAGGCAAAGGGCAGCGACGGCCCGAGTGATCACGTTCATATGCTCCAGTATAAGCCTGCTAGTGCTGAAGGGATAGTGAATGTCATGCAAGCTACATTTGCTTGCTGGCAAGCGCCCGGCTCCCTACATGACGCCCATGTTCATCGAGACCGAAACCACACCGAACCCGGCCAGCCTCAAATTTTTACCTGGTCGCCCCGTCATGCCGTCCGGCACGCGCGAGTTTTCCAGCCCTGAGGCAGCCGAGGCCAGTCCTTTGGCACAGGCGATCTTTGACACTGGCGAAGTCGTCAATGTTTTCTTCGGTCGCGACTTTGTGACCGTGACGGCAGCCCCCGGAGCATCGTGGGGTTCGCTCAAGGCCATGGTCGTCTCGATCCTGCTCGATCACTTCGTGTCAGAAGCTCCGCTGTTTGTCGGTGGAACCGCCGATGGCATCACTGTTCCTGCCGAAGACACCGCCATGATCGTCGAGGAAAGCCCCGACGACGCGGAAACCATCGCGGCGATCAACGAGCTGTTGGAAACACGCGTGCGTCCTGCGGTTGCAGGCGATGGCGGCGACATTGCCTATCGTGGTTTCAGCGACGGGATCGTCTATCTCACCCTGCAAGGCGCCTGTGCAGGCTGCCCATCGAGCACGGCCACGCTCAAACACGGCATTGAAAGCCTGTTAAAGCACTACGTCCCCGAAGTGACCGAAGTGCGCGCCGCCTAGCCCATTTGCATCGATAGGACAGTTCATGACCAAGCAGTTCCACGGCCACGCCTTGTCGGCTGACGCCCTTGATCAGATTTTCAATGAAGGGCGCAGCTATAATGGCTGGCTCGACAGGCCGGTGAGCGATGAACAGCTCCATGCGATCTGGGATCTGGCCAAGATGGCTCCGACCTCGGCCAATATGCAGCCAGCTCGGATAGTCTGGGTCAAATCGGACGAAACCAAGGCCAAGCTGGCAGCCTGCGCTATGGATGCAAACCAGCCCAAGATCCTGACCGCTCCGGTCACCGCCGTGATTGGCTACGATATCGACTTTCATGAAGAGCTGCCGTGGCTGTTCCCGCATACCGATGCCAAGAGCTGGTTCGAAGGCGACGAGAAAGGCCGCGAAGAGGGCGCGTTTCGCAATTCCTCGCTGCAAGGCGCCTATCTGATGCTCGCAGCTCGCGCACTTGGCCTCGATTGCGGCCCGATGTCGGGTTTTGATCCCGCCGCCGTCAACGCGGCATTCTTTGCCGACGAGCCTCGCCACCGCGTCAACTTCATCTGCTCGATTGGTTATGGCGATCCTGATAGCATCTTCGACCGCAGCCCGCGTCCCGATTTCGATCGCTTCAATTCTATCGTCTGACCTTGCGCAGTGAACGCGCCTGAGGCAGGGCGCTGCGATGCGCATTCTTGCGATCGAAACGGCCAGCGAAGCTTGCTCTGTGGCGTTGTTCCACGGAGACGATCTGATCGCGCATGATCACCAAGTGTTGGGACGCGGCCACGCCGAGCGCTTGGTCCCAATGATTGCATCGTTGCCCGAGAAGGGGCGTGCAGATCGGATATTGGTCTCGCTGGGTCCTGGCAGCTTCACCGGTGTCCGGATCGGCATCGCGACCGCGCGCGCGCTTGGCCTCGCGTGGAAGGCCAAGGTTGACGGCTATCCAACCCTGGCATTGGTCGCATTGCAAGCTTGGAAAGACGGAGCTTGCCCGGTCACCGTCTGCATGAATGGCGGGCATGGTGAGTATTTCATCCAGCACTTCGCGCCTGATGGCCCCATCTCTCAGGAACAATCGCTAACCCCCGAAGCGGCTGTGCTCGAAGTCCGAGGCGATTGCATCATCGGCAACCGCGCTGAACAGCTCGCCGCGATCATGGACAATCCGCCGCAAGCGATTGATGCCTTGCCCGACGCTCGTGACGCCATAGCGCTTCCGCCTACTTGGATCGCGAGCGATCTTGCGCCGATCTATGGCCGAGCGCCCGACGCCGTCCCGCAGGCTTCAAACCAAGCAGGTAAGTCCTGACCATGGCCGGCCAATCGGACGCAGTCGATTGCATTATGGCGGTCATGCATAGGGCGTTTGATCCGACCTATGGCGAAGCATGGAACCGGCGCCAGATCGGCGATGCTCTGGCCATGCCCAACACCCACGCTTTGTTGATC
>Ga0207422_1003441_pt1 | contig 15865 bp, 12 predicted proteins | sample MarCyaLeptolynsp_FD_187757 | JGI IMG/M metagenome (GOLD analysis project Ga0207422, IMG submission 187757) | Marine cyanobacterial communities from Panama - species 1 Leptolyngbya sp. (SPAdes) | ecosystem: Environmental > Aquatic > Marine > Unclassified | place: Panama: Panama City | collected...
GAAGATGTGCCAACGACACCACCGCTCAACGTACCGTTGATTTCGGAATTCGGAATGATCACCGATCCATGTGTTTCGATTGTCCAACCCATCTGCGCACCGATGAGAGCTGCCGGGTTCCAGTACATGGCCGAGATCGTTTCGCCAGAGGTGCCGTATCCAGCGAAGGACGTCCCCTGGAAGTAGGCGCTTTGTTCACGGATCGCGAACGCACCTGCATGTGCAGCGGTGGCTGCAATCGAGAAGGCTATTGCCGTGGAAGCGAATAGAATTGTGTTTTTATTTGCCCATTTCATGGTGTTTTCTCCCATCCCCCTCCCGCCGGAGGAAATCTGATTTCGGAGAACAGGTTTTTCCAAGATCGGGTGCTGTTGCAAGACAAGAATTCACCGCCAGCCCGGGACGATTCTTCATGCTGCAACGCAAAATAATCCATGAAACGCATCCCATCGGCGGGCAAAAGCAGTAAAAATACGCGCAAAGGACTTCGTTCACGCTCCTTTGTCACCAACACGACACACATACGTAAAAACGCCTAAAAAATAGGCAATCAAACAGTAACCTTCCTTTAACGTCAATTAATCGGTGATCGTTGCTGCATTGCCACACTTACCGATAGGGAAGGTCAGCTTCGCTGTGGATGACTTCGTGTGACCTAGCGGCCAGACTCCGCGCTTTTCATGGCAGAAACCAGTCCTGGAGGTTGCAAGTTCGGGTGTATCCATCACCGCCCAGTGTGCTCAGAATCAGCACATCCGGGTGCAGACACCAGGTTACGCTAAAGTCATGTGAAGGACGTATCGCTGCTCTGTTGCAAAACCGCTTCAGACGCCGGTGTCGCGCGCAGACAGGAACCGCCGCATCGCGACATCACTCCATGGCGCCAGCCGTGTGCGTGCGGCAACGTGGCTCTCATAGATGCGTTTGCTGAGCGCGTCTCTTTCAGCAAACTCCAATAAGACGGCAGATGCCGTTTCGCGCAGAGCCGTCAGCACCTCGTCCGGATAGGGTTTCACCGAAACGCCGTCTTCTTCCTGAAGCAGTTGCAGGCTGCCCGCGTTTTCCCAGTCACTTTCCGCAAGGGCCCGTCCGTTCTCTGCACGGCACGCCTCCAGCACAACCACGCGCAGGTCCTCTGGCAAGCCCTCCAGCGCGACCCGGTTAAAGAGCGCTTCACCCGTGCCGTTGGGTTCGTGAAAGCCCGGCGAATAGTATTTCTTGGCGACTTTCTGGAAGCCCATCGCGCGGTCGGACCAGGGACCGAGAAACTCGGTTGCGTCAAGAACGCCGGACTGCAGCGCCTGAAACAGTTCCGCCGGTGGCAGCCCGACAGGCGTTGCACCAAGGCGGCGCATAACCTCGCCGCCAAGACCGGGCATGCGGATCTTGAGACCGTTCAGATCATCAAGACTGTTGATTTCCTTCTTGTACCACCCGCCCATCTGCACACCGGTGTTGCCGGCCATGACCGGTTTCACACCGAACGGCGCATAAAGCTCGTCCCAGAGCGCCTGCCCGCCGCCACGCTCGATCCAGCTGATATGTTCGTGCGGTAGCAAGCCGAAGGGGATGGCCGTGAAGAAGACAGACGCCGGGATCTTGCCTTGCCAGAAGAACGAGGCTGTGTGCGCCATCTGCGCGGTGCCCGACGCGACCGCGTCGAAAACCCCGAGCGCCGGTACGAGTTCGCCGGCCGAATAAAGCCGGATGCGCAACCGCCCTCCGGTCATCGTCCCGACCTTGTCGGCTATCCTTTGCGCCGTGACGCCGGGCCCTGGCAGGTTCTTCGGCCAGGAGGTGACCATCTTCCACTCGATCGTTGCGTTACCCTGCGCCAGCGCCGGTGCTGCAAGGACTGTCCCGCCTCCCGCAACCGCAGTGCCGATCAGCGCTCTGCGGCTTAGTTGCCTGTCGTTTCCTGTCTTCTTTGCGGACATCTTACGCGCTCCATAATTGATAGAAATGATGCACGGGACCATGTCCGGACCCGATCTCAAGCCGGTCGGCAGCGGCGATCGCGCCGTGCACATATGCTTTGGCGGAGGCAATGGCCTCCTCCAGTGTCAACTGCTTCGCCAGACCTGCCGCGATTGCAGAAGACAAGGTGCACCCGGTTCCGTGTGTGTTTTCGGTCGGAATGCGCCTGTCGCGCAGCCAGAGTGCATCGCCGCCGTCTTTCAGGAACAGGTCATTGCTGTCTTCGCCTGTGCCGTGCCCGCCTTTCAGCAACACGGAACGCGCACCAAGGCTTATGAGCCTTTCGGCCTGAGACAGCATGTCTGCCTCGCTTTCCGCAATTGGCGCGTCCAGCATGCGTGCTGCCTCGTGTAGATTGGGCGTGATGACGTCAGCTAGCGGAACCAGCTCGGAGATCAGGCTTGAAACAGCGCTTTCGGCAAGCAAGGGATCGCCACTGGCGGCGACCATGACCGGGTCCAGGACAATCGGACCCGTCTCATGCGCCCTGAGGCCGGCCGCAACAGTCTCGATAATGGCCGAGCTCGCAAGCATGCCTATTTTCGTCGCCTTGACGCCGAGATCCGAATAGACCGCATCCATCTGGGCACGCACAAAGTCTGTCGGCACGTCATGAATGGCGCTGACGCCCTGAGTGTTTTGCGCCGTAAGCGCTGTCAGCACACTGGCACCGTAGACGCCATTGGCCGAAACCGCCTTCAGATCCGCCTGGATCCCGGCACCGCCGCCTGAATCCGACCCCGCAATGGTCACCGCGATTGCGGTCATGTGCATCTCCTCTTTCTGCAATGTCCTGCGCGACGATCAGGCACTTTTCAGTCTGATTTCGATATCGCGTGACGTCATCGTGTAGAGTGCATCGAGCAATTCCGGGACGAGCGATCCGGGCCCCCTCGCCTCGCCTGCCGCCATTTCACCTGCAATATTGAACACAGAAAGCCCTGCGGCAGCAGCAAGCGCCATGTCGGGCTCAACGCTCGCAAATGCGGCCAGCACGGCACCGCCCGCACAGCCTGTTGCCGTCACGCGCGCCATGAGCGGATGTCCGTTGCGAAGCCGAAAATCCTCCCGCTTGCTTTCGATCCTGTCTTCCTCGCCCGTAACGGCCAGAACCGTGCCATCACTGATGAGGCTTTCGACAGCTTGCCGGTCCTCGAAGAGAGCGGACTGCTCTGCCTCGTTGAGACGGACAAGATCGGGTTTCAGGCCCAGAAGGTCGCGCGCATAAGCGCAGCGGATGGGAGACCGCTCGACAAACACCGGGTCGACACTGACAGGCCGGCCCGCTGCCTTCGCAGCTTCGATGGCAACAGGTATCGCCTGGCGGCGCGTCTCATCGAGGGTACCCAGATTGATCAGCAAGGCATCGGCTCCCGATGCAAAGCCGGCCACTTCTTCAGGCGCAAGTGTCATGGAGGGGATCGCGCCGATCGCCAGTAGAACGTTGGCGGTGAAATGCTGTGCCACTGAATTCGTGATCGCGTGCACGCGCGGCGCATTTCCGCGAACCTTCTCTAACAGGTCAAAGACGGTCTCGGCCGCGAGGGACTGTGTTGAAGCAGCAACCGAAAGGCTCATGCATCTCCTCCGAATAAGGACGTTCCAATCGAAGAGATGAAAGAAAGGCGCGCGGCCAGATGGCCATGGGTCTATCTCAAATCCCTCCGCCGGTACCAACCGGATCAGGTTCAAGGAGTTGGCCAGTTGCCTCTCAGCCCGGTCATTGTTCGCCGGGCACCCCCATGAGACTTCTGCACTGCTAACAAGCCCGGTTCGCGATTGCAAGCCCCGGCCCACATGCCGCTCCCCTTGCTGCACCATCAGCAATTGACTGAAGCGGTCAGATAGGCGATGTCCTTGAGAAAGCCTTTGGAAAGCAAACTGCCGGAGTGTCGCATGGTTCCGTTTTTCGTCATGATCAAATGCCAGCTGGGCAAGACCTACCAGGTTGCCAATGCCATTGCAGATGCGGAAATTGCGTCAGAGGTCTATTCTACCAGCGGCGACTATGACCTGTTGGTGAAGTTCTATGTCGAAGACGGTGCCGACATCGGGCATTTCGTCAATGAAAAGGTGCACCCGATCGGCGGGATTCAGGACACCAAGACGATTATCACGTTCAAGGCATTCTAACCTTTTCCTGAAAGCCTGTTTCCAGAGATGGAGGCGTTCTATGCGAATTCTGATATCAGCGGCGCTTGCCGCGAGCTTGTATGTTGCACCGGGGCCTTTTGCCGACACGGCGACAGCCCAGGGTATGCCGCCGGAGCAGATCAAGCAGATCCTCGATGTGACAAAGACAAGCTGGGTTTCGTTCCGGGACTGGCAGGGTCAGCAGTTGATTTATTTCACGCATCTTGAAGCCTGGAAATGCGGCATCGACTATGTGTTCTACGGTCTGAATGGCGGCCCGCTAGATCAGATTTGGGAACTGGACGCGTGCAATCCGGACAATCCGAATGCGGTTTTGAAGGACAAGCCATACATTGAGTTGCCGGCCGGCTCGACCCAGTCAATCAGCGTGCAGCTGATCTATCCAGACGGAACCAAGAGCCCTGTCGAGACGTTCCTCTACAAGCCGCAATAGGCGGAAAATGATCTCAGGACCGCGAGGGTGTCGATGCCCTGCGGTCCTTTGTGCGATCAAGGCCGAGCCTGTGCTCGCGGTAAATAACGAACACGCCAGCCGCAATCACGATCAGCGCGCCGGCGATCACCTCGATCGAAGGCACATCTGCGAAGACCAGCCATCCGATCAAAATCGCCCAGAGCATGTTGACATAGTCGAATGGCGCGATGGTTGACGCCTCGGCGTAACGGTAACTCTGCGTGAGCAGGATCTGCCCGACGCCACCGGCAAGCCCGATGACCAACATCAGCCCCGCTGTCGAGGCATCCGGAACGACCCAGGCCTGGCCTGGCAGAAGGAAACCAAGCGGCAGCGTCAAAAGAGACAACACAGTCGACGACGCGGCAAACCAGGTCACGATGGTTGACGTCCGTTCCGTTTCGCACAGTTTGCGCACCGTGATCATCGCAAGCGCGGCAAAGCCGGCGGCCATGATGCCGAGAAGCGCACCCAGCGTTGATGTACTGTCCAGCTCCCCCTCGCCCATATGCGGCGACAGAACGATCAAAATTCCCAGAAAGCCGACGCCGACGGCGCTCCACCGGTAAATCCGCACCGTTTCGCCGAGCAGAAAGAAGGCCAGAACGACAACGAAAAGGGGCGTTGCGAACCCGATTGCGGTCGCATCCGGCAGCGGAAGCAGATAGAGCGCCGTGAAGGAACAGACCATCGCCGAGAGCCCGACCGCCGCACGCGTGAGGTGACCGCGCGGATTGTCCGTCTTGAACGCCAGGCCAAGCTCCCCGCGCAAGCCGACCATAAGAAGAACGGGGAACAGTCCGAAGAAATTTCGTGCAAAGACGAGCTGACCGATGGGAACCTCTTCAGCCGCAATCTTGAGCGCCGTCGCCATGACAAAGAAGGTGAAGGTCGACCCGAGCTTCAGGGAAATACCCAGCATCGGGGCATGCCGCGTCATGCCGGTGGGAGCCGGGGATCCGGTGAATCGTGAACGCAGGCGCTTGAATGCCATTTTTAACATCCGGGACCGGCGCAAAAGGATTTGCTCTCCCCAGACGCACCGGGCCTAAGGATCGGAAAGAGCGGCAAGCAGCTCCCGGCAGCCGGCGTCAATTGCCGCTGCGCTCAATTTCTGAGCCAGAAACGGAGGGGAGCCGTGTTATAGGCTAGCAAGGGTCAGGACCCTAGATAACCCAATATCCCGCGAAGCCGGCGACAATGCAATCAACGAAGTCGCAAAAGCAGGCTTTCGGGATGCATGACAGGCCTGCAAATTGAGCGGAACCGTCAAAATCTCTTCACAAGTGGCTCATGACCCCTTACCGGTCTCCCTTTGCCACATCAGCTACCTATAATCTCAGGCAAAACAGATTCGAGAGGCAGAAAGCCATGTTCCGTTCGTTTTTTATGAGCCGTAAGTGGTTCCTATGGGCCTGGATTGGTTCCGTGATAATCGTGAGTGTTACCTGGTATAAAGTTCAAGTCGATGTGCAGATAAATGAGTGGTTCGGAACGTTCTACGATCTCGTTCAAAAAGCACTCACACCACCACCCGGCAGTGTCACGATTGAAGAGTATTGGGCACAACTGCTCATTTTTTTGAAAATTGTCAGTTTGTACATAGTGATCGTTGTCATACTCGAGTTCTTCATAAAGCATTTCATTTTCCGTTGGCGTACGGCCATGAACGACTTCTACATGGCTCACTGGCATGTCGTTCGCCACATAGAAGGAGCTTCTCAGCGGGTACAAGACGACACAATGCGCTTCGCTCGGATTATGGAGGGACTTGGTGTCTCTTTCATGCGTTCGATGATGACACTAGCCGCATTTTTGCCAGTGCTCTGGGGGCTTTCGGAACACGTTACTGAGTTGCCCTGGATTGGTCCGGTAGACCATTCACTGGTTTACATCGCGATTTTATCTGCGGCTTCGGGTACCGTTTTGTTGGCGGCAGTTGGGTTTAAGCTTCCTGGCCTGGAATTCCGAAACCAAAAAGTGGAAGCCGCTTACAGAAAAGAACTTGTCTACGGTGAAGACTATGACGATAGGGCCGACCCACCAACCGTAATCGAGTTGTTCGCGAATGTTCGCAAAAACTACTTTCGACTATTTTTCCACTACCTCTATTTCGACGTTGCACGGTGGTCTTATCTCCAGGTAACGGTGCTGGTACCGCTTGTCGCACTTGGTCCAACAATTGTTGCAGGAGCCGTTACTTTTGGATTGATGCAACAGATTGTTCGCGCATTCGAACGCGTGGAAGGTTCACTGCAATATCTGGTCAATGCATGGCCCACAATTGTGGAACTGATTTCAGTCTACAAACGCCTGCGTGCCTTTGAAGAGCACATTTGGGATCACGAAAGAAACGGGGGCGAACCTCGGCCAATGCTGGCAGAATAGCCTCTGTTGCTCCGTTAGAAAAAGGCGCCGGAACAGGCGCCTTTTTTGATGATCTTGGCAGGCTTTATTTCGCCGCCTGGATCGCTTCCCAGACCCGGAGCGGCGTCGCCGGCATGTCGATCAGCTCACTGACGCCGGCACCGTCCTTGAGCGCCATCTGGACCGCGTTCATGACGGCAGCACAGCCGCCGATGGTCCCGGCTTCCCCGGCCCCCTTGATGCCCATCGCATTGGTTGTCGAAGGAACGTTCCGGGTCTCGAAATGAATATCGGAAAGATCCGCCGCCCTGAGGAGCCGGTAGTCCAGCAGCGACGCCGTCAGAAGCTGGCCGTCTTCATCATAAACCGTATGCTCGCACAGCGCCTGGCTGACCGCATTCGCGGCGCCGCCGATCACCTGACCCTCCAGGAGCAGCGGGTTCACCGTCACACCGAAATCATCGATTATGACATAATTCAGAAGCGACACGTCCCCGGTGTCAGGATCGACCTCCACTTCGCACACATGCGTGCCGTTGGGATAGGTTGCCTCGTTCTGACGGACTTCTTCGCGCGCAGACAGCGTTTCTCCGGCAGATGCGACGATCTCCGCAAGACTGACCTGCTGGTCGGTACCGACCACACGGACGATCCCGCTTTCCAGTTCCAGATCGTCGGCCCCGGCTTCCAGCCGGTCGGCGGCAAGTTCCTTGACCTTCTTCACCAGTGCATCACTGGCATCGCGCACCGAAGGCAAGCCGAGCGGGATCGACCGTGAACCGCCGGTGCCACCGCCATTCTCAACGCGGTCGGTATCCCCCTGGATCACCTCGACATCGTCGATCGTCACGCCGAATTTCTCGGCAACGACCTGGCTGTAGGACGTGGCATGGCCCTGCCCGTTGGTCTGCGTTCCGATCAGAAGCGTCAGGTTCCCGTTCTCGCCGAGTTCGACCGTAGCCTCTTCCCCGCCGGGAAACGCACAAGCCTCGATATAGGAGCAGAGGCCGATACCACGGTACTTGCCAGCTCGTGCGCTGTCTTCCTGGCGGGATGAAAAGCCCGCCCAGTCGGAGACTTCGAGCGCTTTTTCCAGATGTGCCGCGTAGTCGCCGGTGTCGTACATGCGGCCTGTCTGGGTCGTGTACGGCAACTGTTCGGCTTTGATGAAATTCCGCTTGCGGATCTCGATGGGTCCAAGACCTGTTTCCTCACCGGCCTTGTCCATGAGACGCTCGATCAGGTAGGCAGCTTCTGGCCGTCCGGCACCGCGAAAGGCATCGGTCGGCACGTTGTGCATGTAAATGCCTTCGGTCTTTGCGAATACAGCCGGTATGTCATACAGGCCAGATGACATGGCCGTGCCGACCCATGGGATGAAAGGTGCGAACTGGCTGAGATAAGCTCCCATGGCCGCTTTCACGAGCACCCGAAGACCAAGGATCTTCGCATTCTCGTCGAGCGCCAGCTCCGCGGTGCTGAGATTGTCGCGTCCATGCGCATCAGTCACGAAATGCTCCATGCGCTCGCCCGTCCAGCGAACAGGCTTGCGCAGCCGCTCCGCGGCGATCATCAGCAGCGGGTATTCGCGGTAGCAGAAGGCCTTGGTCCCGAAGCCGCCGCCGACTTCCGGCGTGATCACCTGGATCTTGTCTTTTTCCAGTCCGAGCACCTTGCAGATGACATCGCGCATGCCGTGGCCGCCCTGTGTGCCCAGCGTGAGCTTGTAGCGTTCACTCTCGGCATTGAATTCGGCGACACAGCCGCGCAATTCCATGTAGTTGGCAACGATGCGGTTGTTCACGATTTCGATGGAAACCGTCTTGTGCGCGGCCGCAAAAGCCTCGTCGGTTCTGGCCTCGCTGCCATGGCCGAACGTGAAGGCGATGTTGGAGCCGTGTTCCGGCCAAACCTTCACAGCGTCCGGTGCAAGCGCATCCTCGATGCCGATCACGACATCGAGCGGCTCATAATCAACCTCCAGCATTTCAGCGGCGTTGCGGGCCGTATTGATGTCGTCGGCAACGATGAAGGCGATCGCGTCGCCGACATATCTGACTTCATCGGTACACAGGAGCGGTTGCGGCGGCAGCCAGTGGTCCGTGCCGTCGATCTGTTTAAGCCGTGCCATGGTCGGCAATGTACGGCCTTCGACATCGGCGCCGGTGAAGACAAGATGCACCCCGTCCATGGCCTGAATATCGGCAGTATTTTCAACACGGATTTTGGCATGCGCCATCGCGGAACGGACAACGACACCGTGCAGACAGCCCTCGGGCTGATAGTCGCCGGTGTAAATGCCCTCGCCCGTGATGAGAGGCTCATCTTCCTTGCGGCGCAAGGGTGCGCCGACACCGAATTTCGGAGTGACCATCTGGTTCATATATCAGGACCTGTGTTTTGGGAGGACTTCCCTGGAAATCAGAATACCGAAGACAACGGATATGCACCCATGTAACTTCCGAAGGCCACTGTAGCCAGTGGTTCTGTCGCCTATCACGCTTCGAAACGGGTATGCGTTCCAAAATATAACCGGTTCGGCGCAGAAGGCAAACCTTGCCGTAAGCGCTTTCCTTCCAGCGAAAAAGCGCTTAGCCTGAGCAAACAGCCACAACCAGACTGACCGGATGGAACCAAACGCGCATCCCGCCGTGCGCCGCTTGCCTGGTTTTCGTTCGTTTCTGAATAATTGAAAAAGCACGACGAGAGGACAGGCCCGGAACCGGACGCCTGACGTCAAAGGACTTCAACTTGCTGAAAAGAGCAGAACAGAAGCTGGCCGCAATGACAGGTGGATTGCCCTCCAACACGGTAGGCGCTCTCTGGATATTGCTGGCGGCGTTCGGCTTTTCGATCATGGTGACGCTGATCAAGTTTGTCGGCCAGGACATTGGCGTCTTTCAGATCCTCGTGGTGCGCCAGGCGGTGATGCTGGTCATTGTCGCGCCAACCATCCTGAGCGGGCTGCCGACGTCCCTGTCCACCCAGCGGCCAGGCCTGCAGCTTGCCCGTATCCTGTTGGCAACCACGGCAATGCTCTGCGGTTTCACGTCTTTCATAGAACTGCCGCTCGCCGATGTCACCGCGATCAGTTTTTCGCGCACATTCTTCATCACAATCTTCGCCATCTGGTTCTTGGGCGAGACCGTGGGCGTGCATCGGTGGGGCGCAACCATTGTGGGCTTTCTTGGTGTTCTCCTGATGCTGCGGCCGGGGGCGGAAGGGTTCGTCGACCCTTATGCCCTTCTTGCCATCGTCGGCGCCGGCTGTGCCGGTATGGTGATGATAGTCGTGCGCATTCTGACCCGCACCGACAGTCCCGTGACCATCCTGACCTACCAGGCTCTCGGGGTCGGTCTTATCATGCTCATCCCGGCAATCATCAACTGGCAACCGCCGACGTTGCACCAGTGGGGCCTGATGATTCTGATCGGTATTGTGTCCTGGGCGGCGCAACTCGCCAATATCAAGGGCTTCAAGGCCGGCGAGGCAACGGCAATCGCGTCGCTCGACTACACCAGGCTCCTTTACGCAACCATCTTCGGAGCGCTGGTTTTCAGCCAGTGGCCGAGCGTCGAAACGCTGATCGGCGCTACAATCATTATCGCGGCCTCGATCTACACCGTGCGGCGGGAAGCCAAGCGTGGCCGTGAACTGGCGCGGGCCGCCGAAGGGCGCGGCGAATCTCACTAGAGCATCGGGCGACTACGCACTTTTTGCTTCTGCCTGGGCGCGTTTCTGTGCCTCTTCCTCGACCAGTTCCTTTTTGGAGAGTTTCCCGACCATGGTTTTGGGAAGCTCATTTCGAAACTCGAATTCTCTTGGAAGTTCAATTGCAGAGAGATGTTCTTTAAGAAACAGCTTCAACTCTTCACCCGTCAGGGATTCGCCTTCCTTCAGCTTGACGAATGCCTTCGGCGACTGACCGCGATATTCGTCGGGAATGGCAATGACGATCGTTTCGTCGACGGCCGCGTGCTGGTAGATCGCCTCTTCGATCACACGCGGATAGACGTTGTAGCCGGAGCATAGGATGAGGTCCTTTATCCGGTCGACAAGATAGATGAAACCATCCGCGTCGCGGTAGCCGACATCGCCGGTGTGCAGATAACCTTCCGGTGTGATCGTGTCGGCCGTGGCGTCGTCCCGCTTCCAGTAACCCTTCATGACCTGCGGGCCGTGCAGCAGCAGTTCGCCCTTTTCACCTTCCGCAACTTCCGTTTCACGATCCTCAATGCTGACAAAGCGCGCGCTCGTTCCCGGCACGAGACGGCCGATGGAACCGGCGCGGCGGTTCTCGTCAAGTGGATTGACCGCAGCGACGGGAGATGACTCCGTCAGCCCGTACCCTTCCACGAGGATGCATCCGGTCAGTGTCTCGAAGCTTTCCTTGACCTCAACCGGCAAGGGAGCGCCACCTGAAATGCAAAGAGAGATGCTGGACAGGTCATAGTTCGCCGTCAGCGGCGAGTTGTTGATCGCGGTGTAGAGCGTCGGCACACCAGGGAACAGCGTCACCTGTTTGCGTTTGATGACATCCAGCAGCGCCTTGAGTTCAAAGCGGGGCTGCAGCACCATTTCCGCAGCGAGGATAATCGACAGATTCTGGGCAACTGTCATGGCGAAGACATGGAAGAAGGGCAGCACGCAGAGCATCTTTTCCTTGCCCAGTTGCGCCTTTTCGAAAACGCACCGCATCTGCTCGATATTGGCCGACAGGTTCTTGTGCGTAAGCATGGCGCCCTTCGGCACCCCTGTCGTGCCGCCGGTGTATTGCAGCACCGCAATCGCATTTTCCGGGTCTATATCAACCGCCTGAGGCATTGCCCCTTCCGTTTGCAACTCGTCGAACCAGACATGTGCTTCGTCGCGGGGTATGACGGCCAGTTCCTTGCGCTTGAAGAGATTGAACAGCACCTTCTTCACTGTCGGCAGGCAAAAGGACATCGGACAGACGATGATCTTGTCGAGCACCCGTTCCTTCCGGACCGCCTCGACCTTGTCGTAGATCACCTTCAAATCCATCGTCACCATGATGCGCACATCGGCATCACGGGCCTGGAAGCTGATTTCGCGCTCGACATAGAGCGGGTTGAAGTTGGCGACGGTCGCGCCGATCTTCAAAATCGCAAAGTAGAAGATCGTGTAAAAAGGCGTGTTTGGCAGGCAAAGTCCCACATGAACGCCAGGGCCGACACCCATGGCCTGCAAGCCCGCCGCTGTCGAATTCACAAGGTCTCCGAGTTCGTCATAGGTCCAGACCTTGCCCATGAAGTCGGCAGCTGGCGACCCGCCAAAATTCGAGACAGTCGTTTCAAGATACTCGTGTACCGGACGGGGCTCGAATGCCGCGTTCCACTCCTCCGCAGTCGTCATAACGTTCTCCAACGCGTTATTTTCCGCTTCAACGCTTGAGGCCCGGCCAGCCGAATTGCCCGTTCGCCGCGACATCTGTCGCGACCGGACACCTCCATCCCGGCGCCAGGCGCATTGAATGCGTCCCTTCTTGCTTCTTCTTGACATGACGCAACCTTCCGTTCACGTCAACTCACGACGTAACGACACCCCGTCACTTTTTTTGTGTGCAGAGCCGAAGCGCGTGTGCCCTCCGTCAAATGCCTCCAAGAAAGTGCAAGACAAATCAGTATTTTGAACAAGGCCGTCTTTGGACGCCGACGTCTATCGTTTCGGCCAGTTCCAGCGCGGAAGTTCCTCAACGTCAGCGACCGTTTCGCCGAGTTCCTTGCGCAATTCATAGCGAAGACAGCCCGGAAGGACAGCGAGCGTATCCACCAGCGCGCGCGCATGTGACACGACGATTACCTGGGTTTTATCAGCCGCCCTGGTGACAAGCCGCCCGAGGGGTTCGAGCAGGTCCGGATGGAGACTTGTCTCCGGTTCGTTCAATACAATCAGCGGGGCCGGACGCGGGGAAAGGAGCGCTGCCGTCAGCAGCAGGTAGCGCAATGTACCGTCGGACAATTCGCTGGCCCGGAGCGGCCGAAGCAGCCCCTTCTGCTGCATGAACAGTTCAAAATACCCCTCATTCACGGTCACATTGATGGATGCGCCGGGGAAGGCATCGTCGATGGCTTCGGCAAGAGCCACTTCGTCGCCGATCTCCGTGATTGTCTGAAGGGCGGCCGCCAGATCGCCGCCGTCGGCATTCAGGACAGGTGTGCGGGTGCCAATACGCGGAAAGCGCGCCGGTGCATCGCGATCCGTGCGCAGATGATCGTAGAACCGCCAGGCGCGCATGCGCTCTCGCATGACCAGCAACTCCAGCCCGTCCTTCGGATCGGCCGCGTGGGTCATCATGCTGTCGAAGCGCGCCATGTTCTGGTAGACGGGGATCCTCTGCCCCTGGGCGTTCAGGACGCGCACGGTCGGGCCGTTCCTTCCCGCAATCTCGTTGGAGCGCGACAGGGCCTCGCCTGCCCACAGGGCCTCGCTCTTGATCTCCGGATCCATGGAAAACAGCGAGCGTCCGGCATCCGCCGGCAATCCTAGATCGATGGCATAGCCGTAGTCCTCGTCGGCAAAGCCGAGTTTCAGGCTGATCACGTTCTTGCGCACTGTTCCCTGGACTGGGACCTCGCCCTTTTTCATACGTCTTGAGATCTCTTCCGGCCCGGCCCAGAGTGTCGATTGCAAGCCGCCTTCCGCTGCAATCGACGCGATCGCCTGACCCTGCGCCACCTCGGCGAGCAATCGGATCGATCTGTAAAGGCTTGATTTGCCGCTGCCATTCGCGCCGGTGACAAGCGTGATCCGGTCGAGAGGCAGAACAATATCCCGGAGCGAGCGGTACCCGGAAACGGCCAATGTGAGGATCATGCGAACCGAAACCTCCCTGAGTAGACACATGCTGGTGATGCGCGCATAGTCTTTTGCATTCTCTTCATGGTAGTGCAGACATGTTCAACCCGAAAGAAGCAACCGAGGACAGCCATGCGCTCAACCTGGCGATATTCTGTTTCGTCGGGTTTGCCTGCCTGCTGTCCATCTACATCCACTATGACAGCGGTTTGAAATACTGGTTGCTGGAGTATTTTGGTGAAGAAGCCCAAGCGGTAATCCTGAACATTCAGGATGCGGACGGGGACAGGTTGACACTCAAGGAAGCGCTTCACGAGTCTCCGCGCGACACGTTCAAAAACAGCAGACACTTCGAGACCCACGGAACAATGATTGTGGAGATCAATCCGACGGGCAACGATCCGCTGGCTCTGACCTTCAGGGTGCCGGACACCTGGTCTGCTCGCCTTCAATCCGAATGGATCCCGGTGACCTATCTTGGTGCCAACCCGAAAATTGCGCATCCTTCGGATCTCCTGACTGAGTTCTGGTTCGACGCAAGGGTCTTGCTCTGGTCGATCGGTATCGGCGCGGTCGTTTTCTTTTTCGGCTACAGATCCGCGCAGAAGTGGTCGAGTTTCAGAAATCGCATGCGGCACTACTGACGCGCGCCCTCCAAGTTCAGCTCCCTTGATCGACCAGCTCGAATTTATCGACGTCGAAGACCCCGTGATCCGTGATTTTCAGATGCGGGATAACTGGCAGCGGCAGAAACGCCACCTGCAGGAACGGTTCTTCCAGCGTGCAGCCAAGCGATCTGGCGGCCGTTCGCAGCGTCTCCAGGTCCGTCCTCACTGTTTCGAACGGCTCCAGGCTCATGAGACCGGCCACCGGGAGGGCGAGTTCGGCGAGCACACCATCGCTGTCCGCCACCGCAAAGCCGCCCTTCATCGCGATAACTCGATTGACGGCGTTGGCGATGGACCGGTCATCCGCTCCAACAACACAGATGTTGTGGCTGTCATGGCCGACGGAACTGGCGATCGCACCGCGCTTCATGCCGAAACCGTGCACGAAACCAAGACCTATGTTGCCGCTCTTGCCATGCCGTTCGACAACGGCAACCTTCAGAACATCCTGATCAAGGTCGGGAAGCGTCTTGCCATCAGTGACAGGAAGACGCTTCACCAGATGTTCCGTGATGATCTTTCCGGGCAAAACACCGATCACGGAGGTTTCGTCGTTTCGGGCCGGAACATCGAACTCATTTGCGGCAACCGGCTCAATCTTGACACTTGCAAGGCCGACCGGTGCAACAGACCCACGCGCATCAAAAGCGGCGTCTGTAACCGGCTGGCCGCCGCAAACAACCCGGTTGACCCGGCAATCCTCAAAATCGTCCAGCAGAACGATATCCGCCCGTTTGCCCGGCGCAAGCAGACCCCGGTCCCTCAGACCGAAGGCATTGGCCCCGGACCAGCTGGCCGCGCGATAGGCGTCGAGCGGGCGAATGCCCTTTGCAATCAGGCGCCGGACCATGCTGTCCAGATGCCCTTCCTCCGCGATATCAAGCGGGTTCCGGTCATCCGTGCAGAGCGCGACGAATGCGGAAACATCTGGTGTCAGAATGGGTGCCAGCGCATCAAGATCCTTTGAAACCGAGCCTTCTCGCATCAGGATCGTCATGCCCTTGGACAGTTTCTCAAGCGCTTCTTCCGCACTTGTTGCCTCATGATCCGTGCGGATGCCGGCTGCGAGGTAGCCATTGAGACCAAGCCCGGAAAGAAGCGGCGCATGCCCGTCGATATGACCATCCTGAAAGGCGGCAAGCTTGGCAAGGACCTTCGGGTCGCATGCCAGCACACCTGGAAAATTCATGAATTCGGCGAGACCGATCACGCTCGGGTGGTCACGAAACGGCAGAAGGTCGTCGATCTCGAGGCAAGCGCCCGCGGTTTCGAATGACGTTGCCGGAACACAGGATGACAGGTTGACCTTCAGATCCAGCAACGTCTCAAGCGACGCATCCAGAAAATAACGGATGCCATCGGCACCCAGGACGTTCGCTATCTCGTGCGGATCGCAAATCGCGGTGGTCACACCATGCGGCAGGAC
>Ga0207422_1003442_pt1 | contig 15864 bp, 13 predicted proteins | sample MarCyaLeptolynsp_FD_187757 | JGI IMG/M metagenome (GOLD analysis project Ga0207422, IMG submission 187757) | Marine cyanobacterial communities from Panama - species 1 Leptolyngbya sp. (SPAdes) | ecosystem: Environmental > Aquatic > Marine > Unclassified | place: Panama: Panama City | collected...
GAAAATGTCGTATTCGTTCTGTTGCCCCTGCCCGATCCGGGCAAGCCAGACGATAAACGCAGCCAGCGCCACGAGCAGAAGCAGCGTGATCGCGCCGACCCAAAGGTGATTGGCCCGTGTTTCCATCCTCTTCTTTATGAACCCCGCACGCTGAGCTTGTCCATGATCTTATCCAGTTGAGCCTCCATTGCCATGCGCATGTGTCGTCTGCGCCGCGCGTCCGCGGGGGCCGTTGAAATATTCCTCAATCCAGGGGTGGTCGGTCTCAAGCAGTTCGGGAATTGTCCCGACAGCGATGACCTTCTTGTCTGCCAGCACAGCCACCCGATCGCAGATTTCGTACAGCGTATCGAGATCGTGTGTGATCAGGAAAACCGTCAGGCCAAGCGTTTGCTGCAATTCACGCGTCAAGCGATCGAACTTGGCAGCGCCGATCGGGTCGAGACCAGCCGTCGGCTCATCCAGAAACAGCAATTCGGGATCGAGCGACAGAGCCCTTGCGAGCCCCGCGCGCTTCTTCATCCCGCCTGACAATTCGGCTGGATATTTGGCGATCGCATCTTCGGGCAGGCCCGACAGCAGGATCTTGTAGCGCGCGATCTCGCAGCGCAGTTCGTCGCTGATTTCGGGATAGAATTGTTTGAGCGGAACTTCGACATTCTCGCCAACCGTCAGAGTCGAAAACAGCGCCCCGCCCTGAAACAACACGCCCCAGCGGCAGCGCACGCCGATATTCTGATCCGGATCGATCCCGGTAATCCGTCGGCCGAGAACGTCGATATCGCCCGCGCTGGGCGTTTGCAGCCCGATGATTGAGCGCATCAGCACCGATTTGCCTGTGCCTGAGCCGCCAACGACGCCCAGAATCTCTCCGCGTCGCACTTCAAGATCGAGCCCTTCATGGACCACGAAATCGCCGAACCTGTTCTCCAGGCCCTGGACCACGATTGGAGCGTCAGAAGCGGGCGCTTCGGGAGCAGGAGTGATATCGTCTTCGCTCATGCCTCACCCCCACCCGATGCTGGTGAAGAACACCGCGAAGAAGGCGTCGAGCACGATCACAGCGAAGATCGCCGACACAACCGCCATGGTTGTGCGCAGGCCAACCTCCTCCGAATTTCCTTCCACCCGCATGCCGTGGAAACAGCCTGCCAGGGCGACGATCAGTCCGAATACGGGAGCCTTGATCAATCCGACCCACAGATCGTGCGCGGGCACCACTTCCTGGATCCGCTCAAGGAAGGTGAAGAATGGAATGCCAAGCGCAAAGTTGCCGACCACCGCACCACCGATGATGGCGACGATTGAGGCGTAAAAGCCCAGCAGCACCATCATGAAGGTGCAGGCCAGGATCCGCGGAATGACCAGGACTTCGGTCGGCGAGATACCGATCGTCCGCATCGCATCGACTTCCTCGGTCAGTTTCATCGTGCCAATCTGCGCGGCGAAGGCGCTGCCCGATCGACCCGCGACCATGATCGCGGTCATCAGCACGCCCAGCTCGCGCAAGGTAATCCGTCCAACCAGATTGATCGTCAGCGCTTCGGCACCAAACTGTTCCAGCTGGACCGCGCCCTGCTGCGCGATGACGATGCCGATCAGAAAGCTCATCAGGCCGATGATCGGAAGCGCGGAGACGCCGACCAGCTCCATCTGCCGCACCAGCGCCCGAACCGGGAACCGGCTGGGGTGGCGGATCAGTCTGGCCATGCCGATCAGGACCTGCCCCAGGAACCCGATCACTCCGATCAGGCCCGAACGGGCATTGAAGACCTGCTCAGCCAGAGCCAGCGGCACCCGTTCCCAAATCGGCACTCGCGGCGGGACCATGTCCGCATCATTGCTGGCGCCCTCAACCGCGTCGAGCAATCGCTGCGCCCGGCCATTTGCGCCCACGATCTCAGCCTCGTGATGGGCGGCCAAACGGCACGTCACCCAGGCTCCAACCGTGTCAATTTCATTGACCGCGGAGAGATCAACAATGTCGATTTCTCCGTCTAGGGCGGACACTTGATGCTCGGCATCGCCAATGGTCGAAACCAGCATCGGGCCGGACCACGCAAGCACCATGCGTCCGCTGGCGTCCTCCGAGAGGGTAAACTGCGCCGTCCCATCCATGGATTGAATCTATGCGGGCAAATAGATGCCCAGACAAGCAGACAATTGCACTGCCTGCGACCCAGCCGTGCGATAGAGCTTGGATAAGCCCCTCTTTTCGGTCCATAATCCGCTTGCATTGGTGAGGAAGGGGAACTGGGAATGGACTATTTCACAATCGAGCATCGGGGCGAGACCTGCCTCGTTACTCTTACCAATCCGCCCTACAATTCGCTGCATGCCGAGCTGTTTGATGAAGGCACAGCCATGCTGCGTGACCTCGCCAAGGATCCGCCAACGGGTGGCGTGGTGCTGACCGGCGCGGGTGACAATTTCACCCGCGGCATGGATATCAAGATTGCCGCTGCCTTCACCGAGGCAGATGCCGATCGCACAAGGCTGGCGATCAACCGCTTTTGCGCTGCTCTGCACCAGCTACCCTGCCCGCTGGTCTGCGCAGTGAATGGCCATTCAATCGGCGCCGGAGGCATTGTCATGCTGTGCGCCGATTGGGTCGTCACCGCAGAAGGCGAACACAAGATCGGCCTGCCCGAGGCCAAAGCCGGCCTGCCCTTCCCCACCGTGCCACAGGCAATCCTCGATCATTGGCTCGATCCCGTGTGGCGGCGCAGATTGGCGCTGACATCCGTACTGCTCGGTCCGCATCAAGCGGTCGAAGCTGGGATTGCGGATGAGGTGGTTTCACCGGCTCATCTGCTCGATCAGGCTTTGGGCCGTGCCGCTGAGCTGGCATCGCAACCCGCCTTCGCCGCCTGCAAACGGCAATTGCGCGCCAAGGCCGATGCAGAGATCAACGGCTTGATTGGCGAATAAGCGGTTGTGAGCGGAGAGAGTGGGTGGCAAAGGGCTGCAGAGTTTTGATGCGTGCGGATCAGCCATCCGGCTGATCCTTGGGCCAGTCCTCCCCGCTCCCTCCACCCTTCCACCCGGATCGTACTCCGGAGTGATGATCCGGGTGGAAGGGTGGAGGGAGCGGGGTGGCCCGGCCCGCGAGCGTTAGCGAGCAGTGAGAATGAGCTTACCCACCACGTTCAACCCGGCCGAGATCGAGGCGCGATGGTATTCCCATTGGGAAGAGAAAGGCCTGTTCCGGCCCGAGCGGCCTGACGCCGAACCCTATACGATCGTCAACCCGCCGCCCAACGTCACCGGCTCGCTGCATATCGGCCACGCGCTCGACAACACGCTGCAGGATATTGTGGTCCGGTATGAGCGTTTGCGCGGCAAGGACGTGCTGTGGGTGGTCGGAACCGACCATGCCGGCATCGCCACGCAAATGGTGGTCGAGCGCCAGCTTGAGGAACGGCAGGACAAGCGCACCAATTATTCGCGGGAAGACTTTGTCGACATCGTCTGGAAATGGAAGGAAGAAAGCGGCGGGACAATCACCCGCCAGCTGCGCCGTCTGGGCTGCTCGATGGATTGGTCGCGCGAACAGTTCACGATGGACCCGCACTTCACCGAGGCCGTGCTCAAGGTCTTTGTTGATCTCTACAATGACGGGCTGATCTATCGCGACAAGAGGCTGGTCAATTGGGACCCCAAGCTCAAGACCGCGATCAGCGATCTCGAAGTCGAACAGCAGACCATTCCGGGCAGCTTCTGGCACTTCAAATATCCGCTCGAGGACGGCGTAAAACTCGATGACGGGCGCGACTATATCGAAGTTGCGACGACCCGGCCTGAGACGATGCTGGCCGATATGGCGGTCGCGGTGCACCCATCGGATGAGCGCTATGCCAGCGTGGTTGGCAAGCATGTGATCCTGCCTATCACCGGTCGCAAAATCCCGATCGTCGCCGACGAACACGCCGATCCCGAGCTGGGCTCGGGTGCAGTGAAGATCACCCCTGGCCACGACTTCAACGACTTTGAGGTTGGCAAGCGCGCGGGCATCGCCGCCGCTGACATGCTCAACATGTTGGATGGCGAAGCCAATGTTTGCCAGACCGCTGACGGGTTGGTGCCTGAGGAATATCTCGGCCTGCACCGCTTCAAGCGGGACGGCGTCAGCGGCGCGCGCGAATTGGTGGTCCAGCGGCTCAAGGAAAGCGGCAATCTGATTCCGCATGTCGCCAAGACCAAGAAGGGCGAAGAAGTCGAGCACGACGCCGAGCCGCGCCAGATCGCGACCCCGTTTGGTGATCGCGGCGGCGTGGTGATCGAGCCGTGGCTGACCGATCAATGGTATGTCGACGCTGAAAAGCTCGCCGCCAAACCGATCGAGCAGGTCCGCAATGGCGATATCGAGATCGTCCCCAAGAGCTGGGAGAAGACCTTCTTCAATTGGATGGAAAACATCCAGCCATGGTGCGTCTCGCGTCAGCTGTGGTGGGGTCACCGGATCCCGGCATGGTTTGACGTGGAAGGCAATGTCTTTGTCGCGCTGAGCGAGGAGGAAGCGCAAGCTCAGGCCGGAGCGGGCGTCGCGCTGACGCAAGATACCGACGTTCTCGACACCTGGTTCTCGTCGGCGCTGTGGCCGTTTGCGACTTTGGGTTGGCCCGAACAGACCGACCTTCTCGCAAAGCACTTCCCCAATGATCTTCTCGTCTCGGGCTTTGACATCCTGTTTTTCTGGGATGCCCGCATGATGATGATGGGGCAGTACAATATGGGCGATGCGCCTTGGCCGCGTCTCTATCTGCACGGGCTCGTCCGCGCCGCCGATGGGCAGAAAATGTCCAAGTCCAAAGGCAATGTGGTCGATCCGCTCGGCCTGATTGACCAATATGGCGCCGACGCCCTGCGCTTCTTCATGGCGGCGATGGAAAGCCAGGGTCGCGACATCAACATGGATGACAAGCGCGTCGAGGGCTATCGCAATTTCGCGACCAAGCTGTGGAACGCGGCACGGTTCTGCCAGACCAATGGCATCACCGCCTCGACCACGATCAAGGCACCCGAAGCCAAGCTTGCCGCCAATCAGTGGGTGATCGGCGAAATCCAGCAGACGCTGGCCGCGCTCGATGCCGCGATGGCCGATCTGCGCTTCGATGCCGCCGCCAATGCGATCTATCAATTCACCTGGTCGCGATTTTGCGACTGGTATCTTGAGCTGATCAAGCCGATCTTTGCCGGCGATGCCGACAGCCCTGCCGCGATCGAGACCCGCGCGGTTGCCGGATGGGCGCTCGACCAGATCCTGGTCATGCTCCACCCCTTCATGCCCTTCATCACCGAAGAGCTGTGGCATGCGATGGCTGACCCGGCCCATCCGCGCCAATACGAGCTGATCCTGGCGCAATGGCCCAATCCGCGCGGCGAAGTGTCAGTTGACGCGACCGATGCGATCGATTGGGTGATCGATGTCATATCCGGCGTGCGCACTAAACGAAACGAAGTAGCACTTTCGCCGGGCCTCAGTATTACTCTTGGCGTCAATCGGAGAAGCATCACGGACGAGCAATTCGAAGCCATTGATGCCCTTACAAGCAATCAGGGCGGAGCAGCCCTTAACCGAATTGCTAAAGTTGGTTCATTCACCTTCTACAACACAGGAATTCGCAAAAATCTTGGCACGGGTGAAACGGAAGACCGCCTCGACGAGCCTTCAGTCGTTCCGGGATCCGGCACTAGCTTCTCGGTTGACGGCGTTGAGTACATAATCGGTCTCGAAGGCCTAGTTGATATCGAAGAACTGCGGGACAACTACAAAAAGGCGCTCGCAGCAAGTCAGAAGGAAGCCAAATCGCTCGAAGGACGACTGTCCAACGCGAATTTCGTCGAACGCGCCAAGCCTGAAGCGGTCGAGAAGGCAAAGTCCGACTTTGCACATCACTCGGCCGAGGTTGAACGGCTCGAAAGCGCGTTGAAGCGGCTGGGATGACAGGATTGCTGCGAGGTCTGTTCGCGCTTCTCGCGCTGGCGCTCCCCGCCACGCTTTGGGCCGAGAAGGCCGAGCAAACATCCAGCGAGCCAGTTGTCATCACCGGAATCGTCAAGGAATTTGATCCCGGATTCGAGCCCGGCACCATCAGCGACAAATATGAGCGTTATGCCAGCTTTGCCGCCTGGCGTCTGGGCGATGGTCCGGTGGAAACGACCCTGCTGTGGCTCACTCTGAGCGTCGACACAGAAGAACAGGCCGAAGCGCTCAAACAACAGTTTCGTGAAAAGGCTCTGGTGCGCTTCCTGGCCAAGGGAAAGCCCAGTTTCCGTGGGGATGGCGGCGCTGCTCAATCAGCTGAGGTTGACTGGCTCGCAACACTCGATCCCGTAGCGGATGACGAAGTGAGCGCTGCGGCCGATTTGATCTTCAACCCGCGAGCGTTTGATGATCCCGAACTGGGGACGTTCGAGCCCCATCCCTCCGCCTTCGGATATTTCGGGCAGCTGCGCGAATGGCTGGGCGAAGAGACCATTTTCGAAGTGATCCTGGAGCCGATGGGACCCAATGCGCGCGAGCAGGCCTTGTCTATGGCGCGTCTGGCCTGGAATGAGCGCGAAGCGATCGACGCTCAAATCCGAGAACAGGTCACCGACCATATCTATTCGAACCGGGCCGCAGAAGCCGGGCTCGTGCTGGCTCCAGTCGACGGGAGCGCTGCGTCCGAAGAAGAGGAAGACCCCAGCCCCAGCCCCAGCCTAAGCCGAGAGGACTTCAAATCCGATCACAAGCTCGTCAGCGTGTCGTGCTCGGCCCAGCAATATTGCGCCTTTCGCTATTCCGCGCAGCAAGCCTCTTGGGAGTGGAGTTACAACGCCACAATCATGCTCAGTGATGATGGCTGGTATGTCGACGGATGGGATTTCCCATGATCATGCGCCTCTTGCTTGCGCTGTTGGCATTGTGGCTCCCCGCCACGCTTTGGGCTGAGGAGGCTCCGAAGGCTGAGCAGGCCGAGGATCCGGTAATCTTCACCGGCGTGGTGAATTGGCGCGGCTATCCCTACAAACCAAACGAATACCGTGAGGCCTACTCCTTCGATGTGCAATTTCTGGCGTGGCGGCAGGGCGATGGCCCGGTCGAGACGGTGCAAGCCAACACCTATGTGAGAACCAAGGACGAGGCTGAGTTTGAGAGGTTCAAGGACCTTTTCCAAAGGGGCGCCCTGGTGCAATTGGCGATCGACGGCCCGGTGAAGTTCGAAGAAGACGCAGTGCTCGGCCGGACCGCGTTCGCTGTGTTCGTTGACGTGCTGGCACCGGTGCAAGACGCGGAGCTTTCGGCAGCCGCTGACCGTGTGCTCAATCCGCTTCCATTTGAAGACCCGGTCTTAGGGCAGTTCGAACCTGTCGCAAATGAGTTCACGCTGATGGTTCAGAAGCGCGAGTGGTTTGGTGATGCAATCCCGTTTGAGCTGATCCTCGAACCTCTCGGCCCAGACGCGCGAGATCGGGCGATCGCCATGGCGCGGATGGCGTGGGAGGATCGCGAGGCCATCGACAAAGCCATTCGACGAACAGTGACAGAGCGAATTTATGGCACGGAGGAAGAGCCCACCGAAGTCGACCCGAGATATCTCCCGCCGCTTACCTCGGATGAATTCGAGACCGACCATATTCTGAGGAATGTCGCTTGCGGAGCGCAGAATTTCTGCGTCTTCTTCTACAAACCGCAAGTCGTGACCGGCTGGGGCTATCGCGCGATTATCGAGCGCGACGGCGATGGATGGGTGGTCGCGGATCATGGCGATTTGTGAGGCGGCCCAATAGAAGCCGCTCAGAGGCATTCTGGGCAATCTGGCTGGTTGTGCCCACTCGGCTCGATTGCGGCAACGGGACATATGCACATAGCCACCCTACGGCGTTTTGAGCGCTCAGAAGAGTGTTGGTGTTTCGGAGCTTTGGGATTGGGGTGAGCCAGGGCGCTGAGTTTAGTGCACTGTCACCGTAGTCGCCACCGTAGTCGCACCGTAGTCGGAGTTTAGTGCACCGTCACCGTAGTCGGGTTACGGTAACAGTGGAACTACGGTCACTGGATTCCCTCGAATTTCATGAAGAGCTTGTTCAACGCCTCGTAGCTGGCCTGTTCATCGCCTTTTTGGAGTTCGGCCTCTGCTTGATCAGCCAAAAGCACCGCCTCGTCGCAGAACGGCTTGGGGGCAGTCTTGCAATATTCGGACAATCCCTCGTTGAGCGCGCCAAACGCAAGCTCCGGGCTTCCGTTTGGCACCGTCTGCGTAACGAATTCAGGCATCGTCATTATCATCCACACAATAAATTCGGATATTTCCTTTGCTTCGGTGGGGACAAAAATTTCAATCATTTTCCTGACCTGCGCGGCTAACTGACATCATACGGACTTTGGAGAGAATTGCGGTCTCGGTTTGGGCGGAGTTTGATGCACTGTCACCGTAGTCCTAGCGAACGCCGACCAAAAATGGTGTGACTAGACCGTGCGCTTCAGCGTACGCCATCAATCTATCATGCAGGCCGTCTGGATCTTTCCAAAACTCAATGTCCAATTGCTCGAGCTTTTTAGCTCGTCGTCGGCAAGTCATGAAATCGGACAACCTACGTGCTTTGGAATACATGATCAGCCAGCGATCTTCCTGACTCTCTGGAGGGCTATGCTTGCCAAACAGGATAGCGGCAGCTTCCTCGGTTATCTTTAGAGAGCTGTAAGCTCCAATGTCCCCGAGGCCTTCGATAGCAACTGAGTAGTATCTGCCGGACGAATTAGAGAAAAATTGATCAAATCCTCCATTATGCATCTCGCCCTCCAGCAAGGCAGCGGCGAAATATCGTTTCTCCTCCTCGCTCCAATCAGTCAGATGCTGATCTTGCGATGACCGACTCACAAGAGAAATCCAAAGCTCTCGATATGGGTCGTACTCTTTCTGGCGCTGATAGGATGCGCGCGAGGCTTCCATGCTCGCCCGAATGCCCTGTTTGCATGCCATGCACTTGCCACCGGTAGTGTCGGCAGTTGTAGGCAAAATCAAAGCGCCACATTCAATGCATGGGATTTTATGCATTTTAAGGTTCTGCCCGGACTGGTGGCTCAGCACAACGTCCACCCTCACCTCCTCCTCTAACGGAGGCGAGGCCAAGGTTTCCTACACGCGGCATTCGTGGCATGGCCTAAGCATGATGTGTCACGCAGATCGTGTTTTGGGTTGGACAAGTGTCAACCACGCCATTGAGCGGTCAAACCCGGGGATTTCTGCGGGAAATGGCCGCTTTTGCAAAGGTGACAGGGTGTCAACTTCGTCAAGTTTGGCGGGCCGATGAGCCTGGTCCTCGCCACGCAAGCTCCCGGAGAGCCCGAAATCTTCGCCTCCTTGCAGGGCGAAGGGCCAAGCACGGGCATGCCGGTGGCGTTTGTCAGGCTGTCACGCTGCAACCTGGCCTGCACCTGGTGCGACACGGCCTATACCTGGCATTTCGACGGCGATGAGCGGCCGCATCGCGATGGCGAGACCTTTGATCGCAAGGCCAATCAGTTCAACCTGACACCGAACGAGACGGCCGAGCGGATTCTTGCGCTGGGCCAGAAGCGGCTGGTGGTGACCGGCGGAGAGCCCTTGCTGCAGGCCTCCGCCCTGGCCGATCTCCTCGCGGCCTTGCCCGACATGGAGGTCGAGATCGAAACCAATGGCTCGATCAAGCCGATCGGGCATGTCGACATCTGGGTCGATCAATACAATGTCAGCCCCAAGCTGGCGCATTCGGGCAATGCGGCAGAGCTGGCGATCAATCCGGAGGCACTGGAATTCTACGGCTCGGATCCGCGCGCTTTCTTCAAATTCGTGATTGCCGAGCCGGATGATGTGGCTGAAGTGCTCGCATTGCAGAGCGAGCATGGTCTCAAGTCCGAGCGCATTTTTCTAATGCCCGAAGGCACGACCAGTCCGGCGCTGCAAAAGCGTGAGAAATGGCTCAGCGAGCTGTGCCTCGAGCACGGCTTTCGCATGTCAGACCGTTTGCATATCCATCTTTATGGAGATGAAAGGGGGACTTAGCCCTGCGAACGCCAGCGCAGCACGACGCGTTCGACTGTCTCGTCTTCGCTGCCGCCTTCGTTCCACAGTTCGACAAAGCTTGGGTCTTCCGATGCCGGACGCTTGTTCTCCTCAAGCGTGTCGAAATTGACGCGGATCGGAATCGCCACACCCTCGCCGCAGACAATGCATTCGCGGTTGCGCAAGGCAGGGATGGAGTCGAGGAAGCCGCGTGCGCCTTCGGGCATGGCCGCCTTCACAAAGGCTTGGTCGCGATCATTGTTGAGACGCATCGAGATGATGGTGCCGCATTGCGACAGCACGCCTTCGGCCAAGTCGGATGGACGCTGTGTGATCAGGCCCAGGCTGATGCCGTATTTACGACCCTCCTTGGCGATCCGGCTGAGGATCTTGGCGACCGACGAGCCGTCCGAATTCTTCTCGTTGGGCACATAGCGGTGCGCCTCTTCGCAAACGAGCAGGATCGGGCGAGTCTTCTCTTCGCGACCCCAGATCGCGAAGTCGAACACAAGGCGGCTGAGCACCGCGACAACGGTCGAGGTGATGTCCGACGGAACGCCCGAGACGTCAATGATCGAGATCGGCTTGCCGTCACCGGGCATGCGGAAGACCTTGGAGATGAACTCGGTCATCGTGTCGCCAACCAGCATGCCTGAGAACATGAACTGGTAGCGCGGGTCTTGCTTGAGCTCTTCGAGCTTGCCCTTGATCCGCATGTAAGGCGCGGACGACGTGGCCTTGTCGAGCTTACCCATCTCGTCCTGCAGATGGGTCGACAGGTCAGACAGCAGATAGGGGATCGGCGAATCCACCGTGATTTTGCCCATCGTCTCAGCCAGCCGGTTCTTGCTGCGTGCATACAGCAGGCACTTGGCGAGAATATCGGTATCAACCTGGCGCTCATTGCCATCGCTGGTGAGCAGGACTTCGCAATGCTCTTCGAAGTTCATCAGCCAATAGGGCATTTGCAGGTTCGACACGTCGAGGATCTGGCCCGACTGGCGGAATGCCGCGGAATACTCGCCGTGGGGGTCAATCATCACGATATGACCCTTGGGAGCGGTCTCACAGATGCGGTGCAAGATCAGCGCGGCGCTGGTCGACTTACCGGTACCGGTCGAGCCCAGCAGCGCGAAGTGCTTGCCCAGCATCGCGTCGACATAGAGGCCGGCGCGGATATCCTTGGTCGGATAGACCTTGCCGATGGTGATGTTGGCGCGGCCATCGCTGGCGTAGACCTGTTTGAGGTCTTGCGTCGACGATGGATAGACCAGCGCGCCAGGCACCGGATAGCGCGTCACACCGCGGCGGAAACCGTGGATCCGTCCGGTGAGCTTTTCTTCCATGCCTTCGCCGAGGAAGTCGATATGCGCGATGATGCCGCTTTCGCTGCGGCGGTCCTTGCGCTGATCGCGGACATTGGCGAGGAGCCAGGAATCGCCGACGCGGATCTTGATCTGGCTGCCGACCTGGCCCGAGAGCGCGATCGAAGGATCGTCATCTTCCATACATTCGTTGAGGCGCTGCAGATCAAATGCGATTTGAGAGCCTGAGCCCGAAATTTCGAGCACGACCCCGATCGGGAGTCGCGAATTGTCCGCTGGCGCAGCGCTTTGCGCATTCGCCTCAGCGTTGGGCGCGCCTGCGTCTGCGTTGCCCGGCTGGCGAGCGTCGAAATTGTGATTGGCCATGTCCGCCATGTGCGGTCTCTACCCCTTGCATATTTCGCCGGGGGCATAGCAAAATCTCGGTTAACATCGCGTCAACAGACACTATTTGACGCGCAAGTTACTGGCGGTTCAACTCTATTGCAGGCGGGCGAACAAGCGTCCGGCAAACCAGCCCATGCCGAGTGACAGCAGGATCGCGCCGAGCCCGTAGAATAGCGACCAGCGGTCAGCGGCGTTGACCACTTGCCCTTCGAGGCCAACTTTCGTGACTTCGATATCCGCGGTGGCACTGGCCAGCACGCGGCCGTCAGCGATCGCAAAAGTCTCTGCCGTGTATTCGCCCGTGGTCACATTGGACGGCAGCGCAATACGGGCCTGGTAGAGCACCTTTTCGGTGATTCGGACCCCGTTCAAATCCTCTTTGTAGAGCCCGAGACGCTGGCGCATATCGACCAGCCCGCTGGCGAAACGCTGCTGCTTTTCGGGATCGATATCGCCCGACGGGCTCAGCTGGATGAATTCGGTCCCCAACTCGTAGATCGCAGCGGTGCGTTCATCCACGATCTCATCGATGGGGCTGGATGACGCTACAGCGAAGAATGACGGAGCTGACCGGAAGTCAGACGATTCCGCGTTCATCCAGATTCCCGCAATGCGCTCCTTTTCGCGCAGGCGGATCGGCTCTGCCGGACCTTTGAGCACAACCACGATATCGTATTCGGTCCCACGCTGCGGTCCGCGCGGATCAACGATCGCGCCGTAAAGCAGGAGGTTCGCACCGGTGAAACCTTGGCGGACTTCGATCCGCGACTGGCTGACCTCGGGAACCAGAATCGGTTCGCGCTGAGCGGAAAGGGCCAGGGCGGCCAGCATGAGGAATGCCAAGCGGAGCCTCATAGCGGGCTCACAGTGTAGATTTCATCCGGCTGGACCCCAAGCCCATAAAGCATCCGCAAGGCCACCAGAAGCACGATTCCGGCCAGTACAAGGCGTAAAATTTCAGGGCGGGCCTTGAGCGCAATCTGGGTACCGAATTGAGCGCCCATGACCGACCCGAGCAGCAGCAAACCGGCCAGCACAATGTCGACCGCTTTGGTTGTCAGCGCATGCGTCATCGTCGTCACCATGGTGACAAACAGGATCTGGAACAGCGAGGTTCCAACCACGACATTGCCGCTCATCCCCAACAGGTAGAGCATTGCCGGGACAAGGATGAAGCCGCCGCCCACGCCCATCAGCATGGTCAGCACGCCGACAATGACGCCAAGGATCAAAGGCGCCAATGGCGAGATGTAGAGGCCCGAGCGATAAAACCGCCAGCGCATCGGCAAGGACGCAACCAGCGGGTGGTGTCGCCGCTTGCGGATCACACCAGCGCCGCCTGGCGTCGGTCGCAGCTTTTCCATCGCCTCGCGCATCATCAGGCCGCCAATCGTTCCCAGCATCAGCACGTAGAGAATGCTAATCACCACATCGATCTGCCCAACCGCTTGCAGGAAGCGGAACAGCAGCGCGCCAATCAACGCGCCGACAATGCCACCGCCAACCAGCACGCCTCCCATGCGATAATCGACGCCATTGCGCCGTCCATGCGCGACCACGCCGGAGACGCTTGCGCCGGTGACCTGGGTTGCGGCCGATGCAGCGGCAACCGTCGGTGGAATACCGTAGAAAATGAGCAGCGGCGTTGTGAGAAATCCTCCGCCGACGCCGAACAGGCCGGATAGAATACCCGTCAGAAAGCCCAGCATGACGATGAAAAATCCATTCACCGACAGATTCGCAATGGGCAGGTAGACATCCATGCGACCGGCCTACCCTACCGACCGCCGCGATTAAACCCAGATAACCGCTGACTTCTGCCGATCCGCGCAAAAAGTGCAGAGGATCGATCTAAAATCGCGTCGACAGCGTGACCGCGACCCCCGATGCGGGAGCGGCCTGACCACCAACGCGCTCGCGCCAATCGACCGAAAGACGCGCAGGCGTATCTGCCAGTCGCAAGTCCAGCCGGAGGCTGGGCCCAATGTCGATCCGATGCGCATCGCGTTGCGCACCGGCCCATGCCCCCGCACCGACATGGATTGTGCCAAGGTCAAAACTTGTCACTTCGCGGGCCACTGTCATCTGCGCGTCAGCGAACAAGGTCGCGTCATCGCCACTGACATATCCAGCCTGAGCATAGGCCTCGACACGAGCGCCCAGCGGCACCTCGATGGGAGCGATTTCAGTGGTCGCAAACACGGATCCGCGCAATTCTTGGCCGCCGGCTCGATCCAGGGCCCGCACCTCCCCGTGCAGCCGCACAGGGAGAGCCGCCACAGGTCGAACCGACACACCGGTCGCGAGCTCGGTTTCGCCTCCAGCGGTGAGAGCGCGATATCCGCGAAGATAGGCGCGAGGCGCATATTGCGAGTCCGGTGCTAGCGAATAGCGCAAAACGGCGCCGGCCTGGCTGCCGCCATAGATGGGGCGCGTGCCGGCATTTGCACTCGCCGCTGCAGATCCCGCGCGCCAAAACGCCCAGGCGTCGAGCGACCAGCGCTCGGCGGAACCGGGAGCTTCCGTGACTTGAGCAGGAGCGCCACTGCTCGCGTTTATGGCCTGTTCGACTGCGCGCGGAAGCGGAAGGTGCGCCATGGCTGCCATGAAGAGGATGTTATGACCCGCAGCCGCGCTTGCATCGCCCGAAAACAGCTCAGCGAGCCCGCCCGGCTTTGGCCGCACCACATGATGCCCGCGTGACTTGGCCAGCCTGTCATTGACCATGGCCAGCGAAGCACCTTCAGGCCAAACCAGGGCCGCATCGCTAGCTTCAGTATTGGAGTCGCCGAGCGGCAGCCGGGGAGACACATCGCTGACGGATGAAACCGCGACATCGCCGATCAAACCTGCCGGTGGTTGCGCTGGAAAGGGATTAACCCACAGCAAGCTGCGCACGGAAATCCAGCCCGCCAGCACCAGCACAAGCAGAACGAGAGGCGCGCCGCGCCGAGTCTGGTTGCGGACCACGGTCATGCTTGCTTCACTGCCGCTCGCTCAAATGAAGCGGGGTGCAAGTCATGCGCGGTCTTGTCCCAATGCAGCTCGCCTCCTAGCAAGACCCGCACATAGGCAGAGACAGCCCGTCGCCCCGCCATGATCGCTATCACATTGGCGACCGGAATCCGGAGGATCGCGCGCAGTCCCTCGGCCAAGCCATAATGGCGCGCCGCGAAGGCGAACCGCCACATTACGCGCCAGATCAGCGCGAACAGACACAGCGCCAGCAGCAGCTCTACCAAGGGATCGTGCGGAGCATGCACTGGTATTCCCAGTGCCGCTGTCACCCAAGTCACGGCGGACACGGTCAGCACCGCATAGGCGGTGAACAGGACAAGCGCGGTCATAGGACCACGCCGATCGCGGATCCGCATCCAATTCTCGATCAGCCCGCCATTCCAGCCGAGCCGGTCCCAGCCTTGCAGCGCGATCCCATGCACCCAACGCGTCTTCTGACGCACGATTTGATCAATCCGCGCAGGGAAATAGGCCCGCGTTGCGATCAGCTCACCTTTGTCATCGCGGGCCCGGAGGAAACGGCATTTGCCGCCCATTTCCCCGATCGCCATACCCAGCTCATAATCCTCGGTCAGTGAATCCGCTCGAAAAGGTTGGCCATCACTGCCACGTTCGATGAGCCAGTCTGCAGCGCGCCGAGAGATCGCACAGCCAGTCCCCGCGGCGGGCAAGGCGGCTCCGAGCCTGTCCCTGACCACCATGGCCTTGCCGTGTTCCTCAGCAAATTCCTCACAATAATGATTGCCGATCCATGTGCTGTCTCGGCGTGGGAGCGGGAGCACAGGCATTTGCACGAAGTCGGATGCTTGGTCGGCATTGCCAATCGCGCGATCGAACAGGCAGAGAGCGGCCGGGTCAACCATATCTTCCGCGTCATGGAAGAGGATCATCTTGAAACGCTCGCCCATGCGAGATTCATCACCTCTCATGGCCGCGAACAGACGATTGAGACAATCAGCCTTGGTGGTTGGTCCATCAGAAGCATGGACAACAACGCGGATGCGAGGATCACGCAGACTCGCGTCCATCGCCGCCGCTATCGTGGCGGGATCGTTGGCATAGCAACCGACATAGAGCCGCATTTGAGGCTGCGGCCACGCCGCGAG
>Ga0207422_1003444_pt1 | contig 15854 bp, 10 predicted proteins | sample MarCyaLeptolynsp_FD_187757 | JGI IMG/M metagenome (GOLD analysis project Ga0207422, IMG submission 187757) | Marine cyanobacterial communities from Panama - species 1 Leptolyngbya sp. (SPAdes) | ecosystem: Environmental > Aquatic > Marine > Unclassified | place: Panama: Panama City | collected...
TCTCCGCCGCGATCTTCGGCATCGTCGTCGGGACCTATCGGGGCGGCCTTCAGCTCGCGTTTGCCGGACTCAAGCTGCCGCTGCTGTGGCTGCTCCCGATCGTCGTTGCCTTGCCGGCCATGCGGGCGCTCTACCGGGTCGGGGGCATCGCAGTCAGCTACGCGCACGTGGGCTTGGCGACCGCGATCGGGGCTGCGCGGGCGACCGTGCTGCTCGCGGTCGCAAGTCCGGCGCTGTGGCTGATGTACTCGGTACGCGTCGACTATCACTTCGCCGTGCTCGCACTGGCGGGCTCGCTTGCGGTCGCGGGCTTGGTCGCCGCGATCACGATCGCGGCCGTGCTGCCGGGACGGGGGACCACCAAGCTGCTCGCGCACGTGTCGGCGGTGGCTGCGATCGGGGTGGTCTTCGCCCAGAGCGGTTGGGTTCTGCGACCGTTCATCGCCCGTCCGCGGGCGGACGTGGCCTTCATGCGACCGGTGGAGTCCAACGTGTTCGACAGCGTGTCCACATCGTGGCGTTCTGCTCGTGGGCGTTACACGGGTTGGGAAGCACGCAAGGAAGGCCTACTCGCCGAGCCCGAGGAGCTCGGCGTCGACCCGACGGGGAGGGCGCGATGAGTGCCGTGCCGCCTCTGTGGCTCGCGCTCGGGGTCGTGTACGGGGCAATTGGCGTGGCGGTGGCGCTGCGCCTGGCCACCCGCGGCACGTCGCGAGCCGCGGCCGTCTCTGCGCTGGGGTGCTGGCCGCTGCTTTTGCCGCTGGTGGTGACGCCCCCCAAGCCCTCGGCCGGGGGCCCGCTGCAGGACCGGATCCGTCGGTGTGCCGCGGACCTCCGTACGACGATGGCGGACCCCGCCGCCGATGGTCTGGTCGTCGTCGAGGACCTCGATGAGCTGATCGCTGACCTGGAGCGTGCCGACGAGCGGCTCGGAATGGTCGATCGCCTGCTCGATGACGTTGGCGCCAGCGCTCGACCCTCGGCGGGCCTCGAGGCGCTTCGGGCAGCCCGGACCCGCGCGGTGGGCGAAGTCGAGGCCGTCCTGGACGGCATGGTCGAGCTGCGCCTGTCGATTGGGCTGCGATCACTGGCCGGGAATACGGTGCCGGTGCACGAACGTCTGCAGGATCTCCGGGCCCGTCTTGGCGCCGTCGAAGACATGACCGACCTCGAGCTGCAGCTGGGACCCCGATGAGCGACAACGCCCGGATTCTGGTTGTCGACGACGATGCTCCGCTGCGGGAGGTCGTCCGCTATGCGCTCGCCCGGGAATCGTTCGAGGTGACCGAAGCCGCCGACGGCGAGCAGGCGCTGGCGCAGTTCGACGCGCGGGAGCCGGATCTGGTCGTGCTCGACGTCAATCTGCCCCGGCTCGACGGACTTGCGGTGTGTCGACGCTTGCGGGAACGCTCGACGGTTCCGATCTTGTTTCTGTCGTGCCGCGGCGAGGAGGTCGATCGCGTTCTCGGGCTCGACCTCGGCGGCGACGACTACGTGACCAAGCCGTTCTCGCCGCGGGAGCTCGTCAGTCGCGTGCGCGCAATCCTGCGACGAGGCCAGCCTACGCTCGAACCGGATCTCCACCACGGACCGCTGCATCTGTCGCCGGCAACCCATCGCGCGAGCGTCGGCGGCGAAGAGGTCAAGCTCACCGCGACCGAGTTCCGGCTGCTCGCGGCGCTGATGCGGGCGGGGCAGCGCGTGCTCGAACGGCGCGAGCTCTCACGCGTGGCCTATCCCGACGGTCGGCACGTCAGCGAGCGCACCATCGACTCTCACGTTCGCCGCATTCGCGCGAAGCTTCGACCCCGCGGCGTCGATCCGATCGAGACGGTCCACGGCGTCGGCCTGCGCCTGCGTGCGGCGATGGAGCTCTGAGATGGAGCCGCGACGTCCGCGGTGGTCCCTGGCGGTGTGGCTGCTGCTGTCACACCTGGGCGTCGGGCTCGCGGCCGTCGTCGTGCTGCTGCTCTCGGGCACCCTCGACGAGGACCTCCGCAACCAGACCGAGACCGCACTGCTGGCGCAGGCGAATCTGTGGGCGCTCGATCTTCAAGACGAGATCGCACGAGGGCAGGGGACGTTGGCCGAGGTCGCGCGGCGGTCTGAGCCGCGCCTGACCGAGGCCAAGGAGCGCACGTTGTGCGGCATCCAGATCGTCGACGGCGGAGCCAACGTGCTCGCCAGCGCGGGCCATACCCAGGATGTCTCGCTTCGGGACGCCGTCGAGGTGCGTGCCGCGCTCGGCGGCAACGTGGGGCACGTCGAGCGTCCACGTCGCACGATGTGGCTCGGCGGGAACGCAGAGCTGACCGGTCCGAGTCGCTTTGCCGACGTGCGATCGTTCGTCGCGGTTCCCGTGGTCGTCGACGGTCGCATCGTCGGTGCCGTCGTCGTCAGCCGAACCCCACGCGCGGCTCTGCAAACGCTCGTGCAGATCGGCACCCCGCTGGTGTGGCGCGTGCTGGCGCTGCTGGGGCTCGCCATCGTCGTCGCCCTCACCGCGGGGTACTACGGCAGCCGTTCGCTGCGACTGCTCGTCGGGTCTGCGCGCTCGATCGCGGCGGGGGCACGCCGGCCGAGCGCACTCGACGACGTCCGCCGCTCGCGGGTCGACGAGGTTCATCGCGTCGCCGAGGCGGTCGACACGATGGGCAGCCGCCTGCGGGCGCGCATGGACGGGGCGGAGGCATTCGCCGGAAACGCAGCCCATCAGTTTCGCACCCCGATCGCCACCGTTCGCGGCACGCTCGAGCTCCTGCGCGACGATCCCTCGATGCCCAGTGCCCAGCGCGAGCGCTTTCTCGATACGGGCATCGCGGAGCTGTCGCGGCTCGATGCGCTCGTTGGTGGTCTGCTGCAGCTGGGACGAGCCCAGCGCTTGGCGACGGACGAATCGGTCGACCTCGATGCCCTGCTTCGCGAAGCGGCGGACGCCCATGGTCTGGCCGTCGATGGACACGCCGGCGTCGTGCTCGGCAGCAGCGCGGCGCTTCACACCGTCGCGACGAATCTTCTGGACAACGCGCACCAACACGGGGGCCCGAATGTGGTCGTTCGCGCGTGGCGTTCCCTCGACCGGGCTGGGTTTTCGGTCGAGGACGATGGCGACGGCATCGAGGACGACGTGCGCGGTCGGCTGTTTCAGCGGTTCTTCACCACCGATCGCGAGCACGGCGTCGGGCTCGGCTTGGCGGTGGTGCGCGAGCTGGTGCAGGCCCACGGCGGTTCGCTCGAGCTGAGATCCGAGCGGGGGCGCACGCTGTTTCGCGTGCAGCTGCCGGTCGAGCGGGCGCGCAGCTCCACCCACGCGTCGAGCGTGGTCTAACGCTGATAACCGCAGGCGCGCCCCGTGCGCAGAAGTTTTTCGTCACACCGGCGGGCGCGGGTGTCTATCCGCTGGGATGCCGCTCGACCATCCTCAACCCTCGCGAAGGGCCTCGGTGACCTTGGCTTTGAGTCGTTCGAAGCGCTTGCGCAGGCGAGCGGCCTCGCGGGCGACCGCGGGCTCGTCCAAATCGGCCTCGTCCGACAGCACGACCGCGATTTCCGACCAACCGAGCTTTCGGTCGACGCGCAGGACCAGAAGCGCCCGGTCGTCCGGGTCCAATCCGGCCCGGACCTCGTGCAGGCGCGTCTTCGTTTCGGTCCTCAAGTACACTGCCGTCGTGGTTCGCACGCGCTCGGCCACCTCGGCGACCTCCGGGGCGTCCGTGAGCGGAACGACCCGTTGCTGGCGGACGTGCGAGCGGACCCGGTTGCGCAGGACGTTGCGCGCAATCGCGTACATCCAGGTGCGAAACGTCGAGCGCCACCCGAAGTTCGGCAGCCCGCGCCACATCTTCTCGCACACCTCCGAGAAGGCATCGTCTGCATCGACGTCGCGATTGGCGACCGCGTGCAGGTACCCGAGCACCTCGGCTCCGTATCCCTCGATCGCGCAGGTGAGCGCGGCACGGAAGCGGTCGGCTTCCGCCAGCTCGCGAATGCGAGCCTCGAGCGCTTCGGGCGGGTCTACGGCCTCCACCCGCGTACGATATCGCAGCTGGCCCCGACAACGGAGGGCTCGATGAACGGCCCCTCCACGAGACAGCTGGATGCGCGAGTCGAGCACGAGGACGAGTCGCTCCTCGCGGCGTTGGCCGCCGCCCCGCCGATCGAGCCGGACTTCGGCGTGTCGAACCTCGCCCCGGGAACGATCATCGGAGGCAGCTATCGGGTCGAAAAGCTCATCGGCCGCGGTGGCATGGGGGTGGTCTATCGGGCGCGCGACCTCGAGCTCGATCGACGGGTCGCGCTCAAGCTGCACTCGCGGCGGACATCCGAGCGGGAGATCGACCAGGTCGTTCGCGAGGCCAAGGCCATGGCCTTGCTCTCGCACCCCAACGTCTTGACGGTCTATGAGGTCGGTCGGCACACGCTCCGCCACGGTTTGAGCGATGCGTCGTCGACTCGAATGTTCATCGCGATGGAGTACGTCGATGGCGGGACGCTCGGCCATTGGCTGGAGGACGGGGACCGCAGCTGGCGGGAGATCGTCGAGGTGTTCGTGGGGGCGGGACGAGGGCTGGCGGCGGCGCACCGCGAAGGCTTGGTTCACCGCGACTTCAAGCCCGACAACGTGCTCATCGACGGGGAGGGGCGCCCCAAGGTGGCGGACTTCGGCATTGCCCGAGCAACCGTTGCGGAGGTGTCATCCTCGGGGAACGACGCGACCGAGCCGATCCGCGGCTCGGGAACGATCTCGGACACAGCCCAGAGCGCGATGGCCGGGACGTTCGCGTACATGGCTCCGGAGCAGCGGGCGGCCGAACGCATCGACGCGCGCGCCGACCAATACGCCTTTTGCGTGAGCCTGTGGGAGGCGCTCGTCGGGCGGCGGCCGTTCGTCGACCCGGTCACGGACTCGCCGGCGTTGGTTCGATCACCCGCGCGGCGGGAGGAGCTGCGAAAGGTGCCGCGGGCGCTACGAGCCCCCCTGCTCCGCGGGCTTTCGTTCGAGCCCCACGAGCGCTTCACACACATGGACGAGCTGCTGCGGGCTCTGACGCGTGCGCTCGCCGGTCGCGGCCGTCTGTGGTTTGTCGGGCTGACCGCCGCCGCATTCCTCGGAGTGACCGCGGCTGCGCAGTCGGGGGGCGCACCTTCCTGCGACGCCGAGGCGGAGCTCGATGGCGTCTGGGACGACGTGAGGCGGGAGCAGATGATGCGCCTGTTCACCGACTCGGACGCGGCTTACGCAGTGACGTCGGGCGTCGAGCTCGTACGCCGGCTCGATGCACACGCCGACGCCTGGGTTGCTCAGCGCCAGACGACCTGCGCGGCTTCGGAGGCGAACGAAGGGCTCCTCGTTCGCAAGCGCCGCTGTCTCGACCGCAATCGCACGGAGCTTTGGGCGTTCGTCGCGGCGGTGATCGGCAGTGACGGTCGGGCGATCGAGCAGGCGCCACTCGGCGTGGGGCGTCTCGCGAACCCCAACGAGTGCGATCGGCCCGAGGTGCTCGCGGCATGGAAGAGCCAGCCTCAGGATCCTCGGATTGCCGCCGAGGTTGCGGCCCGAGACGCGCAGCTCGCCGAGCTCTCGGCGCGTGTGGCCACGGGGGACTTCGCGGGGGTCTCCGACGAAGTCGCCGCGCTGGTCGAGGTCGTGGCCGAGCTCCCGCCCGACCTTCGGCGTCGGGTGGCCCTGCTTGCTGCCGACGTGGCCATGGCCCGCAACGACAGCAGCAAGGCGCAGCGAGCGGCCCAGATGGCGATCGAGGCGTCGCTGGCGATGGGCGATCCATCTCTCGTGCCCCCGACGGCAGCGTTGCTGGCTCGAGTTCACGCGCATCGGCTGCACTTCGACCAGGCCGAAGCGATGGTTCGAATGGCAGAGGCGGCGACCGAGGGGGCGTCGGAACGAGCCTCGTCGCACCCTGCCGTGCTCGAAGCGCGAGCGTTCCTCCACTGGCGCAGTGGCGACCACGATGCGGCGATCGACTACTACGAGCGGACGCTCGCCGCCCTTCGTCAGGCCCACGGCGATCGTGCGCTGGAGGAGCTGGACGCGTTGGTGCACTTGAGCGCGGCACGCTTCGACAGCGGTGACTACGACGCTGCGTTGGCCGACGCTGTACGCGGGCTCGAAATCGTGGAGGCGGTGCTCGGGGCGGAGCACCCGTTCACGGGCTTGTTCGAGAACACGCGCATGCGCGTCTACGATGCGAAGGGGCGAAGGGACGAGGCGCTTGCTGCCGCTCGGCGGGCGTTGAAGGTGTTTGCGAACCGAGTGGGCGTGCGGGCCCCCCGGACCTTCTCGAGCATCGACAACGTCGCGGGGGCGCTACTCCGGGCCTTCCTCCACGGCGACGAAGCGGCGGGCGAAGAGCTCCGCGCCCTGCTCGAGCGCAACCTCGCCGATCTCGAAGCGCTCGGTTGGCACCACACCATGCACGCCGGGATGGCGCACACCAAGTACGGCCAGTACCTGCTGGGCGCAGGCGAGGTTGAGCTGGCGATCGAGCATCTGCAGCGCGGCGTCGAGCTCACGCGCGACGAGCCGGTGCCCGACATCTCAATCCGGCTTGCCTCCTGGAGCGGGCTCGCCGAAGCACTTGCGTCGGTCGGGCGCCACGACGAAGCGCTCGAGCTGCTCGAGCAAACGCTCGACCTTGCCAAGGCGGAGCGACCCGGTCAGGTGATCACGGGACGGATCGCGCTGCAGTACGGTCTGCGGCTGTTTGGCGCGGGCCGTCACGAGGACGCCGCGAAGGCGTATGCGGAGGTCATCGACGTCGGCAAGGGAGTCGCGCCGCGCTCGATGTTCGTCGCTCGTGCGTGGTCGCAGCTGGGCCGCGTGCGTATCGAGCTCGGGGATCCCGAAGGGGCCATGCAGGCGCTGGCGGAGGCCGAGACCCTGGCGCGGGAAGAGAAGCACCCGTACCCGTCGCTGCCGGGGCTGCTGTTTCTGCAGGCCAAGGCTCGCCACGCCACCGGCGACCGCGAGCAGACCCGCCGGGCGGTCGAGCGCGCGCTGGCGATCTGGCCCGAGGCCGACGATGCATCCTACGGCACCCGGGCCGAGCTCGAGAGCATGCTAAGGCCCGTCTCGCGCGACGGTTCTTCAGCATCGCCGGGATGAGCCAGCCGCCGAGATAGATCCACAGCCCCAGACTGGGAATGAGAAACCCGAGCGTCTCGGGGCGCAGCGGCGGAGCGTCTGCGTCGAGCGTTGCGTCGTCGTGATCGTCGGGGTCGAACCAGGCTTCGATGGTCGCGCCGGGCTTGCGCGGCTCGATGTATGCCTCAGCCTCGGAGCGCGTCATCTCGTCGATGAACCTGCGGTTGCTCTCCTCGTAGCGCTGACCTTCGACCTCGTAGCTGAACTCGACGATCGGGCGCCACCGTAGGGCGTCACGCGTGCCGGTGTCCTCTTTGATGTATGCCCGAGTGACGGTCGCGGGCACCGGCTCCCAGTCACCGACGCGTGCCCAGCGAATCACATCGCCGACTGCCATGAGCACGCTGACGAGCGAGATCATCGCGAGGATGATCAGGATGAAGGCGCCGCCGCCCTTGACGATGTCGCTGTCGCGTGGGCTGGGCGGGGTCACTACCGAGGTAGAGCCTAGAGGGCCGAGATCGGATTGCACCTTGTGCCGAACCGGCCTCCGAGCGTGCGCAGCCTCTCGTTTGCGGGCGTTCCGCTGGACCAGACGGTGCGAAAACGCCCTCTGTCCACGCGGACGGGCTTGCTCTCGGGCACATGTACGCCGCTCGTGTTATGGCCGCCTGCAACGGCCTAGCCATGACTTCAGGCAACTTGCGGATCGACGAGGTCGCCCCCGAAATCGAGGTCTGTGCCCGGGAGGCCTGCGGGCCCGACGTGGGCGCACAAGGCCGAGCAGACCGGCTGCGAGAGCTGTTCGTCAAGGTGGCGGCCGCGGTCGGCTTCGACGAGCAAGCCGTCCGCGAACAGACTCGCCCGGACTACCAAGCCGAGGGCACGATCGACTCACGGGTCGTCGTCCGCACGTTCGAGCGCGACACCGTGGCGAGTCTGCTGCCCCGCGGTCTCGAGCTCGCACCGCAGCCGATCGTTCACCATCACCGGCATCCGGTGCTCTTTCTGTTCTCGAACAACAGCTTCGGCGCGTGGTTCGGCGACATGGTCTATCGGGAGATGATGGTCGCGATCCCGTTCGTGCAGCGAACCGATCTGCACGTGCCGCATCGCGGGCCGTTTCTGTACATGCCGCGGCTGTACCTCGACGAGACGCGGCCGCGCATTCTCGGCAATCGGCTGTACGGGTTCGAGAAGATCGACGCGACGATCGAGCAGACCGACTCGAGCTACGCGGTGACCGAGCTCGACCGGGCCGAGGTGGCCACGCTGGAGTTCGAGGCGGCGGGCGAGTGGGTCGAGCCGTCGGCGCTCCCCAACTTCGAGCTGGTGCGCCGGATGCTGGACCTGCCCACGATTTCGCAGGGCGCTCGCATCTACAACGAGGACGCCTGGTCGGACCGTGACTCCGAGGGATTCTTCCTCGGGACGAACATCCAGTATCACTTCGACGATCCGGACGCGCGCATCCAGCCGCTGCGCTCCACGGTCACGATCGACGCCGAGCTCACGCCCCGCGGGCTGCGGACCGATCCGTACGCGTCGCCGAGCCTGGCCGAGGCCGAGCTCGGGTCGTTTCGCATGAAGGCGCGGCAGACGGTCTCGTTGCCCGACTCGCCGTCCGACATCGAGTTTCCGGAGCGCAAGCCTCCGCGGCGGCAGAAGGTCGTCGTGCTCGGCGGCGGGGCGGCAGCGTGCACGGCTGCCTTCTATCTGGCGCAGCAAAAGGAGCGCTACGAGGTGGAGCTGTACACGCTCGGCTGGCGGCTCGGAGGCAAGTGTGCGGCGGGGCGCAGCGCCGACCCCCACAGCGAGCGGATCGAGGAGCACGGCCTGCACGCGTTCGTCGGCTTTTACGAGAACGTGTTCCGCACCGTTCGCGAGGTCTACTCCACCGTCGACTTGCCGCTGGCCGTCGGCGAGGAGCCGTTCGACCACACCAAGGGCGAGGGTCCGATCGCAGCCGCGTTCGACGGCAAGCTCGGCGTGGGCCTGATGGACCGCCACGCCGACGCCTGGCACTACTTCGAGACCGGCCAGCGCTTCGACGGACGCATCCCCGGGCTGATCCCCAACAGCGAAGCCGACGAGCTCCCCGGAGTCGGCCAGGTGCTGCTCGCGATGATCGAGCGCGTCCGCGTCGAGACCGACAAGATGCGCGCTCTGACCTCGGATGCCGAGGAGACCTCCTCACGCCAGACTCGGGAAAACACGTGGTGGCGTGAAGTCGCCTCCTGGTTCCGCGAGCTGCTCGGCGTCGACTCCGAAGCCGGCACCCTCGCCGAGCTGCTCGACGAGTTCACGGACTACCAGCAGCAGCTGCTGGCCGAGCGCATCGGCAACATGATCACCGAGCGCTCCCCCGTGGTGAGGGCGCTGGCCAACGTCTTTCGCGGTGTTCGCAAGCTCGTCAAGAAGAGCTACGCCGATCAGATCGACGACGACCGCCAGATCTGGTTCACGTGGTCCAACCTCGACCTCATCCTGACGGTCGCAATCGGGATCATCGAGTCGGCAACCGTGCACCTCGACGACCTCGACGACCGGGACTTTCGGGAGTGGCTGCTCGAGAACGGACTCGACGAGCGCAACTCGGAGATCGCCGCGGTCACGATGGTCTACAACACGCTGTTCGCCAACGAGCGGACGGCGATGGGCCGAGGGAGCAACCCTTCCAAGCCGGACAACCTCGCATGCGGCGTGGCGCTGCGCTGGTTTTTGCTGCTCGGCTTCGGCTTCAAGGGTTACCCGGCGTACGACTTCCGCTGGAGCTGCCCGCAAACCGTCTTTACGCCCCTGTACAACGCGCTCAAGCGCCTCGGGGTGAAGGTCCACTTCTTCCACGAGGTCGCGGAGCTGCAGGTCGAGGGCACGACGGATGCCACGCGACGTCTGACCGGCGTGCGGATGCGCCAGCAGGCGCGGGTCAAGGCGGGCTCGGAGAACTACGAGCCGTTTGCCCCGACCCGGCGTCGAGTCGACCCCGCGGGGCAGCAAGCGTGGCCGCTCGAGCCGCAGTGGTTCCAGCTCGAGGACCAAGACGCCAAGGCGCTGCGCGACGAGGGCATCGACCTCGAGAACGCGTGGAGCGGCTGGCAAGGGGTCGGCGAGGTCACCCTCGAGCAGGGCAAAGACTTCGACCTGTGCGTGCTCGGCATCTCGCTCGGGGCGCTGCGCGAGCTGGCCAAGCCGCTCTACGACCCGCGCGAGCCCACCGCGTCCAAGGAGTGGACGACGCTGATGACCGAGGTCGAGGTCACGCCGACGGCCTCGTTCCAGCTGTGGTTCGACCGATCGCGTGAGGAGCTCTACTCGGGGCCGCATCGCCAGCTGCTGACCGGCTACGAGCAGCCCTGGCCCAGCTTCGGCGATCTCACCCACCTCATCGAGTGGGAGGGCTTTCCGCCCGGTAACACGCCGCGCTTTCTCGCGTACCACACGGGAGCCATGCTGCCGGGCCATCCCTTCGACGAGCACCCGCCGTCGGATCGGGACTACCCAAAGTGGCAGACGGAGAAGGTCACCGAGGACATGAAGCTCTGGGTGCAGGAGTTCTATCAGGGGCTCTACGACAAGGTTGAGTCGTGGGAGGACTTTCTTGCCGCCCTCAACGCACCTGAGGGCACCGAAGGCCAGGCGCGACTCGATGCGCAGTACTTCCACCCCGCATTCCAGCCGTCCAACCTCTATGTGCTGTCGCAGGCCGGAGCGATCCGGCATCGGCTGGGACAGGGCGAGGCGGGGTACAAGCACCTGTTCCTGTGCGGGGACTGGACGCGCACGTCGATGAACTCGGGATGCGTCGAGGCGGCCGTGCAGTCGGGAATGCTCGCGTCCAAGGTGATCAGCAATCTTCCGCGCTTCGTTTGGAGCCCGGGGTTCTGATCGACCATGCGTACCGACCGAATCACCATCGACAACGGACGCGGTGAGTCACTCGCCGCTCGACTCGACCGACCGCTGCGGGACGCCCCGCGTGGCTATGCGGTCTTCGCCCACTGCTTTACGTGCAGCAAGAACGTCGCAGCGTCGGTCACGGTGTCCCGCGCCCTCGTGGAACACGGCTGGGCCGTGCTGCGCTTCGACTTCACCGGGTTGGGCGACAGCGAGGGCGAGTTTGCGGACACGCACTTTTCCTCGAACGTGGACGACCTGGTGGCGGCAGCGCGTTGGCTGGCGGATCACCACGGCGCGCCGCGGCTGCTCGTCGGGCACTCGCTCGGCGGGGCGGCAGTACTGTGTGCAGGTCGGCAGCTCGACTCGGTCACCGCGATTGCGACGCTCGGCGCGCCGGGACATCCCGAGCACGTCAAAGGTCTGCTGCAGTCGAGTGTCGAGGAGATCGAGGCTACTGGGCAGGCCGAGGTGCGGCTCGCCGGACGGACCTTTACGATGAAAAAGGAGTTCCTCGACGACGTCTCCGAGCAACCGATGCGGCACTCGATCGGATCGCTCGGCGCTGCGCTGCTGGTGATGCACGCGCCGCGCGACGAGATCGTGGGCATCGACAATGCCACCGCGATCTTCACCGCGGCAAAGCATCCCAAGAGTTTCGTGACGCTCGACGACGCGGACCATCTGCTGACCCGGGTCGCCGACGCACGCTACGCGGCGGGGGTGATCGCGAGCTGGGCCGAGCGCTACCTGCCCGAGGCTCCCGCGACCGAGCACGACGGCGGCGTCGTGGGCTTTGGTCCTGTACGGGGCTTTCGCACCGAGCTCGTCGCCGGCGACCACGTGCTCATCGCCGATGAGCCCAAGAGCTTCGGGGGCGCCGACACCGGTCCGTCGCCCTACGACCTGCTGCTTTCGTCGCTGGGGGCATGCACGGTGATGACCCTGCGCATGTACGCCGACCGCAAGCAGTGGCCGCTCGAGCAGGCGGTGGTGCGGCTGTCCCACGCCAAGGTTCATGCCAAGGACTGCGAGGACTGCGGGGACACGTCGGGCAAGACCGGCAAGGTCGATCGCATCGAGCGCAGGCTCGAGCTGCGCGGGGACGCGTTGACCGAGGAGATGCGCGGGCGGCTGCTCGAGATCGCCGACAAGTGCCCCGTGCACCGCACCCTGGTCGAGGACCCGACCGTGGTCATCACCAAGCTCGGATGAGAGGGGCGCGATGGAGAGCGCGAGCCTTTGGATCACCCCGCTGGTGCTGATGCCCGGCGTCGGATTGCTGGTGATGTCCACCGCGATTCGCTTCGGCCAAGTGCACGAAGAAATGCACCGGCACGCCGCAAGTGGCTCCCACGGAGCAGGTCATGCGGAGTCGCTGCTCGTGCGGGCAACGATGCTGCGCAACGCGCTGGTCGCCCTCTATAGTGCTGTGGCCCTGCTCGCGGTGGCTGGCCTGGTCGGCGGGCTCGGGCAGATCTGGATGGCGGAGTCCGCCACGCCGGTGCTCGTGCTCACCGCGGCCGGCGTCTCGTGTCTCGCCTACGCCGCCGTGACGCTGATCCGCGAGTCAATCCGCCTCGTTCAGGTGATCGAGGCGCACCGAGACGAGCTCGCGCACCACGACGACGCTGGCTAGCCGTATAATCGTGCCGTGTTCGGGCCGGATGGAGAGCGTCCATCGATTCGGGCGGGCTGGACGCGGGGACTGCTGCGCTACTTCGAGGCGCACGCCGACCCGGCCCAGGTGGCCTCGGTGCTGTCGCGCGTCCCCCCGCCGACGCAGCACGCCATCCGGACGCTCGAAGGTCTTTCGTGGCTGGACATCGGCGCACACCTCGAGATGCTCGAGTCGATGCGCTCCGAGGTTGGGCCGATCGAGTTCGTCTCCCTGACCCGGGCCGCGAGCCTCGGCATGATGAAGGGCAGCATGCTTCGAACCACCGCCGTTGCGGGCGTTCGGGTGTTTGGGCGCGCCGCGATCCTCAAGGTGCTCCCGCGGGGATGGCGGCTGATGGTGCGTGGTTGTGGCCACTTTCGCGTGCGGCGGCATCCGGAGCTCAACGTCACCGAGGTCGCGCTCGCTGAGATGCCGCTGATTGTCGCCGCCTCGGAGGGGGCCAAGCTCGCCACCGCGGGCATGCTTGCGGCGTCGTGCGACCTCGCCGGGGTGCCGGGCCGGGTGCAAGTGGATCGTCCGGGTACGGACGCGACGACGTTCGTCTTTCACGTTTCGATCCATGGCGAGCCCCGTCAGCGCGACCCGGCGGGTGACCGCCCGCCTCCGGTGTCGTCCGAGATTGGCGACTGACGCCTCCAGCGCATGATGCGGATGTTGGCGTCCTTTCAGGGACAACATTCGCAGTCGATACGCATCTGCCGTGCGGACGACGGCGTGCGTGCGCGGGAACCTTCGGTGGTTCACAGCCCACGCGAACAATGTGTTGGGGGGAAAGTGCCGCGGGGCAGGTCTATTGGCGTTCGTGGTCGCGTGCGGCGGTGATGCGCGCGACAGCGACCCGTTCGGTTCAGCGGGCCTTTCGTCGGCGGGCGGTGACACCGGCGGCGACGGCGACGACGACGATGATGACGACAGCGAGGACGGCGGCGCCCAGGACGGCGACGACGGGATGGGCCCCAAGCTCGACCTCGGTGAGCCCGGCGGTGGCGACGACGATGACGACGCGCCGCAGATCTGCCACGTCGTCGACGATGCCAGCGGCGTTGCACCGTGCTCGGACACCGCCCCGCCCGACAGCTTCGAGCCCGAGGTTCAGTGGGCATGGGAGGGCGTCGACGGCTTCGATCAGTCGGTGACCACGCCGCTCGTGGCCAATCTCACCGACGACAACGGCGACGGCGTCGTCGACCTCTGCGACATCCCGGACATCGTCGTCAACGTCTACAAGGAGACTGCCGAGTCTGGCGGCGAGAGCATCGGGCGGGTCGCGATCCTCGACGGCGAGACCGGGTCGCTGCACCACATCTTCGATACGCCGGTCATCTCGATCGAGACGCCTGCGCTCGCGGACATCGACGGCGATGGCGTGGTGGAAATCGTGGCAGTCGAGGTCGACGACACCGTTCCCTTCATCGACAACCCGCCCGCCCGGATCGTTGCCTTTCATGCCGACGGGAGCACGGCAATGGCGGGTCCGTGGAACATGGCTGGTCATTCGCTGACGCTCGGGGCGATCGCGATCGCCGACCTCGAGGGGGACGGCGATGGCGAGATCATGGTCGACGGCAAGGTCTTCGATCATCTCGGCAACCTCGTCTGGTCGGCGACGGACCACGGCGGCGGCGTCGCCTCGGCGGCCGACCTCGACGGTGATGGCGACCTCGAGGTCATCTCGGGGCCCCGGGCGTATCACCACGACGGCAGCGTCTACTTCGACGCGCTTCCGGGCGAGGCGGGGCTGTCGGCGGTGGCGGACCTCGACGCCGATGGACAGCCGGAGGTGCTCACGGTGATGTGGCCGCAGGGCATCGCAATCATCGAGCACGACGGTTCGATGACCCACAGCGGCGTGTTACCCACGGTCGGCCAGCGTCGTCCTCCGGCGATCCACGACATCGACGGCGACGACGTCGTCGAGCTTCTGATTGCCAGCGACGAGGGCTTCTCCGCGGTGCGGACCGACCTCACCGTGATGTGGACGGCGGCCAACGACGACACGAGCGGCATGTCCGGTGCGACCGCGTTCGACTTTCTCGGTGATGGATCGGCCGAGGCGATCTACGCCGACGAGACCCAGGTCCACGTCTATGGCCCCGGCGGGGCGACGCTGATGACGAGCCCGCGGGCGAGCTGGACCTCGATCGAGTACCCGGTGGTGGCGGACGTCGACAACGATGGGTCGGCCGAGATCGTAATCACGTCCAACTACGGCTACTGGGGCAACCCCAGTCCGCCGGTTCAGGTCGTGCGCGACGTCCAGGATCGCTGGATCCCCGCGCGGCGGATCTGGAACCAGCATACGTACCACGTGACCAACATTCGCGAGGACGGCACGCTGCCCAGTCCCGAGCCGCCGCACTGGCAGGGGCTCAACACCTTCCGGACGCAGGCTCAGATCGCGAACGGTGGCGTCTGCGACCCGACCCCCGAGGGGTAGGCCGGATCGAGCGGGCGCCGTAGCGCCGGCGTCCAGCGGAGGTATGCTCCCCGGGCAATGCGCTGGTCGATCCGACTGGGCCGCCTGTGGGGCATCGACGTCCGGATTCACGTCACGTTCCTCGTGCTGCTCGCGTGGATCGCCTGGACGCAGTACCGGGCCACGAGCTCGATCTCCGCGGCGACCGGGGCGCTGCTGTCGGTGCTGCTCGTATTCGTGTCGGTGCTGCTGCATGAGTACGGGCACGCGCTCGTGGCGCGGCGCTACGGCATTCCCACCAAGGACATCACGCTGCTTCCGATCGGTGGCGTCGCGCAGCTCGAGCGCATGCCCGAAGATCCCAAGGGTGAGCTCGCGGTGTCGATCGCGGGGCCGGCGGTCAACGCTGTGATCGCCGCGGCGCTGTTCACCACGATCTATGCCGTGGGCCGGCTCGACCTGCCGGCCCACCCCAACATGCCAGGAGGGACGCTGCTCGCCCAGCTCGCGTGGATCAACGTCACGCTCGCCGTGTTCAACCTGATCCCCGCGTTCCCGATGGACGGCGGTCGGGTGCTCCGCGCCTTGTTGGCGATGAAGATGGGCCACCCGCGGGCGACTCAGATCGCAGCCACGCTCGGGCAGGGGCTCGCCCTCGTTGCGGGGGTCGTCGGTCTGTTCTGGAACCCGCTGCTGCTGTTCGTCGCGCTGTTCGTGTGGCTCGGCGCGTCCGAGGAAGGCAAGACCAACATGGGTCA
>Ga0207422_1003445_pt1 | contig 15845 bp, 12 predicted proteins | sample MarCyaLeptolynsp_FD_187757 | JGI IMG/M metagenome (GOLD analysis project Ga0207422, IMG submission 187757) | Marine cyanobacterial communities from Panama - species 1 Leptolyngbya sp. (SPAdes) | ecosystem: Environmental > Aquatic > Marine > Unclassified | place: Panama: Panama City | collected...
AGACTGGCCTCTCCGTGCAGCCAGACGCCGGCACAGGACGCTTCGAAGGCGGGCATGCCTTGCGCCACCAGGCCGGTCACTAACCCCGCCAGAACGTCGCCTGTGCCCGCTTTGGCCAGATAAGGGGAGGCGTGGTGACTCTCCGCGAGGCGCCCGTCTGGTCCGGCAATCCAGGTGGTTGGTCCTTTCAGCACCACGGTCACGCCTTGGGCATTGGCGACGTCCTGCGCGGCGTTGCTGAGGCTTGCCCCCGTTCTGCCGAAATAACGCTCAAACTCCGCAAAGTGCGGTGTAATGATGCGTGAGGTGTGAGACAGCTCAGCACAAAGCCGAATGGCGTCTGCATCGAGGACGACTGCAAGACCTGGATCCGAGCTGCAAATGGCTTCAGCGGCGATCTCATCACAACCGCCAGGTCCCGCCAGGATCGCGGTCGGACGATTGATATCGCGCAAACTGTCGGCACGGACCATGATATCCGCGGGCAGGGTGGCACGGTACACGTCAGCTTGCGCTTCGCTGAGCACAGTGACAAGGCCACTCCCGACTCGTGAACAGGCTTCCGCCGCCAACCGCGTGGCGCCCGTGTAATTATTCGCCCCCATGATCACCGAATGCCCGCGCCGATATTTGTGATCATCCTCCGCCGGACGCGGGAAGGTCGATAGCCACAAGTCAGGGGTGTTTGGCAATTTCATCACACTGCTCATAAACCACTTATTGCTTGTCGCCAGCCTCTTGTCTCGCGGCATGACTCTGTTACGAGAGTAACGGGGAGAGATGTCTGGCACAGGTCGCGCTATGCATCTTACACATATCGTCATTGACGACTTTCTTAAGGATCCGCATCCGGTGCGGAACGCTGCGCTTGGATTGCAATATCCACCGCGGGCGGAGAGCGAGTCATATCCCGGTCGAAATGCGACCCGGGCGCTCGCATTTCCGGGTCTTGAGAACATGATCAGCGAAATTGTGCACGAGCCCTTGGTGCCCAAGATCAAAGGAACGTCCTATGGGCGCCCCCGTCTGGCCATGGCAGGGGATGTCAGCTCAGTCGATATTCACATAGATCACTGCCACTGGTCGGCGCTGCTTTACTTGTCGCTCGACGAGCATTGTCAGGAAGGGACGCATTTCTATCGCCACAAACCGACAGGTCTGGAAATGGCCCCGGCCTTTCCGGGGCAGGCCCAGGCGGCTGGATACCCCAATGTCGAGGCCGCCGTTCAGGACATCCTGAACGATCAGAAGTTTGACGAAGACAATTGGGAGCGCCGGATGATGATTCCGATGCGGTTCAATCGCATCGCGATCTTTCGCGGCTATTTATGGCACGATGCCGGACTTTCATTCGGGACAGAACCAGACAATGCGCGCCTGATCCTGCCCTTCTTCTTCTATAACAGGGACCAGATCTAGGCCGGCTCAAGCGCCGCAGATGCCGCCAGCCATTGGTCCACATCATGCAGCGCCCGCGCCGCCTGAACGCGTTTCTTGGCGCGCCCTTTTTCCTTGCCGCGCAAGCGCTTTCCGGTTTCGGGATCCTTGTTCGGAACGCTTTCTGGGTCGGCGGGTGGAAACAGGCCGAAATTGATGTTCATCGGCTGAAAGCTCGCTTTGCCTTCAAGATGCCCGCCAGTGATGTGTTTCACCAACGCGCCCAGCGCGGTCGTCTCTGGCGGATTGGGCAGGACCGTACCCAGGCGCTCCGCGGCCGCAAAACGCCCTGCCAGCAGTCCCATTGCAGCGCTTTCGACATAGCCCTCAACGCCCGTGACCTGACCGGCGAAACGAATGCGCGGCATGGACTTCAGCCGCAGACGCTGATCAAGCAGCTTTGGCGAGTTCAGGAAAGTGTTGCGGTGGATGCCGCCAAGGCGCGCAAATTGCGCATTCTCGAGACCTGGAATGGCCCGAAAGATCTCAGATTGTGCGCCATATTTCAGCTTTGTCTGAAACCCGACCATGTTCCACAAAGTGCCGAGCGCATTGTCTTGGCGCAGCTGCACGACGGCATGGGCTTTGACCTCCGGATTATGCGGATTGGTCAGGCCGACCGGCTTCATTGGACCAAAGCGCAGCGTTTCGCGGCCACGTTCTGCCATCACTTCAATCGGAAGGCAGCCTTCGAAATATGGCGTGTCCTTTTCCCAATCCTTGAATTCTGTCTTGTCGCCTTCAATCAGGGCATCGATGAAAGCATTGTACTGGTCTTCATCCATGGCGCAGTTGATGTAGGCGGCTGTATCCCCGTGAGGCCCTGGTTTGTCGTAGCGCGACTGACGCCAGGCTTTATCCATGTCGATACTATCGAGATAGACGATCGGGGCGATGGCATCGAAGAAGGCGAGATCTTCTTCGCCAGTGTGGGCGCGGATGGCCTCGGCCAGCGCGATTGAGGTGAGGGGACCCGTGGCGATAATCACGCTGTCCCAATCTTCGGGCGGGAGACCAGCAATCTCTTCTCGCACAATCGTCACGAGCGGGTGTGCTTCCAATTGCGCTGTCACAGCCTCGGCAAACCCCTCCCGGTCTACGGCGAGCGCACTTCCAGCTGGCACCTGATGCTTGTCCGCGGTCGGAATGATAATGCCATTGGCGCGTCGCATTTCCTCATGCAGGACGCCGACGGCGTTCAACTCATGATCGTCCGAGCGGAACGAGTTGGAGCAAACGAGTTCCGCCAACTTATCCGTCTGATGCGCGTCGGTGCCTTTAACACCGCGCATTTCATGCAGAACCACTGGCACGCCCATATTTGCCGCCTGCCAGGCCGCTTCTGATCCGGCCATGCCGCCGCCGATAATGTGGATAGGTTTGATCTCACTCATTCGGGCGATTTGCGTCCGATACAATGCGACGTCAAGTTCGCGGTCGCAGACAGGGGCTAGGCAAGCAGAAACACGCTCTCTAAATGAGGCGCATGACGACAGACCAACTTTCCCCGGACTCCATCCTCTCAAAACTGCTCGAGACTTGCCAGAAGGCGGGCGCAACAGGCGCTGATGCCTCTTATGGCCGCTCTCACGGGGTCAGCGTGGACGTGCGCGAGGGCAAGCTGGAAGGCATCGAACGGTCTGAATCGCAAGGGGTTTCTCTGCGCTGCCTGTTCGGTCAGCGACAGGCATCTGTGTCTGGGTCGGATGTTTCAGAAGCTGGTTTGACCGCCCTGGCAGAGCGCTGCGTCGCCATGGCCAAAGTGGTTCCCGAAGATCCCTATTGCGGCCTGCCACGCGCGGACGAACTCGCCACAGACTGGCCGGAAATAGATGTGTCCGGCGATGGCGAGATTGCATCGGACGCGCTCGAACAGGATGCCATTGCCGCCGAAGCGGCCGCGCTGGCCGTCCCTGGCGTGCAGCAGGTCTCAGGGTGTGGCAATGGTTGGAGCAGCAGCGAGCGCTGGGTGGCCGCGACCAATGGTTTCACATCACACCGTCTAAGCGGTTCAACCGGGCTTGGGCTCGCCGCGGTCGCGGAAAAAGATGGCGCCATGGAGCGCGATTATGAAAGCCGCTCGGTTCGCCGGCTCGAAGATCGTCCTTCGGCAGAAGAAATCGGTCGCATCGCGGGCGAACGCACAGTCGCGCGGCTGGGCTCGCGAAAGGTCAAAACCCAGACCGGCGCAGTCATCTATGACCGCCGCGTTGCCAGTAGTCTGATCGGTGCCTTCCTGTCGGCAATCAGCGGACCAAGCGTCGCGCGCGGGGTATCCTTCCTCAAGGATTCTCTTGGAGCGAAAGTCTTCGCAGATGGCATAAACCTCATCGATGATCCGTTTCGCGTCCGCGGCATGGGCAGCCGCGCGCATGATGGGGAAGGGCGGCCGGTCGCTTGCAACAAACTGATTGATGATGGCGTTCTGACGCGCTGGCTCCTGAATGGCGCGTCAGCCAAACAGCTGGACATGACGCCGAACGGACATGCCAGCGGCGGCTTCGGCTCATCACCAGGCGTCGGCGTCTCTAACGCCTATATCGAAGCGGGGACGCAGAGCCCGGAAGAGCTGATGCGGAGTGTCGGGAAAGGCCTTCTGGTCGCCGATATGTTCGGCCCCTCTATCAACCCGAACACGGGCGACTATTCAGTCGGCGTAGCTGGGTTCTGGTTTGAGAATGGCGAGATCCAGTATCCGGTTTCGGAAGTGACCATTGCAGGCGACTTACCCGGTATGTTTGCGCGTATGGTGCCGGCCTCAGACCTTGAATTTCGAGGGTCACGCGACGCGCCGTCTCTGCTGATCGAGGACATGTCGATTGCCGGGGAGTGATCTCGACCGCGAGGATCTCGACATACTGAGATCCGTGGCTCACGAAGCCGGGCAATTGGCGATCGACTATTTCGAACGCTCTGACGTCCGCTTCTGGGACAAATCCAAGGGCAACCCGGTCACAGAAGCGGATCTGGCCGTCAATGCGCTGATCCAAAAGCGCCTAATGGCGGCGCGACCGGATTATGGCTGGTTGTCGGAAGAGACGGCGCTGGACAATGACACACTCACCGCCAAGCGCGTTTGGATCGTCGATCCGATCGACGGCACTCGGGCTTTTATGCGCCAGGAGCCTTATTGGTGCATCGGCCTGGGCGTCCTCGATGATGGGCAACCTCGTGCTGCAGCGGTGAACGCGCCCATGTTGGGAGAGACTTATACCGCTTATCTGGGCGGCGGCGCTGCGCTGAATGGAACGCCGATCAAGGTCACCAATTATGATCGCGAGGAAGGCTGCCGGATCATCACCAATGATGGCATGCTGACCCATCCAGCCTGGCCGGAACCCTGGCCTGAGGTCGACCTGGTCAAGCCAAAACCGAATGCAACTCTGATTCGAATGTGCTGGGTTGCGGCGGGCAAGGCCGATGCGGCGTTGACGCTTTGGCGCAAATCCGACTGGGATCTCGCTGCAGGAACCTTGTTGGTTCAGGAGGCAGGTGGCGTCGCGACAACCCATCTTGGCGAACCGTATCGATTCAATCGCGGAGAACCTGCACAAAGAAGTCTGCTGGCGGCTGGAAAGGCCCTGCATTCCCTGTTATCAGCGCGAGTCAAAGGCGTCAGATTGCCAGATCCGAACTGGACCGTACGCCCCTATGAACCGACTCAGACGACGGAGCGCCAGGCCATGGGCGAAACTGCAAGCACCAAACAACTTCTCCACCTTGTCATCGGAGGCGAACTGAAAGACGTGACCGACGTCCAGTTCGAGGATCTGTCCAAAATCGATTTTGTCGGCGCATTTGCCAGCTACAAGGACGCCTACGACGCGTGGAAAGGCGCAGCGCAGCGGACCGTGGACAGCGCTGAAACGCGTTATTTCATCCTGCACGCTCACAAGCTGCTCGACCCTGAAACCGGTGACCACCATCACGTCTAAGACCGACAAAGATCGCAATCGGCGGTCGCTGGCGCGCTTGTTGGGCACGCATTTCTGGCCGCATCGCAACTGGTTCATTGGCGGCACCCTGTTTGCCGTGATCACGTCGATCAGTGCGGTCGGCTATGCTGGCGTTCTCGCCTATGTCGGCAATGCCATTCAATGCCAGCTGGAAGGCGGAGCAGGCGATGCCTGCGCCTATGTTCAGGATGCTTCAAGCCGCGTCGGCCTCGGTGATAGCGGCGATTGGATCTGGCTCGGCATATACGCGATTATCGGGCTGACAGCTGTGCGGGCGCTGTCCATGTATGGCATGAACATGCTCAACAATACCGGCGTGCAGCGCGGCCTGGTTTCGATCCAGAGTGTGCAGTTCGACGCTTTGACCGATGGCGATTATGCGCGTGTTTCCGGCGACAATTCAGGTGGCTTCGTCTCTCGCTTTATCAATGATGTGAACGCCATCCGCGATGCGGCCCTGAGATTTGCCAATAATTTCACCAAGAGCGTCGTGACAATTATCGGCGTGCTCGCCGTTCTGATTATAGTCGACTGGCAGCTGGCACTGATTATCCTGGTCGTCTATCCGCTGGCGCTCGGGCCAGTGATCGCACTCGGCAACTCCATTCGGGCGCGATCCAAGAAAGCGCAGCACCAGATCGGTGAAGTCACGGCGCTGGTCTCCGAAGGCCTGCAATCGGCGCGCGTCGTCAAAGCCTATGGCCTGGAGACCTATCAGAAGGATCGCGGCAAGACCGGCTTTGCCGAGCGGTCACGTCTGTTCTTGCGCGTGCTGTCTCAGCGTGCCGCGGTTGATCCGGTGCTGGAAGTGGTGGGCGGTATCGCGATTGCGGCCTTGCTCGGATTCGTTTCCTATCGGATTGCAGCCGGGACCAACACGCTGGGTGACCTGCTCGCTATCATAGCGCTGATTGGGATTGCCTCGCCAGAAGTACGCGCGCTCGGCTCGATCACGGCAGTTGCGCAGGAAGGCGCGGCGGCGGCCGACCGGGTCTATGACATTATCGAGGCGCCTGCGGCGGTCTCAGACAAGCCTGACGCGCTGAAAATCAGCAATGCGACGGGACAGATCGCGTTTGAAGACGTGCATTTCGCCTATCCAGACGGGACCGAGGCCCTAAAAGGCCTAAGCTTCGCAACTGCGCCAGGCGAAACCATCGCGATTGTCGGACCAAGCGGGGCAGGCAAGTCGACCATCTTCAATCTGATCTTGCGTCTGTATGATGCGACATCGGGGCAAGTCAAAGTTGAAGGCCACGATGTGCGCGAGCTCGACTCCAATGCGCTACGCGGTGCAACTGCTCTGGTCTCGCAGGATACGGCGCTGTTCGACGATACAGTTGCCTCGAACATCGCGCTCGGGCGTCTTGGCGCAGATGCGGCTAATATCGAGGCCGCCGCAAAGGCAGCGAATGCCCACGACTTTATCCTGGAGTTGCCAGGCGCCTACTCAGCCGAAGCCGGGGAGATGGGGCGCAACCTGTCTGGCGGCCAGAGGCAGCGTGTGGCGCTGGCGCGGGCCATCCTGCGCGACGCCCCAATTCTGATGCTGGACGAAGCCACGTCCGCGCTCGACGCTGAGAGCGAAGCCAAGGTCCAGGCGGCGCTGTCAGAGTTCGCGGCCAATCGCACCACGCTGATTATTGCGCACAGATTGTCGACGGTGCGCGCCGCAGATCGGATCATCGTCGTGGATGATGGCCGTGTGGTTGAGACCGGGACGCATGAGGCCTTGATGGCGCAGGATGGTGTCTACAAGAAACTGGTCGAGCTGCAGCTCACCTAAGCGCCTGACTCCTCTGCGTCCGCTAGAGGCCGCTCCTGAGGCATTTGCGCGGCAGCCGTCTTCAAGAAGCGGGCGAGTTTCTCCGAGCTCTCTGCGCCTTGCACAGCGATTTGGCGCATGGCGATGAAGGTCGGAACGCCCGACACGCCCATCTGACGGAACAGGTTCTGCTCCCCCCGCACGGTCTCGATATCCGCCTCGCTGGCGAGCAGATCCGAGACAATGTTCGGATCGAGTCCGATCTCGGACGCGAGTGTCACCAGAACCTCGTGATCGCCAATATCGAGGCCCTTGGAAAAATAGGCTTCAAACAGGGCCTCTTTTGCCTCGATACCGCGCGACTGTCCCTGCGCCCAATGAACGAGCCGGTGGGCGTTGAAACTGTTTGGGCGCCAGGTGATGCGGTCAAAATCGAATGGGATGTCTTCATCCTTGCCATACTGGATCAGCGCATCGCGCATGGAATTGGCGCGGTCGCGGCTCTGATCCGACCCGAAACGGGCTTTCATATAGGCTTTGTAATCGGTGCCGCCGGCAGGAATGGTCGGGTCGAGTTCGAACGGGCGGAACAGGATGTCCACGTCTAGGTCCGGCTCCAGGGCCATCGCGCCTTTGAGGCGGCGCAATCCAACCCAGCACCAGGGACAAACCAGATCCGAGACCATTTCGATGTGAAGTGTCATGAGGCAGCATCCTGTGCAGCATGCGCCTTGAGGTGCGCAAGGTCGATGATTGAGAGGGTCTTGTGATGCGTCGCGTTCAGGTCCACCGGTGGCGCCACGCCCATTTGCCGGGCTTCCTCCCACCGTGAGGCGCAAAGACACCACTTGTCGCCCGGTTTCAGGCCAGGAAAGCGGAACTCTGCGCGCGGCGTGATCAGGTCATTGCCGCGATTGAAACTATACTGAAGAAACTCGGCCGTAACGGTGACACAGACTGTGTGCATGCCATGATCCATGGGCCCGGTATTGCAACATCCATCCCGAAAAAATCCCGTAAGCGGCGCATGGCTGCACGGCGAGAGGGCCTCGCCCAGCACATTCCTGGCCGCGGAAGAGGGCGCCTCACTCATGTTGCCGGGACGGGATCAGGCTTGCTGGCGGCCGAGCGCAGGACGCCCCAATAGCCATGCTGTACTTCCATCTGTTCGGTGATGCCCTTTGTCTCCAGCAGCCGATGCGCTTCGGCCAGACGATAGAAAGGCAGGTGCATGAACATGTGGTGCTCACAATGATAGTTCACCCAGTAGGGGGCAATAAAAATGCGCTCGAGCAGGCTGGCATGGGTGGTTCGGGCGTGACGCATCGGGTCGTTGTGATCAGGAACCACAGCATGTTCAGCAATGTTGCGCAGGCGCGTCACCATCATGTTCCAGGTCGCCATCGGCAGCAGCCAGAGCGCAAAGAAGGCCCACCAATGGCCGAGCAGAGTGAGGATAGCGAAGATGGCAGCGTTCGTTATCAGAAACGGGATCACCGCATCACGCGCTGACTGTGATCGATTCTCAGAGCCCTTCTTATTGCGGATTCCGTATCCCATCGCGTTCGCGAACTGGTTCAGGCGTTGCTTGTAAAAGGTCTGGCCGGTCAGGTCGCGGGCGATCTTACGGCGCAGCGAAGACTTGGTGATCGGAAACGGCGCGGACAGGATCAGGTCGGGATCTTCCGGTTGTTGCGCGTATTTGTGGTGTTGCAGATGATAGGGGCGATACGCCTTCAGGCTGCCGCCGATCGGCGCGCCAGAGAGCCAATGCCCGGCGACATGGTTGAGTGCCGGATTCTTCGAAAGCCCACCATGTGCCGCTTCATGCATCAGCACGGCGAGACCAAGCTGGCGGGCGCCGATGATCGGAACGGCAAGAATGATCAACCAGGGCTGCCAGATTGCGGCGGCCATGGCGAGAGCAATCACAGCCCAGCAATGCACCACCATGCCCAGTCCGAGCAGGTCGGAGCGGCGTGAGACATGTTCCCATTCCTCACGGCTGAACAGGTCGAGTGGGCGGATTCGTTTCGCAGCAGCCATGTCAGCATAATACAGCCCTTTCCTAAGGGCAGACAAGCTTGCCCTAGAGCAAAGCCGCGATTGTGAGGCCGGCAAGGATGATCGCACCCGCCCAGACATTCGCCTTGAACATGGCGAGCGCAAACGCCTCGCGGTCTTTCGAGAGGGTCGAGACTTGCCAAATGCCGTGTCCCAGGAAGGCCAGCGCGAGCAGCGCGCCAATGCGTCCGGCGCCAGCGAAATAAGCCCCCAGGAAGATTAGCGCGGTCGCGGCCATGTGGAACACGAACACACCGGTCAAGACCTTGTCTCCGAACAGCCGCGCCGTCGATTTGACGCCGACGAGCGCATCATCCTCTCGGTCCTGCATCGCGTAGATCGTGTCATAGGCGACGGTCCAGCAGACCAGACCAAGATACAGCACCACTGTGGCGCCGGTGACGCTGGTTGCAGTGGCAGCGCCGACGAGAACGCCGAAATTAAAGGTGAAGCCGAGCCAGGCCTGAGGCCACCAGGTGATACGTTTCATATAGGGATAGGCTGCCACGAGTGGAATCGCGAGGAGGGCCACGACTTTCGCGTCGAACGGCAGGAAGATCCAGACGAAGAACCCAACCCCGAGCTGGGCCGCAAGGAAGATGTAAGCCTCGGACAGTGTGACTTCGCCAGCGGGCAGGGGGCGCGCGGCAGTTCTGGCCACCTCGCCGTCGATATCGCGGTCACGGATATCGTTCCATGTGCAGCCAGCGCCGCGCATCGCCACCGCACCTATCGCGAACAGGATGATCCAGATAATATCTACCCACTGAAACCCGGCTGGGACGCGCATCAAGGCCAAGCCGATCCAGCATGGCAGCAAAAGCAACCAGATCCCGACAGGACGATCCCAGCGCGCCAGCGCCGCATAGGGGCGGCTCTGCGCCGGCAATTGCTGCAGCCAGTCAGGTAAGGCGCTGTCGAGCGGAATGGCGCGCGGTTTGTCGTCTTCAGTGTCAAACTCTGTCATGCGCCCTCTATAGCGATTTTTAATTGCTGCGCCATGGCTTAACGTGCCGCGCCGTGCAGCCTATAGAGCGCGCTATGAGTCACATTGCCCGTCTCTTCATCGAACAGCCTTTGCAAGCGGGGCATGCCATCTCCCTGCCGGAGGCCCAAAGTAAGTATTTGTTGCGGGTCATGCGCCTCGCCGACGGGGCGCAAGTCCGTGTGTTCAACGGTAAAGACGGCGAATGGCGATGCAGCCTGTCTGTGGATCGCAAGACCGCGATTCTACGCCCAGAACGGCAAACGCGGGACCAGGTATCGTCGCCGCCACTGACCTTGCTGTTTTCGCCGGTCAAGAAATCCCGCACTGATTTCATCGTCGAGAAAGCCACCGAACTCGGCGTATCTGCGCTGCATCCTGTAATCACCGACTACACCCAGAGCCAACGCGTCCGCACCGACCGCATGCGTCTGCTCGCCATAGAAGCAGCTGAACAGACCGAGCGCATGGACTTGCCCGCGATCCACGACGCGGCCGCGCTGCCCCAGGTGCTTGCCAATTGGGACCGCGCAGCGCCCTTGCTTTATTGCGATGAAGGCGGAGAATCGGCACCGCTGTCTGAGCATGCGAATCGGCTCGCAGACCTGCCTGCTGGCATTCTGATCGGTCCGGAGGGCGGGTTTTCGCCGAAAGAACGTGAAATGCTACGCGCTCTCGAATTCGTGATCCCAATAACGCTGGGCCCGCGCATCCTTCGCGCAGAGACAGCGGTTGTCTCGGCGCTCACGCTTTGGCAATCGGTGGTTGGAGATTGGCAACAGGCACCCTATCTGCCTGAAGCATAAGATTTTGCCGGGAGGGCAGGGGCGTGACGACTCCGACCACAGATATTGACGAGAACGCACCGCGAATTGCCGGGAAGACCGAACTGGTCGAATGGTTCGAAGCCGGTAGCAAACCCAAGACTGACTGGCGCATCGGCACTGAGCACGAAAAATTCGGCTTTACCTGGAATGACCTGAAGCCACTGCCTTATGAAGGCGCCGCATCGATCAAGGCCATGCTCGAGGGGCTGCGCGACCAATTCGCCTGGACCCCGATTGAAGAGAATGGCTATCTGATCGGCCTGAAAAAGGACGGCGCCAGTGTCAGTCTGGAGCCAGGCGGCCAGTTTGAACTTTCCGGTGCGCCGCTCGAGCATATTCACGAGACTTGTAACGAAGTTGGCCAACACCTGAACGAGGTGCGCGAGATCGCGGAGCCACTCGGCATCGGGTTTATCGGTCTCGGCGCCAGCCCGATCTGGTCGATGGAAGATACGCCGATTATGCCAAAGGGCCGCTACAAAATCATGCGCGCTTATATGGAAAAGGTCGGCCGGCTTGGACGGCAGATGATGTTCCGCACCTGCACGGTGCAGAGCAATCTCGATTATGGCTCTGAAGCCGACATGGTGAAGAAGTTCCGGGTGTCGCTTGCCTTACAGCCATTGGGCACCGCGCTATTTGCCAACTCTCCGTTCCTGGAGGGACGCCCGAACGGATTCCTGTCTTATCGCTCTCAGATTTGGACGGATACAGATCCAGACCGCACCGGCATGCTGCCTTTCGTCTTCGAAGACGGGTTCGGATTCGAGCGATATGTAGACTATGCTCTTGATGTGCCGATGTATTTTGTCCGCCGCGGCGGGAAGTATCTCGATGCGTCTGGCCTCAGTTTCCGCGACTTTATGGATGGAAAGCTCCCCATATTGCCGGGCGAGAAGCCGGCAATCGATGATTTCGAGGATCACCTGTCGACCATCTTCCCGGAAGTCCGCCTGAAGCGGTTCCTGGAAATGCGCGGCAGTGATTCTGGTCCGTGGTCGCGGCTCTGCGCGTTCTCTGCGTTCTGGACCGGTTTGCTCTATGATGAAACCGCGCTCAACGATGCCTGGGACCTGGTCAAGACCTGGACAGACGGCGACCGCGAGGCGTTGCGCCAGACGGTCCGAACGATCGGGTTGAAAGCCCCCGTGCCGGGTGGCCGCACCCTACAGGACCTGGGTAAGGACGTGCTCGACATTGCCCGCGGCGGCCTGCGCCGACGCGCCATGCTTTCTGTCTCTGGCGATGATGAAACCGGCTTCCTGCAGGAGCTGGAACACACGCTCTCCACCGGGCGCACGCCGGCCGAAGAATTACTGCGCGCCTATCATGAAGACTGGGGCCGGGATGCCAGCAAGGTGTTCAAAGAATTAGCTTATTGAGGCGATCAAGGACCTGGCTCACCACCTGACGCAAGCCCATGTGGCCCGGCATTTATGGCACAATTGCAACAATGCATGAGGAAAGCGCCAAACTAGTTGCGTTTCCAAATAACGAGACACCCAGACAAAGACTTCAAGCCTGAAATCAAAAATTTTCTCTCCAAGCGTCGCGGGCTTCCGGCCCGCGGGCGCGATCAAAGACCGTGTGGGTCGGTCTTGTAAAAATCGAGAGAGAGAAAATGCAAAAGACAAGTATGCGTCACCGCGCTCTGCGGACGACGATCATCGCCGGTTTGGCCGGCCTGGGCTGCGCGCAAGTCGCCACTGCCCAGGATGCCGAACCAGAGGAAGCGCGTCAGGACACTGTCACGGTAACCGGATCGCGGATAATGAACGCCAACCTCACTTCAAGCAGCCCGATTGCGAACGTAAGTTCCGATGACCTGACATTATCGAACACCGTGAATGCAGAACAGTTCCTGAATACGCTGCCGCAGGTGATCCCGGGTTTCGACTCGACCTCCAACAATCCCGGCATCGGCGAAGCGACAGTCGATTTGCGAGGACTTGGTGACAGCCGGACATTGGTGCTGGTCGATGGACGTCGATATGTGACCTCTAATCAAAACCCTGGCGCCGTTGACCTTAACACTATCCCAGCAGCCCTGGTCGAACGCGTGGACATCCTGACGGGAGGCGCTTCGGCCATCTATGGCTCTGACGCCATGGCCGGCGTGGTGAACTTCATCATGAAAGATGATTTTGAAGGTTTAGAAGCATCTGCGGGCTATGAAGCCAGCCAGGATGGGGATGGGGCAATCTATACCGGTGCGCTGACTCTGGGCGGCAACTTCGACAACGATCGCGGCAACGCTGTGATCAGCTTCGAATACACGCAACGCGAAGGTATCCTCCAAGGGGATCGGGACGCGTCCGCGGTGACGCTGATTGACACGGGTGCAGACGGTGGGCTGCAGGAGACCGGATCTGTCAATATTCCTTCAACCTTCGTCAATGCAGACGTGAATTACACGGAGATTCTGGGCATTGAATTGCCGTGCGACGTCGAGGGTACCGGGGAAGCCGAAGACGAAGATGACAATCCGCTCGGTTATTGTACTGCGAGTCCCTATGGGTTTATCTTCAATCCGGATGGACCTGGGATTCTCCCTTTTATCAATTCCGGCGAGAACACCAATCGGTACAATTATGCTCCGTCTAACTACTTGCAGATTCCTCAAGAGCGCTATTCGATCTATGGCAACGTTTCTTACGATCTCACAGATTCAATTGAGGCTTACGCACAGGCGGTTTTCGTAACCAGTCAGACTGAACAACTCCTCGCACCGACGCCAGTGTTCACGACCCTGACCATCAACCTCGACAACCCATTTCTAGCAGGGGATACCGAAGCGCTTGCAGCGCTGACGGAGATCTCAAACAACCAGAGCAATCCAGATTCGGACGGCAACGGTGTCAATGATGCAGTGGTCACTGCAGGGCGACGCTTCTTGGAAACGGGTGGACGTTTGTCTGACGTTCGCAATGACAGCTTTCAGGTCAATTCTGGCCTCCGTGGTTCGTTCTCTGAGACGTGGGACTGGGACCTGTTTGCTTCATTTGGACAAGCAGATACCTCTGTGACGCAGACCGGTAATATTTCGGAGTCCGCCTATGTGGAAGCGGTGCGCGACGGCACAGCGAACATTTTTGATGAAAATGGCCTAAGCGACGAAGTGATCGATGCGATCTCGGTTACAGGCATCATCACAGGACAAACAGAACAGTTCATCCTATCCGGAACAGCAAGCGGTGATCTTGGGGGACTGGTTTCACCCTTGGCGGAGACACCCATTGCAGTCGCGATTGGCACAGAGTACCGAGAGGAAAGCCTGACCACGGGCGGAGCCGGGCTTGGGCCCGACGTTCGCGGGTTCAATCAGGCTCCAGATATTTCCGGACGGTTCGATGTGACAGAAGTGTTCGCCGAGATAAATGCACCCCTCATCGAAAGTGCGCCTCTGGTTGAAGAGCTGACATTCACGGGGGCATATAGACTCTCCGATTATTCGACTGAAGGAGTCGGCGAAGTCAGCTCGTACGCCGCAGGTTTGAGTTGGGTCCCGATCGATGGTTTGCGTTTTCGCGGTCAGTATCAGCGGGCTGTAAGAGCGCCGAATATCGGTGAGCTGTATTCACCACTGGTAAACGGATTTCCGAATATCGCAGACCCTTGCTCTGGCGGCGAAAATGGAGGGTTTGACGAACTCACGGCGGATGAACAGGCGGCAGCCGTTTTGTACTGCGAAAGTAACCCCATCGCAGCAGCGAACCTGCCTTCTGGTGCGACCGGATCGGATCTTCAGGTAAATTCTCAGATCGAGGGCTTGTTTGGCGGAAACCCAGAGTTGGGCGAAGAAACTGCAGACACGTTCACGCTTGGTCTCATCTGGGAGCCAGTCTTCGTTGATAATCTGACCATTACAGCGGATTGGTTCGACATTCAGATTGAGGACGTGGCGACAAACGTTCCGTCGCAGACTATTTTCGACCTTTGCTACCTGAACGGCATTTCAGAGTTTTGCGAGTTGATCGTACGTGACGCAAACGGAACCGTGGATACATTTACGTCAAATCCACGTAATGCCGCTGAACTCAGCACTTCTGGGGTCGATGTAACAATCGACTACAAATACGATTCTGAGAGCTTTGGCACCTTTGGGGTTTACTCCCTCATCACCTGGACGGACGAACGAACGTTAATCCCTCTGGATGGCGAAGATCCGATCGAATATGTTGGATACTACGGTGCGACCGTAGGTGAGCCCACGCCAGAATGGAGTTTCAATACGCGTTTCGACTGGTCCTTGGGCGATTACGGGGCGCGGCTCCGTTGGAGTCGAATCTCAGAAGTCAAAGATGACTTGTTCGTCGATGGCGGAACCCCGGATCTTTTCATCGAAGGCGTCGATGCGTATGATCAATTTGATCTGACCCTTTTCTGGGACATGACCGAAAACATCAACCTCACTTTCGGTGTCGAAAACCTCCTCGACGAGGACTTCGTTATTATCGGTGACGACTCTGCGGAGCAGTCGAACACATACCCAGCGACATATGATACGCTCGGTCGAACCTTCTTTGGAAGACTCACTGCGACGTTCTAGGGTCGCTCGATCATATGCAAACTGAAGATAGCGGATCATTTGATCCGCTATTTTTTTATCTGCGAATGGCCGGGCTTTCGAGGTCCAGGCCGTTGGCGCGGGCGGCGAGATAGAGCTCGACCGCTATATAGAGCGGATCGCCATAGGGTAGGGGTTCGGCGCGGACGCCGGTATCGCAGTCGCGCAAGCGGCGATGGAGCGAGCCCATGGACTGCCATTCAAGCCGGTAAGCTGGAAAGCCATTGCCGTGGCCCTGGCTCAG
>Ga0207422_1003446_pt1 | contig 15824 bp, 12 predicted proteins | sample MarCyaLeptolynsp_FD_187757 | JGI IMG/M metagenome (GOLD analysis project Ga0207422, IMG submission 187757) | Marine cyanobacterial communities from Panama - species 1 Leptolyngbya sp. (SPAdes) | ecosystem: Environmental > Aquatic > Marine > Unclassified | place: Panama: Panama City | collected...
TGACCGATTGCGGTAAACGACGCGAAGCAATCGGCGTGCCAAGCCATGACAAACCGCAGAATCCTGCTGTGGCTGATGGTTAACGCGAAAGTTAATGGCACCCCGTTTGTAAAACAGACCGACAATTCTTCGTTGGAAAATGGCCTGTTAAGCATATTGCGCTAGGGGCAATCGGATGACGAATTGGCCCACCATTCCCGCTGCATTAGCGCTCGCCGCCGCTGGCCTGACACCCCTTCTCGTTGGATGCGACAGCGGGCCGGCCGATCCGCTTGCTGCTGCCAAAATTGCATATGCCGACGCCAAGCCGCGCACCGCAATGGACCTGCTGTCCGATGCGATCAGCGCGGATCCTGCTGACATCGAAGCGCGCATGCTGGCCGCCGAAGTGTCGATGGCTCTGGGCAATCCCGATCGCGCGATCAGCGAGCTTGAGCGTGTGATTGAGACAGGTGAAGCGCCCAAGGACGCTAAGGCTCGCCTGCTCGAGGCCTATGTCGTCGGCAATTATTCGATCAAAGCGCGCGAAACCTTTGCGGAGCTGACCTACGATCACCCCGAGGCTTTCTCGGCCGCGCTTGGGCTTGAGCTTGCCGAAGGAAACTTCGCTGCTGGCTTTGCCAAGCTGGATGAGGGACTGGCGCAATTCCCGAACGATCAGCGGCTGATCACCAGCGATGCCGAACGGCTGGTGATGCTGTCGCAGCCGGCTGAGGCCGCGCAGCGGCTTGCTCCAGTCCTTGAACAGCAGCCGATTGAGCCAGAGGCTCATATCCTCGCCGGCCGAATGCAATTGGCCGAAGGCGAGCTGGATGCTGCCAAGGCGCATTTCGAAACCGCGCTGACCATGCGTCCTGCGCATCAAGCAACGATGCTGGCAATGGCAGCGATTGCGCGCGATCAGGGTGATGAAGCTAATGCCGCTCGCTGGATCAACAAGGCCAATGAGGTCGGTCAGCCACATCCGGTTGGCCTGCTTTTTGCCGCGCAAATGGCCTATGATGCAGGTGATATCGATCGTGCGAACGAGTTGATCGAGAAGGCGCCGCCTGCCTTTATGGATCAGTCCCAATTCCTCCGCCTACGGGGCTTTGTCGATGCCGCGCGCGGGGCCCATGCCCTCGCAGTGCCAACCTTGCAGGATTATGTTGCGGCCACTGGCGGCGACCAGACTGCGCGCCGTGTCCTGGCTGAAAGCCTGGTCGCGCAAGAGGAATTTGCCGCTGCCTGGGACGTGATTGAGCCTCTGGTCGGCCATCCCCAGACCGATGGCGGCACGCTGTTGCTGGCGCTCAATCTCGCGGTCGAAACCGGCCAAGGCGATGCCCAACAGATCCAGAGCCTGATTCGTAAACGCGCGGCGGCTCCCGATATTGCGCCAGCAATGCGGGATGCAAGCAGCGCGATCAAATCGGGCGACTGGGCCAAAGCTGATGCCATCTACACACCATTGGTGGCAGGCGTAGGGGCCGAAGACCCGGTCCTGCTCAACAACGCCGCTGCTGTGAAATCCAAGCTTGGCCAGCACAGTGAGGCTGTCGCGCTGGCGCGACGTGCACTCACTGCTGCGCCTGACACGCCGGAAATTCTCGACACGCTTGGATGGGCCCTGTGGCAGCAAGGCCGGTCGAAGTCGGAAGCTCGCGCGCTGCTTACCCGTGCGCGCGACGCTGCGCCGCGGAACCGCGAAATTGCCGAACATTGGGCGATCGCGCATGCTGGCGCCTGACGTTCGGATGTTGGCGTAGAGATCATTTTCTACGACAATCCTTGACCCGCGCGCGCCCTCTGCCTAGGTGGCGCTTCCGATCGGCAGCGCATCGCGCTCCGAGCGCCCGTGGGGGCCCTTAGCTCAGTCGGTAGAGCAACTGACTTTTAATCAGTAGGTCGCTGGTTCGAACCCAGCAGGGCTCACCATCCATCAACCTGAAAGACATGGATAAAACGTCTTCCCGTCATTCAGGTGATGGAGGCCAGTGTAACGGATGGCCACTAGGTGGCTGAATGGGGTCCTAACTCATGGGATGCCGCCACTTGTGCTGAGACGAGCTCCTTCCTCTACAAATTTCTCAAGGTCGCTGGGCCTGTATCTGACCAAACGCCCGCCTAGCTTTACAAAGACAGGCCCTCCTCCTTCGTAACGCCAAGCCTCAAGAGTGCGTTTGGTTGTGCCCAGATAGGCGGCGGCTTCTTCGGTCGTCTTGAGGGATTCAAGCAAAGCAACACCCCCCTTTCGAACTTGTAGGGGCATGCCTCATAGGTGGGGGCATAGGGGGAACAGCTAAGTCTGTCCTTCCTTTGTTCGGGGTCGCAGAAATTTTCGCCAAATTTTTGCGCGGTCGGCTGGGTGACAAGTTATGAATCAACGTCGTCTCCTGCTTCCTGCGGCGGCCAAACAAGTTCAATTGAGTCATCAAGCATGAACAAGGCGCGTTGGTCGCCTTTTTGTCGGTGAGGTTGCGAGAGGGTGTTCACGAGAAATCCCTCTCCGAGCATTTCGCACTTGCGTGCTTGTGCTTGTTCAATCCCGGTTTCCCGTTTCACTTCTTCCATGAAGACCTTTCGGCCTTTTCTCCTTTGCTGATGCCAATATGCAGCGAGCCTCCGCTTTTGGGGCGAAGTGATAGGTGAAATCGAAGGGGTGTGGGTTGTCCGGAATCCAATTGGAAAGCGGTTATCAATGGGCATAGCCATAGTTCCTTTCGGGATAAGTCTCCGCTGCCAGCGTGAATGCAATATGGAACAGCGGTGTGTTAGCGGTATGTTGGTGGTATGTTGGTGCCGCTTCCCGACAATCTCTTACGGGCTTGTTGTAAGAGCGCCCGCCTGACGATTCGCTGCCGCTCGGCATGGTCAGGCCTCAAGGATATGCCCTGGGTGCTGTGGACTGGGAACGACCCTTGGCTCCAGATCCGCTCTGCGTGCAAACGCAGCGTCCATCACAGGAGATAGAACGGATGTTCCGGGTTTCAAGTGCTGCTAGAAACGAGATATGATGCGTCTTCGAATTGAGAGATTGAAATCAGATGTCATCATTCTCACCGTGCAGCCCGTAAGCTAACGAGGCTTGCGGACCTAATCCCTTTAGGGTCAACTCAACGGGGAGCTTTGCAATGCCAATCGACGAAGACCCGAAGCAAAAGAGTGCGCGGGAATGGGATGAGGAGCAGCAGCATTGGGAGCTAGAAGAGGCAGCCCGTCTTAGAAGGAAGGAACGTGAGGCTGAGGAATCTGATGCCAGAGATAGCGCAATAGATTCGATGCGCGAATGGTTCTTTGAGCAATTTGAAGACCCGGCCAATCAAACTCCGTGGGATGGTGAGGACAAGAGGTACCTCTATGTTTCCGGGGGGCCCTACGAAGCCAACGATATCCTACCCGAGCAATTCGGCTCGGAGTATCGTGAGGCTTGGATTCAGGAGGCAATCGAAACGATCGAGCTGGATGGACTGGAGTGGGCCCCTTCACCGCACGGAGATTTCTATCTTCACCCTGAAGATGAAGGTGAACCGCCAGCCGATGACGCAGAAGTAACTGCTCACATTGCAATTGAGATTAAGGTGCGGATTGACGAGCTGGAGAGTCTACTGTCTAGCCTTCCCAAAATGCCGTTAAGCCTTGGGCACAACATGCCGCCCGACGAGATCGGTCTTCCTCCTTACACCGAAGATACCGAGGAAGAGATACATAATCACTTAGGTGCGATTCAAGGCGAGCTTGGTGTTGAAACGCCCGACAAAGATCTACTTAGACAAAGCGAAAATGGGCTGCGCGAGATTGCTGCCAAGATAACTTCTTGGTTGGGCCGGAAAGCGGACCTTGTTGTTGACGAAGCAATCAAAGCAAGTGTGAAAGCAGGTGTATGGGGAGCGCTTGGTCTGGCTCTCATTGGGGTTGCAAAGAAGGTTGGAGAATACCTCCTCTCATTGACCTAATTTCAATCCTCGAATGAGCCTCAGTTTCAGTCACTGAACCTGCAGGCCTGTTCCCGACCTACGCCCCATCCTACGGACCTAGCATAGGTAGTGCGCGGGGGAAGAGGCGGAGCCGAAGGGTGCATCATTGCGGAAACGGGTTAGGGCAGTTGGTATAGTAAACTGAGATGCAAAAGGTGTGTCACCCGGCGGGGGGGTCTATTAAGTAGCTACGAGTGGCAGAGCTATGTTGCGGCAAATACCGCCTCAACTGTGAATGGGCCTCCGGCCTTGGCCTCCACAACCTGCACATTACCTTCATCGTCGCCGTCTAAAAAAACCAGCAGAGCGCGTTCTTCCTCGGGAAATAGGATCAGGTGTTGAGAAAGTAGGCTCAGAAACTCCTCTTTCCAGCCAGCCATCATGACCAGGTCATAGACCTTTTGATCTCCACTGACCGCGTGTTTCAGTCTTCCTCGGTGAAGCGCGTTATCCACTTGATTGTAGATGGTGCCGAGTCGTTCGGTGGTCATCCGCCGTTCTTCTTGAATCTCGAAGTGCGTCTTTCCGTCTGAGCCCTTGGTTCCAACAATTGGAACGGGGAAACAGTATTGGTTTACTCCAGCGAGGCGGGCGAAGATGTTGTCAGCGCGGTAGGCTTTGAGAAGGTGCTTGTTAAGACCGTACGAGTAGTGCGCAGATAGGCTCGATAATGCGACAAGTTCACATACGAAACGAGTGTGAAGAAAGGCCAGCTCAGCCTCGAATACGGCGGCCTCGGCATTTTGATTATCAGCGATCCAGCCAAGGCGTTGGTGAATGTCGTCCAGCCTCCGCCTAATTTCCTGCATAAATGCGCCGTAGACTACAGGTGCGTTGAAAGGCTCCGGCAATTTCGCCTCCAATAGCTGAACCGCCTATTCAGTCGACCGGCCCGCGCAATAGCTCGGAAGCGCTCACATTCAAAGCTCTCGCTATCAACCCAAGGGCATGAACTGACGGATTTCGGGTTCCTCGTTCGAGATCCGAGAGGTAACTTCTGGTCAACCCCGCCTCTGCAGCCACCTCCTCCTGCGTCCGACCTTGGCGCAATCGCTCTTGCCGAACATTCATTCCGAGTAGTCTCACCAAATCCATATGGCGGGTTGACACGATTAGTGAACGCAGGTCTGTAAACCAATCGTGTCATGATGTGAGGGCGAAATGAGGAGAAGTTTGTCAGATTTGATCGTCTGGGGGTGCTACGCATTATTTGGAGTCAGTGTCCTATTGACCTTAACGATAGGACCTGAAGCATTCCTCAGTCTGGGCTGGGTACTTGATCTAGTCGGAGGGGTCCTAAGTCGGCTTTGGCACGAACAGCCATTGGTGTCCGGCTCTATTCTTGTGTCCCTTGGAATATTAGTCGGCATTCACTTCGAAAAGGATGGACCCAAGGCATAAGCCGCTTGGCATGAATATCGGCAGTGTGGCCAGATTTCGATAGTTTGGGAGAGTATTGACCGAGAACTGTGCAAACTATTGACGCGCTGCAACATTCCTCGCAGGGAATACTTGGTTCTAGGCCTTTATCGAGTTGGGATGCGTCATGGGCGGTTTGGCAGGCAAGGTGATCCAAGCAGATGGACGCCTTTCAGATGAAATTGGTGCCGACATTGGTCCCGAGTTGCGCCGTCTCCGAAAGTTGGCCGATATGACGCAAGCCCAGATGGCAGATTTATTGGGCGTAAGACAATCTTCGGTTTCAAAGATCGAAAAGGGCGGCGAAGTATATTTGAGTACCGTCAAGCGTTACGTCGAAGCGCTTGGGGCCTCTTTGCGGGTCAATGCGCAGTTTCCGATCGATGGTCCGATTGCGACGCGCCTTTGCGAAGTATTCGATATTGAGCGGACGACAGAGGACCAATTGGTTTTACCCCTTTTGGGTGAGGAGCCATTTAAGCCGCAGCGCGATGTCGTTCTGTCAATTAAGCCAGTGTATTCCGAGAAGATACTTGAAGGCCGCAAGACGGTTGAATTGCGACGACGCTTTCCAGTTTCAGCGCCGGACGGCACCCTTGCGTACATTTACTCGACGTCCCCTGTGAAAGCTATAGTGGGTACCGCAGAAATAAAAAAGGTTCTAAAACTGTCCGTTGAGGACATTTGGAACAGATTTGAATCGCATGCTTCTATTGAACGAGATAACTTTGATCAGTATTTTGAGGGCCTTGATTTTGGGTATGCGCTAGTATTTGACCAGGTCAGGGCCCTTTCACGGCCATGGCCTTTGGACGAACTTCGTGAGAGATTTAGTTTTGAGCCGCCGCAATCATTCTTATACGCAAAGCGCGACCTGAGAAGAGCACTGCAGGATGAGCGAGCGGTCGTATCTCATTGATACAAATATTCTGATTGGCCTCGAGGACAATCGCGAGGTTGAGGCAGCTTACTCAAGCTTCAGCGCGCTCGCAGCCAAGTACAAGCTAGACGTCTTTGTCCACGAGGCCGCAAAAAGGGATATCGCTCGAGACAAGGACCATGCTCGACGCAAGATATCCCTAAGCAAGATCGACAAGTATCGGCTGCTAAAGCCGCAGCGAGGGGTTACGGTCGCTGATCTAGAGAAGCAGTTTGGACCCCTCAAAAAGCCAAATGATGAGGTGGACGCCGCCCTTTTGCATTCTCTCGATCAGGGAGCCGCTGCCTTCCTTGTCTCACAGGATCAAGGATTGCATGAGCGCGCGGAGGCATTTTCGCCTGAGCTCGGTAGGCGTGTCCTCTACATTGGAGATGCGGCTGACCTAATTGTCCAAACATATGAGCCCAAAGAAGTACCGATCAGACACGTTGCTGAGGTTGAAGCTCATGAGATCGATCATACCGCAGCATTTTTTGATAGCCTTCGAGATGGCTACCCGGAGTTTGATAATTGGTGGCGAAAGAAATGCATCGAGCAACATAGGCCCTGCTGGGTCGTATACGATGACGATGAACTGGCAGGACTTATTGTTCGAAAAGATGAACCTGCCGATGACACTGATGCGATCAGCCCGGGCCAAAAGTTCCTCAAGATATGCACGTTCAAAGTCTCGCCAGAAAAGCGAGGTGTCAAGCTTGGCGAACTGTTGCTGAAGCAGGTGTTCTGGTTCGCACAAGCCAACGGATACGACGTAGCGTACGTAACACTCTATGCTGAGCAGAAGAGCCTGTTGGGGTTACTGGAATACTACGGCTTCAAATGCACCTACACGAAAGAAGACGGCGAGCTGGTCTACGAGCGCTCGTTCTCGCGGGAAGCCCTTGCCCGCGAAGATGGGCAATCCCCGTTTGTGTCTGCCAGACTGAATTATCCGAGATTCGTGTTGGATGAAAAGACTGAGGGATTTGGGATACCGATTCAGGAGGGCTATCATGATATTCTATTCCCTGATTTGTATGATCCGTTCCAACCCGACCTATTTGCAGGTTTGGTCGAGGGGGCGCTTCCTCGGCGACCAGGAAATACGATCAGAAAAGTATACCTCTGCAGGGCTGCTTCGAATCTGGGAGCAGCAGGCTCCTTGTTGTTCTTCTACAAAGGCCAGTCAAAGAATCCCCCTTCACAGTCCATAACTGCCATAGGGATTCTTGATAGCGTAGCACTTGCGAGATCGACGAGTGAATTGCTGTTACTTACTGGTGGGCGATCGGTTTACAGTGAAAGCGATCTCGATGCGTGGGGAGCATCCACCAAGAGACCGGTGAAGGTCATCAATTACTTGCTCGCCAATTACATAGACCCGCCAATCGAGTTGGCCGAACTGCGCGGCATGGGGGTCGTTAGGGGCATGCCCCAGCAATCAATCTATCGCCTTTCACCCGAGGCGCTTCGTTCATTGTCTGCAAGGGCTAACTTGGGATTCCAAACTTGAGCCAAGAGATCGTAATGTTTGCGGGCATATCGGGTGTTGGCAAGACAACGTTCCTCACTTCGCTGAAAGCGCTTGTTCCCTTCGACTGCCTAACCGGAGGGACGCTCATCGCAGCGGCACGAGAACAACAAGATAGAGATATGCTTCGGCATTCAGACATTGCGGAAAACCAAGCATTGCTAGTGGCGGGTTTTCACATAATGCGAAACCCTAAGGTCCCGCTCGTGATCCTCGACGGACATGTCTGCATCGCCACCGCAAACGGCTTGGAGGACATCCCATCTTCCGTTTTCGAAGAATTATGCGTCTCGATTATGGTCCATTTGGAGGCCGATCCGGAGTGCATTCAACTTAATCGATCCTCGGATGAAGGCCGCAATCGGCCAGTGCTGGACGCCGCTACTTTAAGGCAGCACCAGGATCACTCGCGTGCCCATGCCGAGAGCATTGCAGCTGATCTTGGAATCCCGTTCTACATTGCAAAACATGAGGGGATGCAGGAGTTGAGCAAGGCAATTCTCGATAGGCTGGCCTAGCTTTTGAGCCTAGTATTCAGTCGTCAGTGATTGCATTCTTTCACCTGCGGCTTTCAATCCCTCTCGCTGTACTGATCCCTCTAACGTAGCGTACCTTGCTGTGGTGCTGGCCTGGGTATGACCAAGTGCCTTTCCGACGGTGGCAAGCGTAGATCCCCCGGAAAGCATGAAGCTTGCGAGGGTTCGCCTTAGGTCGTGCAAGCGCACCCCCTCCAACCCAGCAAGGGTGGTTATCGCTGCCCAAGGTCGCTTTAGGTCTGCACGGGGGCCTATGCTGGCTGGCTCTTTGGTGTTTATGTCAATGGGGGCTGACTTGCGCCGCTTCTCAGTGCTGCCCGGAAACAGGAAAACCGAGTGACTCTTGCGAGATGCCATTGCTTTGAGGGTCTCAAGCGCAGGCCCCTCGAGCTCCAACCGATGGATACGATTGCTCTTGGTGTGCGCAGATGGCTTTTGCCAAAGACCCCTCTCTAGATCGAATTGAGACCACTCCGCTTTGAGCACCTCTTGTAGTCGGGCCCCCGTGAACAGTAGGAGACGAATTGCGTCTGCGGCTTCCCGGTCAGTCGCACTCCTGGCCTCCTCAGGAATGGTTGAACACTTGCGCTTAGCCACGTCTGGATCATCATCCGGCAAGACTGGTCTGAGGCCAGCCGCGTAGTCCTCGCAGGCACGAAGCAACCGCCTCACCTCTCTCTCACTGAGGCTCCGCCACCTTTGGTCTTCTGAGAAGCGACGAACGGCCTTGCAGGGGTTATCGACTCTCCAACCTCGCTCAATGGCAAGGGAGAACATCTTACTCAGTAAGGCGAGAAGGCGGTTGGCTTGGTATACCCCTTTTTTGCCTCTGGCGATGCCTGCCGCACGAGTGTCTCCGTGTAGCTTGCGTATATCGGTGATCGTAACGGCCTCGACCTTCTTTGACCCAAGAGCCTCTATGGCTATTCGAGAAAGCTGGCGAGCATGGCGGACAGTTGTCGATTTGAGGGCCTGTGAGCGCGCGTAGTCGTCAAGATAGACATTTGCCAGGCATTCTACTGTCGGAGCATTTCTGTCGGCCTCCTCGGCCTTCCTAGCCGCCCTTTCTTCTGCATGCGGGTCAATTCCCGAGCGAGCCTTGCGAAGTATCTCGCGAGCCGCATCTCTGGCTTGTTCTACCGTAAACGTGCCAAAGCTTCCGATTGCCTTCTTGCTAGATTTGCCGCCAGCGCCAACCCGATAAGCTGCGACAAAGCGTTTGGTCCCAGTCGCGGATACAACAAGGCGGAAGCCTCGCACTTCACTATCCGAAATTGTTTGTCCGGGAAGAGCGGCTTCAACAACTCGCTTGGTCAATCGTATTTGTGACAGCCTGGGCATTTCATTCTCTTCCGATGCCCTGTCGATAGCACAAAAAGGCCGGAGTGGATAGATCGTTAGCCTCTTAATGGCCACAAAAAAGCCAGAACTGCCTCGAACGAGAGTGGATGCCTCCGTAGCTTTGTTCACATAAATATCTCATAGTATGTGATTAAATGGGATTAGATTAGACTCAATGAGATCTCACGGTATCTATGACATGCTGACTTTTAATCAGTAGGTCGCTGGTTCGAACCCAGCAGGGCTCACCACATTTTTTCTTGAAATTCATGATGATGGCGATCGCAGCGCCAAAACGTCACGAGACGGTGTAACCTCCGGCTCGCATTCGGCGTACTCTCCATGGGGAGAGTTTGAAATGAACCTTCGTGATCTTGAATATGTCACGGCCATCGATCGCTATCGCAATTTCGGACGCGCAGCCGAGGCATGCCACGTCAGCCAGCCCTCGCTTTCTGCCCAGGTCAAGAAGCTGGAAGAGCGGCTTGGCGTGGAATTGTTCGCGCGCACAAATTCAGGCGTGTTCACGACCGACGCGGGCGCGCGCATCGTCGCGACAGCCCGCGAAGTCTTGCGGTCTGCGCGCCGCATCACTGACACTGCTGCGGAATATCACGACCCGATGGCGGCGCCGCTGCGGATTGGCATGATCCCCACCCTGGCGCCGTTTGCTTTGCCCTATCTGACCAAGGCGATCCGCGATGTGGCTGAGCAATTGAGCGTGATCTATCGCGAACAGCCGACCGAAGTTCTATGGACCGAAATGGAAGAGCGGGTTGTTGATGTTGCGATGATGAGCGGCCCTGTCGATCGCCCCGGCTATCGCTTTACGCCGGTGTTTCACGAACCCCTGCTTCTGATGGTGTCAAAGCAACACCGCTTGGCCAACACGGAGAGCATCGCGGCCTGCGACATTCCTGTCGAGGAGCTGCTCCTGCTGACCAAGGAGCATTGCCTAAGGGCGGACACGATTTCGATCTGCGATGATAAGAATATCGGCATTGACGTGCCTGACCAGATCCTGGCGACGAATTTTCTCACCATGTCGCATTACCTTGCCGGTGGAGTGGGTTGCTCGCTGGTTCCGATGCTCGCCCGGCCGATACTGGAATGCGCCAATCCGGATATGCGCTTCGTGAAAATCGACGACACTTCCTATGGCCGCGAGATTGGCTTTGTTTCGCGCGAGGGCTGTCCACGCGAACATATCCTGCTCACTCTGTGCGAGCATATCAGGGAGCGCCCACCGGCCAATGTGACGGCTGTGACCTAGAATCCGCCAGCTCAAATAGAGCCGACAATTCAGCACGATGAGAGCCCGCTTTTGCGGGCCAATCGCCGTTGAGGCTAGAGCTAAAAATGTGAACGATATCAGTATCATAAGTGATAGGCCACGCCTATCGGACCGATTGGAACATTGTATTATCCAACGCGATCCAATGCCCATATTTGCTCGCCCCAGAAGGCGGGCGACCCCCTAAACCCCCTGTCCGCCTTCTTCCAACTTTTGGGAAGGAAAGGCAGCACAATGAAAACTTCTAAGACACCGGGCGCGACCCTGATTTCGGGTCGTCTGCTCCTCACCTCATCACTTGTCGCACTTGCCACAACCAGTGCGGCGAATGCGCAGCAAGTTATCAATGATGGCGACAACGCCACCGTAACCTCAGCCGCTGAAGGCGAGACCATCAGCGCGGCCGACGGCGTCACCAGTACAGTCGCAGGCGCGCCCGTTGTCGTGGTCGCCAACAATGACGTCACGCTCGACAATGCCGGCACATTGGCAACCACCGGTGTTACGCAAACCGTCCAGGTCAACCAAGGCACGACCGGCGCGGTAATCAACAACGCTGAAACCGGTCGCCTCGAAGGCGAATCGCGTGTGGTCAACTTTGACGGCACCGATGCCATGCTCAACAATGATGGCGTGATCCTTGGCACCGGAAGCCAGCGCAATGGCGCCGTCTATGGCAACCGCACGTCGAACAACATCACGATCAACAACTCAGCCACCGGAACCATTGATGCAGGCGTCGAAGGCGCCGCAATCGCGATTGAAGTCGGCGGCGGCGGCATGCCGCGCGGCGGCGCAATCAGTAATGCAGGCACAATCCAGGGTCGTGGCCAGGCCTCGGCCATGGGCGGCACGGCAGGCGATGGCATCCGCTTCTTCGGTCCAGGTCTTGCTCCGGAATATGTCTATTCGGGTGACATCACCAATTCGGGCCTGATCAATTCAGAAAGCACTCAAGGCACCGTCGCGGGCATTCGCTTCGCCAATCGCATCGGCTTCCAAGGGACGCTGACAAACGAAGCGGGCGGCACGATTTCCGGCGCGCAGAATGGTCTCTATTTCGGCAACGATGCCGACCATACGGGCGGTATCGTCAACAATCTCGGCACGATCAGCTCTGGCAGCCGCGCGCTCAACATCGACGGTACTGGCCTGGTGGTGAACAATTCAGGTTCGATCCTGGGCACGGGCAATCAGCGCAACGGCACAGTCTATGCTGACAGCACGGCGCAGGGCTTTACGCTCAACAACCTTGCGGGCGGTGTAATCGACGCTGGCGACGGCAATGATGGCGCAGGCTTCTCGGTTGAACTGAGCGAAGCCGGCAATGACTTCACGATTACCAATGCCGGCACGATCCAGGGCCGCGGCCAGGCGTCGGCTGGCGCTGCCACTGCCGGTGATGGCCTGCGCTTCGAGCGCACACGTGTTGGCGGCATGCTGGACGGTTCGACCACGGGCCTCTTCACCGGCACAATCGAGAACTCGGGCGTGATCGATTCCGAAGCGACAGCGGGGACAACCGCAGGCATCCGCTTTGTGAACGGTGTGTCGTTCCAAGGCGTGATCAACAATTCCGGTACAATTTCGGGCGTCAATAACGGCCTCTATTTCGGCAATCCGGTTCCGGCGGGCGGTGCCGATCACACAGGCGGCGTGGTCAACAACCTTGCTGGCGGCGTGATTTCTTCGGACAGCCGCGCGCTCAACATCGACGGCGCTGGCCTGGTGGTGAACAATTCAGGTTCAATCCTGGGTACCGGCAACCAGCGCAACGGCACCGTCTATGCTGACAGCACGGCGCAGGGCTTTACGCTCAACAACCTAGGTGGCGGCGTGATCGATGCTGGCGATGGCAATGAAGGCGCAGGCTTCTCGGTTGAACTGGCATCAGCTGCCGCCGGTGGAAGCGAGTTCGACATCACCAATGATGGCACGATCCAGGGCCGCGGCGATGCCGCCGCTGGCCTGGCGACCGCTGGCGATGGCCTGCGCTTTGAGCGCACCCGCAATGCTGGCGCCTTGGACGGCACCAGCGATGGGCTGTTCATCGGCACCATCACCAATAGCGGTGTGATCGACAGCGAAGCGGCCAATGGGACCGCCGGCGGTATCCGCTTTGTCAACGGCGTCAGCTTTCAAGGCGAGATCAACAATTCCGGTACCATTTCGGGTGTCCAGAATGGCCTCTATTTCGGCAATCCTACGCCAGCTGGCGGCGGCGACTTCAGCCAGGCTGTGGTCAACAATTCGGGCACGATCAGCTCGGGCAGCCGTGCACTCAACATCGATGGCATCGGCTTGACCGTGAACAATTCTGGCTCGATCCTCGGTACCGGTGATCAGCGCAATGGCACGATCTATTCGGATGCTGGCTCGAACAATTTCACGATCAACAATTCGGGCGTGGTCGATGCCGGTGCAGGCAATAATGGCGCTGCCATTTCGCTCCAGCTGGGCGGCATGCCGGTTGACGCGACGATCGTGAACACAGGAACGATCCAGGGCCGCGGGCAAGCTGCGGCAGACACTGGAACGGCTGGTGACGGCATTCGCCTGTCAGGTCCGGGCAATGCGCCGAGCTACACATTTGTCGGTTCAATCACGAACTCGGGTACGATCAACAGCGAAAGCGCGGTTGGCCCCACCTCCGGCATTCGTGTTGCCAATGGAATCGATTTCCAGGGCACGCTGACCAATCAGGCTGGCGGGGTCATTTCGGGAGCCAATCATGGTCTCTATCTCGGTGCGGGCGACCACACTGGAGCGGTGATCACCAATGCCGGTACCCTGTCTGGCGGTGTCAACGCCTTCTTCGCTGGGAATTCTCTGTCGGCGGTGGAATTTACCAATGATGGCGGCACCTTGATCGGCAACTTCGTGGGGTCTGCCTTTGCAGATACGCTCACAATCACCGGCATGGGCAACTCGATCCAGGGCGATATCCTGAACAATGTCGACGTGACTACCAATGCTGGCAGTACGACCAGCTTTATCGGTGCCCGAGCGCTCAACGGCAGCCTGACCAGCAACGGTACGCTGGCGTTCGATCTTGGCGCAGACTCGCTGGCCGTTGATGGTGACACCGTCCTTGGCATGGGGAGCGCGGTGAACATCGCGACGACCCAGATTGGTCAGGCCGATATCGGCACGACAATCGATGTCCTGACGGAGACGGGTACGTTCACCGACAATGGTGCGACGGTCAATGTGATCGAGGATGACTTCCTGATCGACTACACCGTCAATCTCGGCTCGGTCGCGGTTGCTGTCTCGGCGACCAATCTCGGCAATGTTTCGAGCGACGCCAACATCAACAGCTTCGGATCGGCAATCACGTCCGCCGCGTCGAACAACCGCCTCTCGGCCAATGTATTCGATGCGCTCAATGGTGTCACTTCGGCGACCGGGTTCGAAGATATCGCATTGACGCTGCTTCCAGCGATCAATGACGGTGTTACCCGTGAGATCTTCGAAGCCCAGCGGCATGCCAGCGCGCAGGTGCAGAATCGCCTGACCGGCGAAGCGCTTGGATTGTGGGGTGCAGCCTCGATCCGCGGTGTTAGCCAGGATCGTACGAGCCTGAGTGGCTTTGGGTATGATGCTGACACGACCAGCTTCACGATCGGTCTAGATGGCAAGTTGAACGAAACGACCACTTTGGGCGTGCTGTTCAACTATTCCGATATCGAGGTTGAGACCTACAGCCCTGCCAACGCCGAAGACGAGATCGATGCAGTTCAGTTCGGCGCCTATGCTGGCTTCGATCTGGGTCAGGCCTTCGTCAATGCCGAGATTGGTTATTCGACCAACTCGGTGGATTCGAGCCGCACGGCGCTCAGCGCTCCAATCACAAGCGAAAGCGATGTCGACGGCGTCTATGCCAGCGTGAATGTCGGATATGACATTGATGCAGGCGGCGTGATCGTAACCCCCAATGGCGGACTGCGTTATGCCGAGCTTTCACGCGACACCTTTACCGAGACTGGCGGTTTGGACCTGACGCTTGATAGCGACAGCGCCGACTTCCTCGAAGCTCGATTGGGGCTGCGTGTGGCCGGCAAGGGCGAGACCGGTGTGATCCCGTTCGCAAGCGCTGATTATGTCTACGATCTCAGCAGCGATCCACTGGCAGTGACCGGGTCGTTCAACGGCGGAGCTGACAGTTTCACCGTGATCGCCGACGAAGCGGCGGAATCGCGTTTCGACCTCGCAGCAGGCCTCGACTTTGTCAGCGAGGGTGGCTTCGCGCTCGGCGCTGAATATCGCGGGCGGTTCGCGTCTGAATATCAGTCCCATTCGGGCGGTATCCGCGTGCGATTTGCCTTCTAAGTGGCTCCAGCTTGGGCTGCCTAGGCCAAGGGAAGCCAGCTGGTGTGTCCTCCGCACCGGCTGGCTTCTTCTATTGTGTTAACGTCAGTCGGCTTGCTGGACGCGCAAATCTTAGTGAGCTGGGATCAATCGATCAGGCCGTGGCGTCGCCAGGCCTCTGCAAGCAGCGTTTCGAGCAGATCGCCGTGACTGAAACCAGCCTGTTCAGCGGCTTTCGCGACGACCTTTTCAGACCACAGATTGCAGTTGAGATTGATCTCGATGAAGTTGATGTCGCCGGTGTTGAAATCGAGACGGAACTCGATCCGACCATAGTCAAACGGAACGAATTCCTGTGCCACCCGCTCAGCCATCGCCGTGATCTTGGATTCGAAATTGGGGTCGTCAAACCGCTTGAGCGCTGCCTTCTCGGTGTTTTGGACGAGGTCGCGCTTTTCGTAATAGGTCCACAGCCGCTGCGTATCCTCACGCTCATACCACAGCATCGGTAGAGCGA
>Ga0207422_1003448_pt1 | contig 15795 bp, 10 predicted proteins | sample MarCyaLeptolynsp_FD_187757 | JGI IMG/M metagenome (GOLD analysis project Ga0207422, IMG submission 187757) | Marine cyanobacterial communities from Panama - species 1 Leptolyngbya sp. (SPAdes) | ecosystem: Environmental > Aquatic > Marine > Unclassified | place: Panama: Panama City | collected...
AATCGACCGGCGACTGACATCGATGCTGACACCATTATTGGTGAAGGCCTCGACCCCTGCAACACCGCCTGAGACTACATCGTCACCTGGATTACCTGCACTACCGATCCAGAAGTCTTCTAGATCCTTGTAGAAGTATGACAGGGTGAGCGATCCTGTATCGGCGAAGTACCATTCGTAGGACAGATCGAACTGCGTCGCAGTGATCGGCTCGAGGAATGGGTTGCCCGATTCAAGCTCGATCCCGGCGAACGTTCCTGGAGTACCATCAGCCTCTTCAAGAGTGCCGCTGGACCGTAGGTCGAACGCTTGGGGTCTGACCAGTGCCTGCGATATTCCAAATCGGAACTGTCGTCCTTCTCCGATATCGAGGCGCATGTTCAGGCTTGGGAGGAAATGCTCATACGAGTTAGTGAAATTCTGCGACAGCGTCGTATCGGCGGTGCCGAAGAAGGTCTCAAGGGTCTGCAGCTCAGCCGTCGTCAGGGAGCAGAAATCTGGCGACGGACCGCCTGGCACTACGGCCGCGCAGGTTCCGTCCAAATCCGCCACACCAAATGTACCCGTTGTGGACTGGATCGTCGTTTGCCCCATCGTTGTCACATCGGTTTCGACATATCGAACACCGACATTACCATCGAGCACAAAACCTGGCGCCAGGAAGTCTGCGAACTCGAAGTCAGCGCGACCATAGATAGCGGTCGTTTCCTGATTGATATCGACAATTTCGCCGGGCAAGTACAGGCCGCCATCGACCACACCACCGCGTTGACCAAGGGTTTGCGCGAATGAGCCTTGCGCGGCCAGAATTGGCTGCACCGTGGACACGAAACCGGCATAATCGTCGGCGAGCGGGCCGCTATAGATCGGCACGCCGGAGATCGGGGAACTGCCACGCAGGTAATTGTCGAAATCGAATGGCTCGAACAGACCCGGAGACAGCGTATTGGCCTCTTCCAGGGTCAGCAAATCATTGGCTGAGCCCGTCCAGATCTCGGACACGTTCCCCCAATTGAAGTCAGAGTAACGCAGGTTGGAATCCCGGTCTGCATAGCGGGCGCCGAACCGGACCGATTTCAGGAAGCCATCGCCGCCGAAATTGTATTCGGCGTCGCCCTGGAAGGCGAGCGAGTCAGCTTCGCTGTCCTGGGCGTGATCCATGATCGAGCGCCAGTAATACTCGGCTGGATCCTGGAAGTAATTGTCCGCCTCGCCGGTCGGGACGAAATAATCGATACCCACTGTTTCATCGCCAAAGCCAAAACCGACATCCGCGTAGAAGGCGCCATGCACCGTGACGTCACGAACGGTCGTCTCAGAGTCGACACTCTGGAGATCGAAGTTCAAGGCCCAACGGTCATTCGGGGTCCATTTGAAATTGATACCAAAGTCAGAAGTCTTGTCGTTCTCGGCCCGCTCGCGCGCCAGCGCCAGTTGCCGCACGCCACTGAGTGGCAGGGTGTTATTGTTGCCGCGCCAGCCGACATTCTCCGTGATGACGCCGCTTGTCAGCACGCCATCAGCCCCAAACTCGAACGCGGTTCCTGCGAGCGCCTCGATCGCTGGATTATCGTCGATGGAAGATTCCAACACGCGCTCCCCCCAAACCAGGTCAGCATCTGATTGCAGGAATTGAGCGGTGGCGATCATGGTACCATCGAGGCTCTCCCACTGACCGGCCAAAGCAATCGCTTCACGCTGACGATCGAACTCCTGGGTCCGGATGCCGCCACCCGCTGGCAGGTAGACTGTCTGTCCTGCGACGATGTCTGTGCGCTCGCGGAAGTCCGCAGCTTGCGGTGTATCAGCCCTTGATTTCAGTTCTGAATGCGCAAAGCTTGCGAGCAATCCGAACCGCCCTGAGCTGGTTTCCCACTGGTCAGACCATAGACCAGAATAGGATGGCGTGGTCTCTTCGATGAAGTCTGAGTATGTCCCTTCAACCGAGAAGGCGAGCTGACGGCCAGAGCTGTCAAACGGCTTTCGGGTGACGAGATTGACCGAGCCAGCGATGCCGCCCTCAATCATATCTGCTGACTGGTTTTTGAAGACCTGAACTGAGCCGAGCAATTCCGGCGACACATCCTCGAACCCGAGGACACCTGAAGAGTTAGCAGCGAATACGTCGCGACCATTCAGCTCGGAACGAACATAAGGCAGGCCGCGAACGATGACGCCGCTACCTTCTACGGCAAAGTGGTCAGGGTCATTCGGCCCGGCGAAACGCTCAACCACGACGCCCGGCACACGTTGCAAGGCTTCAGAGACCGAACGGTCCGGCAGCGCGCCGATGTCTGTCGCCGTAATTGCATCGACAAATACATCCGCATCCTGCTTGAGATCTTGCGCGGATTTCAACGCGCCGCGGATACCTTTGACGACCACTGTATCCTGACGCGCTTCCTCATCTTCTGGCGCATCTGTTTCCTGCCCGAGGGCCACGCCCGACAAGGTCGCGACAGACAGAGCGAGCAGTGATGCGCTGCGCATCAAGCCGAAGCCTGAAATTCCAACAGACCGATCCCGTGAATAGATTCTGGACACCGAATTACCTCCCTAAGCGTCGGCACGTTATCGCACCAACTTCGATTTTGTGAGCTTAGACATTTCAGAATTGTCTTACGTTGTCAATTCCATTTTTTATGTTTATGAAAATCCCGGAAGAGCGTGATCGTTTCGACACGCCGATCAAATTTTGTGATTTAAAAACTGAGCGCTAGATCGCCCAAATTGCGATGCGCCATAGAGGGAAACGCCAGGAATGAGATACTTTTTTTCGACCGACCGACATTTTTTGGACGCACAGGCGCAGATGCCGCGAGACGAAAATCCTGCAAAATTTTCGGTGCGGCCGACTCGTCATTTGACAGCAACTGCGTTGGCAGGGCTATTGGGCGTATCACTTGTCGCTTGCACTGCAAACTCACCGATTGATGAAGCAGCCCCCACTGACACCACGACGACGGAAATCGAAACGTCTGAATCGCCGAGTCAGACCGCTATCATCACACCCGAAACCTGGCCCGAAGTGCAGACCCCTCCCCTCGATCTAGCGATCGAGGCACGCATTGATGAGATCATGTCGAAGCTCACGCTCGAGCAGAAAGTCGGGCAAGTCATTCAGGCAGATAGTGGCTCCGTCACACCGGAGCAGGTCAAGACCTACCGCCTCGGTTCCGTCCTTAGTGGCGGCAATTCTGCCCCTGGCCCCCTGCCCTATGCGGACACCGGAACCTGGTTGGAAGCCGCAGACGCCTATTTTGAAGCCTCAATAGATTCTGAAGGCGTCGACGTCGCGATCCCAATCATTTGGGGCATTGATGCTGTCCACGGTCACGCGAACCTGCGCGGGGCGATCGTCTTTCCGCACAATATCGGGCTCGGCGCCGCGAATAATCCAGACCTGATCGAGAAGATCGCAAGGATCACCGCATTGGAACTCAGCGTCTCCGGGCATGACTGGACGTTCGCCCCAACGCTGGCGGTTCCACAAGATGATCGATGGGGTCGCACCTATGAAGGCTTCTCCGAGGATCCCAACATCGTTGCCTCCTATGGCGATCGCATTGTCTATGGCCTGCAGGGGCGCGTCGGCGACGCCGATTTCATGGGACCTGGCCGAGTCATCCCCAGCGCGAAACACTATCTCGGCGACGGCGGCACGCTTGATGGCGTCGACCAGGGGGACGCCCAGATCAGCGAAGCCGAACTACGAGACATTCACGGCGCAGGCTATGTCACAGCGGTCGCCGCTGGCGCACAAACCGTAATGGCAAGCTTCTCAGCCTGGCAGGGACAGCGCATGCACGGCCAGAAAGAGCTCATGACGGACGTGCTTAAAGACCGGATGAACTTCAAGGGATTTATAGTCGGGGATTGGAACGGCCACGCCCTGATCCCGGGCTGCACCGCCACGGATTGTCCGCAATCGCTGAATGCCGGGTTGGACATGTATATGGCGCCGGACAGTTGGCAGGGCCTGTACTACAGCACGCTCGAACATGCGCGTTCCGGACGAATTCCGGCTGAGCGCCTCGACGACGCCGTACGGCGCATTCTGCGGGTGAAGCTGACCTCCGGTGTGTTCGAGAAGCCGAAACCCAGCGCCCGTCCATATGCCGGAGACGCAGCGACGCTCGGCGCCCCAGCGCATCGCGCGGTCGCGCGCCAAGCCGTGCGCGAATCCCTGGTTCTTTTGAAAAACGAAAACAACACACTGCCATTGTCGGCGGGCCAGACCGTCCTCGTAATCGGCGATGGCGCCGACAGCATTTCCAAGGCGGCGGGCGGATGGACCCTCTCCTGGCAAGGCGGCGGTTATCCGAACAGCGAGTTCCCAAATGGCGAGTCCATTCTTGCGGGCATTCAAGCCGCGGTCGAAGCCGGCGGCGGTTCAGTAATTTTTGATCCCGAAGGCGATTCGGGCTTCAGCGCAGATGTCGTGATCGCCGTTTATGGGGAAGATCCGTATGCGGAGTTTCAAGGCGACACGCAGCATGTCGACTTCACGCCGAATGCCTTTGATCCCGCGCACCTAAGCACTTACCAGAGCCAGGGCATCCCGGTCGTCTCAGTCTTTCTTTCAGGTCGCCCCCTCTGGACCAACCCAGAGATCAATGCCTCAGATGCATTCGTCGCCGCCTGGTTGCCGGGTAGCGAAGGGGGCGGTGTCGCGGACCTATTGTTTCGGACCGACCCGAACTTCGATTTCACCGGACGCCTCTCGTATTCCTGGCCAAAGCTCGCCACCCAGTCGAAGCTCAATGCGCACGATACCGATTACGATCCGCTATTTGCCCGCGGTTATGGACTTTCCTATGGCGAACAAGGCGATATCCCGCTGCTCCCCGAAGAATCTGGTCTCACAGATGGCGGCCAGTCGGAACGCGGCGTATTTTTCTCAAAAGGTGAACTGGTCTCGCCCTGGATGCTGACCGTGAACGGATCACCGCTCGGCGCTTTGCCGATCGACGCCGACGAACTCGCCATCGCTGCGACGGATTACTCTTCGCAGGAAGACTCACTCAAAGTGACGTTTAAATCAGACCGGTCCGTGTTCGCCATCGCTGCGGGCTACGAGCATGATTTCAGCCGTGAAAGCAATGGCGACATGGAGATGACGTTCCAGGCCAAGAGCTTCGACGCACCAGCCAAGGTCCAATTTGGCATGGACTGCGACCCTGATCGTCCGTGTCCGGCAGAACTACCTGTGACGTTGACGACCGAATGGCAGGAAGTCCGGCTGAGCCTTAGTTGTTTTGCTGACCAAGGTGTACGAATGAACGAGATCGAAAGCGCCCTCACTGCTCAAGCAGCCACCGGCGTATCGATTGGATTGTCTGATGTTCGTATTGCCGCGGATCTGAATGCAGTCGCAGATTGCGGAGACTCCTGAGCAACATGCTCCGAAAGTGAAAACGGGAGGCGAACACGCCTCCCGTTTTTCGTTCAAAAGCGCATCTCGCGCATTGCGCTATAGCTTGTCTCGATCGATTGCCGGAATGGCTGGGGCGGATTGTCATGCTCTGCCACGAAAAATTCCAGCCCCGCCATGTCGCGCGCGGCGAAGTAGGACTCAAACGGCAAGTCACCCTCGCCAACATTGGCCATGAACATGGAAACGATGGTCGGGAAGTCGACACTATCCTTATAGGCAGAGGCATCGCCCGAGAGATCCTTCACGTGGCAGTACCTGAATCGTCCTGGATTGTCCGAAAACAGTTTCAGAATGTCAGTGCCTGTCAACGCGACCCAGAACAGATCAAGTTCGAACGCCACCAGGTCAGGATCGGTTTCAGAGAGAAGGACTCCCATTCCCGTTTGGCCGTCGCCGAGATCAAAAAACTCGAACTGGTGATTGTGATAACCAACTTGAATGCCATACGACTTCAGCGCCTCGGCCGCGCGGTTGAGCATCTCAGCGTGCGCCTTGTAGGCATCGAGGTGTCTTTGTTCATCCGTGATCCACGGCAATATGACATGCTCACAGCCTAGCGTCGCTGCCGCGTCACCAACTTCTGTCGGACGATTGGCGAGGCCGTCATAATCGACATGTGTGATGGGCGACGGGAGACCAATATCGTTCAGAATTTGCTTCAGCTCTGTTGGTGATCGCTCAGAAAAGTCGCGCCGGTTCAATTCGACATAGTCATATCCGACATCCTTAATCATATCGAACGTGCCGACGAAGTCCTGGCTCAAGGCTTCGCGCAAAGTGTAAGTCTGGATACCAATCTTATCGATCCGGTTACCTGACACAGACGGCCTGGATCCCTCGCATCCGGCGAGAAGCATGGCAGCACTCGACGCGCTGATGAATTGCCTTCGGTCCAGTTTCATAAGCTTGTCGCTCCTCTCAAGTGTATGGCCATGGTCAAATCACGCCGTCTTTCATTAGCTCCGCCGCGTGGTTCGCCGCGCGCGCCGAGAACGCCATGTAGGTCAGTGATGGGTTCTGACACCCAGCTGACGTCATGAACGACCCATCGGTGATGAACAGGTTTGGGATGTCCCAACTCTGATTCCACTTGTTCAGCACCGACGTCGACGGGTCGCGCCCCATGCGCGCGGTGCCCATTTCATGAATACCGATCCCAGGCGGCGCGGGCTCGACCGTATCCGGATCTTCGGTCTGGATATCGATACCGCCTGCCGCCTCGAGCATAGCGCGCGTATCGCGTGTGGCTTGGCGCACCATGTTGCGCTCATTCTCACCCCAGACAGCATCCAGGACCGGGATTGGAAAACCCCATTTGTCGGTCTTGCTTTGATGCAACCGGATCTGATTGCGCTCGTTCGGCAAAACCTCACCGAAAGCGACAACGCTGATGCGCCAAGGCCCCGGCGTGCGGGCATCAAACTTGAGGTCCTCGCCAATCCCTTTCTTGTTCATCGCAGACCACCAGCTGGTGCGCATCGCGCCGCCCTGATAGCCATAGCCGCGAACGAAATCCTCTGCGGCTTCGGTGTGATTACGAAAGCGGGGAATGTAGAAACCGTTCGGACGACGCCCGAACGTGTGCTTGTCTAGATGACCCGGCAGAATGGCCGAGCCGCGCGCGCCGGAATGATGATCCATCAGATTCCGACCGAGCTGCCGGGAGCTGTTTGCAAGCCCTGACGGAGATTGTTCGGATGCTGAGTTCAGCATGATCATCGTGCTCGGAATCGTTCCAGCATTGAGGAACACGACACGCGCGGTCACCCGACTGGTTTCGCCTGTCTTGATGTTGACCGTTTCGACACCTGACGCCCGGCCCGTCTCATCATCGACAATCACCCTGTGAACGGCTGTGTCGGGCATAAGGGTCATGTTCCCCGTCCGACGCGCCGCCGGTAGCGTAGCCGAATTGGAGCTGAAATAAGCGCCAAAGGAACAGCCCTGGAAGCAATGATTGCGCGCCTGGCACTTGCCGCGCCCCAGATCCATTTGCTCCTGGGTCGGTTCCGTCAGATTGGCTGCTCGCCCGGGAATGACTCGCCGCCCAGGAAACTCCGCTTCGATCTTGTCCCTGAAATCAAGCTCGGCGCAGGTCAGATCGTGTGGCGGTTGATAGATTCCGTCGGGCAAAATCTCGAGCCCCTCGACCGAGCCGGAAATGCCAGCGAAGCGTTCGACATAATCGTACCACTTGCTGAGATCGTCATATCGGACAGGCCAATCGACGCCATGTCCGTCTTTCTTGTTGGCCTGAAAATCTATCTCGGACAGGCGGTAGCTCTGGCGCGCCCACATGATGGATTTGCCGCCTTCATGATAGCCGCGCAACCATTTGAAGTCCGTTCCTTCTGCCGTCTCATACGGGTGCTCGGAGTCCTTGACCCAGAACTGACGCGTATATGATTGGAACGCATAGACCTCTGACTGGATGCGATAATCTTCACGATCCTGCGCGGTCTTGCGGTTCAGGTGTTCGACGTCCCAAGGGTCAATGAAATCGGAATAGTCTTCCGTCGGCGAGATCGCCCGGCCGCGCTCAATGACAGCGACCCTGAAGCCTTGCTCGCACATCTCCTTGGCCACCCATCCGCCAGACATGCCTGACCCAACAACGATTACATCAAACTCTGCCATATCTTAGGTCGCCCAATTCTTCGGAAATTCAGAAAGAGGAACACATCCGATCCATTCGCCGGGGACTGGCTCATAGGCCAGCGCTTCGGTGGCGCCAGGTTCGGACATGTAATACGCTTGGATCACGGTGTTCTTGAAATCGCGGTAGAAGCCGTCCTCGATCTCGCCCTCGAAGACGCTGAGATCATAAGCCGCGAGGATCGCGCTGCGCCGTTCGGCGGACAGGGACTCAAAACGATCTCCTCCCCGCGACTCCAGGCGACTTCGCAAGCTCTCGAGACCCGCCAACCAATAGGCCTGGAAGTCTTCGTCGCCCCATTCCGTGGCGAGCGACTGCAGCGTATCGGGAACCCCGGCCGCGCGGGCGCCAGCCGTGTCGGTCTCGGGAATGATGGTCTCACTCAGAGCCGCGATGAGCGCCATATCTGCCGTTCCGAAGAGGCCCGCCGAGCTGCCGTCGTCTGCGGCATCGGCGCCACGATCACCCGAGTCATCACTGCACGCGACCAAGGCACCAACGGCTGAAAGCGCGATCAGTCCTTGGAAAGCCTGTCTTCTGTCGAGATTGAACCTATCTATCACGCCTGCCTCCTATCCGTTCATATGTTCGGCATCAGCGCCAGCTGTGCGCTTCATCCAGTTTCGTGCCATGAACAGGGCGGCGAAGGCGGCGATCAGGAAGGCCGGGAAGAAGACGAGTTGCGACAGCGCGCCCTGCCCCGCCGCGACTTCAATCGCATTTTCGCTCAGGCCCGCAGCCTCAGCCTTGGCGCGGGCGTTGTCGATCCAGCCACCGATGATCGGGTTCCAGATGGTCAGCGCAAACATACCGGCGGCGCCAACCAGGCTCATGCCGAGCGCGCCGGAGCGCGGGATATATTGCGCCGTTACGCCGATCATGGTCGGCCAGAAATAGCAGACCCCAATGGCAAACACGATCGCCGATACATAGACCATGGCACCTGCGGCGGACGCCATCATGAATAGACCAAGTGAGGTCAGCACGGCGCTCATCAGCAGCACGCCAACCGGGTTGAGGGCGTGAATGAGCGGACCGGCAAAATAGCGCCCGACGGCCATGATCCCGGTCACCATTCCGAGCACGATCATGGCCTGTCCAGGAACACCGCCAAGTTGCGCGCCGAGAATACGGTCGACCCATTGCTGGGTTCCAAGCTCCGACGTTGCGGTCAGGCTCATCAAGCCCATTAGCACCAGCAGTAAAGCCGCGTCGCGCGCGCGCCCGGCTCGAAACAGCATCAACAAGAACGTCAGCCCCAGCACGAGCAGGAGCGGCAGAATGAACGTGCCTGGCAATCTACCGACCAGGTCGTTTGGGGTTCCGATCAGGACGAGCAACCCAAGCACCGATCCCATCAGCAGCACGCCCTTAGCATCCAGATCGACGGTTTTTTCGACCTGCGGAATGTCGGGAAATCGGGTGGTGAAGATCATGTAGCCATAGATCGCGGTCGGGATCAGCATGATCGCAATCTGCGGTTGCCAGCCAATCCCTGCATTGGTCATGAAGTAGGAAACGACCGCGCCGATGACGATGCCACCCGGGAACCAGACATGGAACCGGTTCAGCCACTTGGTCTTGTCGTCCTTGTAAAGATCCGCCACGAGCGGGTTACACGCCGCTTCAACTGATCCGTTCGCGAACCCGATAAAGAAAGTGGAGATCAAAAGCCCGAGAAAGCCGCCTGCAAAGATGGTCAGGACCAGGCCCAGCAAGTGTCCGACAAAAGCCAGGATCATGATGAGACGCGGTCCAAGCTTGTTGTAGAGGAATCCAAAGACGACCATGGCCAGCGGAAAGCCAAGGAAGGCCATGGAATTGACCCAGCCGAGTTCAGTGTCGCTGAGGGCAAACTCTTCCGAAAGCTGAGTCAATATGCCGGCTCGGATTGCGAAGGTCATCGCCGTCACGATCAGAGACAGGCAGCTCAGCCAGAAAAGCTTGTTGCGATTGATATCGGGCGTAAATTGTCCCTCGGCAGTGATCGCGGTCATGGTTCCTCCCTCGCCGCATGTGTTTCTCTTTTCGGGCCTCTCGATTGTTATCGTTCGAGGCCAAGCATTCTTCTGTTCGCTTCGGTGCTGACATCGCCGCCAGCGAAATCGTCAAAGGCCTTGTCTGTGACTCGGATGATGTGATCCGATACGAACTTTGCGCCTTCGCGTGCGCCGTCCTCCGGATGTTTCAAAGCGCATTCCCATTCGACCACAGCCCAGCCGTCGAAGTCGTAGCCAGCGAGCTTGCTGAAAATGGCCCCGAAATCGATCTGACCGTCGCCGAGTGAACGGAAGCGACCGGGCCGTTCCACCCAGCCTTGATAGCCGCCATAGACGCCACTTTTTCCATTCGGACGGAACTCCGCATCCTTCACATGAAACATGCGGATGCGATCATGATAGTGATCGATGAAAGCGAGATAATCGAGCTGCTGCAGGATGAAATGGCTCGGGTCGTAAAGAATGTTGCAGCGCGCATGACCATCGACCTCGTCAAGGAAGCGCTCGAATGTCACCCCGTCATGCAGATCCTCACCGGGGTGAATCTCGAAACAGATATCAACACCGCACTCGTCATAGAAATCCAGGATTGGACGCCAGCGCTTGGCGAGTTCCTTAAAGCCCTCTTCGACCAGTCCCGCCGGGCGCTGCGGCCAGGGGTACATGAACGGCCAGACCAGCGCGCCGGGGAAGGACACCGATCGATCAAGGCCCAGATTTTGCGAGGCCTTGGCGGCGTACATCACTTGCTGCACCGCCCATTCCTGGCGCGCTTGAGGCTGGCCATGCAACTGCGCCGGCGCAAATGCATCGAACGCGGTATCATAGGCCGGATGCACCGCCACCAATTGTCCCTGAATGTGGGTTGAGAGCTCGGTAATCTCGACGCCCCACTCACGACACTGCCCTTTGAGCGTCTCGCAATAATCCCTGCTCTCCGCAGCAAGCTTAAGATCGATACAGGCCGGGTTGTCGGAAGGCACCTGCACGCCTTTGTAGCCCGCGTCAGCCATCCAGCGGCAGGCATTTTCCATCGTATCGAAAGGCGCGTCGCCCATGAACTGGGCGAGGAAAATGGCGGGTCCCTTCATCGTCCTCATGACTTGATCTCCGTCCATGCAGAATTGTTGTCGCTGCTCTCCACGATCGCTTCGACGAACGCCATGCCGCGCACGGCTGCATCGACGCTGGTCGTCGCAGCCCCCCCGTCCTTCAGCGCTCTCGCAAAATCGAGATAGACGTTAGCGAAGGCCTCTATGTAGCCTTCAGGGTGTCCAGGCGGGGTCCGATAACCCGCTTGTGCGCTCGTCGGCAGATATCCGTGCCCGGAGCGGATCATCTCGGACGGACGATCGGCATATGTGCGGATCAGCGTGTTCGGCTCCTCCTGTGCCCATTCCAGGCCGCCGGTCTCGCCATAGACGCGAATGGACAGATTGTTCTCCTTGCCTGCGCAGATCTGGGACGCGCTCAGCACGCCTTTCACGCCATTCTCCGTCCGGAACAAGACCGATCCATCATCGTCCAGGCGACGCCCATCCACGAATGTGGTCAGGTCTGCCGCAACATGTGTGATTGTTTCGCCGGTTATGAATTCCGCCAGATTATGAGCATGTGTACCGATGTCGCCCATGCATCCGGAAGGCCCAGATCGCGCCGGGTCGGTGCGCCAATCCGCTTGTTTGGAGGTCACCTCGCCCGCCAGCCAGCCTTGAATATACTCCACAAACACCTTGCGAACCTTGCCGATGCCACCGTCAGCGATGATGGCGCGCGCGGCCTCGACCAGCGGATAGCCGAGATAGGTATGCGTGAGTCCGTAGACCAGACCGGTGCGGATGACCACGTCGCGGAGCCCGCGCGCTTCGTCCAAGTTCAAAGTCGCGGGCTTGTCAGACAGGACATGGAACCCGGCTTCGAGCGCCGCCTTCGCGACCGGGAAGTGCATGTGATTTGGCGTCACAATGGCAACAAAGTCCATACGCTGGTCGGTTGGTAGCGCGGCTTCGGCACGCATCATCTCTTCAAAGTCAGAATAACACCGCGACGGCTCGAGACCGAGCTGTCGCCCCGTCTCGCGGCAATTTTCCGGATCGCGAGAAAATGCACCCGCTACAAGCGCGATCTGCCCATCGAGACGTGCGGCCAACCGATGCACATCGCCAATAAAAGCGCCCTGGCCGCCACCAACCATACCCATGCGGAGTTGCTTATTCGGCACGCGGCGCTCCTCAGCTCGCAAATCAGACAACGTTGTCAATTTTGATACTAGAGGCCGCCCCCTTCTGTCAACAGAGCGCTCGCGTTCGTGTCTTCTTTCACAAGCAGCGGCAGGCACGCAGACGGACTGCTTTCGATCTTTTCTGCGCCTCGCGTACGCACATCCAATCGCGATGCAAGGTCGAAAGTCAAAAGATCGAGATCGATCTTGACATCGTTGTCAATCTGGCGTTTCTGCCCCTTAAACGGGAGAGCGGTTCATGAGCTTCAGATACCAAACACACAATATCTTGCTCAGCGCGTTTGTGCTCTTGGCTGCAGGCTGCGCCCATTCAGGCGCCGAGTCAGCGCTGTCCGAGCCGCCTGCTTCCTCACCTGTTGCCGAACACGGCCCCCTCTCCATTTCCGGGATTCACATCGTGGACTCCGCTGGCGCCCCCGTCTCCCTCGCCGGACCAAGCTTCTTTTGGAGCACGACGGGATGGGGACAGGAGCGGTTCTACAATGCCGAGGCTGTGCGATATTTCGCTGAAGACTGGAACGCAAAAATCGTTCGTGCCGCGATGGCCGCGGAGCGCGAAGGCAGTTACCTGACCGACCCTGACGCGAACACGAAGCGCGCTCTGACAATTGTCGATGCAGCGATTGAGAATGGCCTCTATGTCGTCGTTGACTGGCACTCTCACCGCGCCGAGGAGAATGTGGAGGAAGCCGTTGCCTTCTTCCAGAACCTGGCCACGAAATATGGTGATACGCCAAACCTGATCTATGAAATCTACAATGAGCCGCTCAACACCACTGACTGGGCGACGGTGGTAAAGCCCTACTCTGAAACCTTGATTCAAGCGATCCGTGAGATCGATCCGGACAATCTGATCGTCGTTGGCACGCAGAGCTGGGATCAGGATGTCGACAAGGCCGCAGACGACCCGATCGTCGGATATGAGAATCTCGTTTACGCCGTCCACTTCTATGCTGGCAGTCACAAGGATGAACTCCGCGCCAAAGCGCAATATGCCATAGATAAAGGACTGCCTCTAATGGCGACCGAGTGGGGGACGGTGAATTATGATGGTGACGGCGATGTCGACCGTGAATCCACGTTGGCCTGGCTGAAACTGCTGCAGGACAATTCTATCTCCCACATGAACTGGGCGGTCAGCGATGCTCCAGAGGGTGCGGCTATGTTCGTTCAGGGCGCGCCGTCCGATGGCAATTGGACGGATGAACACCTCACCGAGTCAGGCGCGTTCGTTCGCGAGATCATCCGCGGCTGGGGTACCGAGCCGTTGCCGGAAAAGTGATCTTATCTGGCTCCGTGTGAGGATTCGCCGGAACCAAATCACCGAAACGCAGTCGCGGGCTGGGCCGCGTAAGATGCACCGTTACTGGTTCAAGCAAATCGGTTTTCGATGCGAGAAAATGGTGCCCGGGGGCGGATTTGAACCACCGACACGCGGATTTTCAATCCGCTGCTCTACCCCTGAGCTACCCGGGCAGGCCAAACAGGGAAGCGGCTTCTTAGCTCCCCTTCCCGTGCTTGTCCAATAGGGAAATCGTTTTTTTGCAGATGCCTCGGCAAGGCCTAGCTATAGCGTGCCTCGACCTTGAGTTTTTCGGCATCGGCGCTCGCCTCCACCGCCCGCAGACTGGCTTCGAGATCGGTCAGATAATCGTCAATGAAATCGGCATGTTTGGGCGATAACATCAGGTGCAGGCTGGGCGGCTCCTTGGTCACTGACGTGAACCAACCGCGGCGGTAGATCTCGCCGTAGATCGCAAACGCATGATGGTCAGGGTGGCGGAACGCGATCAGCCCCAGCATAGGGTTGCCCAAGACTTCGAAGCCCAGCTGCTTCACGCCTTCTTCGACACGTTCCCGGGTGGCGCAGACCTGACCTTGCAAGCGCTTATACCCTTCAATCCCAAGATGATTCATCACCGCCCAGGCGGCAGAGATCGCTCCCCCAGGTCGGGTACCGGCCAAAGTCGGCGTCTTCATCGGCGCGCCGGACCACTGGTTCATGTCGAATGGCATATGCTGGAACAGCTCCTCGGACCGGAACAACACGGTTGAAGCGCCTTTGGCGGCATAGCCGTATTTGTGCAAGTCAGCGCTCATCGAGTGGACCGCCGGAACTTCGAAGTCGAAGGCTGGCACAGGCACACCGTTCATCCGGGCAAACGGCGCGAAATAGCCGCCAACGCAAGCATCGACATGTAGCCAGACCGCGCGCTGGGTCGCGACCTCACCGAGGGCTTCAATCGGATCGATTACGCCATGCGGAAAATTCGGCGCTGAGCCGACCATCATGATCGTATTCTCGTCGCAGGCCGCCCCCATAGCTGCCGGGTCGGCCTGGTAAGTTCCATCTGTGCGAAGCGGAATCCGTCGCACCTCAATATCCATGAGATGGGCGGCCTTGTCGAAAGCCAGGTGAGTTGATTGCGGGAGGACAATATTGGCCTGCTCGCGGGCGCGGCCATTGGCCCTGGCAAAGTCGCGTGCCGTCTTGATCGCCATGGTTATCGAGTCAGTGCCGCCAGAAGTCATCGCGCCGGTGCTGCCTTCTGGACCATGTAGCAGGCCGAGCCCCATGGAGATGACATCCTGCTCCATTTGCGCAAGCGACGGAAAAGCCAGCGGTCCAAGACCGTTCTCGGACATAAAGGCGGCGTAGGCTTCTTTCTGGATAGCGGCAATTTCCTCGCCAGCATTGAACACGTAAACCGCTGTTCGCCCGTCCCGCCACTTGGCGTCATTCGCACCGCGCGCATCCATGTCTGATTTGATCTCTGTCCAGGGACGGCCTTGCTCCGGCATTTTCATCTCGAGAATCCTCCATCTGGCTTCAAGTTGCGATAGCCAGACCAGAAAAGCGAGAGGGCACGGCAAATTAATGCCGTGCCCTCTGATTATGACCGCCGTTTTCTATTGCGACCGTCGATCCTCAAACATGACTTTAGTGAGCGCGGGTGTATCGAGTTTGCTCACGGCGCTCGCAATCGCATTCGATTGGCACACGACAGCTTCAGCCCGCTCCCTGATCGACCGCTCACCGTTCGAATTGCGGCAAACCCGCTTTGCGGCGCGCTGAATTTTCGAAAAGACGATCCGGGCGTCTTGCGGATCGGTCAGGTCGTAACCGGCGATCGGCACTTCAACGGTTCTGGTGATGACGTCACTGGTAGATGCCGCCACGGCTGGAAGCGACGCGAATGCGGCAACGGATGCAAACATGACGGTGACAGTTTTGGGGAGAGACATATTTTCCTCCTGATGAGGTTTGTATTGTTGATCTCTCCCTTGAATCAGCTTGTAGCACACTTTATCGAAAAACAATATGAACTTTTTGTTACTACATTTGTAACACATCAACCACAAATCCCCCTTCCCCAGAACCGCGGACCCCGCTAGTCAGGCAGGATGGCGAAATCGCATTTTGTTTGTCAGTCCTGCGGCGCAGTCCATACCAAATGGT
>Ga0207422_1003452_pt1 | contig 15763 bp, 15 predicted proteins | sample MarCyaLeptolynsp_FD_187757 | JGI IMG/M metagenome (GOLD analysis project Ga0207422, IMG submission 187757) | Marine cyanobacterial communities from Panama - species 1 Leptolyngbya sp. (SPAdes) | ecosystem: Environmental > Aquatic > Marine > Unclassified | place: Panama: Panama City | collected...
CGATGACACCCCTTCCGGCAACCTCACGGTCCGCGATGTGGAGGCAGAGGACGAGGCCGCCGTCCGTGACATTGTAGTAGCCGCCTTTCCGTCCGACATGGAAGCGCGTCTGGTCGAGAAACTGCGTCACTGCGGTGCGCTGGTGCTGGAGCAGGTTGCTGTGAACACGGATGGAAAGATGCTCGGCCATATCGCCTATAGCCGCGTCACACCGGCAGCGATCGGTCCGGGGCAGGGGCTCCAGGTCGCCTGCCTTGCGCCCGTTTCTGTCTGGCCGGAGGAGCAAAGGCGGGGTGTCGGCTCCGCGTTGATCACCGCATCGCTGACGAAGCTGAAAGAGCTCGGCGAGGATCTCGTCCTTGTGCTTGGTCCGCCTTCCTACTATCCGCGCTTTGGCTTTGATCCGGTGCTGGCGCGCAAGGTTCAGGGACCTTACGCGGGCGATGCCTTCATGGCGCTCGCATTGACGGAGGCAGGGTCCCGGGATCTACCCATCGAGGTGGCTTTTGCCACCCCTTTCGAAGAATTTGAATAGACGAGCCTTTTGGAATGCCGCGATACAAGTTGACCGTGGAATATGACGGCCGCCCGTTTTGCGGGTGGCAGCGGCAGGCCAACGGACCATCCGTGCAGGCTGTGATAGAGCGTGCGATCAAGGCGTTTTCAGGCGAAGAGGTCACGATCGGCGGAGCGGGAAGAACGGATACCGGTGTCCATGCGACCGGGCAGGTCTGCCACGCCGACCTGTCGAAATCCTGGCCGGTCAAGACGATCATGGGAGCGATGAATTTTCACTGCCAGCCGGATCCGGTGGTGATCCTCGGCTGCGAGGAAATGCATGAAGGGTTTGACGCCCGCTTCTCCGCCATCCGGCGCTCTTACCGGTACCGCATCCACAACCGCGTTCCGCCATTGACCCATCAGCTCGGTCTGGCCTGGCACGTCAAGCCGGACCTTGACGCCGATGCGATGAACGCGGCCGCTCAGGAATTCGTCGGCCATCACGATTTCACGACATTCCGCCATGCACGTTGCCAGGCGAAGAGCCCTGAGAAGACGCTTGAGAATTTCAAGGTCTACCGGGAAGGCGAATTCGTCATCGCCGAGTGCTCCTCTCGGTCATTTCTGCACAATCAGGTCCGGTCCATGGTCGGGTCGCTGCGGCTTGTCGGCGAAGGCAAATGGGGTCCGGGGGCGATCACGGAGGCACTTCAGGCCCGCGATCGCAAGGCCTGCGGCCCGGTCGCGCCCGCCGACGGTCTCTATCTCACCCGCGTCGATTACCGCCCGGCCGAAACGGACATCGAGCTGTTGCGGGAGTGGCAGGAAAGAAAGGCCGCGATGGAGGACACGGACGAAGTCTTCGAGCAGGAGGCGTAGGACCGCGTCTTGCTGCTGAACTAACCGAAACCACCGAAGATATCGCCGAGATGGGTCAGGATGTACCCGATGATGATCACGCCCGCGATGATCATGACCGTCCAGACGAACAGCTGAAACCCGATTGCTATCCCGCCAAAACCGACCGCGGCAATGGCAACGCGCCTGTTCTCCCTGAGGACGAAGCTGACGACACCAAGGATCACCGCAAGTCCGGCGAGAACATAGGCAACCGTGACCAGTGAGCGGTCAAGGCTCCAGGGCTGTGCCTCGGGTGGTGGCAACTCTTCACCCTTCAGTTTCTTCAGGGCGGACGTACTGATGTCCGCAGCGATTTCGCCGATCGACTGCCCGACGGTTGGTTGTGGGTCGAGCGGACCGGCGCTATGAAGAAAGAGCGCCAGGACCAGCGCGATCGCACCCACTGCCATGCCGGTCAATCCTGACCAGGGCGTTCTTGCCTTAACCGTTTCGCTCATGGCCATCCTCGCGCCGGTGATGAACTTGCGTCGCGCTCGCACTGTGCCACGGCGAGGCTAAGGTTGTCTTTAACGAAGCCGCACCAATTCGCTGATAGCCGCAAACTTTCGTTAAGGTGCCGCGTCTGACGGGTTCTCTTCGGGGATGACAACGCATTTCTTGTAAAGATGCCAGGTCGTGTGGCCGAGGACAGGCAGAACCACGACCAGGCCGAGAAACACAGGTACCATCGACACGATCAGCAGTGCCGTTACGACAAGTGCCCAGCCGACCATCGGGATCGGTGACGTGACCACGGCGCGGACACTAGTGATCATCGCGGTGATGAAGTCCCGGTCTTCCTCCAGCAGAAGCGGAAAGGATATGACCGTCAGGGAGAACAGGATCAGAGACAGGATGGCACCGACAACATGTCCGACCGCGAGAAACATCAGGCCTTCCGGCGTAGTGATCACCTCCGTCAGAAACTCGTCGAATGTGGCAAAGGACTTGAACCCCAGGAACAGTGCGAGGAGCAGTCTGACCTGATACATCCACATGATCTGGATGAAGAGCACAACAAAGGCCATCCAGGAGAGCTCGCGTCCCTTCTGTGCCCACATGGTTCCAAGGATAGCGGACCAGGAGAGCTCCTCGCGTGTGGAAAGCCGCCTGCTGACTTCGTAGAGACCGACTGCGGCAAAGGGACCGATCAGCACGAAACCGGCTGCGGCCGGATAGGACAGGTAGCTCATTTTCAGGGCAGCCGCGCTCAGGATCACGAAAAGGCCGCCGACGGCGAAGAGGGCGCCGATTGCGAGACCATAGACCGGTGCCGCACGAAAGTCGGCAAGCCCGCTGGCCAGTGCATCGATGACATCGTTCGCGGTAATCCTGTTGACGAGCGGCATCGGCCGGAGCGTGTCTTTCGCTGCGGTTCGCGATCCCCCGGTTGCCGGTTCGGTGCCCGTTCCGTGCTCATCCGGGGTCGTCGTATTCTCATTCATGTGCCAGCTTCCTCCCAAAAGCCGATTAAAAGAAGACTGCCCTCCTACAGACAGTCAATTCTAGGCATGGAAGGCCGCATCGCTCAATGAGGAGAAAGGCTTACGTTTCTCCGGCCCGTTGACCGGGCCGGATGATGCCGTTCTTGAGGGTTACCGGGCGAGGGGCCGTTCTGTCATGACCCGGCAGAACGGAACGTCCGGTTCGGAACGCGTGGCGATTACGCAGGCGGTTTACCTGTTTCCGCAGCCGAAGCAGCGGCTGCGGCGGAGGCGAGCGCCTCTTTCTGCTTGTCGTCCAGATTGGTGTTTTCCGGAAGCTGCACCCGGACCTCCTTGCGCGCGAACTGGATGTCGTTTTCTTCAAATGCCCTTTGCACACGCTTGTAAATTTCCTTCCGGACGCCGAACTGTTTGCCCGGCTTGGTGGTGAACTTCCCGCGCACGACGATGCCGACATCGTCCACGTCGGCGACGCCCTGTCCCTTGAAGGGCGCAAGCAGGTCGCCCTTGAACTCTTCCATTTCCATGATTTCCTGACCGATTTTCTTGAAGAGCTTGCGCACCTTTTCGACATCGGTATCGAACGGAACGGTGAATTTGAGCTTCATGATCACCCAGTCGCGCGACAGGTTGGTCAGCTTCGGGATCTGGCCGTAAGGAACGATGTGAACCGCGCCCTTGGTCCCGCGCAGCTGGAGCGAGCGGATCGAGATCTTTTCGATCGTGCCCTGAGTGCCGCCTGTATCGATGAACTCACCAAGCCGGAAGGCATCATCCATCAGGAAGAACACGCCGGAAACGACGTCCTGCACCAGCGTCTGGGCTCCGAAGCCGATGGCAAGGCCGATCACGCCCGCACCGGCCAGGAGGGGGGTGATGTTGATGCCGAGCTGGCTGAGCGCAAGAAGCGCGGTGAGGGTGATGATGGTGATCTGCAGAACCACGCGCATCAGCGGCAGGATCGTCGCAAGGCGAGACTTGCCGGCCCCGCCCATTTCCGCGTCATCGTCCTGAGACTCGGCCGGCGGAGAATCCTTCGCCAGCTGATGGGCGACCCAGAGGTTCGTGATTTCCCATGCAAGGTAACCGGCTGCCAGGATCAGCAGGAAGATGACGCTGTTGCGGGCAACAGCAGAGCCGTCATCGCCGCCAAGCGCAAGCAGGTTCAGGCCGTAAATGCGGCCGACGACCAGGACGAGAAATGCAAGCAGGGCCACGCGTGCGATGCGGACATAGCTGTGCCGTGTTTGCAGGTGGGCAGCTTCGGCAACCGGGCCCTCACCCTGCATGGGCGGCACGATATGGGAAACGATGCCGCGCACCATCGTATCGAGAAACGGCGCGAAAACCACGAGCGCTATCACAGCCAGAGACCGGCCTGCGGTCAGGGCATCGACGCCCATGCTCGCGGTGAACTGCACCAACAGCCAGTTGAAGGCAATAAAGGCCATGGAGAAATAGGGCCAGAACCGCGCCATTCGCTCCAGGCCCGATGTCGGATCGTCCTCATCGCCCAGGATGATGCTGGTCAGCCCGTGCCGGGCTTTCCAGATCACGGCAATGATCCAGGCATTGACGCCGAAGCCGACGAAAAAGCGGAACGTGCCGCCTGCGTCCGTACCGGCACCTTCCATCAGGTTCCGGAGGAAAAAGGCAACGCCGACCACTGCGAAGAGCGTGGTGAAGTTATGGTAGAGCGACCGGGCCGTCGGATCGTCGGCGGTGACGAGGCGCAACTCGCTTCTGTTGGGTGCCAGTGCGAAGCGCAAAAGCGCGGCGACCAGCCGCGGCATGAATACGATCCAGAAGACGGCCTGAAGCGCATAGGAGCGTGTCACCGGATCGAAGACCGCGACGCGCGCGACAACAAGCGCGATCACCGCAAAGATGATCAGACCGCCCAGGTCCATGCCGGCGCGCGTCGATACAAGCTTGACGGTTTCAAAGAGGCTTTCCGGGGACTTGTTCTGGATTTTATCCCGCCGGGTGGCCATCAGGCGGTTGACCAGGAACTCGCCTGTGAAGCCCGCCGCAAGAATAAGTGCGATTGCACCGATCAGAATATGGATCGGGCCCGCGATCGCACCGGAAAACAGCGCCCCGATTGCGGCAAAGAGACTGGTGAACAGGTCGGGCAGGTTCTGGAAGTGCCCGGCCACCATGCCCCCGAAATTACCCGCTGCCATTTGCAGTTGCGCAACAAACCCGGGACCTTCGGGAGCGGTAGCGGCCGTTTCACCCGCTGCGGCGCTTTGCTGCAGCAGCGTCATAAGATCCGTGAGCGCTTCGACCTGCTCGGGGTCGAGATCGGATACCAGCTTTTGCATGGCATCAGGCTGAAGCGGCGCTGGCAGTTCGGACGATGCGTCCTGTGCCAATCCTGTTGACGGTGTCAAAGCGGAAATGGAAATGAAGAGTGCTAACGTGCAGGCGAATATGACTTTTTGTAAAGCACCGGTCATGATGGGGCCCCCCGACGGTGTTGTTTTGAAGCATCTCAAATAAGACATGCTTGAAGTGCAAAATCCATAAAAATTCCGCGACGTAAATTCCAGCATGTGGACACTTTTCGCCTCATCCTGGATGCTACTGGCAACTTTTGCGGAGGTCTGAGGGAATGACGGCGCTTGATCCGAAGCGCGTATCCGTCTACCTCCGTGTCCGGGACTATTTTACGCGAGCCGGATTGAATGAACACACCCTCTCAGAGCGCGAATATCGCACCAGGTCCGGTTTGGGCCCTCATGAGTCCTTTCGGCCGGATCGGCCGGGAGCCTTACTGGCTCTGTTTTGCGCTTGTCTGGGTCATCATCGGCATGGCCATTCGCATCTGGTTTCTGTCCATTCCCGGCATTCCCAACCCAGAAGACGTGACGCCGAGTGCCTTTGCGGGTTCAAATCCGCTGTTTCCGCTCTTGTTCTTCGTGCTGCAATGGTTCGAACTCGCGATCGTGATCAAGCGGTTCCAGGACGTCGGCCAGAGCGGTTTCTGGGCCCTGCTCATTTTCCTGCCGGGGATCAACCTCATCGTCGTGCTGGTACTCGGGTTCATACCGAGCCAGATGCAGCCAAACAAGAATGGCCCGATGCCCAACAGCTACTGGCGCAAGAACTGACCTTATCCAATTTCCATCATAATTGTGTCGTGAGATCCTGATTGCCATGCCGTCAAACGTCGTCTCCATCGCCCAGGACCTGATCCGCTGTCCTTCCGTGACACCCGCTGAGGGCGGAGCTTTGGTAACGCTTGAACAGCTTCTGGAAGAGGCGGGATTTTCCGTCTCCAGGGTCGTTTTCACGGACGAAGATACGCCCGACGTTGAAAACCTGTTCGCAACGATCGGCTCGGGACATCCGCATTTTGTTTTTGCCGGCCATACGGATGTTGTGCCGGCGGGCGCTGAAAATGACTGGAGCCATGGGCCGTTCAGCGGCGACATTTCCGGCGGTGTCCTTTATGGCCGCGGCGCGGTCGACATGAAGGGAGCTGTTGCCGCCTTTGCAGCGGCAGCTCGCGATTTCCTGGACGCATACGGTCCGGATTTCGGAGGTTCGATTTCGTTTCTCATCACGGGTGACGAGGAAGGTCCTGCCGTGAACGGGACGGTCAAGCTGCTTGAATGGGCGGAAAAGCAGGGGCACAGCTTCGATGCCTGTATTGTCGGGGAACCAACCAACCCGAACGTGCTGGGAGATGCCATAAAGGTTGGGCGCCGAGGCTCGCTTTCCGGCACGATCACTGTTTCCGGCACCCAGGGACATGCCGCCTATCCGCATCTTGCCAACAATCCGATCCCCGGCCTTGTCCGTCTTCTGACCGCACTTGATGCGTTGGAACTTGATACGGGCAATGAGCGGTTCCAGCCCTCCAACCTGGAGATTGTGACCGTGGATGTCGGCAATCCGGCCTTCAATGTTATCCCGGCACATGCCGAGGCGCGTTTCAACATTCGCTACAACGACGAATGGTCCCTTGAGAGCCTCAAAGCGAAAATTCGGGAAACACTTGAAGGCGTCATGCTGGGAGAGCTGAACCTCGACCTGGACTTCAAGCGGGATGCCAGCGAAGCGTTTCTGACGAAGGACGAAGCGCTGATTGAAACACTCGGAGTGGCCGTTGAGGCGGAAACCGGACGCAGACCCGAACTGTCCACCGGGGGCGGCACCTCAGACGCGCGGTTTATCAAGAATTTCTGCCCGGTTGTCGAATTCGGGCTTGTCGGTCAGACGATGCACAAGGTTGATGAATGTGTCAGCCTTGAGGATCTTGAAGGCCTGACCGCGATCTACAAACGATTTCTCGTCAGTTACTTCTCGAAGGAACCGGGAGCGGCTTGAATTTGATCAGCATGAACGAAATCCGCGCGGCGCTCGACGGGTCCTGGCTGCTGTTGCGCAGCCGTCCCGAAGGACAGGCATATTTCGATCAGTCGCTTCCGGGCTTCTGGCGTTCGTTCCAGGTCATCTTCCTGCTGATCCCGCTTTTTCTTCTCAATGGTCTTTTTGAAAAGCAGTTTTACATCGCGGAAAACATGTTTCATCCGGAAGGCTTTCCGGATCGTGCGTTCTGGACGGCGCAATTTTTCGGCCATGGCGTCAACTGGATTGCGATGCCGGTCATTCTGGCGCTGATTGCTGCGCCCATCGGCATTTCCCAACGCTACGTGCCGTTCATCGTTGTGCGCAACTGGACCAGCCTTTTGACGGCCGTTCCCTACATGATCACCTACATCCTGTTCTTGCTTGGCATCATATCGCCCGGCATCGCGATCTTGCTGTCGCTGACGAGCCTGCTGGCGATCCTCTGGTATCATTTTCTGATCGCACGGATTGTGCTTCAGGCGTCGATCAGCCTGGCGATCGGTATCGTCGTTCTCGATATCCTCTTGTCACTGGTCATCGGGCAGGTGGTCGGCATTTTGTGGCGGGCATGAAAAAACCCCGCCTGACGGGGCGGGGTTCGGTATTTCGGCAGGCCGATGATCAGTCACGCAGCAGTTCGTTGATGGCTGTTTTCGACCGGGTCTGCTCGTCGACCGTCTTGACGATAACGGCGCAATAAAGGTTGGGGGCGGCTGCCCCGTTGCCCATCAGGCTGGATGTCGGCATGGAACCGGCAACGACAACCGAGTAGGGCGGCACTTCGCCATAGCTGATCTCACCTGTCATGCGATTCACGATCCGGGTGGACTTGCCGATGTAAACGCCCATGCCGAGAACGGATCCTTCGCGCACGATACAGCCTTCGACGACTTCGGAACGGGCACCGATGAAGCAATTGTCTTCAATGATGACCGGGCCGGCCTGCAGCGGTTCCAGGACGCCACCGATGCCAACGCCGCCGGAAAGGTGAACATTCTTGCCGATCTGTGCACAGGATCCGACCGTTGCCCAGGTATCGACCATGGTCCCTTCGTCGACATAGGCACCGAGGTTCACGAAGGACGGCATCAGGACAACGCCCTTGCCGATAAAGGCCGACCGGCGCACCGTGCAGTTCGGCACGGCCCGGAAGCCGGCCTGTTCAAACTCGAGCCCGCTCCAGCTGTCAAACTTGGACGGTACCTTGTCCCACCAGACAGCTTCGCCCGGTCCGCCCTTAATGACTTCCATCGCATTCAGCCGGAACGACAGCAGCACGGCTTTCTTGGCCCACTGATTGACAACCCAGTCGCCGTCTTTCTTCTCCGCAACGCGCAGCTGACCATGGTCGAGCAGGTTGAGCGTGGTTTCGACGGCATCACGAACCTCGCCGGTTGTGGACGTGTCTATGGAAGCGCGGTCTTCAAATGCCGCGTCGATAATCTGGGACAGGGCGGCAAGGTCGTGAGTCATCTGGATGAGGTCTCCGGGCGTTAATGATTTCGTGCGCGGACCTAAGCCGCCGAACCAAGCCCTGTCAAGCATTGCCGGGATGGCAAGTGTTCCACAGGCGACATTGCGCCGCCAGCAACTCCCTTTGGCATTCCGGCCAAGTGAGGCAGCGCCCAACGCCAATCCGGAAACCAGACACCTTCGGGAGTGCCGCGAACGGGGAAACAATCGAAACGGAGGAGACGGCGCTGCCGTGCTTCCTCAGGATGAGACTTTGAAGTCTTACCGTTTTTGATGCCATCCAAGCGCAGGGCCAGGATCAGGGAGACAGGGGCAGGTCTGTTTTCCCCGGTCTCTAGGTGGACCGTGTCGCTTTCGCGGTTGTGTTCTATTGAGCAAAAATAACGTGACCCTTTCCGTTTTCGCTAGTTTTCAAGAAAAACGAACGGCGTAAGATGATCTGACATCAACTCAAGCGAGACCGTCGGCGTGGAACTCTGGATTCCGATCACGATTTTTGCGGCATTTTGCCAGAACCTGCGCACGGCGATGCAGAAGCATCTGAAGGGCAGGCTTGGCAACACCGGCGCGACATTTGTCCGTTTTGGCTACGGCGTTCCCTTTGCGCTGATCTACGCAGCAGTTCTGCACTTCGTCTTCGCCAACCCGCTGCCCGCGCCGACCATGACGCTGTTTATCGCAGGCGCACTGGGAGGGCTGGCGCAGATCGTGGCGACCTTCCTGCTGATCTACCTGTTCTCGTTTCGCAATTTTGCGGTCGGGACGGCCTATTCGAAGACCGAGCCGATCCAGGCGGCCCTGTTCGGACTGGTCGTGCTGGGCGAACATGTCACCTTGTTTGCCGCCTTTTGCATTATGGTCGGTATTGCCGGCGTCATTGTCATCTCGCTTGCGCGCGTCCCGCTGACCGCGGCCGCGGTTCGCTCATCGCTTTTCGGCCGGCCCGCACTGATCGGACTGGCTTCGGCTGCGTTTTTCGGGGCGTCCGCGGTTGCCTATCGCACGGCGTCTCTGTCGCTGGAGGGAACGACGGTTGCCATGCAGGCCGCAACGGCACTCGTCTACGCGACCCTGTTTCAAACCGTCGCGATGACGATCTGGATGAGCATTCGCGAACCGGACGAACTGCGCGCCAGCCTGAGGGCCTGGAGGGCCGCGATCTGGGTCGGTGCGTCCGGCGTTGCCGGCTCCATCGGCTGGTTCACGGCCATGACCTTGCAGAATGTCGCCTATGTCCGGGCTCTTGCCCAGATCGAACTGGTCTTCACGTTCGTGGCGTCCTGGCTGGTGTTCAAGGAAGTGATCACGCGGTCCGAAATCTTCGGTTGCCTTCTGATCGTCGCGGCTGTCATCGGCATCATTCTGGCCGGATGACAAACGCTCGAAGGCGAAGCATCCCGGCCTTGCCGGCGCACGCCCTCAGGCAACGGTGAGAACAATCTTGCCGATATGCCCCTTTTTGCCAAAAGCATCTTGTGCAGCGGAAATCTCACGCAAGGGGTATGTTTCGGCAACAAGCGGTCTGATCTCCTTGCGCTCAATCCGGTCGACCAGATTGCCGAAGACCTGCGGTTCCAGAACCGTGCAGCCGAAGAAACTGAGATCCTTCAGGTAGAGCGTGCGCACATCCAGTTCCACCATGGGTCCGCCGATCGCACCGGAGACCGCATACCGTCCACCGGGTTTCAGGATATCGAGCAGGGAAGGCCACTTGTTGCCAGCAACAAGGTCGATCACGACATCGACCGAATTCATTCCGAGTTCATCGGCATAATCCGCATCCCGGTCCAGGGTCCGGGCAGCTCCCAGTTCCAGCAGAGCGCCGGATTTCGACGGGCTTGTGACCGCGATGACGGTGGCACCCCGGGCCTTCGCCAGCTGTATTGCTGCCGATCCAACTCCGCCCGAAGCGCCGGTGACGAAAACCGTGTCCCCAGGCTTCACACCTGTGCGCTCAAGCATGTTTTCAGCCGTTGAGTAGGAACAGGGAAAGGAGGCCAGCTCGGCGTCGGTCAGATTGCAGCTGACGGCATGGGCATGGCGGGAGGCAACTTTCGTAAACTCGGCGAAGCCGCCGTCGCATTCCGAACCGAAATACCAGGGAGAACCAAGGTCTTTGCCGCCGGCTTCTCTGAGGCAGGGTTCGATGATGACCCTCTCGCCGATCCGTGCCGGATCGACGCCCGCGCCGACGGCGGCAATCGTGCCGCAGACATCCGCTCCTTGAACCAGCGGCAGCTTCAGCGCAACACCGGTCCAGGCCGCATCCTCGGCGTTGTTGTCACCCTTGGAATACCAGCCGATGCGTGTATTCACGTCCGTGTTGTTAACGCCTGCCGCAAGCACGCGGACAAGCACGTCTCCGGGGCCCGGGTGCGGCGTGGCGAGATCCTCACGCCACTGCAGCATGTCGGGACCGCCATGGCCGATCAGCGTGACACCCTGCATTTTTTCGGGAACGGACATGGGAATTCTCCGGTAGAATGATTGTTCTACTTGCTCAGGTAGAGGATTTATTCTACCTCGTCAAGCATGACCGACACGAAAACCAGAATTGCCGCCGGGCTGGAGCGCGCCTTCGCGGAAAACGGGTTCGCGGAACCGAATATCGACAGCTTGCGCGAGGCAGCAGGTGTCAGCCTGAGGACGCTCTACAAATACGTGCCGTCGCGGGAGGAAATGGTGCTGTGTGCTCTGGAGCATCGTCACCGCCGCTATATGCAGTTTGTTTTCGACGACTTGCCGGTGAGCGGAACGCCGGTGCTGCACTCACTTTTTGAACGCGTATCCGGCTGGATGGCATCAGAGGCGGCACACGGATGCCTGTTTCACGCTGCAGTCGCCGCCGCGCCGCGGGACGAGCGTCTCCGCGCCCTGCTTGCGAGACACAAGAAGGAAGTGGCACACGCGGCAGCACAGTTGTCTGGCCTGCCGGAACGGCAAGGCGAGATCACCCTGATTGTGGAAGGGTTGATGCAGGACTGGCCGCTTCACAGAGACAGGGCGACGGAGAGTGCGAAAAACCTGGGCGATCTTCTTGTCAAGGCGGGCTGAGAACCATCGGGAGCCGTGCGGCATCTGCAGCACTTGGCGAAAAGGAGCGGTGCCTGCCAAGGAAGCGCCCGCAGCACCAGGGGCACTGCGGGCAAAAACAAACACCTGCAAATTCAGATCGGAATGGGGCGCTTACACGGTTCGTCTGCGTCGGCCCATCAGGAATAGTCCACCGACGCCGCTGATCAGCAACCATGCTGCCATCGGCAGGGGAACCGTCGCAACGGACAGGTTGTCAAAGGAACCGGAACCCTCAAGCTCGATGGAGAGCGTTGTTCCAAACCGGTTCAGCGGATCGCCGCCGACGTTTGCAAACTGCCCGTCGCCGCTTGCGCCAACCGGACCCAGGATTTGAACCCCGTCCAGGAAGATGCTGGCGCCGGGTTCTTCGATATCGATGAAGTCGGTGCCGAGGAACCGGATCATCTGGTTAAACACGAACGTGAACGTGCCGCCACGTGCTGCATCGTCGGGAACGCTGACCTTCCCGTCAACGACGGTGCCATTTTCCTGGATGATCGGGATGAAACCGAATGGTTTCACCGTTCCGTTAAGATCCGTAATGTTCGCGCCGAGATCGCTGTCACCGCCCGTCGGATTGTTTGTGTCGAAAGCGACAACAGCTCCGATGCCCCCGTCCGTTGAAACACTCGCGCTGAGGCCACCGCGCGTTATGGAGGTGATGACGTCGCCACCACTGAATTCGTCGAAATCGAACGTGTAAACCATGGCCTGTCCGGTTGCGGGAAAAAGGGCGGCCGACACACAAAAGGCAAATCCAAAAATCGCTGAACGCATTGTCACTCCTTTGGCGCGAAAAGCGCCAACTGCACTGCACAATAGTTATTTTTCGCGACGTTAGTGGAAAGGGGGTATTGGTGCAAATTAACTTTATGTTGATTAAAATTTAGATCAAATCTGGTTAATCGTGCTGCGGCATATGCAATTGGGCCGATCGCGCAGCAGCCATGCTGAACTGATACCGGTCCGGAACACCGTTTCCGGATTAGGCATCTGCAGACCCCTGCAGCCACTCCCGGAACGCTGCGACCGGTCTGGTGAGCGTCCGGACAGGCGACCTGACGAACCAGTACCCGGTCTCAAGCTCTCGCACCGTCCAGTCAGGGGATACCAGGTGCCCCGCATCCAGTTCCTGGGACACGAAACGGCGGTCGATTACGATGGCGCCCATGCCGGCAATTGCCGCCTGGATCGCAAGATCGCGGCTTTGCAGAACTGTTCCGGAGTTGATGTCGTCGTGGCGGATGCCAGCTGTTTCAAGCCACTCGGTCCAGTCGCTTCGGCGAGCAGAGCTGTGCAGAAGCGGAAGGCTTTTGAGGATTGCCGGATCCGAACTGTCCTTGCCGCTCAGAAGGCTTGGCGCCATCGCGACGGCAAGATGCTCCTTCCACAAAAGATGGCTTTCGACGCTTGGCCAGCTTCCGGTGCCGAGCCGGATCGCGCAGTCGTAGTTTTCCCGATCGAGATCCACCATCCGCGTGGATGTCGACAGGAGCAGCTCGACATCGGGTTGTTCGGCCTGAAACTCCGGCAGGCGCGGTATCAGCCAGCGCGTGGCGAAAGTGGAAACAGTGCTGATCCGGAGCTCTGTTCGCCCGCGCCGCTTGAAACTGTCGACTGCCTCTTCGATCCTGTCGAAAGCGTCGCCAAGGCTCAGCGCCAGTCGCTGCCCCTCATCCGTCAGGGTCAGCCCGCGTCCGTCGCGATTGACCAGTGTTGCCCCCAACTCGCTTTCGAGCTTGCGCATGAGATGCGAGAGCGCCGAGGGCGAAACCCCAAGCTTTTCCGCTGCAATGGATGCGCGGCCATGGCGGGCCAGAAGGGAAAACGCATGAAGGGCACGGAGCGACGCCATGAACGGACAAGTTCCACCTGATGAGTTTTCCTCAATCTAGAGCAGAATCTCCGGACTTGATAGCGTCGCGTTCATGCAATGCCGGACCGGGCACCAATTAGGGAACCCTGGCACAACATCTCAACGCACACACCTCATCCTGAGGAGGACCGGAAGGTCCGTCTCGAAGGATCGGCGGCCTGCTCTGAGTGCGCGGCCCATCCTTCGAGGCTTCGCTGCACTTCGCACCTCAGGATGAGGAGTTTTTGGAAAAACAGCTTGAAGTTTCAGATCGCGCGCGCGCACTTTGCGTCTATCGCAGGGCCCCAAGAACCGCTTTCAGAAATCCGGTCAGGTCTTCGGTGACGAAATCCACGTGAGGATAGGGATCTCCCTCAAGGTCCCAGCTTTCCTCGAAGACGGACCGCGAACCCGTTGGGATGATCAGCGCGGTTCGCATCCCGAGCGTATGCGGAACCTTCAGGTTTTTCGGCAGATCTTCGAACATTGCGGCCCGGGCTGGCGAAATGCCGGTCAGCTCGATGAACTTGTCATAGGTCTCGCGATTGGGCTTGGGCACGAGATCCGCAGATACGATATCGAAGATGTCTTCGAAGTGATCGGAAATGCCCAGAGCTGCTGCTGTTCGTTCCGCGTGCGGACGGTCTCCATTGGTGAAGATGAACTTCTTGCCGGGCAGGGCCTCGATTGCTGACGCCAGGTCCGGATTGGGCGCAAGTCCGGAATAGTCGATGTCGTGCACGAAGGCGAGATAGTCGTCCGGATCGATGTTTTGCGTCGTCATCAGGCCGCGCAAGGTTGTGCCGTACTCATGGTACAGGGCCTTTTGATGGACCATCGCCTCGGAACGGTTGAGATCCATGATTCTCTGGACGTAGAGCGAGATCTGTTCATCAATCTGAGAGAACAGATCCGCCTCGTGCGGATAGAGCGTGTTGTCCAGATCGAACACCCAGGCCTCCACGCCCTTGAACACCCGCAGGTCCTGGCGGTGCGCGTGTTGGCCTTCCAGTGGCAGGATACGTTTTCCGGTCACGGGCGTATCAACGTCCCTGCGCCGCCGTCGGTGAACAGTTCCAGAAGCACCGCGTGAGGCACTTTGCCGTTCAGGATAACCACGCCTTCGACACCGCGCTCAAGCGCCTCGATACAGGTCTCGACCTTGGGGATCATGCCGCCCGATATCGTCCCGTCGGCCATCAATGCGCGGGCCTTTGAGACGGTCAGCTGTTTGATCAGGTTGCCTTCCTTGTCGAGAACGCCGGGGACATCCGTCAGGAAGAGCAGTCTTTTCGCATTGAGAGAACCGGCGATTGCACCGGCAGCCGTATCCGCGTTGATGTTATAGGTCTCGCCGTCTTCGCCATGGGCGACCGGCGCGACGACGGGAATGATGGCTTCCTTCAGCACCAGCTTCAAAACCGTCGGATCGACGCTGGCCGGTTCGCCGACAAAGCCGAGATCGATCACGCTTTCAATGTTGCTGTCCGGGTCCACCATGGTGCGCTTCAGCTTGCGCGCGGTGACAAGATTGCCGTCCTTGCCGCACAAACCGACCGCGCGGCCGCCTTCGGCGTTGATCATCTGGACGATCTCTTTGTTGATCGCCCCGGCCAGAACCATTTCCACCACCTCCACAGTGGCCTTGTCGGTAACGCGCAATCCACCCTTGAACTCGCTCACGATGTTCAGCCGCTGCAGCATCTTTCCGATTTGCGGTCCGCCCCCGTGGACAACCACCGGGTTGACACCGGACTGGCGCAGCAGGGTGATGTCGCGAGCAAAGGCCTGTCCGAGCTCCGGGTCGCCCATGGCGTTGCCGCCATATTTGACGACGACGGTCTTGTCGTCATAGCGCTGCATGTAGGGCAGGGCATGCGCGATGATATGCGCGCGGCTGGACATATCGGGATTTGTCATCGAGGTTTTCTACTCAACTGGGCCTAGGTGATGGCCCCATAAATGAGGCCGAAATGGTTTGAGGCGCAATCCGGTCAAATCCGAAGGCCATGGAAATGGCGTCGCCCCGCGGCGTCAGCGTGCTTGACCGGGCAGGAAGCCCGCTCCGCACACCCTTCCTAACGGGATTTCGCCATTTCGCATGCCATTTCAGTCTCATTTATCGGTCCATCACCTAAGGAACACTTTCAGG
>Ga0207422_1003456_pt1 | contig 15725 bp, 19 predicted proteins | sample MarCyaLeptolynsp_FD_187757 | JGI IMG/M metagenome (GOLD analysis project Ga0207422, IMG submission 187757) | Marine cyanobacterial communities from Panama - species 1 Leptolyngbya sp. (SPAdes) | ecosystem: Environmental > Aquatic > Marine > Unclassified | place: Panama: Panama City | collected...
TCAATGTCGAGCCGCTTGATATAGGCGACCTCACCGTCGCCGAGTAGCGCGAGTTCCGTAAGGCTCATCAAGGGAGCGGTCTGGTCGTTCTCGGTCTTGTTCATAGGTCCACGTCCTCATGGGTGGCTCTTACGGCCACCCGTCCAAGCGGAGTCGCACGGGATCACCGTGCCGGTGTGATGCCGACCTTGAGGACACGTTTCTCCCGATGCGGCCGTTCAAGCTCAATGGCAAGCAAGCCATCGTGCAATTCGGCCTTGCGGACTTCCACGCCCTCGGCCAGGGCGAAGGTCCGTTTGAACTTTCGCGCGGCGATGCCGTGGTGAAGATAGTCCTTTGGACCGTCCTCGCGCTTTGCGCCGCTGATTGCAAGCTCTCCGTGCTCCACGCTGACTTCCAGGTCGTCGCGCCCAAATCCGGCAACCGCGAGCGTAATGCGCAAGACCGCCGGACGCCGCTCAGTCTCAGGCAACAGCTCCACGTTATAGGGCGGATAGCCCTCTTGAGACGGCTTGGCTGGTCCGTCGAGACGGCTCGCTGAGAGGCTTAACCAAAGACTTCCGTCGAGAGCTGCCATGCGCCATGTCCGGGCGGAACGCCCAAGTCCTGTCAGTGCCGCGCATTGCTAAGAGAACACTTCGGCGGACACCGGACGAGTGTCCTTCATTTGTCGCCTGCGTTGGCCCGGAGCTTGTGAACAGCTGGCATATGGGAAATTCGCCTCCATATTCAAGCAAAGCGCTCGCGCCGAGGTCTGGACCGGGCGCCTGCCCCAAGACCCTGCGTAGCCGAACCGGAGGCCTTCTTGAGATGACTTGGTACGTGAACCCCGATACTGGCCTGCCGGACAATGACGGCCGTGGCGTGGAGACAGCCTTCCGGAACCTGTCCCGCGCCATCGAGGCCGCCTCCGCCGGGGACACCGTCTTGCTTGTGCCTGCGGCCTATGACGAGGACCTGCCAAAGCTCGTGGCGCGCGCGCGGAATCGAGAGATCGCGGTCGGCGTGCTGGGTGGGCATTAGTCTTTTTTGTCGACCGCCTTGACAGGCTTACCTACTAATAGGTAGGGTGAGATATGACGCTGGATGCCCAATCACAGCAGACTGCCCGCGGGCGGTTCCCGTTGTCCCGCCGCAACGTCATTCACGCGGCGCTTGCGCTTGCGGCAGTGCCGCTGCTGCGTTACGCGCCAGCCCATGCCGCCGCGATCAATGCCAGCGAGGTCGCGCCCGGCGTTTTCGTTCACCAAGGCCGCTATGAGGTTCAATCGCCGGAAAATCGCGGCGACATCGCGAATGCGGCGTTCGTGGTCGGAGACGACGCTGTCGCCGTGATCGATACCTCCGGCAGCGCCAAGATGGGATTCGAGCTCCGCGACGCCATTCGGGCCGTAACCGACAAGCCGATCAAGTACGTGATCAATACGCATATGCATCCTGATCACGTGTTCGGAAACGCAGCGTTCAAGCAGGACGAGCCGGAATTTGTCGGTCACTACAAGCTCCCTCGCGCCCTGGGCAGCCGCAAGGACAGCTATCTGACCGCCAACAAGCAAATGCTTGGCGAAGAGGCGTTCGCCGGAAGCGAGATCATTCTGCCGACGCTGACCATCAAAGAGCCCACCACGCTCGATCTCGGCGGCCGGGAGCTTCTGCTGGAACCCCAGGCCACAGCGCACACGGACAACGACCTTATCGTCACGGATTCCAAGACCGACACGCTGTTTCTCGGCGACCTCTTGTTCTCCGTTCACGTGCCCACCATCGATGGCTCCATCAAGGGCTGGCTCGCGCTGCTTGATGAGATGGGCGGCCGCAAGGCCGCACGCGTCGTCCCAGGCCATGGGCCCAAGTCCATGGAGATGCCCCAGGCGCTGGAGCCCGAGCAGCGCTATCTGCAGACCATCGCGGACGATGTGCGTAGCCAGATCGCGGAGGGCAAGACCCTTTCGGAAGCCACGAAAACCGCGGGGTTCACGGAAAAGGATGCCTGGAAGCTGTTTGACCAGTATCATGTCCGCAATGTCACTGCGGCCTTTGCAGAGCTTGAATGGGACTAGCCGATAAGGTCCCGACAGAACGGAGGAATACGAACGCCATGTCCTATGCACTCAATTCGCTGACCCGCAGTTTCGGCAGTGCCGCGCTGGCTGGTTGCCTCGTCCTTGCCGCCGCACCGTCGCTTTACGCGGAGGAAGCGATGTGGCCGTTCCTCAAAGAGCAAGCCTTCGGCGACCGTCCCATCCAGGAAGAGACCGGCATGGTGGTGCTGGAAACCCCGGCCAAGGTGGAGGACGCGGCGCTCGTCCCGCTGACCGTTCGCATACCGCCGCATGTCAAAGACAAGCTGAAATCCCTGTCTATCTTTATCGACAATAATCCGGGAGATCCGCAGGTGGCGAAGCTCACCTATGGCCCCGCGGCCGGCACAGGCGGGGAGCGCAACTTCTCCACCCGCGTGCGCGTCGATAACTTCTCCCACGCGCGCGCCGTGCTGGAACTCGAGGACGGCAGCTTGCACATGACGACGAAGTTCCTTTCTGCCGCCGGCGGCTGCGCCGCGATGCAAGCGAAGGACCCTGAGGCGGACGTTGCCGGTATGGGCAAGACGGTCGTTCGGACCTTCCAGCCTGCTTTGCGTTCCAGCCCTGTCTGGTCCGGTCAGGTCATGATCAAACATCCCAACCACAACGGAATGCAGCTTGACATCAACACCTCCGAGTTCATCCCGGCCCAGTACGTGAAGGAGATGACGGTCGAGCGGGACGGCGAGCTTGTGTTCAAGCTGGACAGCACTTTCTCGATTTCGACGAATCCGAACTTCCGCTTCACCTTTGGCAAAGGCGAGAAGAACGATCTCGACGTGAAGATCGTCGACACGGACGGGACGAAGTTCAGCGGACGCACGCAGCCGAGCGGATCGTAAAGCGACAACAAGAACCCGCGACGTCAGGGAAGGCGCTCCGCGGCTAACCATGGATGCTGGCCAAATGAAACTGGCCGAAGTGTTAAATGTCGACTGGCACGCGGGAATTACTGTTGAAGGAAGCGGAGACGCTGGTGAGAACGCGGGGCTATGCTGCGTTCAGCTATGCGGATCTGTCCGAGCGGGTCGGCATTCGCAAGGCGAGCATCCACCATCACTTCCGGACCAAGGAAGAGCTCGGCGCGGCGCTCATCGACGACTACCTGGTGAAGTTCAAGACTGAACTCGCACGGGTTCGCGCCTCCGAGCCGAGCGCGCTTCCCTGCCTGCGCCGCTACGCGGCGTTCTTCACCCATAGTCTGCAAGGCGGGATGATGCCGCTTTGCGGCGCGCTGTCCGCGGATGCCTTCGAGTTGCCGGCCTCCATGCAGCATCGCGTCCGGGAGTTCTTTCAACTGCATATCGACTGGCTTCAATCGGTGCTGAGCGATGGCGTGGCCGAAGGTGCCCTGCGCGCCGATCTCGACGTCAAGCGCACGGCCATCATGCTGCTCAGCGTCCTGGAAGGCGCAAGTCTCGTGGCCTGGGCCCTGAAAGACTATTCGACGATGAAGCCCGCTTTCGAACAGGCCGTTGGGAGCCTCACGCCCGGCAGCCCTCTCACTTAGACCTCAGCACAAGGACCCGAACTGACGATGAGCCTCAAGAAATTCATCATCGAAAGAGACATCCCCAACGTCGGCGAACTCGACTCCAAGGAGCTGTCCGGCGCAGCGGCGACGTCGAATGAGGCGCTCTGTCAGATCGGTGCCAAGGACATCCAGTGGGTTCACAGCTACGTTGCCGGCGACAAGACGTTCTGCGTCTACTTGGCGAGCGACAAGGCCGCCATCGAGAAACACGCCGAGCTGAGCGGCTTTCCCGCCACGACGATCACGGAGATCGTCGAGGTCATCGACCCTGCGACGGCGCGCTGACGGAAGGCTTGCGCTTTAGGGGGCTGGTGGAGCCAGGCGGGATCGAACCGCCGACCTCGTGAATGCCATTCACGCGCTCTCCCAACTGAGCTATGGCCCCTTAGAAGGCTGAAGTCCCAGGCTTGGGCCGCCCACGGCCGGAAGCGGGAAATCAGACCGCTTCACTTAGGCCGGGCGCGTCGCTGGTTCAAGAGAAATACGAGGGCCGGACGCCGTCAAGGCGCCCCAGCGTTAGCTTTCCTCTTTCGCGCCGTCCTTGACAATATCGGAGACGTCGTCGCTTCCCTCCTCGTCCTCCTCAAGGAAGGTGTTGTCTTCGTCGTCGCCGGCCGGAATGTCCTCTTCGTCACCCAGATCGACGATCTCCTCGTCTTCAACCGCGGCCTCCTCGGCCTGCTCCGCCTCGTCGAGACTGATGACCTCGGCGCCACCTACCACGGGGGTCTCGGTCTCCTCCGGTTCTGGTTTCGGCGGCGGGGGCGGCGGCGGGGCGCGCTCTGCCCGGCGCGGCGATGAAGACGGGGACGATACTTGATAAACGGCTTGGCAAACGGGGCAGGTGATTGGGGAGCGACCCAAGTCGTAAAACCGCGCACCACAGTTCTGACAAACGCGCTTGGTTCCCCGTGCGGGATTCGACATGACCTTCCTCGAAGCTATCCCTTCTTTGACTCCCCATTGCCACGCCTCATGCATAGTGTCAAAAGCTATTGAGCGCTCTGAAACCCCTTTCGAGAATCAATGCCGCAGCCTTTGACCGCCAGCCGATCCGCGCGCATTTCCGGCCGCGTTCGTGTCCCTGGCGACAAGTCGATTTCGCACCGCGCGTTGATCCTGGGCGCCATCGCCACGGGCCGCACCCGGATCGAGGGACTGCTGCAGGCGGCGGACGTCGCGGCCACGGCGCGGGTCGTGGAGGCGCTTGGCGCCACGGTATCTCAGGAGGATGGCGTCGTTGATGTTCTCGGCCAAGGCGTCGGCGGCTTGCGATCCCCGCGCGCACCGCTGGACTTTGGCAACTCAGGCACGTCCGCCCGGCTTATGCTGGGGGTTGTCGCCGGTCACGAGATGCGCGCGGAGTTCACTGGCGATGCATCGCTGAGCCGCCGCCCCATGGGCCGCGTGCTGACGCCCCTGACCACCATGGGCCTACGCGTGGAAGGCGAGCGCGAAACCCTGCCACTGGTCGTGAGCGGTACGGCGGACATCATTCCCATCGTCTACCCGTTGCCCGTGCCGTCGGCGCAAGTGAAGTCGTCGGTCCTCCTCGCCGGGCTCCACGCACCGGGGCGAACGACCGTGGTCGAGCCACTGGCCACCCGGGATCACACCGAACGCATGCTCAGATATTTCGGGGCCGAGGTCGAAGTCTCAGACCAGGATGACGGGCGGGCGATCACAGTCGGCGGCGACGCAGAGCTCCATGGGGCGGAGCTGTCGGTGCCCGGCGACCCCAGTTCCGCGGCCTTTCTGATTGCCGCCGGTCTGATCTGTGCCGACTCCGATATCGTGGTGGAGAATGTGCTGATGAACCCGACCCGCACCGGCCTGTTTCAGACCTTGCGGGAGATGGGTGCAGATATCGAGGTGCTAAACCTACGTGACGCCGGCGGCGAACCCGTGGGCGATGTCTGGGCCAAGGCGAGCGGCTTGAAGGGCGTCCGGGTCCCGCCGGAGCGGGGCCCATCGATGATCGACGAATATCCGATCCTGGCGGTGATCGCCGCCTTTGCCGAAGGTGAGACCCGGATGGAGGGGCTTGCCGAGCTCAAGGTCAAGGAGAGCGACCGCTTGGCGGCAACCGCCGCGGGACTCGCCGCCTGCGGGGTCGAGGCGCTGGTCGAAGGCGACGTCTTGACCGTCCGGGGCGGCGCCACCGTGCCTGGCGGCGGACAGGTCGCAACCCATATGGATCACCGCATCGCCATGGCGTTTCTCACCCTGGGGCTGGCCGCCGAGAAGCCGGTGTCGGTGGACGATGTCAGCATGATCGCAACCAGCTTCCCTGGCTTTGCACGTCTCATGACCAAGCTAGGAGCTCAGCTCGCATGATCATCGCCATCGACGGCCCGGCGGCCTCGGGCAAGGGGACGGTCGCCAAGCGCATCGGCCTGCATTACGGACTGCCGCATCTCGATACCGGCGCCCTCTACCGCGCGGTGGCCCGCGACACGCTCGCCCGCGGGGGCGACCTGGCCGACCCGGCCGCCGCGTCCCAGGCCGCAAGTCAGCTCGACGTGGAGACACTGAGTGACCCGAGCCTCAGGACGGCCGGGATCGGGGAAGCGGCTTCTGTCGTCGCCCGCCACCAAGACGTGCGGTCCGTGCTCCTGGCGTATCAGCGCACCTTCGCGCACGGCCGGGCCGGTGCTGTCATCGACGGCCGGGACATCGGGACGGTGATCTGCCCCGATGCGGACGTGAAGCTGTTCGTTACGGCCAGCCCTGAGGTGCGAGCGCAGCGGCGCTACCTGGAGCTGTGCACGCAGGGCATCGAAATCGAGGAGGAGGCGGTTCTGATCGACATCAGGAACCGCGACGAGCGTGACCGCGACCGCCAGGCCTCCCCCTTGCGGCAGGCCGAAGACGCAGTCTTGCTCGATACCACAAATTTGGATATAGACGCCGCGTTCAGGGCAGCCATCGATGTGATCGAGGCTGCGGTGGGCCAGGCAGGGCAGGCCGGGTGAGGCCGTGCCCATTTGGCGCTGGCGCATCACTTTAGAATAGACACCGCGGTGACATCGAGCGGATGACGGGTGGCCCGACTGGCTTACCCCTCTGTTTCCGCAAAGGCGTTGCCGCATTCGGACCAACCCCAAGCCTCGGGTTCAAGAACCTCAGGGCAACGAGATGACCTTGGACGCCGAGTAGGAGCCTAGATGACCGAGCCGCAGACCATTAGCCAACCGAGCCACGACGAGTTCGCAGCCCTCCTTGAGGAATCTCTGACTGGCACCGCACTTCAGGAAGGCAGTGTTGTCAAAGGCACAGTCGTCAGCATTGAGAAGGACGTCGCGGTCATCGACGTCGGTCTAAAGACCGAAGGGCGCGTGCCTCTCAAGGAATTCGGTGTCACGGGGCGGTCCTCCGATCTGTCCGTCGGCGATGAGGTCGACGTCTATCTGGAGCGGGTGGAGAATGCCGCGGGCGAAGCAGTCCTGTCGCGCGAGAAGGCCCGGCGGGAAGAGAGCTGGAACCGGCTGGAGGAGAAGCACAAGGCCAACGAGAAGGTCGAGGGCATCATCTTCAATCGCGTGAAGGGCGGCTTCACCGTCGATCTGGACGGTGCCGTGGCCTTCCTGCCCGGTAGCCAGGTGGACATCCGGCCCATCCGCGACGTAACGCCCCTCATGAATACGCCGCAGCCCTTCCAGATTCTCAAGATGGACCGCCGCCGGGGCAATATCGTTGTCTCGCGCCGCTCGGTCCTGGAAGAGAGCCGCGCGGAGAAGCGCAGCGAGATCGTGGCCCGCCTCGAGGAGGGGCAGGTCATCGAAGGCGTGGTCAAGAACATCACCGATTACGGTGCCTTTATCGATCTTGGCGGTATCGACGGGTTGCTCCACGTGACCGATATGGCCTGGCGGCGGGTGAACCATCCGAGCGAGATCGTGAATGTCGGCGACACGGTGAAGGTACAGATCATCCGCATCAACCCGGAAACTCAGCGCATCAGCCTCGGTATCAAGCAGCTTGAGTCCGACCCGTGGGAGGGCATCGCCGCCAAGTATCCGGTCGATTCCCGGTTCAAGGGCACGGTCACCAACATCACCGATTATGGCGCCTTCGTTGAGCTGGAACCCGGCGTGGAGGGCTTGATCCACGTCTCGGAGATGAGCTGGACGAAGAAGAACATCCACCCCGGCAAGATCATCTCGACCAGTCAAGAGGTCGAAGTTCAGGTGCTTGAGGTCGATCCCGACAAGCGCCGCATTTCTCTCGGCTTGAAGCAGACCCAGGAGAACCCCTGGGTCGCCTTCGCTGGCAGCCACGAGGCCGGCGCTGTTATCGAGGGGCAGATCCGCAACATTACCGAGTTCGGCCTCTTCGTCGGGCTTGAGGGCGGCATCGACGGCATGGTCCATCTGTCCGACCTGGATTGGTCCAAGTCCGGCGAGGAGGCCCTCAAAGAGTTCAAGAAGGGCGACACCGTGAAGGCGGTGGTGCTGGAGGCGGATTCCGAAAAGGAGCGCATCAGCCTCGGCATCAAGCAGCTGACGCCCGATCCGTTCGAGGGGGATGCGTCCTCCGGCAAGCTCAAGAAGGGCATGCGCGTCACCTGCGAGGTTACCGCCGTCAAGGACAACGGCATCGAGGCCAAGCTTCTCGATCAGGACCTGACCACGTTCATCCGCCGCTCCGATCTCTCCCGGGATCGCTCCGAGCAGCGGCCCGACCGCTTCGGGGTCGGCGAGAAGTTCGACGCGGTGGTGACCCAGGTCGACGCGAAGACGCGCAAGATTTCGGCCTCCATCAAGGCGCTTGAGATCGCTGAGGAGAAGGAGGCCGTCGCCCAGTACGGCTCCACGGATTCTGGTGCCTCGCTTGGCGACATCCTTGGGGCCGCCCTGAACAAGGCCAAGGGTGACGGCGAGACTGAGGTCGAGGCCGTGGCCGAGGAGGTCGCGGAAGAGCCGGCCGAAAAGCCCAAGCGCAAGCGTGCGGCGAAAAAGAAGGCGGATGACGAGGCGGTTGACGCAGAGACGCCGTCCGAAGAGTAGGTCGTGCGGCCCAAAGGCCGTCTCTTTCATTTGCGCGGACCGTGACCCGGAGGGTCAGATCGAACCATGGTTCCCGACGCTGAAAGTGTCATCGAGCGGCGCCGTCTCAAACGGCGGGTGACCCTCTGGCGCGTTGCCGCGGTGGTGCTTGGGCTTGTGGTGCTCGGCGCCTTTCTGTTCTCCGAAAGGCAAATGGCAGGGTCCGCAGGCAGCATTCTGCCGCATGTCGCCCGTATCAGCGTCGACGGCGTCATCACCGATGACCGCAAGATGCTCAACCTGATCGACCGGGTAGGGAACGCCAACCAGGTCCGAGCGGTCATCCTCGACATCAATAGCCCTGGCGGCACCACAACCGGCGGTGAGGCGATGTACGACGCCATTCGCCGTCTCACCGAGAAAAAACCCGTCGTCGCAACGTGCGGAACGCTCGCCACATCCGCCGCCTACATCGTGGCGCTCGCCACCGACCGCATCTTTGTCTACGGCAACACCATTACAGGATCCGTCGGTGTCGTGTTCCAGTGGGCCAACGTCACAGAGCTTCTCAAGACGGTTGGTATCGAGGTTGAGGAGGTCAAGAGCGGCCCCTTGAAGGCGGTGCCGAACCCGTTCGAGCCAACCGATGAGCGCGGCCGCGAGATGACCGCAGAGATGGTCGAGGACGCTAAGGTCTGGTTCGTCGATCTGGTCGAGGAACGACGCAAGATCACGCCGCGTACCGTGCCGGGGCTCACCGAAGGTCGGATTTATTCGGGCCGTCAGGCCGTCGATTTGAAGCTGGTCGATGAGATCGGCGGCGAGCGCGCCGCCATACAATGGCTAAGCAAGGAGCGTGGCCTGGCGCCCGGGCTGAAGGTCGTGCAATGGCGTCCCAAGGAAGAGTCGAATGGCTTTTTGGGGCTTATCTTCGACTCCGCAGTCGCTGCTTTAGGTCTGCCCATGGAGAAATTTGCCTGGCTTGCAGAGCGCATGTCGACGCGGCTGAACCTTGACGGTCTTGTCTCGGTTTGGCACCCTGCGTCCAATTAGTTGGGGGTATGGGGCGAGCGGCAACCAATGGCTGCAGCTCCAGTGGGGCGTAAATGATCAAATCGGAACTGATTCAGCGGGTGGCAGCCGCCAATCCGCATCTTTTTCATCGTGATGTTGAGCGTATCATCAACATCGTGCTCGATGAGATCACGAGCGCTTTGGCGCGTGGTGATCGCGTGGAACTGCGCGGCTTCGGCGCCTTCACGGTGAAGCATCGCGCCGCGCGTCAGGGCCGCAATCCGCGCACGGGCGATACGGTTTTTGTCGAAGACAAATACGTGCCGTTCTTTAAGACTGGCAAAGAACTCCGCGAGCGCTTGAACCCCAACAACGGCGTCAACAGCCAGTCATAGGCCCCGCTGGCCGCGTCAGGAGCAGCTCGTGTGGCGTAAGCTCATCCTTGCACTCATTGTCGTGCCGCTCGGCGTCGTGCTCATTGCGCTGGCTGTCGTCAATCGCAAGCCGGCCGTTCTGATCCTCGATCCCTTTGGGGGCGTTGAGCCCAATCTGTCCTTGCACGCGCCATTCTTCTTGTTCTTGCTCGGGGCCTTCGCACTCGGCCTCGTGGTGGGCGGCGTCGCCTCTTGGGTCAACCAGGGCAAGTGGCGCCGGACGGCGCGCGAGGAAGCCCGCGAGGCCCGGGACTGGCGGCGCCAGGCCGACCGTCTCGAAAAGGAGCTGGAGACCCTCAACCCGGCGGGGCAGCGTCCGCAACTGACCGCCAAGTAGCGGTCCGGCCGTGGATCCGCTCACCACTTTCGGCCTCCTCGCAGTCAGTGCCATGCTCGTCACCTATGCGTTGGAGGACAGGAGCCCCTGGTTCATCCTGGCCTTCGCCGGCGCCTGCGTCCTGGGGTCGGTCTACGGCTTCCTGCAGGGTGCCTGGCCCTTTGGCGTGCTGGAGGCCATTTGGGCGGGCGTGGCCGCCTGGCGGTGGCGCCAGAGGGCCTTTGGGGCCTGAGGGGCCCTTTTGAACCAATCGGCAACGCCAATGTTGCACTGCGATGGACTTGAAGCCCTGGATTTCATAGGGTGAGCCCGCGATAAGGCCCCAAAAAGGCCCGCGAAACCCTCACCCGAGAGCCGATAGAGCCCCGTGACGGTCAAGGTCAAAATCTGTGGCGTGCGGACGCCTGACATTCTCGACGCGGCGATCTCCGCCGGCGCGGACTATGTCGGGCTGATGATCTTTGCCAAGAGCCCGCGCCATCTCAAGACCGAGGATGCGGCGGCGCTCGCCACGGCCGCGCGCGGGCGCGTGAGCACCGTCGCGGTCATGGTCGATCCGGACGACAGCCTTGTTGATGAGGTGGTGGGGCAGGTGCGTCCAGACTATTTCCAGCTTCACGGAACGGAGTCGCCGGAGCGGGTGCGTGCGGTGAAGGCACGGGCCGGGCGGCCCGTCATCAAGGCGATTCACGTAGGCCAGGCGGCGGATGTGGCGCGCCAAGACGCCTACGCGACGGCGGCCGACCAGATCTTGTTCGATGCCAAGGCGGCGCCTGGCGCGCTGCTGCCAGGAGGCAATGGCGTCGCCTTCGATTGGGCTGTCCTGCGTGGGGCGCGCGCGCCCTTCGCCCTCTCTGGGGGCCTGCATCCGGGGAATGTCGCCGAGGCTGTGCGCCAGACGAGACCCGGAATGGTCGATGTGTCCTCCGGTGTGGAGACAGCGCCGGGCATCAAGGACGCAGCCCTCATCACTCAGTTCATCCAGGCGGCCCGAGCCGCTGCCCGAACCCAAGCCAGAGCTTCATGAGTACGAGCACAAGCATGGACGCACGCAATACCTATCGCGAGGGACCAGACGAGCGCGGTCATTTCGGCCTATTCGGCGGCCGGTTCGTCGCCGAGACCTTGATGCCTTTGATCCTCGAGCTGGAGGAGGCCTACAACGATGCCAAGGCCGACCCGTCCTTCCAGGCAGAGTTGGATGCGCTCAACGCCCATTATGCAGGCCGGCCGAGCCCGCTCTATTTCGCCGAGCGTCTGACAGAGCATCTGGGTGGCGCCAAAATCTACTTCAAGCGCGACGAGCTCAATCACACCGGCTCGCACAAGATCAACAACTGTCTCGGTCAGATTCAGCTTGCCCGGCGCATGGGCAAGACCCGCATCATCGCCGAGACGGGCGCCGGACAGCATGGCGTGGCGGTGGCGACCGTCGCCGCGCGGTTCGGCTTGCCTTGCGTGATCTACATGGGCGCCACCGATATCGAGCGTCAGAAGCCAAACGTGTTCCGCATGAAGCTTCTTGGCGCTGAGGTGAATCCCGTCACCTCCGGCTCGGGCACGCTCAAGGACGCCATGAACGATGCCTTGCGCGACTGGGTCGCCAATGTGCACGACACGTTCTACATCATCGGCACCGTGGCCGGGCCGCATCCTTACCCGGCCATGGTTCGCGACTTCCAGTCTGTCATCGGCAACGAGGTGCGTGCGCAGATGATGGAGCGGGAGGGACGCTTGCCCGACACGTTGGTGGCTTGTATCGGCGGTGGCTCCAACGCCATGGGCCTGTTCCACTCTTTCTTGGACGACCCGTCGGTGGCGATCTATGGCGTCGAAGCCGGAGGTCACGGTCTCGACGTGCCCAACGGTCATGCCGCGTCGATGACCGGCGGCAAGCCCGGGGTGCTGCACGGCAACCGGACCTATCTCTTGCAAGACGGCGACGGACAAATCCTCGAGGGCCACTCGATTTCCGCAGGGTTGGACTATCCCGGCGTCGGCCCCGAGCATGCCTGGCTCAGGGACTCAGGCCGCGTCACCTATGTCGCGGTGACCGACAAGGAGGCTCTTCAGGCGTTTCAGCTTTGCACCAAGCTTGAAGGCATCATTCCAGCGCTGGAGCCGTCGCACGCCCTGGCCCATGTGACGAAGCTTGCGCCCACCCTGCCCGAGGACAATCTCCTCGTCATGAACATGTGCGGCCGCGGGGACAAGGACATCTTCGCCGTCGCCGAGCACCTCTCGATGGACATGTGAGTATGAGCAGAATCGACAAGAAATTCGCAAGCCTAAAGCGCGAAGGCCGCTCCGGACTGGTGACCTTCATCACCGCCGGCGATCCTGACTACGAGACCGCGCTTTCCTTGCTCAAAGGGCTTCCCGGCGCCGGCGCCGACCTGATCGAGATCGGCATGCCGTTTTCCGACCCCATGGCCGACGGCCCGGCGATCCAGGCCTCTTCGCTGCGGGCCCTCAAAGGCGGACAGACCATGAAAAAGACGCTGTCCATGGTTAGGGAATTCCGCAAAGAGGACAGCACAACACCAATTGTACTTATGGGCTACTACAACCCTATATATGTGTATCCGGTGGATCGCTTCGTCGCCGATGCGGCGGACGCCGGTGCTGATGGGTTGATCGTGGTGGATATGCCGCCGGAAGAGGACGAGGAGCTTCGCCCAGCCGCCGCAGCGCGCGGGCTGAATTTCGTTCGTCTCGCCACGCCGACGACAGATGCGAAGCGTCTGCCACAGGTCCTCGCGAACACATCAGGCTTTGTCTACTACGTCTCCATTGCCGGTATCACCGGCACCGCGGCGCCGAACATCGTGGCGGTCGGTGATCATGTGGCGCGGCTAAAGGCGCACACCGATCTGCCCATCGCCGTTGGCTTTGGCGTGAAGACCCAAGAGCAGGTGCGGGAGCTGGCAGGCATAGCGGACGGCGTGGTCGTCGGCTCAGCGCTCGTCTCGGCGATCGCCCAGAGTCTCGATGAGCACGGCAAGGCAACGCAACAGACCGCGCCGCGCCTGCTTGAGCTGGTGGAGCATTTGTCGTCCGCGCTGCGGCCCAAGGTCGAAGCAGCGGCAGTCTAAGCGGCAGCGTTAGAGAGTTAGGCCCGTGAACTGGATCAACAACGTCGTAAGACCGAAAATCCGCAACATCCTTCGCAAGAAGGAGATACCGGACAATCTCTGGGTGAAGTGCCCGGAGACGGGACAGATGATCTACTACAAGGACCTGGAGGCGAACCAATTCGTCGTTCCAGGGTCCAACTATCATATGCGGATGTCGGGGCCCGCACGCCTGAAGGCATTGTTCGACAACCAGAAATACGCCGCCATCCATTTGCCAGATGTGCCGGCCGATCCGCTTAAGTTCCGCGACGAGCGCCGTTACACCGACCGCCTGAAGGACGCGCGCAGTAAGACCGGCCTCAACGACGCTGTGCTCGCCGGTATCGGCAAGCTGCACGGTGAGACGGTCGTGGCGGCCGTCCAGGATTTCGATTTCATGGGTGGGTCGCTCGGCACCGCCGCGGGCGAGGCCGTCATCGCGTCGATGCGCGCGGCGCTCGTACGGTCGGCCCCGTTCGTTCTGTTTGCCGCCTCCGGCGGCGCCCGCATGCAAGAGGGCATTCTGTCCTTGATGCAAATGCCGCGGACCACGGTTGCCGTGGAGGAACTGCGCGAGGCAAAGCTGCCCTACCTCGTGGTGTTGACCCACCCGACCACCGGCGGCGTCACCGCCTCCTACGCCATGCTCGGTGACATCCACATCGCAGAGCCCGGCGCGCTCATCGGCTTTGCTGGACCTCGCGTCATCGAGCAGACGATTCGCGAGCAGTTGCCGAACGGCTTCCAGCGCTCTGAGTATCTTCATGCCCACGGCATGGTGGACATGGTCGTGCACCGGCACGAATTGCGAGACACGCTGGGACGCATTTGCAAGCTGCTCACCCATCGCCGCCTCGGCCACGACATCGCGGTCAGCCCGGTTGCGGAAGACAGCGCGCAGACGTCATTGCCGCTGGAGGCCAAGCCGCGCCCCGGAAACGGCCTGGCCGCCGACCATGAGGAAGACCAAGACGGCGGCGACAAGGCCCAAGAGAGTGGCGATGAGGCCTTGACGAAGGCCTCCGGCAATGGCGCTAATCAACATCCGACGCAGAACGCCTAGGGTCCTTTGAGGCTTGACCACAGTTCCCGATAGCGGCGGCCGTCCCTCGGCCCGCCCTCGCTCGGCAACGAGCAACACGCTGCTGGAGCGCCTGAAGAAGCTCCATCCGCAATCCATCGACCTATCCCTGGGACGGATAGAGCGCCTGCTGGCGGCTTTGGGCAATCCGCAGGACCGCCTGCCGCCGGTGGTGCATGCTGCGGGCACCAATGGCAAAGGCTCGACGCTGGCCTTCTTGCGTGCCATCGCGGAATCGATGGGCAAGGGCGCCCATCTCTATACCTCGCCGCATTTGGTCGATTTTCACGAGCGCATCGTCCTCGCAGGGGCGCATGGTGGCGCGCCCATCCCCGAGGAGCGGCTCGTGGACTGTCTGGCGCGCACCGAGGCGGCCAATGACGGCGAGCTGATCACGCTGTTTGAGATCACCACCGCGGCGGCCTTCCTCGCCTTCTCCGAGGCGCCGGCGGACCTGCTCTTGCTGGAAACCGGGCTCGGCGGTCGGCTCGATGCCACCAACGTGGTGAAGAAGCCGCTGCTCACCATCATCACCCCGGTCTCCATCGACCATGTCTCGTTCCTGGGCGAGACCGTGCGGGAGATTGCGGGTGAGAAAGCAGGCATCCTGAAGCCTGGCGTGCCGTGCGTCGTGGGCCGTCAGGAGAAAGCGGCGTTCGAAGTCATCGAGCGCCGGGCCCAGGAGGTTGGTGCCGCGCTCCATGTGGCCGGCCGCGACTTCGACATGTATGAGCAGCAGGGCCGTTTGGTGTTCCAGACGGATTCGCGTCTGCTCGATCTGCCCTTACCGCGGCTTGCGGGCCGCCACCAGATCGACAATGCGGGGACGGCGATCGCCGCCGCGAGCATCGTCTTCGGCGGTGCGCTCAAGCCCCGCGCCCTGGAGGAGGGCGTGACCCACACCCAGTGGTCGGCGCGGCTTGAGCGGCTGCCGGTGGGTGCGTTGCACGCCTATGTCGAGGACGGCACAGAGATCTGGCTTGACGGCGGGCACAACGAGGCGGGTGGCCAAGCGGTGGCGGATACGCTGGCCGAGCTCGACGAGCGCGTGCCGCGCCCGGTCCATGCGCCTCTGCGAGCGCTACCGTGCTGACAGGTGTCGCCGATGAGAAGAGCGCCGCGAGCGGCTCGAAGGCC
>Ga0207422_1003458_pt1 | contig 15713 bp, 15 predicted proteins | sample MarCyaLeptolynsp_FD_187757 | JGI IMG/M metagenome (GOLD analysis project Ga0207422, IMG submission 187757) | Marine cyanobacterial communities from Panama - species 1 Leptolyngbya sp. (SPAdes) | ecosystem: Environmental > Aquatic > Marine > Unclassified | place: Panama: Panama City | collected...
GGTGGTTATTGCGGGGAGCCTAAACCCGATCCCATTCCGAACTCGGCCGTTAAACTCCCCAGCGCCGATGGTACTTTGTCTTAAGGCACGGGAGAGTAGGTCGTTGCCAGGCATGCGCAGCGCAGAAAAGGATGAAATGTTTCCACGAAATCTTCTCGATCGATATCAGTGAAATCAAAAAAGCCCCGCACGGCGCAAGCCGGCGGGGCTTTTTGCTGTCTGCGGTTCCGGCAGCCGGCCCGGACAAGGCCCTTGTGCCCATTCCGGCTGCCTGTGCAGGTCACTTTTCGATTGATTGTTGTGGCTGACGATTGCGGGCGCGGGCCTCCACTATCGCTGATGGACTCTATCGAAGGCTTGCGGTGGCGAAGAAGCGTACATGTCGGCCCTGGTCAGATGACGAGACGTGCCGGATTGCCGCTCGGGTGTGTGTTTCGAGCGCACGAAATTTATCATGCCGTCTTCTCCCGTGGTTGAAACCAGATTTCGACCGGTCTCGTGCGCCCTCGAATCGTTTCCGATTCGCCGCGTTGAAGTGCGGGCAGAATGGATCTCGGATCCGTTCCGGCGGCACACACAGCCTGTACGAGCGCGTCGCTCACCACCAGACGAGCCCTCAGCTTTCTCGTGAGGCCTTCCAGTCGGCTGGAGACATTCACCGCATCCCCAAGAACCGTATATTCCAGCCGGCGCTCGTCGCCGATGTTTCCGACGATGACATCTCCGAAATGCAGTCCGATTCCAATCCCGATCGGATGCCGGCCCATATCCTGCCGCAACCGGTTCCAGTCTTCGATTGCCGCTATCATTTGAGCCGTGCACCTCAACGCGCGTACCGGGTCGTCTCCGCGCGGCGCAGGCGTGCCGAAATGAACCATGATTGCATCCCCGATGTATTTGTCGATCGTGCCGCCATGCTCGAGTGCGGTTCGCCCCAGCCGACCGTGGAATTCGCGAAGGAGTTCGACGAGTTCCGAAGGTTCCATAGTTTCCGACAGGGAGGTGAAACCGACCATGTCGGCGAACAGGATTGCGACCCGCTGGTTCCTGGGGCGGGCCAACGCCATGTCATTCTTCATCAATTCGTTGACGAGGTTGGGAGAGAAATAGCGTGAGAGCGCTTCCCGTTGAGTTTGTGCGGCCGCCTGACGGTGCAAAAGGCGGCGTGACCGCCACACCGAAAGCGCCAATATGGTTGTGATCAGGGCGAGAAACACGATCTGCGTTGACAGTCTCGTCATGGCCACGGCGTTCGGATCGAGATAACGCTCCAGAACCGCGTCTATACTCAGGTCGAGGCCCAGCACGTCCTTGGAAGAAAAAACCAGGGAATCGGGTAGCCCGGCCACCCAGACATATCCCGCACTCCACGTGACAATGACGGCGAAGCCGGTGGCGACGACAAGGACCGGCTTGTAGCTGAGCGACATCCCGACCAGGAAGATCCCCAAATAAAGAAAACTCGGCAGGCGGAGATTGAGCTGCGATGTCCAACCGGGGACGTCAAAAGGCGTGGGAACAATCAGGATGTAGCTGAGAAGGGCCGCATCGATCAGCAGGAAACCGGCTATGACCGGAGTCCCCCCGATACCAAGACGCATCAGCAGGTAGGGCGGCAGGCCGAGAATGGCGAACGCCGCAATGGCTGTGAGATAGACGGCAGACCGTTCGAACGGCACAGTAAGAACAACCCAGAGCGCGAGAAGCGCAAGGATGGCAAGCCGCCCGCAAAGCATATAGGCCAGGCCGGACAATTCCTGCCTGGCAATGTTCTCACTAAGATTTCCCGAGGGGTGCGGCGAAATCGCAAGCCAGCGCTTCACGGGGCCGGTATCACCGAGCATGTGCCGGGCAAACCCGGTAACTTGTGACAGTCCTTGTATCTTGTCGAACATTGAAACCTTGGCATGGAGCGGCCGCTGGTGGCGTGCCCAGGGGCAACGGTCGCCGTGGACCTCGTCCGCCCCTTTGGTTTAATCGCTTGCCGTCAGTCGATATTTTCCAACGGCCCGGACATAAAGAATGCACTCCGCGTCCGGCCCGCAGGTGATCTCGTGTTCTGTCTCGCCTTCGGACCCGAAATAACTGCCCGGCTGCAACACACTGGATTTGGCGGCGTTCGGAACAAGATGGGTGAGTTGGCCCTGAACGACGACGACTTTCAGTTCGACGCCTCTGCTGTCCAGGTTACCGGAGAACCCGGCGGGAAGTTTTGCAAACGTGCCATTGAGCTGGTTCTCTTGCGGCGTCCCCCACAGAAAGGCGAGTTGCGGGCCCTTCGATCCCGCGTCCCCGTCGTCGGCAATCCATGTCACGTCAGCCGAACTGATCCAGACGATGTTGCCGGGATCCAGATTGACAGGCTGCTCGCCTCTGTCGAATGCGTTTTTGGTGGGTTGCACGAGGTAGGGGCCGGAAAGGATCTCGAGGAATGCGGTTCCGCCGCCCGGACCCACTGCCGTGATATGCGGCGCCCCGGCGGGCTGGGTCCAGAACGAGCCCGGCTTCATCCACATGGGTTCGGCGCTTGGATCGTCGTTGTGGACCAGACCGTCAATGACCACCGCGCGATAGGTGATGTTGTGAATATGAGGCGGTGAGGAAAAGCCGTCCGCAAACGTGATGAGCGCGCCGGACGGTACATCCTTTCGAATGTCGCCCCAAAGGACCCCCGCTTTCGGACTCGCATCTCCCCGTGCCGGGTTCAGTGGAATAAACTCGACCTCGCCGCGCGGGACAACCTCGACACTTGGGTCGGCAAGACCGGCGCCACCGGTGAATGCCAGCCCGACCGCCAATGCGGCCTGCATCAAACGGATCATCGTATCGTCCCCTTTTCGAGTTTCGCTGATCGGCCGGACTTGGCCGAACGGGCTGAGATGCGTAAAATTCCGGGAGTTTTCCTTGCATTGCTGCTGCTCCAACGGATATAGGGGCGCCGTGTTATCGAGATAATCTTCCTTGTTTGGGAATCTCTTTCCTTTAATCCGGGATAATCAAGATGGATTTCAAATCGCTTGAACTGTTTGTTCGGGTCGCCGCGGTCGGAGCAATCGGCAAAGCGGGAAAGGAGCTGGGCTTATCGAGAACCGCCGCTTCACAACGCATTCAGGAACTCGAAATCAAGGTCGGGGCCCAGCTTTTCCACCGCACGACACGAACGGTCTCCCTGTCTTTCGATGGTGAGGTCTTCCTTGCCCACGCCAAACGCATCCTGGATGATGTCGACGAGGCGTTCTCCGACCTGCAAAGTCACCCCGCCGCCGTGAGCGGGGAATTGCGGGTAAGCAGTTCGGCGTCGTTCGGGCGCAAATTTCTCGCTCCGTACGTGGCCGAATTCCTGGCTCTTTATCCAAAGCTGTCGGTTAATCTGCACCTGAGCGACAGCACGTTCGACATTGTCGAGAACGGCTTTGATCTCGCCATTCGGCTCGGTGAAATGAAGTCATCGGCGTTGAAGGTTCGCCGGATCGGATGGAGCCCGCGCCTGGTCGTCGCCGCGCCTGGCTACCTTGAACGCCATGGCACGCCGCAGGTCATTGCGGACCTGCGCCACCACAATTGCATCATCCGCTCCGAGATGCGGTCATGGACGTTTCAGGGGACCGATGGAACCATCAAAGACACAAGAGTAAGGGGCAGTTTTGCCACGAATCTCGCTGAGGCCGTGACCGAAGCCACGCTTGCCGGAACCGGTATTGCAAGAAAGTGCAGATGGGAGATCGCGGAATATCTGCAGTCCGGGGATCTTGTCGAGATTCTCTCCAACTATACCGTCCTGCCGGAGTGGGGCGTCTATGCGGTCCGGCCGGCGTCGCGGACGCCGCCGCCCCGTGTCCGCGCCTTCACCGACTTTATCGTCGACAAATTCCAGACTGTTCCGGCATTGGCGGCACGGCATGTTTGAAAACCATGCAGTTGCGGCTGCGCAAACCAAACGATCTGACTGCCGGTTAAGCCGCGAGCCCGGTTCTGCGATGCTTTTGGGCCGGTACAAGGGCGGCGCTGCTCGCGCGATCGCCGATTTGCGGGGCCCACACAGCCTGAATTTCGTGAATCAGTCTTTTTCGCAAGTCGCGATCGGCTATAGTTTGGACTATCCTTGGGGATGAAACCTCTTTCGCATTGGTCACAACATGTTGAAAATCATCGGCTTCGTCATTGCGGTCACTCTCGCGCCGCAGGTTTATGCGGAGAAACTGCCGATCTTTGATGCGCATATTCACTACAGTCACGATGCGGTGCACCTGGTTCCGCCTGAAGAAGCCGTCAAGGCGCTGCGTACGGCCGGTGTGCGTAAGGCCCTGGTTTCGAGCTCCGACGACAATGGAACACAGCTGCTTTTTGCAGCGGCACCCGATCTGATCGTGCCGGCGTTGCGACCCTATCGCCGGCGCGGGGAGATATCGACGTGGATGCATGATGCGACCGTCATCGACTACGTTGAGAAAAATCTGGCGAAAAACCGGTATCTCGCCATTGGCGAGTTCCACGCCTATGGCGACGATATCGACACCCCGGTCCTCCAGCGGATCATCGCACTGGCCAGAGAACATAATCTGCTGCTCCACGCCCATTCCGACGCGAAAGCGATAGACCTGATCTTCAAATCGTATCCGGATGCTCTCGTTTTGTGGGCGCACTCCGGTTTCGACAGGCCGGAAGCCGTTCGCGAGGTGTTGGCACGACACAAAAATCTTTGGGCCGACCTGGCGTTTCGGAACGACCAGTCAGAGGGCGGTAAGGTTGCCGATGACTGGCTGCCGGTTTTCAGGGACTTTCCGGACAGATTTATGGTCGGCACCGACACCTTCGCGCCCGAGCGCTGGTATTATGTCGAAGACCATGCGGACTTCAGCCGCGAATGGATCAGCAGTCTGCCCGGGGATCTGGTTGATCGCATTGCCTATCGCAATGCGGAATCCATGATCGAACGGGTTGAAGCAAGGCAAGGCCGATGAGATGGCTTGGCGTGCTCCTGCTGGCCATTGGCAGTCTTGGGGCGGTCCATCCTTCCTATGCAAATGAAACGTGCGAACCAGACACCGGAATCCGACTGTCAGGACCCGCTGACGCCCCCTGGACAGTGCAAATCCAGGTCAATCCAAAGACCATTCCGCTGAATGCTCCGTTCGATGCGACCGTAACCATCTGCTCCCGGTCGGAACACCTCCCGACCCGCCTTGGTGTCGATGCGACCATGCCCGCGCACAAGCACGGCATGAATTACAAGGTCGAAGCGGCGCCCGTCGCCGATCGTACCTACGTTGTGAAGAATCTCCTGTTTCACATGCCTGGTGTGTGGCGTCTGGAAGTGACCGCTTTCGAAAAAAACAAACCGCACCGCTTCACGCACGATGTGGAGCTGCAATGAGAACCGCTGTCGCGGGGACGATTGCGGGGGCGGCAATGGCGCTCACGATCTTCGGGTGGGGTCTTGTCGGGCATGCATCGGACAGCCGAGGCAACCTGTTTTTGAGCGACACCGAAATCGCCAGGATCATCCGCCATGGCCCCTGGCCGCCGAAACTGCGGACCGACGCAAGCAACAGGGTTTCAGGCAAAAGATCCGCAGCCGAATTCGGTGAGCGTCTCTTCTTCGAGCCCCGGTTTTCCGCGAACGGGAAAGTGGCCTGCAGCACCTGTCATGATCCAGAGCTTGGCTGGGCCGATGGAAAGGCGCTGGCGGGGGGGCTTGAGCGGCTGGATCGCAACACCCAGTCCCTGTTCAACGTTTCCGGCAACCGCTGGTTCGGCTGGGACGGGCGCAACGACAGTCTTTGGGCGCATGGGATCGGCCCCCTGCTGGACAAGCGGGAAATGGGATCGACGCCTGAAAAGATTGCCGCGACCCTGCGCCGCGACCGCGTCTTGAGGCAGCGATATCTGGACGTGTTCGGTGTTTCACCCGACGATCGTCAACCGCTTGACCTGGTCGTGGATGTCGCAAAGGCGATGGCAGCGTTTCAGGAAACACTCACCACCGGGCGAACGGCCTTTGACGTATTTCGCGATGCGCTTGCGCGCAACGACTTCGAAGCCGCACAGGATTTTCCGGCTTCGGCCCGGCGGGGCGCTGCCTTGTTTGTCGGGCGCGGCCGGTGCAATCTCTGCCACATCGGCGCCCGGTTCACCAATGACGAGTTTGACGATGCCGGCATTCCCTATTTCACGGGGCCGGGCCGTGTCGACCGCGGACGCTTCGAGGGCATCAAAAAGCTCCGCGCGTCGCCGTTCAATCAATTGGGGCGCTACAATGATGCTCCGGGGCAGGCCTCGGGCTGGGCGACGGCCCAGGTCACTCAAACCCATCGGACGTTCGGCCAGTTCAAGGTGCCGTCGCTGCGGCAGCTCACCCGGACCGCGCCCTATATGCACAATGGATCCCTGAAGACATTGCGGGATGTTGTGGACCACTATTCCAACATCGATCTGGAACGCATTCACAGCGATGCGGTCCCGGTTCTCGCGCCGCTCGATCTGACCGAGCGGGAAAGTGAAGACCTGGTGGCGTTTCTTGAATCTCTTTCGACCGCCGTGCCGGACCGTTAGAACGGATCCGTGCACACCGTCAGTGACATGTCCGGTCTCCGGTCAAAGTGTATCCGGGCAAACCCGAACGACTCTGGATCAAATCAAGTTGTTAACCGGATTCGTTTCTTGACAATCGACGACGCAGATTGCGTATCTGCCGACCTCAGCCACGATTGTGCCAATCGAAAGATCGACGCGCATCGGGCCATCGCGGATCAGAACCAAAGGAGCGACGCATGATCGGTTACACCACGCTTGGCGTGTCGGATATGGAAAAGGCCAAGGAATTTTACAGCAATCTGTTTGCGGATCAGGGCGCCAAGGTCCAGATCGATGCCGGACGGATTGCGATGATCGGCAAGTCCCCGCAGGAGCCGATGATCTCCGTGTGCATTCCCTACAACCAGGAAGATCCGCATCCGGGCAACGGCGTCATGGTCGCCTTTTCAGCCGAGTCCAAACCCGCGGTCGACGCCATGTACAAAAGGGCGATTTCTCTCGGCGCGACGGACGAGGGCGAGCCCGGGCAACGGGTGCCCGAACGGTTCTACGGCGCCTATGTCCGCGACCCCGACGGCAACAAATTGTGCTTCTTCGTCTTCGGCTGATTGAAGAAGATCGGCGAACACAGAGACCGCACCCGAATGGCCGGGTGCGGGGGATGCAAACATATTTCGGATGAGGCGTGCGGCCCACTGCGACGTCAGTGTGAGTCCCAGCTTGGTGCCTGTTCCGTCAAGCGTCTGAACACACGCTTTCAGCGCCGCTTCGTCCAGATCCTGTCCGGCGCCGCCGCTGCCGAAGGGCGGCATGTCCACCGACTGCATGAAATACGAATACGATTGCATCCGGATTGTCGGATTGTCCGGTCGCGAACCCGGTCATCTGGCGCCTTTGGCGGCTCTCAGTGATCCGGCTTGTCGGCGCCGCCGTATCCCATTTGAAGTCATGCCGGCGACCCGCTTGTGCTTTGCGTCTCATTTTCGTCGCATCGCTGTTGGCATTCACGCCGCAGCCTGGGAGTCCGCCCCGTCCGGCATCATGTAAACGCATGATCACAGAGGCCCAGATGACCCGCCTTCGCATGTATCTGCTTGCTCTTTTGTCCCTCCTTCTCCTCAACATCGCCGTGTCCGCCCCGGTTCTGGCAAAACCGCTGACGGCGTCGGAGATCCGCACCGAAATGCTCAACAGGACGATCGTCACCCGCCGGTTCGGGATGAAGGTCACCATGCGTTATCGGTCCGGCGGCCGGGTTTCCGCCGAGGCGCTGATTGGATCGGTGGACGGCACCTGGCGCCCGAAGGGCAACAGAATCTGTTCGACCTTCCCGAGCGGGCCCGCCAAGGGAACAAGCTGCGTAAGCTTCACCCGCATCGGACCGAAGCAATATGTCAGTTCCGAAGGCGTCCGGTTCCGGGTCGTGGACTGAGGCGCGCCCCTGGCCGTAGACCCGCGCCATGGTATTGTTCGCGCCTTGTTCGTGGACAACGGGAGAAGCCGCAATGATCGTGCGTGGTCTTGACGACATTATCGGAACGGAACGGGACGTGCATGGCGCTGTCTGGAAGAGCAGGCGGTTTCTGCTTGCAGGCGACGGCGTGGGGTTTTCGCTGAACGAAACCAGCGTTGAAGCCGGGGCCGTTCAGGAGATGTGGTACAAGCACCATGTCGAGGCCAACTACATTATCGAGGGGGAAGGCGAGGTCGAAAATCTCGAAACCGGCGAGGTCTTCCCGCTGAAACCGGGAACCATGTACACCCTCGACAAGAACGAAAAACACCGGCTGACGGCAAAGACCGCACTACGCATTGTCTGCATCTTCACCCCGGCGCTGACCGGGCGGGAAACCCATGATGCGGACGGGTCCTATCTGCCGAGCGAGGGGTAGGGCGGCTTCGTGGCGGCGGCACCGGGCTGGTGATTTTTGCGAATGTAGGCCTTGCGCGCTGGCCCCGTTCCCGTTCACGGGCTGCGCCCATATTCGGATTCCCATGTACCTCAACGAACCGAGATCATTACTCTCGACCTCATCCTGAGGCGCGTAGCGAAGCGGAGCCTCGAAGGACGGATGGCGTGCACTGGATCGTCCTTCGAGGCATGCTCCGCAAGGCACCTCAGGATGAGGTCGGTGGGTTTCACGAGCTCGGTGTGGCTGAGACCAGGCCCGGATCGTTCTCATATTGGCAATCGTCTCGCTGTTTCTGAATGCCTTGAAATCTGACAAACCGCACTGCGAACGGACCCCTCCGTTGCAGGGGCCACCGAAGGCCGGATTGCGAGGCTTTCTGTCAGCGTTGTGTGCCGCTCGTGGTCAGGCAGACCACCGCGCGACACACGCCTTGACAGAAAGCCTCGCAATCCGGTCAAAGTGCATCCGAGTAAACCTGACCGACTCTAGCTGGCACACAAGACCGGGTGCCAATCAAAGATCCGGCGAAACAGGGATAATTATGCCAATTCCGAAATTGACAGCGCTTGCGGGCGTTGTGATGCTGCTCGGCGGTTGCGCGGTCCAGGATGCCGGTAGCGAGGGATCCGGCCAGGCGCTGGCGCTGGTGGCGGAGCCGTCGCTGGAGCGCCTGCTGATCGCGACGACGCGGGCGCGCGCCGAGGACCCGAACGCGCTGTTTTCCGGCGAACGCAGCACCGAACTGGACCATGCGGCGGTGACGGTTTCGATCCCGCCCGGCCACCAGACCGGCCAGTTGGAGAGCCCGCGTTTCGGCAAGCGGTCGGCAGCGGCCCATTTTGTCGTGCGCGACCGGGCCTATCTCGACACCAACGAAGCCTTCATTGCCGCCGTGAATGCCCAGTTGGCGGGCCGCGGGCCAAACGACCGCGATGTGCTCCTGTTCGTGCACGGCTACAACAATGCCTTTGAAGACAGTGTCTTCCGGTTTTCGCAATTCGCGCACGATTCCGGCTTTTCCGGGGTTCGCGTGCTGTTTTCCTGGGCGTCGCGGGGCAGCTCGCTGGAATATTTCTACGACCGGGAAAGCGCCACCATCGCGCGCGACGGGCTGGAACGTACGCTCCGCCTCTTGGCCGGGACCAAAGCGCGCAAGGTGCACATCATGGCCCATTCCATGGGCAATTGGGTCGCCATGGAAAGCCTGCGGCAATTGCAGATCAGCGGCAATTCCACGTTGAACGGCAAGGTCGGCGAGGTCATCCTGGCGTCGCCGGATATTGATGCGGATGTGTTCAAGGCGCAGATGCGCCGTCTCGGACGGCCGGCGAAACCCTACAATCTGATCGTCTCGCGCGACGACCGGGCGCTCGACCTGTCGCAGCGGCTGTCGGGCAACCGGCCGCGGATCGGCAACTATACCGACGACGCGGAGATTTCCGGTCTCGGCATCATCGTCTATGACGCCACCGACGTGAAATCCGGCGACACGCTGCGGCACGGCAAGTTCGCCGATGCGCCGGAAATCGTGCAATTGCTCGGCCGCCGCCTGCGCGAAGGCAGCAGCCTGGCCAAAAACGATGTCCGGTTTTCCGACCGGCTGCAGACTTTCGGGCGCAGCCTCGGCGGGGTCGTCACCTCGACCGGTGGATTGATCATCAGCGCGCCGCAAACCGTTTTGACACGCCCGCACCAGATCCTGACCGCGCCGGTGGAGATCCTCGGCAAGAGCGTGAAGCCCGCACGATGCAGCGCCTGCTGATCTGATCACGGCGTCTAAAGCGCAAACCGCTTTATTGTCTGCGCTCGGCGAACGCCGCGTAGGCCCCGAGGCCGAGGAAGAGGCCGCCAGTCACATAGCGCGGCAGCGGCCCCTGCATGAACCGGCCGCCGAGCCAGTGCGCCAGGCTGCCCGACAGGAGGGCATAACCGCCGTCGGTGATCAGGGCGAGCATCACATAGAGCAGGCCGAGCAGCAGGATCTGCAGCGGGACCGGCCCGACGGCGGGGTCGACGAATTGCGGCAGGAACGCCAGAAAGAATATCGCGATCTTCGGGTTGAACACCGAAATGACGATACCGTCCACAAGCAGGCGCCGGTGGGGATGGGGTGTCGGAGTTCCGATATCGATGACCGCGCGCTTCGAAAACAGGGTGCGCAGTCCGAGATAGACCAGATAGGCGGCGCCGAGCATCTTGACGATGCCGAAGGCGGTCGCGGAGGTGAGCAGGATGGCCGACAGCCCGGTCGTCGCGGCGGCGACATGGACGAGCGCGCCGAGCGCCAGTCCGACGACGGAGGCGAGGCCGGCCCCGGTGCCCTGGGTGGCGCTGCGGGCGACGATGTAGAGCACGCCGGGCCCGGGGATCAGAAGCACGACCAATGCCGCGACAATGAAACCCAAAAGGAGGGGACCGCTTACCATTTCATTCTCCCTCTTCGCATGATCCGCGTTACGAGCGCTCCGCGTCCGACCACCATGTTTCCGGTTTCCTGCGCGCGCCGTTTGCCGTTTTCGAATCGATCCACAGGGCCAGCTTGCGCAGGGGCGACAGGGCCAGTTTCAGCCACAACCGATCCTTCCAGGTTGTAAAGTCACGATTGAAGGGACAGACACGCATGCAGATCGCACAGTCGGAGGACAGTTTCGTCCAGAACCCGAAACAGGCCGCCGCATCCGACGTCCATTTGCGCACCCCCTTGATCGCGGATTTGCCCGGACCTTCGGTGCTCGGCGGTCCGTAGGGCAGCGCCTTGACCGGACAGGCGTCGGCGCATTTGGTGCAGATCGCACAGAATTCCGCGACGCCGAGCCTTTTCGGCGCGTCGTGGGTCAGCGGCAGCGAGGTGAAGATCTTGGAAAACCGCAGCCGCGGTCCGAATTCCTCGGTGATCACCAGCTGGTTGCGGGCATATTCGCCAAGCCCGGCCTTGACCGCATAGGGGATGACGAGACCGGTATCGTTCATGGAGGCCACGGCCTCGTAGCCGAGATTGCGGATATAGGCGGCGACCTGGCTGACGATCGCGGCTTCGTGGGAATATTCGCGCCCCGTCGCCGCTCCGGCCAGCGCGGACGGGTAGGTGGCGACGAGATCCCGGTTCATTTCATGGCCGAGCACGATCACCGATGTCAGATCGTCGGGCAGTTCGTTGGGCACTTCGGACGCATCGCGGGCGTCGACCCGCGCGGTGTAGAGCCAGCGGGTGTCGAAGTCGGTCACCGCGCACAGATCCGCCCCGAAAAAAGCGGCGATCTTCTTGATCTCCTCTGCCATCGCTCCGGCATCGTCGACGGCCACCTTGACCGGTGCGACCGGCGTGTCTTCGGCGATCGGCGCCTGGAACCCCTCGCGAATCCCCTGGTCCTGCTTGCGGTTGGAAAAGATGTCGGAAATCAGCCAGGACGCGTTGCGAAGCGCGAAATCCTTCTGCGAGAACCCGGCGCCGCGACGCGGGATCGCCTCCATACGGTAACTTTCGAAAAACGCCCTGGTCTTGTCCGATTTGATCTCATCGTCCCAGAACGCCCGCGTGAAGATGTCGTTTCGCTGGGAAAACGGTTCGAAATCATCGGTGACCTCGATGCCCGCCAGCGCATCGCCGGCGCCGTGGCGGGCGCGCCAGTCGGCCTTTTGTTCTTCCAGGGAGCGGGTGTTTGCCGGCCATGTCACGGGAGGACTCATGCGAAGTGAAGGAAACGACAGACGATAACCGTATTCGAACGGACCGTCCAACCATGGCCGGAGGTTCGCTCACCCCGGAGATCGGTGGCCCGGGATTCGGGTGCCGGGCCACAAACATGTGGGAAGGTCCGGCGATCGTGCCGACCCGTCCCGCGCGGGCCGGAAAATCTTTGTCCGAGTCAGGGAAGTGTGATTCATTGGCGAGACGCCAGAGACGCCGAAGATGGGGACCCAGATGACCGATTGGACCGAAGGCTACGTCGCCGATATCGACTACACCTTCAGCTATTGCCAGGAACTCAATCCGCATCGCGTCGATCTGGCTTTTCTCGGCAAGGGTCTGGTGCCGCCGAAAATGGAAACCGCCTGCGAGCTGGGGTTCGGCCAGGGGCTGGGCACCAACATTCATGCGGCCGCCTCCCCGATCGAATGGTACGGCACCGATTTCAATCCGTCGCAGGCGCGTTTTGCGCAGGAGCTCAGCGCCGTTTCCGGCGCCGGTGCGAAACTCTATGAGGACGCGTTCGAGGATTTCTGCCATCGCACCGACCTGCCGGACTTCGACTATATCGGGATGCACGGGGTCTGGAGCTGGGTTTCCGATCACAATCGCACCGTGATCGTCGATTTCCTGCGCCGCAAACTGAAACCGGGCGGAGTCGTCTATATGGGCTACAACGCGGCGCCGGGATGGGCGAGTTTCGTTCCGATGCGCGATATGATGAAGCGGTATGCGGAAATGATGGTGCCGCAATCCTTCGCAAGCGTCGACCGGATCGACATCGCGGTCGATTTCGCCGAAAAGTTCATGGCGGTGAACCCGGCCTATGCCGGCGCCAACCCGGCGGTCACGGATCGGCTTGCCAAGATTTCCGGCCAGGACCGGCACTATCTCGCCCATGAATATTTCTGCCATGACTGGCACCCGATGCATTTTTCGGCGATGACCGGCCTGCTTGCGCCGGCCAAGGTCGGGTTTGCCTGTTCGGCGCGCTACCTCGATCATATCGACGGTCTCAACCTTGGCGCCGATCAGATTGCCTTCCTGAACGAAATTCCGGACCCGATGTTTCGCGAAAGCGTGCGCGACGTGATGATCGCGCGCCGGTTCCGCTGCGACTATTGGGTGAAGGGCGCCCGCCGGGTTTCGGTGATGGAACATTCCGACCTGCTGCGGGATCTCCGCGTCGTCCTGACGAAACGGCGCGAGGATGTGTCTCTGAAAGTCCAGGGTGCGCTGATGGAGGTGGACATGCAGGCCGCCATCTACGATCCCGTGCTCGACGCGCTTGCCGATCAGAAGCCGAAGACGATCGGCGAGATCGAGGAGATTGTCCGTCCCGGCGGATTGACGCTCGTGCATCTCATCCAGGCAATGCTGGTTCTGGCCGGAAGCGGGCAATTGGCGACGACGCTCGACGCGGCGACGACCGCCGCCGTCCGCGACAAGACGGAACGGCTGAACGCGCACCTGACCAGCAAGGCGCGCGACAGTTCCGAAATCGCCTATCTGGCAAGCCCGGTGACCGGCGGCGGGGTCTCGGTCGGACGGATGCAGCAATTGATCGTGACGGCGATCAAGGCCGGGCAAGACCGGCCGGAAGGCTGGGTCGACCATATCTGGCCAATCCTGGCCGCCCAGGGCCAGATGATCGTCAAGGACGGCAAGACGCTCGAAACGGATGAAGAGAACCGGGCCGAGCTGCTCGAACAGGTGAAGACCTTCGCCGAGGTTCAGCTCCCTGTCCTCAGGGCGTTGCAGGTTTGCTGATCATCGACGCCGGATCACTGCTTTAGCGTCAGCATCCAGTCAAACCCTTCCGCGACCCATTCCGCCGGGATCGAGTGGCCTTTGGGATGCAGGCAGAGCTCCAGCTGCTTTTTGCTGCCGCAAGACGACCAGGTGTTGCAGGAATAGCGCTTGTAAGCGGTCTCTTTGTCCGGCTGTTTTCGGCACTGGTTGACACCGCGCAGGAATTGCATGCCCTCGGTGATCGGCATGGAATTGTAGATGCCGACCTCGTCGAATGCGACGACCGTGTCGCTCAGTCCGTGGATGTGCCGCAGATTGACCGGACCGGTCGGGCAGGTTTCGGGATTGGAATTCCAGAATCCGCCGGCGATCGGCACATAAGCGGCAAACAGGTCGCCCGCATAACAGGCGACGTTCCAGACCATGGAGGCGCCGCGCGAGAAGCCGGACGCCATCGTGCGGCGTTCGTCGATTGGCCAGCGTTTCTTGATGTCGGCGACGACGGCATTGACAAAGGCCTGCTCATCGCGGCCGCCTTCGGCGCGCCCGGCACCGATCTGGCGCCAGTAACCGGTGCGCGCATAGGGCGCGACGAAGAGGGCGCCGCGCCGGGTGACGCCGTTGACCATGGCCTTGTTGCGAAAGGTGCCTTCAGGCGATCCGTTCCAGCCATGGAAATAGACGACAAGCGGCAATGCGGATGTTCCGTCCCAGGTCTCCGGGACGGCGGCCAGATAATATCCGCCCTCCACTGCGCACTTGCCGCCGGCGCCGCAGGCTGATTGCGCCAAGGCCGAGGCGGGAAAAAGCCACAATGCCGAAAGCGCCGCCAGCGCGGCGATGGGAGCAAACAGACGGTGCATCGCGGATCCTGCCCTTCATCGATTGCGTGACTTGGCAATAAAGCAGGATCGGCGGCGGCCTCAAGGCTATTTGCGCTGACAATATCGTGTGCGGCGGGTTGGATGGTTTTGAATTTCTTGTTCAGCGGGATGGCGCCAGGGATGCTGGACGCTCTGCACTTGATGAGTCCGCGCGATCCAAACTCAAACCCACGTCATCACCGCGCCTGTCGCGGTGACCCACAGCGAAACGGCCAATCCCGCTCCCGGGAGAGGCGGCATGGTGGGTCGCCGCGACAGGCGCGGCGATGACGTGCTGGGGGTGACGGTCACAGGTCCCTTGCATCCGCGTGCGGACACCTGGCCCATCAGGACGAACTGGATGCTGCGGCACGCTCCGCGCCGGAATATTCCGCATAGTCCATGGCCCCACCCACGTCATCACCGTGCTTGTCGCGGTGATCCACAACAAAGCGGCCAATCACGCCCCCGGGAGGAGCTGCATGGTGTGTCACCGCGACAAGCGCGGCCATGACGTGCTGGGGGTGACGGTCATAGATCCCTTGCGTCCGCGTGCGGACACCTGGCCCATCAGGACGAATTGGATGCTGCGGCACGCTCCGCGCCGGAATATTCCGCATAGTCCATGGCCCCACCCACGTCATCACCGCGCTTGTCGCGGTGACCCGCGGCTAAGCGGCCAATCACGCTCCCGGAAGGAGCTGCATGGTGGGTCACCGCGACAAGCGCGGTGATGACGTGTCGGGGAGGGGGGGGTGAATAAGGCATAACCGGAAGGCGGCGTGCATTCGAGTTATGCGAACCCGATACCTCAACCCTGACGCTCAACAGCCCCTAATCCGCCGGCAGACCGAGCGCCAGACGCATGCGGGCCTTGTTGTGGGCGCCTTCGCGAATTGCCAGGGTCTTTTGCGTCGGCGTGCGGGCGACCTTCAGGACGGCGACACGCGGGCCGTCGCCGGG
>Ga0207422_1003461_pt1 | contig 15712 bp, 10 predicted proteins | sample MarCyaLeptolynsp_FD_187757 | JGI IMG/M metagenome (GOLD analysis project Ga0207422, IMG submission 187757) | Marine cyanobacterial communities from Panama - species 1 Leptolyngbya sp. (SPAdes) | ecosystem: Environmental > Aquatic > Marine > Unclassified | place: Panama: Panama City | collected...
GCGCTTTATTCCCGGGGTCAAGGCATCGGCACCACCGAAAGCAAAGCCCAGATGGTCATGTGGCCTATATGGAAAATGCCGCGGATGCCGGCGTGTGGGGCACGCGCACCGATACACCGGATAGCCTGCAGAACATTAAATATGGGTCGGATCGTTACGCATTTGATGACCGGCTGGATATCCACGCGGACGTGGATGCGGTTTACACCAAACGTATGCCGTCAGCCTTTTTCGAAACACCGCTGAGCAGTTTTCTGCGCTGGCATAAAGTGGACACGGTGGTTGTCACTGGGGGGTCCACTTCGGGCTGCATTCGCGCCACGGCTGTCGATAGCCTCTCACACGGGTTCCATACCATCGTACCTATGGAATGTGTGGCCGACAAACATGAAAGTTATCACTTTGCCAACCTGACAGACCTGCAGCTGAAATATGCCGATGTGGTCAATGTCAGTGAAGTAATTGACGAAATTAACGCCTATGGGGGATAAGATGTCACAACCACAAGACACAGGTCTTTATGATTATTGGCCCTATAAGAATCGCCCGAAAATCGTCTGGCCCGAAGGCAAGAAACTGGCTTTCTGGGTGGCACCCAATATTGAATTTTATGAACTGAACCCGCCGGAAAACCCCCATCGCAAAAGCTGGCCGCGGCCTTATCCGGACATCACGCCTTATGCTTATCGGGATCACGGCAACCGCGTCGGTAACTGGCGTTTGATGGACGCCATGGACCAATATGGTGTGCGGGGCTCAATTTCCCTGTCCGTCGCCATGTGTCAGCATCATCCGGAGATCATTGACGCTTGTAATGAGCGAAACTGGGAATTCTTTTCCCACGGCATTTATAATACCCGCTATATTTATGGTATGGATGAAACCCAGGAACGGGCCATTCTGGAAGATTCCATCAAGACCGTACAAGACGCCACCGGCCAGCGCATTCGCGGATATCTGGCCCCGGCCCTGACCCATACCACCCGGACGATTGATCTACTCAGCGAATATGATTTTCTCTATAGCTGTGATCTGTTTCAGGATGACCAGCCACAACCTTTAAAGACCAAAAACGGTAAAAAACTGATTTCCATGCCTTATTCCCTGGAAGTGAACGACCATTATGCCTTTAACGTTTATGGCCAGAGCCCGATGGAATATACCAACCTGCTGAAACGCCAGTTTGACACGCTGCTGGCCGAAGGAGAAGACAGCGGTACCGTGATGTGCATCCCGATCCATGCTTATCTGGTGGGCCGGGCGCACCGCATTGATCCTTTCCGGGAAATCTTGCGGTATGCCCACGCGCATAAAGACGATGTCTGGATCACCACCGCCGTGGAAATCGCCGAATATTATATGGAACACTATTATGATACCGCCTTGGCGGATATCGAAGGGAGATCATAATCATGTCCCTGCCATCTGATTATTTAAAATATGAAAATCGCCGTCATGGTATGGACCATGACCTTTATCCGGTCAGTTATTTAAATGAACGCAAACCGGTACAGTGGCCAGACGGCAAAAAGGTCGCCCTGTGGATCACCATCGCATTGGAATTTTTCCCCCTGACACCCAATGACGGTCCTTTCAGAGCCCCCGGCCATATGATCACCCCCTTCCCCGATTACCGGACCTATACGGCCCGGGATTATGGCAACCGGGTCGGCATATATCGCGTCCTGAAACTGATGGATGAATTTGGCCTGAAAGCCTCAGCGCCCATGAACAGCGACATCGCGGAGCGCTATCCGGTATTGTTAGAAGAAATCACCAGCCGGAATTATGAGATCATCGGCCATGGCCTGAACATGAATCACATTCATTACGGCGGCATGGATAAAGACAGCGAAAAAGATCAGATCAAAAGATCCCTTGAAGTTTTACGGGATAAATCCGGTCAGGCCATCACCGGCTGGTTCAGTCCCGCCCGCTCCGAAAGTGAAAACACACCACATCTGTTGGCAGAACAAGGCATCGGTTACGTCTGTGATTGGGTCAATGATGACATGCCTTATCAAATGACCACAGATCACGGCCCCCTCACCGCCATGCCCCATACATATGAACTGGAAGACAAACATCTGCTGTCAACTTTGGGACAGAGTGAAGAGATCTATCTGGAGCAAATCAGTGATGCCTGCGATTTTCTCGCCCGTGAAGCAGACACTGGCGGCGGTCGCATTTTGCACCTGAACCTCACCCCCTACATAATCGGCCAACCCTTCCGCATTCATATCCTCAAAAATCTGTTAAGTCTTTTATCTGAAAAGGATTTTTTGTGGAATGCAACAGGCAATAGCATTCTTAAAGAATGGCAACAGCAACAATAATTTCAACCATATGAATCAAAAAAGGCTGGTGAACTTCACCAGCCTTTTTAATTTAACGTCTAAAGACTTATTAGAATCTGATTGTCGCACTCGCACCAAACTGTTGAGTACGTGGCAAACTCACACCAAAGGCTCTGATTGCAAAGAAACTAGGTACATCAACATAACGCAAGATGGACGTTGGTGTATCGTCATCAAACAAATTTTTCGCCCAGATAGCAAAGCTATATTTATCATTTTCGATACCAGTACGCATGTTGACCAGATGACGCGAACCGGTCCCTGCGAAGTTATACACTTGAGCATAACGTGTGGAAGAGAAAATGTAATCTGTACGCAGGAAGAATTCGAAGCCATTGTTTGCAACAGGTGTCCGGAACTCTCCTGACAATGTAAGAGTGTGTTGAGGGTTTTGCGGATTAACAGTACCAGATACAATACCTGCTACGCCATCCGTTGAGAAACCAAACAACTCTGCTTCCATACGAGCATCAGGCCGCAGATCGTAAGATTGAATTTCTGATTCATTAAAAGCATAAATTGCATTCAATGACAGTTCATCTGTCACCTGTAAGAACAATTCAGCTTCAAAACCAAGGACACGTGTCTCACCAACATTATCAAGATATGTAAATAAGTTTGGATCCATTGGATCGGAGTCATCAATAAAGACCTGAGTCAATTGCTGACCTGTCCAATCGATATAATAGGCTGCTAAGTTAAATAATCCGCGACCATCCATAAAGGTTGATTTCAACCCAATTTCATAACTCCACAGTTTTTCTTCATCAACCGGTCTTAATTCATCCGGCAGTAAAGTCTGCGTATTGATTGTACCCGGCTTATTACCTCTTGAAGCAGAAGCATAAATCAAGAGATTATCTGTTGCCTGATAATCCAGAGTAAAGCGTGGCGTCCAAGCTTTATATTTTTGCTCGTCACTTACGACACCTTCCGTTTGAAAATCGCGAACTGTTTCTTCTGCCCAACGTAATTCAGCAGAAAAAGTCAATTGGTCCGTAATATCATATTGGGCTTGACCGAAGATGGCGATGTTCTCAATTTCACCACGACCATTATATGTCAGGTCCGCAGTAGGGGAACCACCTGAGCCACGACTAAATGTCTCTGAGGATTCGCTAAAGTAATAAGCCCCAAACAAATAGCGGAAGTCTTGATCCCCGGGTGATGTGATACGCAGTTCCTGAGAGAAGGTTTTCAAATCTGTATCATCATCTGTGATAAATCCAAATCTGAAGAAACCACGGTTATCTTCACCAGCATATGTTTGATCCTGGATGGCACGAGTGTCTCTTTTGGAATAAGCTGTGATCGAGGTCAATGTATGACCACCTACATCAGCATTTAATGTCAGACTTGTGCGTAGAGTGTCGCGTTTGATCCCGGCATCTCTGTCAAAGAAGTTGGTTTCCAGACGAGGTGCACCTTCAGGGATTTCAATTTCCCCACAGAAATACTGGCGTGCCACACCCAGGAAACAGTTATTTTCCGATCCTGGTTGTAAGCCAATCGCATAATGACCGTCATTATCTTCTGAATAATCAAACTTGAAAATTGCTTCGAATGTTTCTGTCGGGTTGAAAAATAAAGCTGTATTGATTGTAAAGGTTTGTTCTTGACCGATACTTTCACCTTCTAAACCCGGGAAGCTATTTTCATAATCACCGCCAAAGTTGTAAAACTTACCGCCAATATTAAAGAACAATTTATCTTCAGTAATGGCACCACTCAGGAAGCCACTAGCTTCAAAGTTTTCATGTTCTCCAATTGTAAAGGATACTTTTCCTTCCATTTCATTGGTTGGTCTTTTGGTAATGTAGTTAATCGCACCAGCAAATGTCGCACGACCATAAATCGCACTTTGTGGCCCTTTAATAACTTCAACACGTTCCAAGTTATCCAATAAAATAGATTGCGCAGAACCAGAAATATATACACCATCTACAAAAAACGCTGCGTTTGCTGGTCCTTGAATACTTGATTGGCCCCGGATTACAGGACGGTCACCTTGACGACCAAAGGCAGAGGCAAAACTAAAACCAGGTGTAAAGTCAGCGATATCAACAACATTGTTAATATTCGCCTCATCAATGAAATCCCCTGTCAGGGCGGTCACTGATACCGGAATTTCCTGGATATTTTCGTTTCTCTTACGTGCAGAAACGATAATTTCATCCATAAACAAGGTGCCTTCTGCTTCTTCGTCAGCTGCATAACCAGGTACACTAATACCTAATGTTCCAACTAAAACACTAAAAGCAACACCACTTCTTAAAATTGATTTGATATTCACAGGTCTCTCCCACTTTTTAATGTGCGTTACGATTTTTACAACTCTTATTCGTATCACTAATAAGCATATTAAGTAACTATAAAGTTATGTCAATATAACAATTTTACTCCCCTAGCAACCTTTTATTGACATAATGTTATATCAACATTACAATTCCCGTAGCAGATACAAAACCTAAAAGGGAGGATCGTAGAATATGACTTACTTGAACAAACTCTATACGACTTGTGCTCTAACAGCATTTATGGCGCTTCCAATAGCACCTGCAGCAGTAAATGCCGCAGATGAAGATGAAAATCTATTTGCCTTGGACGAAATTATTGTATCGGCCCGTAAAACCGAACAAAGCCTGCAAGATACATCGATCGCGATCACAGCTTTCGACAATCAACAAATCCTTGATTCCGGCTTTAATAATATTCTGGATGTCGCCAAAGCATCCCCGGGCTTATTCATTGAATCATACAATGACCGTAATGCCCGTATTTCCACATCCCCTCGTTTCAGAGGTGTGGTTGTGGATAATGGTGATCCATTGTTAAGAACTGCATCGGTTTTCATTGATGGCGTTTATGTTGTTGGTGGCTTGCAAGGCATTAATGTACAGGAACTTGAAAGAGTTGAAATCATTAAGGGCCCTCAATCGGCCTTGTTTGGTCGTAATACTTTTGCCGGTGCCATCAACTATGTCACCAAAGATCCTGGCGATGAATTACAGGCGAATATATCCGCATTAGCCGCCACCAGAGATGAATATCGTGGCTCATTCGGTATTGAAGGACCAATCAGCGACACAATCAGATTCCGCATTAACGCCAGTTACGATTTTGTTGGTGGTCATTATACCAACGCCAACGATGTTACTCAGGAACTTGGCGAAGAATCAACGTGGGCCATCAGCGGCACTTTATTGTTTGAACCCAATGAAAATTTCCGTGTCAAAATCCGCAACACCTATTACGAAGACGATGATGGTCCGGCGGCCGTTGTGCGTGTTGGTGGTGCTGCAGAACATAACTTTGGCGGCTTCCCTGATGGCATGGGTGGCACGACAGAAACCGCTTTCCAAGGTAGATTACGCATCCCGACCGCTGATGAAATTGCGGCCAATACAAGTGCCAATGATTTTACCACTGCCATCACAGCTTTAAATGCAGGCGGGACACCAACGATTCTTGGCATCAGCTATGATGATCTGGGTAAATATGGCCTGAAACGAAAAGCTTACCGCGGCAGCCTGGATGCAGAATATGCATTTGATAATGGCGTTACATTTAATATGCTTTTTGGCTATAACGATGAAGAATTCTTATTCTTTGGTGATTTTGACAGTACTGGTGATTTCAGTTTCAACACCTCCACAGCCCGTTCCATTGAAGACATCAGCATTGAGGCACGCCTTTCCGGCAGAGCATTTGATGAAAAATTACTCTGGAAAGTCGGTGCCAACTATGTAGATATTGATATCCTGACCACTGGTGGTTTTTATGATGGTATTCTGGATTTCTGGTTCCCGGATGTTTATTCGCCCGCGAACTTCACCGGTGCGAAAACATTTGGTATCTTTGGTATTCTGGATTATCAGATCACAGATCAATTCAAAATTATTCTGGAAGGTCGTTATCAGGAAGACGAGATTTCTGATGATTCCGTTAATGCAGGCCTAGCAGAACCAATCTCACCTGGCACATTTACCAAATTCCTGCCGCGTGTTGTTGTGGAATTCACCCCTAACGACGACACATTGTTATATGCAAACTACAGCGTCGGCAACTTACCCGGTGGTTTTAACTCAGAAGTGGCTGAATTGGATGCCGCACAATTAGTAGAATTGGAAGCAGATAACCCTGGTGTCGGTGTGACATTCGGCGAAGAAAAACTGGAAAACTTTGAGCTTGGTTGGAAACAATATTTCCTTGATAAACGTGGCTTAATCAATGTTGCAGCGTTTTATATGAAACGTAGTGACCAGATTTTCTCAGGTTTCGCCTTTATTACAGAAACTGACCCTGATGCTGCAAACCCGACACGAACGGTTGCCTTTACAGGCAATGGGGCGACAACAGATATTTATGGTATCGAAGTTGAGTCAGCCTTCAATGTAACCGAACGTTTCTCAGTACAAGCCAACCTTGCTTATATTGATGCAACGATTGCCTCTTTCCCTGAAGGTGCCGGTTCCGGCGACTTTGGTGATGTCTTTGGCGATGATGCAAATGTCGAAGGCCAAGAAGCACCCCGCTTCCCACGTTGGTCATGGTCTGTAAACGCAACTTATGAACATCCTATTTCTGCCAATTTCCTTGGTATGGATGATGCAGTCTGGTTTACAAGAGGTGATCTGTTCTACACAGGGTCATTCTACGACAGTAATACGAACCTGGCGGAGACTCCGGTAGCTTATGATGCAAATTTACGGACAGGTATTCGTGACGAAAATACTTCAATCGAAATATTTGTGACGAATATCTTTGATGAAGATGCCCCTTCAACCGCCAACAACATTGCTGATACCAGCTTTGATGTCAGGTTTACACCGGGCGGTTTATTTAACTTTTCCAATGAAAGTATTCATCTTGGCTTGCGCAAGAAACGTCAATTCGGCATTCGCCTGAATACAACTTTCTAAGGGCTAAAGATTACTCAAAATCTATCTAAAGGCCAGTTATCATACTGGCCTTTAATGTTTCTTCCAGGAGCCATGTGACGATGAAAAAATATGTCAGACTAAGCTGGGTTTATGTTTGTTTGGCAGGATGTTTGCTGAGCAATTTTGTGCAGGCAGAAGATGCGGTTATTGCCAAATTGGAACGTCAGCTTGAGCAAATCGCTGAGTGGTATCCCGGCACATATGACAATTACAATCAGGTGAATTTTGAGAATAATGGGTATGCGGGGCCGCAACCGAAATATCCTCATGGACGCATTCCTCAGATCATTACCCACCTGCCGGAAGGCCCTTTGGGGAAATATGTTTTTTATCAGCAGCAATATGCCAACGGTGAATATGATAAGGTTTACCGGCAACGCATTATGATTTTTTCCATTGATGCAGAGAAAAAACACATCATGCAAAAATCTTTTGCGCTGAAAGACGCTGAGAAATATGTCGATGCCCATCTTCAGCCTGAAAAATTCGCTGCCCTCACCATGGAGGGCCTGGTGCGTTTCTTTCCTGAAAGCTGTGCCATGATCTGGCGCAAAGTCGGCGATCAGTTTCAGGGCGATATTCCGGCAGGCAAATGTCTGATCGATTCCCGCCGTCACCCGGGTGAAAAACGCATTATTACCGCTTCAAATATCCTGACTGAAAAAGCACTATTTTCCATGGAAGGCGGCACCAAAGAGGACGGGATGTTTGTGTTCGGACAAAAGGACGGGGATTATTATCATTCCCTAAAGGCCCGGCCTTTCACCTGCTGGATTGATCTTCGTCAGGAAAACGGTAGTTATCAAAACATCAGCGGCCTGAAAACCCATGATCAGGGCAAGAAAGTTTATTTCGGGGAAGCCGAGCCGGGACAAAAGCGTAGCTATTTGCGCCTGAAACAAACCATTTTTCCGACAGGCGACAGACCGCCGGTCTTTGAAATCTTCATTCATAAAGATGGAGCGGAAAAAGCCACTGGATACAGCTGGACATCGCCGGAGGCCCGCATGATTGGCATTAACCTGCGCTGGATGCTGGCCAGTTGTAAACTTGACGGTTACGGCGGCATCCTTATCGATCAGCAGTAACGTTTTAACCAGCGATAATTTCGGCCATAAAGGCTTCCAGTTTTTCGAATTGCCGGTCCCGGGCAAAATCATCACGGGCAGCGGGCATGTCTTCGCCTAATTTGCCTTGCTCCTTGTCGGCGATTTTCTGCTTCAAATAGTCGGCGATATCCTCTGGATCATTGGACACATGACCAAAGTCGTTATCGCGGATAATGTCGGCCGCCTCGCCTGTGGTGCTGCCCACCGACAGGATTTCTTTACCCGCACCAATATATTCAAACAGCTTACCGGCGATGACACCATTTTCCTGGGGATTATCCCAGCGTAACAGCAATAAGATATCCATACGGCTTTGGCGGGCCAACAATTCGGCCTGTGGAATGAAAGGATAAAATTTCACACTGTCCTGAAGCTGATATTCTTCGACCAATTTGCGATTTTCTTCATCCAGTCCCTGTTCCCCGCCCGGCAAATGGAAAGTCACGCATACCTTGCGCGCTTCATCCCCTAAGATATGCAACGCTTTTAACAAGGGACCAGGGTCCCGTTTGCCCGCATATAAATATCCGGCATAAAGCAGGTTCAGACGGTCCGCCTCCAGGGCACTGCGGTCATGTTTTTCAAAATCCGCCGGATCAAAACCATTCAACACACAAGCCACCGGTTTGCCACGTTTTTCCGCTAACAGATTGGCCCAGGTTTCCGTCACGGTCACATATCCGGCACAATTTTTCAGAGCTGTATTTTCCAAAAATCGATCAATGTTCAGTCTCAACCCGGTTGCACCATAATAAGGATGATCCGTCCATAAGTCCCGGTAATCACAAATCCAGGGTACCTCAATAATTTTTGCCAGACGGCTGGCCACCAGGATGGTTGTTTGGGGCGGTGCCGTGGCAAAAATCACATCCGGCGACCATTTGCGAAATAAATCATATCCGGCTTTAACCGCGGGGCTGTACCAACCAATCATACTGTCAGGAATATTGGTCATCGCCCGATAATACTTGCTGAGGTTGCCTTCTTTGCCTACGGATTTTGGGGTGGTTTCTTCAGCAGGTGTATCTTGATCAGAAACATCAGACGTATTAGGACTTAGACCCTGAAACTTGTTCACCAGGTTTTTCAGGCCATTTTTCACCTTTCCGGGCAAATTATTAACCTGGTTAAAATCCGTATAGATGATGCGTTCAGGATCAATTTCCGGCGTCAGAATAGGATCAAATTCTTCATTGCGCGGGGCCAAAACCTTCACGTCATGGCCCTGGGCAACCAGATATTTGGAAAGTTTGTTCACACGACTGGCCGATGCCGGGGAATAAGGCGGGAAATATCCCGCAACAATCAGAACTTTCACAGATTGATCCTTTGTTGGTTCATATTTTCCCGTGAACTTTAAGTCCGTTGGGCAACAATATCAACCACGTCATCCATAATATCGGCAATCTGATAATCTTTTGGCGTGTAAACCCGTGCGACACCATCGGCCAGCAATTGTTTTTCGTCCTCAGGCGGGATGATTCCACCGACAATCACTGGGATATCCTGTAGGTTTTGTTCCTTCATACGGGCCATCACATCGGCCACCAACGGCAGGTGAGACCCTGACAGAATCGACAAACCGATCACATGTACATCTTCCTGAAGCGCGGCATTCACAATCTGTACCGGAGTCAGGCGTATGCCTTCATAAACCACTTCCATACCACAATCCCGGGCCTTCACAGCGATCTGTTCTGCGCCATTGGAATGACCATCCAGACCAGGCTTACCCACCAGGAATTTTAACCGGCGGCCCATTTTATCGGACAGGTCATCCACTTTAGCCTGAACCTTGGCCAAGGCATCACCAGCTTCCGGCCGGGCCGCTTTACTGACGCCGGTTGGCGCACGATATTCGCCATAGACCTGGCGCAAGGTTTCGGCCCACTCACCCGTGGTCACCCCGGCTCTGGCGGCGGCAATGGATGGTTCCATCACATTGCGTTCCTGTTCCGCGGCTTCTTTCAAATCAGCCAAGGCGGTTTCAACCGCTGCCGAATCACGACTTTCACGCCAGGCATTGAGACGTTCGATCTGTTCTGCTTCGGCCGCTGGATCGACGGTCATGATGCCGCCGTCTTCTTCGCTAACCAATGGTGAAGGTGCCGTTTCGGTAAATTTATTCACGCCCACGACGACTTGCTCACCGCTTTCAATGCCGACGATGCGGGCACTGTTGGATTCTACCAAAGCCTGTTTCATATAGCTGCTTTCCACCGCGGCGATGGCGCCACCCATTTCGTCGATGCGGGCCAGTTCGGCGCGGGCTTCTTCTTTTAAAGATTCCACTTTGGCGTCCATCACATGGGAACCATCAAACAGATCACCAAATTCCAGAAGGTCCGTTTCAAAAGCCATGATCTGCTGCAATCGCAAGGACCATTGCTGGTCCCAGGGGCGTGGTAGACCCAAAGCCTCGTTCCAGGCCGGTAATTGCACCGCCCGCGCACGGGCTTTTTTACTCAGCACCACAGCCAGCATTTCCAGCATGATACGATACACATTATTTTCCGGTTGTGGTTCGGTCAGGCCCAGACTGTTGACCTGCACCCCGTAACGGAACCGGCGGAATTTTTCTTCTTCAACGCCGTAACGCTCACGGGTAATTTCATCCCACAGGTCAACAAAGGCCCGCATTTTGGCAATTTCGGTGACAAATCTGAGGCCCGCATTCACAAAGAAACTGATTCGCCCCACCACCCGCGGGAAATCTTCCGGCGGCACCTGGCCACTATCACGAACGCTGTCCAACACAGCAATGCCGGTTGCCAGAGCAAAAGCCAGCTCCTGAACTGGTGTCGCACCTGCTTCCTGCAGGTGATAAGAACAAACATTGGTCGGGTTCCAGCGGGGAATCTCCCGATAGGTAAAGCTGATCACATCCGTGATCAGTTTCATACTGGGCTTTGGCGGGAAAATATAAGTGCCGCGGCTGAGGTATTCTTTGATCAGGTCATTTTGAACCGTACCGCTAAGGCTGGCACGGGCAGCCCCCTGTTCCTCAGCTGCTGCCACATAAAGGGATAACAACCAAGGCGCCGTGGCATTAATGGTCATGGAGGTATTCATCTGTTCCAGAGGAATATCCTGAAACAAAGTGCGCATATCGCCCAAATGACAGATGGGCACCCCCACCTTACCCACTTCACCGCGGGAAAGAACATGATCACTGTCGTATCCAGTCTGGGTCGGTAAATCAAAGGCCACAGACAAGCCCGTTTGCCCCTTGGTCAGGTTGGTCCGATACAATTGATTGGATGCTTTGGCAGATGAATGGCCTGAATAGGTTCTGAATAACCAGGGCCGGTCTTTGACAGTTTTACTTTCTGCACTGCGGTCATTTTCTGTCATATTGTCCCTCTCTATGAAGCTTATAGATAAAAACGATCGTTTTAGTGTTTTTATATTGATCGATTTTAAGCTCAAAAATATAATATAATTTCTTTATAGACGCACAATAAGAAATAATATACTTTCTATTGCAGTGCAATAAATTTATTACGCTCTTGCGGAATATTTAATATAGTATACTATAAGTTCATCCGTGAAGAAAAATAATATTATTCAGCGTAACAAATCGCACTGGTAGGTAAGGCAAGCGGATAACGAGAGGTCATGGGGACGACAGGCTGGCAAAGCACCATCACTGTCATCATAAAATAAATTGGTTAGGACAAGAAAACACAGAGGGACAAGAAATTATGAGCGAAGTTACACACCCTGATGAAAACGCCGTCGATACAAGCGCCCGGGACAACCTGGAAGGCAATTTCGAAAAAAAAGATCTTTATGAAGTAGGTGAAATTCCGCCCCTGGGTCACGTACCATCTAAAATGTACGCCTGGGCCATCAGACGCGAGCGTCATGGCCCGCCGGAAGAATCTTTCCAACAGGAAGTAGTAGATGTACCGGAACTGGAATCAGATGAAGTGCTGATTTTGGTCATGGCCGCTGGTGTGAACTATAACGGTGTTTGGGCCGGTCTTGGCGTGCCACTTTCCCCATTTGACGTGCATGGCGCGGATTTCCATATCGCCGGATCCGATGCTTCAGGTATCGTTTATGCCGTCGGTAGCCGTGTAAAACGTTTTAAAGTCGGCGACGAAGTGATTGTTCACTGTAACCAGGACGATGGTGACGATGAAGAATGTAACGGTGGCGATCCGATGAATAGCCCGTCGCAACGGATTTGGGGTTATGAAACACCTGACGGATCATTCGCCCAATTCTGTAAAATTCAGGCCCGCCAGCTGATGAAACGTCCACAGCACCTGACTTGGGAAGAAAGCGCCTGTTATACCCTGACACTGGCCACCGCATACCGCATGTTGTTTGGTCACCGTCCACACATCCTGCGTCCGGGCCATACCGTATTGGTCTGGGGTGCTTCCGGCGGATTGGGGTCCATGGCGATCCAGTTAATTGCCGCCGCAGGGGCGCACGCCATTGGGGTCATATCCGATGAAAGCAAGCGGGACTTTGTGATGTCGCTTGGTGCTAAAGGTGTGCTGAACCGCAAAGACTTTGATTGCTGGGGCCAATTGCCGCCGGTGAATGATTCGGCTGAATTCGGCGAATATATGAAAAAAGTCCGCAAATTCGGTAAGGCCATCTGGGACATCACCGGAAAAGGTAATGATGTGGATTTCGTTTTCGAACATCCAGGTGAAGCCACCTTCCCGGTTTCTGCTTTTGTGGTGAAACGCGGCGGCATGGTGGTTTTCTGTGCCGGGACGACCGGTTACAACATCACTTTTGATGCCCGTTTTGTCTGGATGCGTCAGAAACGTATTCAGGGCAGTCACTTCGCCAATCTGAAACAGGCTTCACAGGCCAACCAGCTGGTGATTGAACGGCGCATTGATCCGTGTATGTCGGAAGTGTTCTCCTGGGCGGATATCCCGCGGGCCCACACTAAAATGTGGAACAACGAACATAAACCCGGCAATATGGCCGTGTTGGTTTCTGCCAAAGTACCGGGCATGACCACGTTCGAAGATGCGGTCGAAGCTGGCAACAACGGCTAATCCCATGAGCCAAGATCTTTTTGACCTTTGCGAAGGGGCGGTTGCGTCTGCTGACCGCCTCGTCGGTGCCGCAAAAACGGCTTTGCGTGATCATCTTATCGTTGATGGTCGTCTTGACCGGAAACTGATGGAAACCCATCAATATGCCGCCCATGGTTTTTCATGGTTATGCACCTACGCAGAAACATTGCGCCAGACACTTAACTGGGCGAAACATATTTCCGAAGAAGGCAATTTTAACGAGCTGGAAGAGCTGATCCTGCGGGTAGGCTTTGGTGAATATCTCCACCAAATGGCCAACGGCATTCCCATGAGCCAGAATGAACTGATCCGCCCGGCGGACATGTGGATTTCTGATGATGAGATTCATGCGTTCTACAGCGCGGAAGTCTCGCAATTGATGCGTGAAGGCAATACGCCGGAAAACCGCGAACGCATTGCCAGCCTGATCGAACATAGCATCGACAGCGGTGAATTCGGTAATTTAGGCCTGGATGAAACCTATGAAATGATCCGTGATCAATTCCGTCGTTTCGCCAATGACGAAGTGATGGATGACGCCCACGAATGGCATCTGGCCGATGACTATATCCCCATGGATATCATTCAGAAAATGAGCGACATGGGTGTATTTGGCCTTACGATCCCGGAACAATATGGTGGATCGGAACTGGGCAAGACCAGCATGTGTATTGTGTCTGAAGAATTGAGCCGCGGATATATCGGTGTTGGTTCATTGGGCACCCGTTCTGAAATCGCCGCTGAATTGATCATGGGTGGTGGTACCGAAGAACAGAAAGAACACTGGCTGCCGAAAATCGCCTCTGGTGAAATTCTACCCACTGCCGTCTTCACCGAACCCAATGTGGGATCGGACCTGGGGTCATTGCGTACCCGGGCCAAGAAGGACGGTGATGTTTACAGAATCACCGGCAATAAAACCTGGATCACCCATGCGGCCCGCGCCGACGTGATGACCCTGTTGGCCCGGACAAATCCTGATGAAGCTGGGTATAAAGGCCTGAGCATGTTTCTGGCCGAAAAACAGCGCGGTGATGATGACAACCCCTTCCCAAGCGATGGCATGACCGGCGGTGAAATCGAAGTACTGGGTTACCGGGGCATGAAAGAATTCGAGCTGGGCTTTGATAATTTTGAAGTCAAGGCCGAAAACCTGCTGGGTGGCGAAGAAGGCAATGGTTTCAAACAATTAATGACCACCTTTGAATCCGCCCGTATTCAGACCGCTGCCCGTGCTTTGGGCGTTGCACAAAGTGCCCTGGAACTGGGCCTGCGGTATGCGACGGAACGGGTACAGTTCGGCAAACCGATTTTCAACTTCCCCCGGGTGCATGGCAAACTGGCCATCGCGGCCGTTGAAATCATGATGACCCGCCAGCTGACTTATTTCGCAGCCCGTCAGAAAGATGAAGATAAACGTTGTGACATTGAAGCCGGTATGGCCAAGTTGTTGGGCGCACGTGTGGCCTGGTCCACTGCAGATAATGCCCTACAGATTCACGGTGGTAATGGCTATGCGCTGGAATATGCCATCAGCCGGGTTTTGTGCGATGCGCGTATCCTGAATGTCTTTGAAGGCGCTGCGGAAATTCAGGCGGACGTGATTGCAAAACGTCTTTTAGCGTAAAGAACCTTGATCGGGGATCAGATAAAGCCCATATTGCAGTTTCATTATAAGAGAGCTGTTTTATGAATATTCTTCTGATCCTGATCATCATCTGTATGGTGGCCACATTTGGCGTCATGATGGGCGGTGCGGCCAGCATGTCCAAAGGCGGAAAACACAGTAACAAAATGATGCAAATGCGGGTATTTCTGCAATTCCTGACCATAGCATTGATTGTGCTTTATCTGGCTTTGAAGGCAACCTAATCGAGTAATATCATGGTAAAATTGACAAAAATTTACACCCGTGGTGGCGATAAAGGACAGACATCTTTATCTGATGGCTCACGCCTGGCCAAACATGATATCCGTATCGAAGCCTATGGCACCGTGGATGAAACCAATGCAGTCATCGGTCTGGTCAGACTGCATGTTGACGGTATGGAAGACGATATTCTGGGCCGTATCCAGAATGATATGTTCGATTTGGGGGCCGACCTCAGCACCCCGATTGCTGAGGAATATAAATATCCGCCATTACGCATTACCGCCGCTCAGGTGACGCGGCTGGAAAATGAAATTGATGAAATGAATGCCGATCTGGCACCCCTGACGTCCTTTGTATTACCCGGTGGCACTGCCGTAGC